>Ga0209048_10007449_pt1 | contig 10109 bp, 6 predicted proteins | sample FrelakmetCRP12CR_FD_187146 | JGI IMG/M metagenome (GOLD analysis project Ga0209048, IMG submission 187146) | Freshwater lake sediment microbial communities from the University of Notre Dame, USA, for methane emissions studies - CRP12 CR (SPAdes)... | ecosystem: Environmental > Aquatic >... | reverse complement strand
CCGACACCCGCGCCGCTGCAGGTGCGCCGCTAACCGTCAAGGTTTCGTGTCGATTCCCCCCAATCGGCCCCAAGGCCTCGCCCGCGAGGCCATTTTTTTTCAACAAACTGCCGCATTACTGTCCGCTATTCGTCATCTTTCGGGGTCATCTTGGGCAGGCAGGATTCGGCGTCATGGCACCCCTCAAGAGGCAAAAAACAATGAGCAGTCTCGATCTGGATCTCGATACTCAGATGAACAATTTGGAGCTCGAATGGCGGCAAGTGTACGAGGCCGGCATCATCGCGCGCGCCGATTATCAGGCCCTGGCGGCCAATCCCAAGGCCAACGCGGATTTGCTCGACGCCGCACTCGAGCGCCTGGACCGCGCTGAAGCATTGAAAGCGCGGATCATGGCGAAGATCGAGCGTCTCGAAGATCACATGCTCAGCCAAGACTGAGGAGCAGGGCTGAGAGTCAACAGCACGGGTGCCCTAGGAGTAGATCATGATCGATCGCAAGGCGGATGGCGATCCCGCTGCGAGTCTTTTGGAGCGACGCTGGTTTGCGTCCGCCGCGGCCGTGCGCGCCATGCAGGCGGAATGCGAGGTGCTGCGGGAAGTGGTGGCGCTGGCGGAGGATTCGTGGCGGCGGGCATGCAGCCAGCTCGCGCGGCTCGAAGCCATGAGCGACGCCTTGGGCGAGGAGTTGGCGGATGGGGACTGGCGGCAAGAGCCATTGGCGCAAGATTCCGACCAATTTAAAGCAATCTCGGCAGCATAACGCGCGCCATCGGCTCTGCGATTGATCCAAACCCCGGGGGTCGGCAGCGCGGCATTCGAGGGCGCATTCGAGCGATTTTAACGCGCACGTCACAATCGAGCCTTACCGTTGCCAGTTTTCCAAGGCGCGGACGTGTCGACAACAAGAACATTGACGCTGGCTAATACGTTGTTTTTGTTGGCGTCAATCATTGCGCTCGCGGAGTCGGCACGGGCGGCCGCCGGTTCGGCGCAGCCGGCCGCTATCGACCAGGCTGCGCCCACGGCCCAGGCTGCGTCCACGGCCCAGGCTGCGCCCACGGCCCAGCCGGCCACCGCCGCCGAGTCGGCCCCCACGTCGTCTTTTAATGTGCACGAATACCGGGTATTGGGGAACACGACACTGTCGAATCGGGATATCGAGACGACGCTGTACCCATTGCTCGGGAACCATAAGACCCTTGCCGACGTCGAAGTTGCGCGGGCGGCGCTGGAGAAGACCTACCACGATCACGGCTTCGGCACGGTGTTTGTCGATATTCCCGAGCAAGATGTATCGGATCAGATCGTGCGGCTGAAAGTCACCGAAGGTCGCTTGCATGAGGTTCACATCAGCGGGGCCAGATATTTCTCGGAAAGGAAGATTCTGGCGGCAGTGCCCGCCGCAACCGCGGGCACGGTGCCGAACGTGCCGGTGTTGCAGCAGCAGCTCACGGCGGTCAACGTGACCACGGCAGATCGCTCGGTCGTTCCCATTCTCAAGGCCGGACCCGTGCCCGGCACGGTGGATTTGTCGCTGAAGGTCGATGATCACTTGCCGCTGCATGGCAGCGTGGAGCTCAACAATCAATACACGCCGAATACCGAACCGCTGCGCGCGACCGTCTCGTTGAGCTATGGGAATCTATTTAGCCGGTTCGACAACATCTCGGTTCAATATCAGGTGTCGCCGCAAAACACGGGCCAGGTCAGCGTGTTGGCGGCCAATTACGCCTGGGGCGCGCTGCCGAGCGGCCTGCGTCCTTCAATCTATTTCATCGATTCCAATAGCAACGTTCCTGCGGTCAGCACGCTCGGTGTCCTCGGCAAAGGCCAGGTCTACGGGTCACGATTCGCCTTTCCCTTGACCGATGCGCCGGGAGTGCCGCAGTCCTTGACGCTCGGCGCGGATTACAAGAATTTTCTCGAGTCGATTTCGCTGGCGTCAAATTCAACTTCACAGCCGGCCGGCCAAACAGCCAACACCCCGATTACCTATGTCAATTTGTCGGTGGCGTACGCCGGCAGCTGGTCGTCCGAGTCCTTGCAGGGCGCTTTCACCGGTGCCGCGAATTTCGGACCCCGGGAATCGCCGAACAATCCCGCGACGTTCGCCAACAAGGGGTACAAGGCCGCACCAAACTATTTCTATGTAAAGGTCGACGGCTCTATTTACGTACATCTTCCCAAGGGGTTTCAGTTGATCTTGCGGGCGAACGGTCAATACGCGGCGGAACCGCTGATCACCAACGAAGACTTCTCGATCACCGGAGCCAATGAAGTGCGCGGTTATTTGGAAGCCGAGTCCCTGTCGGACATCGGAACCGTGGGCAGCGTCCAGGCCCAGTCCCCTATCTGGCAGCGGAAGACCTTGCCGCTCGGCGATGTGTTCGTGTTCTACGACACGGGGCATGCTCACGTCCTCGATCCGTTGCCCGGAGAACCCGCCTCGCTCACGCTGCATAGCTGGGGTGCCGGTCTCAATCTCCTGCCGGGAAAGCCATTCACCGGATCGCTCACCTGGGCGTATCCCTTGGCGAACGGCCCAGTTACCCCGCGGGGCGATTCGAGACTGCTGTTCACCGTGCGCGGTTCGTTCTGATTCGGTGGTCCGGCTATAGAACCAGCGTGCATGGTGTGTCGCCGCGCGAGTATCGCGTCCAGACTTCTTGGTAAGCTTTTTCGAGCTGGCGGCAATACGCCACTGTATCGAACAGCGGGAACGAATCCCTCCCGCGCTCGAGATGAGCCTTTAAGGAGGCCAATTCAGACGGTGTCCGCGCCAAATGCAGCGCTTTGGCCACGTACTCCGAGATCGATGCCGTGCACAGCCGAGACAGGCCAACCGCATGCAGCAGGCTAGTGGCGACTCGACCGGCAAACGTCTCTCCCGTCACGGTCAACACCGGTACGCCCATCCAAAGCGCATCGCTTGCGGTCGTGTGGGCATTGCAGGGCGCCGTATCCAGGAATAGATCCGCGTGTCGGTAGCGGGCGAGATGCTCCGCCAGCGCGATGTGCGTCGCAAAGACGATCCGCTCGGCTTTAATGCCGTCCGCTGCGGCGCGACTGCGCAGATTTCGCATCGCAGCCGGGTTGCCTTCGAGCAGCCACAACAGCGAACCCTCGACCTCCCGCAGCAAGATCATCCATGCGGCAAAGATATCAGGCGTTATCTTGTAGAGATTGTTGAAGCAGCAGAATACGAATCCGCGCCCCGGGAGGCCCAGTTCGGCGCGCGGCGCCGCCTTCGTGGGCAGAGAGCGTTGGGCATCGTTCGGTTGATAGCATTGCGGCAGATAGATGACTTTCTCGGCGTAATGGGCTTGGTCTCGACCGGGTATCACATGCGGGTCCGCGACGATGTAGTCGATGTACCCGGCGCCCATCGTTCCGGGATAGCCCAGAAAATTGATCTGCAACGGGGCGGCCCGACGAGCGAAAATCCCGGTCCTTGCGCCGCCTGTCAGGCCCTTGAGGTCGATGGCGATCTGGACACCCTGGTTTCGAAGAAAGTCCGCAACCTCGCAGTCGGTCAAGTGCCTCACATCGATAAAGCGCTCGACCGAGCGCTCCAGGCGTGCCCGCATGCTGCTTCGATCGTCCTCGCCATACGACAGAGCGGTCACCTCAAAGCGCGTTCGATCATGGCACTCGAACAAACCCGCAATCAGATACGCCGTGGCGTGCTCGTGGAAATCAAAGGACAGGTATGCGACCTTGATTCGGCCCGAAACCGGCTGAAGCGCGCTCACCGCGCGATCCGGTGCCGCAGGATGGCGATCCGCGATGAAGATTCGAGCGCACTCCAGCTGCGCCTTCGCCGAGTGCGAATGCACGAAGAACGAGAATGGAAGATCCACGCGCTCTGCGGCGAGGACGCCGTTGGCTAATGTGCGGGCGGTCGCCTCGTACTGCGACCAGTCGCAGCTGTGCAGTCGACAATGAAACCGGGTGCCCTCCAAGTAGGGGATTTGCGCGCCGCCGTCGATCAACTGCGTCCAGATTGCGATCGCCTTGTCGTGACGCCGCACGGTCATGAGGTTGATGGCGTGACTCTCCAGAGCCCGCTCGCGCTCGCGATGCGCCGCGGCGGCATCGGTCGCGCCGAGCAGATTGCTGAGATGTATTCGCGCCTGCGACAGGTGCGGGTCCAATTGCAATGCCCGCTCGAAGCTTGCGCGTGCGTCCCCGCTCTGGCCGCGCTCTTGCCGTGCGAGCCCGAGATTCATGTGTCCGAGCGCGTACGCGGAGTCGATCGCCACCGCCTGCTCCAAGCTCGCTGCCGCTCCCGCGATATCGCCGCTGCGCAGCTGCGCGAGCCCCAGATTGTTATGGGCCCGCGCGCTGCCGGGATCGAGGGCGATCGCGGCGCGCAGCGCCTCGATCGCCTCTGCAATCGCATGATCCGCCAGGAGCACCTGTGCGAGCTGGCGAAGGATGCCGGCGTCGGTCGGTCGGATCTCGGAAAGCCGCCGCCATAACCCGACGGCCTGTGCGGTGCGGCCTGTACTTGAGCAGATTTCCGCGAGGGACCGCAGGGCCGCGGGGTCGTCCGGCGAGGCAAGCAGGACGGACGCGATTTCGCGTTCCGCTGCGTGACGTTCGCCGCGCTGCCATAGCACCATCGCGCGACTCAAATCAGCCATGCGCTCTTACTCGCGGAGGAACTCAGGGGACCCTAACGACTCGATCCTGATACGGAGGGCTCTGAATGGTGAGCTGATCATTGGTCTGCATGTAAAGTCCGTCCTCGGTGCTGTAGGACTTGTGTTCCCCCGGCCCAAGATCGAAATGTATCTCCGAGGTTGCCTGAGTGACCGCACTCACCGCACGCATCGTGATGGACATCGGTTTGTCCGTAATATTGCTGATATTCCCCTCGATCTTACCGAGATCTCGCCGGTTCCAGATGTGGAAAGCGATCGGCAGCGCTTGCGCAGGCGCTTCGGCTTCCGGTCTAACGGTCTCCTCGGTATGAGGGGCATGTTCCGCCGCCGCGCCCGCCCGCGCGATGGGGGGTTGGAGCGCCGCTGTCGGCGGCCGAACCGCCGCCGCTGTCGGCACTGCGGCCGACGCAGTTACCGCGATGCGCGGCGCGGCATCGAGGGTCGATGTCGAGCGGTTTTGGGAGTTTTGCGGCCTATACATGATGCCGAAGCTGACGGCAAAGCTGACCAGCATCGTCAGGACGATGGAACCTGTTAGAAAATTGGCCACCGGCGCGCTGGAACGCTTTGGAAACTTAGCCGCCGGCGCCTTTTCGAAACCCCGATCCGCCTGCAGCAGCTCTGCAAGACACTCTGCCGCAGTTTCCGGTCGCTGCAGAGCGGGAAGCAAATCGCCGCGGGAACCTTTGGGGTCCGTGAGCTCGGGCTGGTGCAGAATGGCCCGCTTAAAGCTCGCAAGGGCCCCGGCCCGCTGGCCCATTCCGAGCATCGCGTTGGCGCGATTGTAGATCGCCGCAGCGTTGTTGGGATCGAGCCGCAGAGCCTCGTCGAAGCACAGCACCGCCTCTGCGTATTTTTTTAAGGCGCTCAAGCTGTTGCCGCGGCCGTTATGCGCATCCGCAAAACCGGGCCGCAACAGCACCGCCCGATCGAGCACGGCCAGCGCCTCCTCCGGCCTTTGCAGGTCGAGCAATGCCTCGCCCCGGCCGCACAGCGCCTCGACGAAATCGCCCCGCAAACGCAGTGCGGCATCGTAGCTCTCGAGCGCATCCTGCGCCCGATGCAGCTGGCGCAGCGCATTGCCGCGACTGTGATAGATGTCGGCATCAAATGCGTTCCGTTCGATCGCGCGGTCGTAGCTTTCCAGAGCGGCGGCGTAATTCTTCTGGCGAAGCAGAATATCGCCGCGTCTGAACAGAGCTTCCGAGTGGCGCGGCTCGAGCCGCACCACGTTCTCGTAGCTCGCCAGGGCTTCGAGCGGGCGCTTGAGATCCAAAAGCGCATTAGCGCGGCCAAAGTGCGCGGGGATTAGGCGGGGATCGGTCTGCAGTGCGCGCTCGAAGTTTCCGAGAGCCTCTTGCGGCCGGCCGAGGTCCAGCAACGCGTCCCCGAGCAGCGCATGCGCAACGGGTTGCGAGGGATCGATCCGGATCGAATCTTCGAACGAGGCGGCGGCTTGCCCGGCGAGTCCCGTCACCATGTCGATGACGCCCACGAGCAAGAGTGCGTCAATGCGGTCCGGTTGATGTCCTAATGTCTCGGGGCGGAACGCCTTGTCCTTAGGCCGCCCGCCCCGGCGCGTCAAAGCCGTCTTTTGCTGGTAGGCATCGGCGAATAAGGCGCGTTCTGCAGTCATTGATGTCAAGCGCGCAATACGCTATCACGGGAGATGATCGGGCAAAATCACGCGGATAGCGTAGCGGACGAATATTATCGATTTGTTGCAGCGGCCTCGGCCCCGAGCGGCAATCGTTTGTATACACAATAGGCGTGTCCGGCTGCCCCGGGATTCCGCCTTGGTCTGCGCGAGCGCGGCTCGCGACTCTCCTGTTTCGCTTTCTCGCGTAAACTATCGGCCGGTTGGGTCGTAGCCGCAAATCAGCACATGACAGAATTGTCGGAAGCACTGGTAGTTGCGATGCAGGATCACCAGGCCGGCCGAATCGAGGCCGCCGAGGCGGCCTATCGCCGGATACTGCGGATCGATCCGCGGCATTCGGAGGCGCTGCGGCTCCGCGGTTTGATCGCGCATCAGCGTGGGCAGCACCAGCTGGCCGTCGATCTGGTGAGCCGGGCGATCTCCGTAGGGGCCACGCCCTTGCACTACTTGAATCTCGGAATGGCCTATGACGGCCTCAATCAATTCGAACGCGCCGTCGAGAGCTATCGGCGGGCCCTGGAGCTCGATCCCACATCGGTCGATGCCCTGAATTGTCTCGGGAATTCGTACCGTGCGCGGGGAGTTGGGAAGGCCGCGCTCGACTGCTATCGGGCGGCCGTAGCCGCAGGGCCGGAACATGCGCTCGCACATTACAATCTCGGCGGGTTGCTTTACGAGCGCGGCGATCTGGAAGGCGCGCTCATCCATTGCAGCCGCGCGGCAGCACTCGGTCCCGGCGAGTTCGACGCGCACATCAATCTTGGCAATGTGCACCTTGCGCGGGGCGCACTCGCGCTCGCCGCGGACTGCTATCGCCGGGCTCTGGCGATTTCCCCGAACAACGGGCTGGCGCTCAATAATCTCGGCAACGTGTCTGCTCTGCAAGGCGACCGGGAGCGGGCGCTCGATCTGTATCGCGCCGCAGCGGCGGCGCTGCCGAATTTCGCACTCGCTCACTATAATCTCGCCGGTCTGTTGCTCGAGCGAGGCGATTGGGTCGCGGCGCACGAGCATAGCCGCAGGGCGGTTCTGCTCGATCCGGGCGACGCCGACAGCCACTTCAGGCTCGGCTGCGTTCTGGATCAGCGCAACGAGATCACTGCCGCCATGCACAGCTACCAAAGCGCGATAGCGCTCGAGCCCGCCCATGCGCAAGCACACTGTAATCTTGGACTGCTGTATCTCAACAAGGGAGAGCCGCTGAGGGCCCGCGCGAGCTATGATCGTGCGATCGGGGCCAATCCAGAACATGCCAAAGCGCATGTGGGCCGTGCAATGGTCGATTTGATGCGGGGCGACTGGAGTCACGCCTGGAATGAATACGAATGGCGCTGGAAAATCAAAGACACCCCCCCGCCCCTACCCGGAATCGCAAGGTCGTTCTGGAGCGGGGAGCCACTGGACGGCGCACGGATTCTTTTGGTCGACGAACAGGGAATCGGCGATGCGCTGCAATTCGTCCGCTACGCGCCGCTCGTGGCCGACCGCGGTGGACGCGTATTGCTTCGAGTCAGGCCCGCTCTGCGGCGCATCTTGGGGACCGTGCGCGGCGTAGAATCCCTCTCGACATTCGATGAGCCGCTGCCCCAGTTCGACGTGCTCTGTCCGCTGCTCAGCTTGCCGCGCGCTTTCGGAACGAACGTCGAGACGGTTCCCCGCGATGTTCCCTACGTGTGCTCGGAGCCCGAGCGGGTGAGCGAGTGGCGCCGGCGGCTCGGTGCGCACGGTTTCAAAATCGGCATTTGCTGGCAAGGAAGCGCCAAGAAAACGGGAATGGGCAGGTCATTTCCCCTCGGTGAATTGCGCGGTATTTCGTCGATTCCGGGGGTGCGCCTCATCAGTCTGCAGAAGTTCGAGACGGCGGATTCAACCAACTCCTTATATTCGGGTATGCCGGTGGAATCGCTGGGATCGGATTTCGATGCGGGACCGGATGCGTTCATGGACACCGCCGCGGTGATTGAGAGTCTCGACTTGGTGATCACCTGCGATACATCGATCGCGCATCTCGCGGGCGCCCTTGGGCGCCCGGCCTGGATTGCCCTGCAGTACGCCGCGGATTGGCGCTGGATGGTGGGCCGCGACACGAGCCCTTGGTATCCCACGCATCGCCTGTTTCGCCAGTCGATCAACGGCCAGTGGGGCGAGGTTTTCGATTCGATGGTTGAGCGCCTGTGCGCACGCAACGTGACCGGCTCCCGGCCATGACAGAGGGGATGCTCGAGACGGCGGCGGGTTTTTCGGTCGAGCACGCGCCGGTGTGAGCGCCGAGGCGGCAACGGAGGCTCGATGCCGGAGAGCAATCTAGCCGGGGCCATCGACGCTTGGCGAAGCGGCAGCCGGGATGAGGCCGAACGCTTGGCGCGCGCGCTCATCGCACGCGATCCGAATGACGCCGATGCGCACCGCCTATTGCAGGAAATCCTCGCCTCGAGCGACCGCGACTCGGAGGCGATCGAGGTCGCTCGACATCTCATCGAGCTGTCGCCGCGCGATGCGGCCGCACACCGGCGTCTCGCCGATCTGCTGAGCCGCCGAGGCGATGCCTCGGCGGCCATCGCCGCGCTCGAAGAGTCGCTCGAGATCGAGTCCGGCAACCCTCGCGCACTCAACAACCTCGGTCAGTTGTTGACGCAAGCTGGCCGCGCAGAGGAGGCGATTGAGATACTGTCCCAGGCCATCGCCCTCAATCCAAGCTATCCGGCCGCCTTGGTGAACCTTGGAGTCGCCCATGCTCGCACCGGCGGCATTCAGCGGGCCATCGATTGCTACCACCAGGCGCTCGCGTTGAACCCACGCCTCACTGAGGCGCTGGTCAATCTCGGCGGCGCATTCATGAGGTTGAATAGGCCCGAAGCCGCGCTCGCGTGCTACGAGCAGGCGATCGCTCTGTTCCCGCACGACCCTCATACGCTGGCCGGACGCGGCGAAGCGCTGCTGGCGCTCAAGCGCTACCACGAGGCATTGGCAAGCTTCGATGGCGCCCTGCGCAATTCGCCGGTCCTGGTCGGGGCGCAACTGGGGCGCGCTCATGCGCTGCTGGGGCTCAAGCTTGCCGCCGCAGCGCTCGAGGCCTGCAACTCGATGCTCGCTCAATCAACACCGCCCGCCGGTGCACGAGGACTGCGCGCGACGGCGCTGCTCGCGCTCGATCGAGTACCCGAGGCGGCTCTCGCGGCGAATGAGGCCGTGGCGGCCGAGCCGAGTGATGCGCAAGCGCATGTCGCGCTCGGCGTCGCCGCGTTGCGCAGCGGCCTGACCGAGGCGGCGCTATCGGCGTTCGATGCCGCGTTGGGCCGCGCGCCGACGCTCGCCAAGGCGCACGCGGGCCGGGCCCACGCTCTCGAAGCCCTCGGCCGGCCTGGCGAAGCGGTCGACGCCTATCACCAGGCAGCGGCCTGGGATCCCACCGATGCGAGCGTCTACTTGAGCAGCGGCCAGATGATGCTGAGATTAGGGAGCGGCGCCGGCGCTCTGTCGGCCTTTGATGCCCTACTGGCGTTGGATCGCGATCACATTCTCGCCAAAGAGGGCCGCGCCAAGGCGCTCGTGTCGCTCGGGCGACACGAGGAGGCATTGCACGCTCTCGGCGAACTCATGCATTGCGCCGCGCCGGTGGATTATCTGCCCGGCTATCATTTCTACGCGCAGCTGTGCTGCTGCGACTGGGGCGGGTACGAATCGATTCGTCGCGACATCGCCGCCGGCGTCGGCCGCGGCGAGCGCGTCGATGTGCCGCTCAGCTTCCTCGCGCACAGCCGTGAGCCGGATGAACAGCTC
>Ga0209048_10007448_pt1 | contig 10110 bp, 9 predicted proteins | sample FrelakmetCRP12CR_FD_187146 | JGI IMG/M metagenome (GOLD analysis project Ga0209048, IMG submission 187146) | Freshwater lake sediment microbial communities from the University of Notre Dame, USA, for methane emissions studies - CRP12 CR (SPAdes)... | ecosystem: Environmental > Aquatic >... | reverse complement strand
GGCGCGCACGCGGTCATCGAGCCTATCAACCGCTCGCTCGGTATCGTGCAGGGCGGAGCTGCATATACCACCGAGGGCATGCACGGCTACTTCCTCAATCACTCCGAGCACGCGCGCCGCATTATCGGGCAGGTGGGGAGCGACAATTTGTTCCTGCATCTCGATGCGTATCACATGCAAGTGCTCGAGGGGCACCTGGCCAACACGCTGCGCGAGAGCATCGGGCTGCTGCGGCACCTGCAGATCGCAGGCGTGCCCGGGCGCCACGAGCCCAGCGTCGGTGAGATCAATTATCCCTACCTGTTCGACTTGCTCGATGAACTTGGCTACGACGGCTGGGTCGGATGTGAATATCGCCCGAAGGGAAAAACGCTGGATGGCTTAGGATGGGGGGCACCCTACGGGATCGGCCAGCGCCAAGTTGCCGGACGATGAGGCGTCGCCGACGAACCACGAGCCTACGAGCCACGAACCACGGTTATAGAGCCACGAATCACGACCATTTCGGTTTATCATTCGGCGGCTGAATGTCCTGGCTTGGCGTTTGCGGCTGATTGGTCCGCACGCCAGTTGAATAGTGCCTCCCCTCCAGGGAGCAGTTCGATAGCCGATAACCACCTAGCGTAGTGCTTCGCAAATCCCGGCACAAAAGATGACGAGAATCGGCGCCATACTGCGTAACAAATCCTCGCCAGGTGTTCAACCTGGCTGTGGTTTGCGCCTTGTCTGGCACCGATTTCGTCACTTTTGCGGTGCACGCACTGGTGGCAAGCTCCCTGAAACCGGCCAGGATTTACGAAGCACTACACTAGCGGATCTTCGGAGGACCCCAATGAGAGTGTTCATCACACTCCTTTTCAGTCTGGTTTTTGCCGGCCTGACATGCATCGAAGTGGCTCACGCGGATTTCGACGCTGGCCTCGAGGCGTACAACAAGGGCGACTACAGGGTCGCTTTCGACCAGTTCAAGGAGGCTGCCGAGCAGGGGGATGCGCGCGCTCAGTTCTATCTTGCCGAATCCTACAACAGCGGTCAGGGCACGGTGCAGGACTATTCCGAGGCGCTTACCTGGTATCGCAAGGCTGCCGAGCAACTCAATCCCGAAGCCCTCGACAAGCTGTGCAGCGCTTATTTCTACGGCGAGAACATCATCCGCAAGGACGAAGCCGAGGCAGCCAAGACCTGCGCTGCCGCGGGCCGCAAAGGCAAAACCGGTGCGGCCTTTTTAGGCGCTTACCTCTATGACCTGGGCAAGGGTGTGCCCGCCGATCCCAAGCAGGCTGCGGAGCTCTATCGGATCGCCGCCGAAGCGGGCAACCTGGATGCACAGGAAATCCTGGGCAGCATGTACTTCAATGGACGCGGCGTGCAGCAGGACTATGCCGAGGCCGCCAAATGGAACGCGAAAGCAGCCGAGCAGGGCCGTCCCTATGCGCAGTACCTCATGGGCTATCACTACGACCTGGGACGCGGCGTGCAGCAGGACTACGCCGAGGCTGCCAAGTGGTACCGGAAAGCGGCCGACCAAGGCAACCCGGGCGCGATGAGCGCGCTCGGATATCTGTACTCGCAAGGGCGTGGTATGCCCAAGAACGAAGCCGAAGCGCTGAAGCTCTACCTGATGGCCGCTGAAAAAGACGAGACCTCCGTCTACGCGCCGTTAGGCTGGGCCTACTATCAAGGTGCGGGCACCGCGCAGAACAACACGGAAGCTGCCAAGTGGTTCCGCAAATCGGCGGAGCTGGGCGACGCCAACAGCCAGTACATGCTTGGCTATCTGCTGGAAGACGGCAAGGATTACACCGAAGCGGCGACGTGGTACCGCAAGGCCGCCGAGCAAGGCTTGCTCGGAGCTCAGGAGAGCCTCGCGCGTTTGTACTTCTCGGGACAGGGAGTGCAGCAGGATTACGCGGAAGCCGCGAAATGGTACCGCGCGCCCGCCGAGCAGGGCAGCACCGGTGCCGAGTATTTGCTGGGCTATATTTTCGAGAGCGGCAAAGGGTTGCCGGCCGATCCGCCGCAGGCTGCCAAGTGGTACACGATGGCCGCCGACAAAGGCGACACGCGTGCGCAACTTGCATTGGGTTATCTGCTGGCTGATCCGAAGAACGGCAAGCCCGACCTTCTTACTGCTCACATGTGGAGCAATCTCGCCGCGGCGAATCTCACCGGCAACGATCGCAAGGTCGCCGAACAGCAGCGCAATTACATCGCCAGCAAGCTGAGCCCCGAGCAGCTGCGCCGAGCGCAGCAGATGGCGCGGGACTGGAGACCGAAGAAGTAAAACGGCACGACGCTCAGCGAGGAAGTCGCGCATTGTTCGGGCGAGACTTCCAAGGAGACACGAGCGCGTGGCTGGTTTGAACCGTCATTTGACTGGGGATTGTTCGTCAAATGAAGTCGACTTCTCGTGATACAGAGTCAACATGGACCTGACGACGCTTCTTCAGCTCTTGCCTCAAGCGATCGCCTGGGCCCAATTCCAGGCGGATCACGTTGCTGCGCTCGGAACACCGCTGACCGATAATCTTCTTGCCGTCGCGCAACGAGTCGGTGTGCGCAAACCGGAACTGATTCGCGTCAAGCGTGTCGATCACATTCCCTTGCCTGCGGACCCCCTGCTTCGAAAAGCGGCCCGGCGGGCTGGCTTGCTAGGGCCGAATACCCTGGGTCTGACTCTGGGCTATGGCATTTTCATCGTGTCGGGCCATGACACCGTCCGTCTGCTGTCCCACGAGTTTCGCCATGTCTACCAGTATGAGACTCTGGGATCGATCGACAAATTCCTGCCCGTCTACCTGCAGCAGATCGTCGATTTCGGTTATGCGGATGCGCCGCTGGAAGTAGACGCGCGCGAATACGAGATGCATTCCGCTTAAGACCTGCTCTGATGCCGCCACCACATCGTGCGCGAACTCGTGTCCACCGAAGTCGAATCCCGCGCGCTGAAGGCGATCAAGGCCATGCATACGATTGCGTGGGCCGTGCTCGCGGGCTGCGTCCTCGCCATTCCACTTGCCTCCTGGCGCAATGACCACCGGGCAGCGGCGGGGCTCGCTGCCGTCGTCGCAATAGAGGTGGTCGTGCTTCTCCTCAATGGCTGGCGCTGTCCACTTACGTCGATCGCGGCACGGTACACGGATGAGCGGCGGGAGAACTTCGACATCTATCTTCCCCTGTGGCTGGCCAGGCACAACAAACGCATTTTCGGCACGCTCTATGTAGCGGGAGTTGCGTTTGCGTTTGTGCGTTGGGTGCGCGCTTGATGCTAGCATCGGCGGTCACGGGTAAAGCTGGCGCGGCAAAGTTCGCTTGTCGCTCTTTTGTATGAGAGGAACCATGAAGGTAGACAAGCTCACAGTGCAGCAGCGCAATTGACTCCCGGAACCGTGATTCGACCGCTTGCCGGCCGCGGGGAGGCAGAGCAATCCGCTCATCTGATGAGCACCTCGGAGCCGTGGCTCACGCTAGGACGAGGCTACGACGCGTGCCTTACGCTGCTGCTCAATCCCACCAAGGAAGTTCTAGTTGCCGTCAGCGGCTCCTCCGTCGATGGCTTCGTGATCATCGATCTCAACGGTGCGTTTATCGGCTATCTGCAAACCATCGGGGTGCGTGCCGAAGCGAGGGGACGGGGCATGGGCACGGCGCTCATTCGCGCCGCCGAGGAGCGAATCTTCCAGCGCGGCCCGAACGTCTTCATCTGCGTATCCGCTTTCAACACGGATGCGCGCCGGCTCTACGAACGGCTGGGCTACGAAATGGTGGGGACGCTGAAAAATTATCTGGTCGCGGGCTACGACGAAATCCTGCTGCGCAAGTCTATCAGTCCGTGGACTGGCTTCCAGCCGCGCTAGGCCCCTGCGCGTCTTGAACTCTTGTACGCGCAGATCTCATCTTCGCAACCTCAGGCACAGAACAGCGCACCGTAGTCACACCAACGGCCGACCTGCGAGCCGCTCCAACACCCGCAGAGGGGAGCGCTCAGCGTCTGCCATCCCGGCGACGGGCAGGAAGAAGGTCTGCTCCAGCAAGAACTGCCCGCCGAGCGCCGCATGCAAAACCTGGTCGGTGAAGCAGACCCAGGTCGATCCGGCGGGAAAGTCGACGCGTTCGCGCGGCGCCGTCGTCTGATACTCATCGTCGAGCTTCCCCTGATCGTGCAGACCGAGCATCGCGTGATCGTAAGGTGTACGCGTGGACTTGGTTACGTGCAGCGCCTTTAGGAGCGGGGCCTCCAGCGGCCACTGCGAACGCACGCGCGGCAGAAGCCGCTTCGCATACGGCTCGAAGGGTTCGCCTACCAACCAAGTCCTCGGCTGATTGTGCGGATTGGCATTGGAGAACACTCGCAGTATGCGGCGTCCCTGGTTGGGTCGCGAAGCGAAAGCATCGACGTGCAGGCGCGTGTCGTCTTTCCTGCTGGATGTGTTCCTGCCCTCGACTGCGACCGGGCGAAAGCTCGCCAACCGCGGCGCAAGGTACGGCACATAGCGCGGGAACAAATGCTCGATCAGACTTCGAGCGCCCTCGGTAAAGCGGCCCATGAACGACTGCAGCACTTGTCGTTCATTACCCTGCAGGGCAGTGCCGAAGACCTGCCCGCTGCCGCCGTCGTAGACGACATTTTTCGACTTGCCATCCGACGTTGCCGGCGAGAGGAGTATGCGCTCCGCCTCCTGCACCGCGAATGGCAGCTTTGGAAAGAATAAAACGTGGCCCGTCTCCACCAGATCCAGAAAACGTTCCTGCGCTTCAGCGCTATAGAGCTGGTTCCAGGCAGTGACGTTCTCGAACCGCATTACGCTCAAGTTTTCGCTCCCGTATCGGCGCTGATGTCGGCGCGATAGGTCTCCGGCCCGAAGTAGACCGCAACCACCGTAATCAGCGAAAGTACGACCATGTACGTTGCCACGCCCCAAGGCTGCCCACCACCCCATATTAGCAGCGACGCGGCCAGGAAGGGAGCGGGACCGCCTGCGAGGATGGAGCCGAGCTCTCGCGCGAAGGCGAAACCGCTGTAACGTAACCGTGCACCGAACATTTCAGCGAAGTACGCGGCCTGAGGACCGAACATCGCGCCGACACCGACCGCGACACCGAGGATAAGCCCAAGGTAGATCAGCGGCTGGCTCTGCGTATTCACCAGCATGAAGAAAGGAAAGGCGAACAGCGCCGAGAATATCGCGCCACCCATGTAGACGGGTCGTCGGCCAATGCGGTCGGATAGCATGGCAAACAAAGGAATCGTCAGTAACTGCACTGCATATGCGAGCATGTTTCCCTGCAGGACCATCGCTTTTGGCAGATGCAACTGCTGGGTCATGTAGCTCAACGCAAAGACCGGGAACAGGTAGCCCAAGCCGTTCTCGGCCAGGCGTGCGCCGAGCACCACCAGAAACTCGCGCGGATGCTTCTTTACCGCCTCGACGACCGGCGAACGCGCCGCCTTGTTCTTCGCCGCGATCTCGCTGAACACCGGCGTCTCGCTCACTCTCGATCGGATGTAGAAACCCATCAGGATGAGCACGACGCTGAACAGGAAGGGCATGCGCCAGCCCCAGGCGAGAAATTCGTCTTTGGGCAAAGCGGAGAAGAGGGCGAACACGCCGTTGGCCAGCAGGAGGCCGATAGTCACGCCCATCGGAGCGACACTGCCGAACAATCCACGTTTGCCGGGCGGTGCGTGTTCAACTGCCATGATGACGGCGCCGCCGTATTCCGCACCTGCACCGAAACCTTGTACCAACCGCAGGAGAACGAGGAGGATGGGCGCCCATACGCCGGCCGAATTGTAGGTGGGAAGCAAGCCGATCAGGAACGTGCCCGCGCCGACCAGCATGAGCGTGATGACGAGGACTGGTTTGCGGCCGATACGGTCGCCGAGATGGCCGAATACCAAGCCGCCGAATGGCCGCGCGACGAAGCCTACGCCGAATGTGGCGAATGCCAGCAGGGTGCCGACGCTGGGGTCGGCCTTCGGAAAAAACAACTCGCCGAATACCAGTGCTGCCGCGGTGCCGTAGATGAAAAAGTCATACCACTCCAGCGCGGAACCCACGGCCGAAGCCAGGAGTACTCTCTTGTGCGAAGCGTCCATGGGTTGCCTCCCGGTTGTTATTGTCAGTGTTGTTTTAGTGAAACCCATTGAACCACGGAGGACGCGGAGGACACGGAGGAAAACAGAATCCGAGTTCGGGCGGCGCGACGACCAAATAGTGGCGATGGCGCGCGGACCTGTGGACCGCTGCGATCCATTCTCGAAAGTTGATCCTGTATTTCCTCCGTGTCCTCCGCGTCCTCCGTGGTGAAAAATATACGCTCTACTCTCCACCTAACGGATTCGCTACCCAAGTCAACGCCGTCCTATCCAATTCGCCCACTCCAGCGCGGCCAAGCAGCGCGAGATTGAGGTCGATTTCGTTGCGCAACAACTCGAGGGCCTTGCTCACGCCTTTGCCGCCATTCGCGGCAAGACCGTACAGAAAAGGCCTGCCGATCATGCAGGCCTTCGCACCCAGAGCCAGCGCCTTGAGGACGTCATTGCCTCGGCGCACGCCGCCGTCGAGGATAGCCTCGATGCGGCCTTCGACTGCATCCACGACATCCGGCAGTGCTGCGATCGCTGAGGGCACCCCATCGAGTTGACGTCCGCCGTGATTGGAAACGATCACTGCATTGACGCCATGATCGGCGGCGAGCTTGGCGTCTTCCGGGTGCAGTATTCCCTTCAGTGCCAACGGACCATCCCACACGGATCGTACCCAGTCGATGTCCTTCCATGTCACGGACTGATCGAACTGCGAGTTCACGAAGCCGGCTATGGTGAACATGTCGTCGCCCTTGCAGGTGATAGTCATGTTGGAGATCAGTCGTCATTCACGCACAGGAATGCTACGGCGTAGGGCTTGAGCTTGAGCTTTCCGTCTCGGATGTGTTTGCGTCCGGCCTGAAATCCACGCGGATCGGTGGTGGCGGCCGCGAAACTGTCCTCGTCCAATATGCCGGCGAAGATGGCGCCGCCGTTGTGACCAGTTGCGGCGACAGATTGCTCATTGGCCGTGAGGTTGGCGATCCACAGAATGGTGGCACCCTTTACTTTGTAAGCGAGGCACTTTACGAGGGCTTCGTCGGACGAGAGGGCCGAAACGATCTTATGGCCCGACGCGCGTGTGAGTCCTGTGACGACATGGAAGACGGGGTAGACGGCTGCGGTGCCAAGCTGATCGTAGTAGGGCTGTTTGCTGTCCGTCTTCCGATAGATGAGACCGAGGGGCCCAGTCGGTGCTCCCACAGCGATGGCTTCTACCTGCGTGCGAGCCAGAGTCGCGATATATCCGAGCGTCCACGCTGCGCCGAATAGACCGCGTTGCCTGGGGTCCATCCTCGCAAGGCATACGCGCTCATTGTTAGGGTTAGGCGTGAAGGTTGCGCCATGCGGATTGTCGCGGCAACCGATGGCGCTGGGCCCGACACGATGCGGTGTCTTGCCGAGATAAGAGCGCGCAGTCGTAATCTGATAGGGCAAGGCTTCGAGGGTCTCCATCACCGAGCGATCGTCGGCCGCATGCACGATGGGGCAGGTCGTGTTGGTCGCGAAGTCGAGCAGTTGCGCTGGCGGCCGTTTGCGATTGAGTTCGGTGAAGAAAGAGAACATGCCGCCACCCAGCGTCACCCCCGGAAACGCCGCACGCGTTGCCGCGTACAGATCCGCCAACGGCGGCGCAGGCGGACGCGGTCCACCGGGGAGTACGGATTTCAGATCACCTACCGGGCAAACCGCGACGCCGGCGAGCTTCAATCCGGACTGTTTGACCATCGCAGCTACCCGCAGCAGCTCTTCTTTGTATTTGTCGATGCTCTCGACCACGATTTCCAGCACGGCCTCAGCGCCGCTTTGCTCGGCGAGAACACGATATCCGTACAGCTGCTTCAGCCCGTGCCTGTGACGCGGGTCCAGGTGGCAGATGAGTATCTTCGGGGCGATGAGGCGCAGCAAATCGAGGCTAGCGATCGCAGGATCGATCTCCTCGGCGGGCATACCCAGCCCGATCGGCGGCACGGTCTCCCGCGAAGTTGCACCGAGTTCGATCTCGACGCCTTTTGCGCCACGACCTTTGGCACCAGAGGGCGCTGCGCCAGCGAGAGATAGTTTTATGGATTGCTTGACGGATTCACCGGCTTTCAATGTGTAGGGCCACGGCAGGGCCAGAGGCCGTACATAGGTCTTGAAAGAGGCATCGGTCCAGTTGCGATGGTCCTCCATCTCCCAGGTGTCGCCTTCCATCCGAACCGTGGCCTTCAGTCCGGGAAGCACCTCGTGAGTGAGCGCACGAATGTGCAGGACCGGCTGCACTGGATTGACCAGTTCGGGGAACTTGGATTTCTCCACCGTACCGTCTACATGCTCGATCTCCACGGCGCGACCGGCTACGCCAGTCAGCGGATGCAGCACGACGAATCCCGTTCGTGCTGTGAGGAAATCGGTGGTCGGTGTCGCGGTCCCGGTGAACTCGAGACTGCCATCGGGTTTGCCTTCGATCGTCGCGTCGTAGCCGATTTCCTGGCCTGTTCTTCCGCACACGGCGTGATAGGAGACCGAGAAGCCATTGGCGCGCTGGTCGATCGCGAGCTTGCTCACCACCGGAGTGTAGGTCCCCCAGTTTTCGTCGCGCACCAGAAAGGCCAGCGCTCGCAGTACTTCCACGCCGCCGACTTTGAGATAGCGCAGATTGCCGTTGTCGAATTCCACCGACAGCGGGCCCGCGTCGAGTATGCGGCCGACCACGTTGGGTTGCTCGGTGCCGCACAGGACAACCGAGCGTGAGGGTTTGGAATTTGTCATCGCTAGTTCCCTTTCTTCAACGCCATGTTCATTGATGATCGCAAACGAGAGCGATCTATCTGCCGCCAGCTGAGATCACCTGCTCATTGCTGGGATCGATGAGCACCACCCGATTCATATCGATGCCGACTTCGATACGTTCGCCCGGCTGCGACACGTCGTGTGCTTGCAGCTCGGCAATCGCGGCGGTTCCACCCAGCTTGAAGGTCGCATAGGTGCGCGCCCCGGTGGGCTGCACGAGATCGATGGTGGCGCTGTAACGGGCAATTCCTGGGCGGGAGTCCCCGGCGTGCGCACGGTTCACGTGCTCGGGTCTGACCCCCAGCGTGACCGTCTGGCCGTTGCAGGGCACGAGCTTGTCTGTCCGCGAAGGAGGCAGCAGCAGTTCGCTGCCATCGGAGAGGCGCACGGCGAGGCCACCGCTGACTGCCGTCAACTCGGCCTCGACAAAATTCATCGATGGCGAGCCGAGGAAGCCCGCGACGTACTTGGTGGCAGGGCGCTCGTACAGGTCCAACGGTGATCCCTGCTGCTCGATGCGGCCATCGCGCAGCAATACGATACGGTCCGCCATCGTCATGGCCTCGATCTGATCGTGGGTGACGTAGATCATGGTCTTGCCCAGCTCGAGATGCAGGCGCTTGATCTCGCCGCGCATCTCGTCGCGCAGCTGAGCATCGAGGTTGGACAACGGTTCGTCGAACAGATAAAGCCGTGCATTGCGCACGATGGCGCGGCCGATGGCTACTCGTTGGAGCTGTCCGCCCGAGAGCTGACGTGGGTATCGATCCAGATAAGGTTCGATGGCCAGCATCTGCGCCGCGCGGCGCACTTTGGAATCGATTTCCGATTTGGGTGTATTGCGCGCTCGCAAACCGAAGGCGATATTCTCATACACCTTCATGTACGGGTACAGCGCGTAGTTCTGGAACACCATGGCGATATCCCGCTCGCGGGGCGGCAGGTTGTTGACCGTCTGCCCGCCGATCTCGATCGTTCCCTCATCCGCGTCCTCCAAGCCGGCGATAGTCCGCAGCAAAGTGCTCTTACCGCAACCCGACTGGCCCACTAGGACGGTGAACTCGCCCGCCGGGATTTCGAGGTCGACCCCCTTCACGGCGTGAACAGTGCCGTAGTATTTGTGGAGCGCGGTTATTTTGAGGTCAGCCATATCTCATCGTGACATTGCAATGTGCGCAGCACTTTCAAAGTGAAAAGGTGAAGAAGTGAAAAGGTGATCCCCCTCACCCCGACCCTCTCCCCCG
>Ga0209048_10007447_pt1 | contig 10111 bp, 15 predicted proteins | sample FrelakmetCRP12CR_FD_187146 | JGI IMG/M metagenome (GOLD analysis project Ga0209048, IMG submission 187146) | Freshwater lake sediment microbial communities from the University of Notre Dame, USA, for methane emissions studies - CRP12 CR (SPAdes)... | ecosystem: Environmental > Aquatic >... | reverse complement strand
ATCGATCCTTCCACCGTTTCTCACCACCTCAAGGAACTTCGGCGCTCAGGCCTTATCCGCATGGAAAGGCGTGGCAAGAAGATCATTTGTTGGGTTGACCGGGAAACGGTACTCACAATGGCAAACTTGTTGACCGGGGCCTCGTCGCTTGACTTGTCAGAGGAAAAAAACAGATTAACGCAGGGGAATTCACCTGAATTACGCATTTCAGAGGGGAACTCATAAAATGACATCCTGGTGGCTGACGCTCATTTTTCTGTTGCTGACATCTTCAGTATGCGCCCAAGAAAAGGGCACTCCGGTGACCAACAATATGAAAATTCTCAAAATTGAATGGCACCGTCTCGTGGCTGATGGTAAAACTTGTCCCCGATGCGGGGCCACAGGAAAAGAAGTCGAGAAGGCGTCTCGTAGTCTGAAGCAATCTCTGGCTCCTTTGGGGATAAAAGTGGCCTTGGAAAAGCATGAAATTACTCCTGGAGCCTTTCAACGAGATCCCTCCAAATCAAATCGCATTTTGTTTAATGGCATCCCACTGGAAGAGGTGCTGGGTTTAAAGTTGGGGCAAAGCCCTTGTTGTGAGACCTGTGGTGACGCAGAGTGCCGGACATTGGAAACCGGAGGGCAGGTTTATGAAACGATACCGGCAAACTTGATTATCCAAGCCGGTCTTCAGGCGGCTGCAAAACTGGTTAACCCACAGACGGTCGACCAATGTTGCAAGGATGCCGCGGTTAAGAACCCCACTCCATCATGTTGTCCCAAATAATCAGGAAAAAAACTTTAGGAGTTGACAATAATCGTTTAAACGGTTATTAAGCCAATATGAAGAATGAAGCCCGCCTCTTCAAATCCCTGGCCGACGAGACCCGCCTGAAAATCCTCTGGCTCCTGAAGGGCCAGGAGGAACTCTGCGTCTGCGACATCATGCGGGTCCTGGGCATCACCCAATCCAAGGCTTCCCGGCATCTGCGCTACCTCTACCATTTGGGGCTGGTCAGCGACCGCCGCGAGGGCCTTTGGATGTATTATAGCCTCAGTGCCGCCCCCGGCAGCCAGGGCGATAAATTGCTCAACGTGGTGGAGGAAATGTTGGCACCGCTGCCCGAGGCGGAGGGCTTGCGGGAGCGCCTCAATCAGTGGCTGGAGGAGAAAAAGTCTATTCAGGACAAGGCGGGACTGGCTCGGGAGGTTGCCTGCGTGTGCTCTTAGAATGCTGGTCCCGGGTTATAAATTTTTTTGGACAAATATTAATCGTTTAAACGGTTACAGATATATAAATTCCTGATCCAACCGGAGTGTCAACATGGGCACCACCGTTGCCAGACGCCTGGGTTTCGTGGAGCGCTTCCTGACCCTGTGGATCTTCTTGACCATGGCCACCGGGGTCGCCCTGGGCTACCTGGTTCCCGGTTTTACCAAGGTGCTGACCTACTTCCAGGTGGGCACCACCAATATTCCCATCGCTATCGGCCTGATCCTGATGATGTATCCGCCCCTGGCCAAGGTGCGCTACGAGGAGCTGCCCCAGGTCTTCAAAAACTTCAAGGTCCTGACCCTGTCTTTAATTCAGAACTGGGTGATCGGCCCCATCCTCATGTTCCTCCTGGCCATCGCCTTTCTCCGGGGCTACCCGGATTACATGGTGGGCCTGATTATCATCGGTCTGGCCCGGTGCATCGCCATGGTCATCGTCTGGAACGACCTGGCCCATGGAGATACGGAATATTGCGCCGGCCTGGTGGCGTTCAACTCCATCTTCCAGATGCTGTTCTTCTCCATCTACGCCTATATCTTTGTCACGGTACTGCCCACCTGGCTGGGAATCGCTTCGGGCCTGGAAGTCAAGGTCACCATCCTCCAGGTGGCGGAAAGCGTGTTGATCTACCTGGGCATCCCCTTTTTCGCCGGCATGTTCACCCGGTTCTTCCTGCTGAAGCGCCGGGGCATCAAGTGGTATGAAGAAAAATTTATGCCCAAGATCAGCCCCATCACTCTCATCGCCTTGTTGTTCACCATCGTGGTGATGTTTTCCCTGAAGGGTGAATATATCGTCGCGCTTCCCTTGGACGTGGTCCGCATCGCCATCCCCCTGACCATCTATTTCTTCATCATGTTCTTTGTGACGTTTTATATGTCGGCCAAGGCCGGGGCCGGGTATCGCATCTCTGCCACCCTGTCTTTCACCGCGGCCAGCAACAACTTCGAACTGGCCATTGCCGTAGCCGTGGCCGTTTTCGGGATACAGTCCGGCCAAGCCTTTGCCGCGGTGATTGGGCCCCTAGTGGAGGTGCCGGTGCTCATCAGTCTGGTGGGTGTAGCTTTAAGGTTCAGACAAAAATATTTTGCTCCTCTGGTATGTGAGCCCGGGGTCGCAGATTAAAAGGAATAGGTCCATGTTCAAGACCATCGTGCTGGCCACCGACCTCTCTCCCGCCTGGGATGAAATCGTCGCCTGCGCCGGAGAATTTAAAGCCCTGGGATGCGCTCGGGTGATCCTGACGCATGTGATCAGCGTCAAGTTTATGGCGGGGATGGAAGGGGAACTCAGAGCCGAGGCCCGGTTGAAACTGGAAGCTCAGAAGGCGAAACTAGAGGCTCAAGGGCTCGAAGTGACCATTGAGACGCCCACCGGTCTCCCCGCCTATTCCCTCAACGAGGTGGCCCGTTGCGGCGGCGGGGACCTCATCGTGGTGAGCTCCCACGGCCAATCCCTGTGGCGGGAAGAGGTGCTGGGCTGTGTCACTTGCGCGGTGTTGCATCATGCCCAATACCCGGTGCTCCTCCTCAATGTGAGGGTCAAAGAGGGGATGGCACAAGGCACCTGCCGCCTCCAGGCCACTGAGTTGCTCCGCCATGTCCTCTTCCCCACAGATTTTTCGGAGATTGCCGAAAGGGCGTGTACCTACATAGAGTTTCTGGCCACTAAAGGAGCCAGCCGGGTGACCGTGCTGAACGCCCTGGACGTGCCGGGACATGAGGCGTATCCCCCCGGCTACCAGGAGTGGGCCGAAGCCGCCGCCCGGCAATTGCTGGAAAACTGGCGGCAGCGCCTCCAGGACGCCGGTGTTCGAGAGGTGCAGGCGCGCTTCGACCCAGGTCACCCCCTTCCGGCCATTCTGGAAGTCCTCAAGACCCAGAACATATCGGTCATCATCATGGGTACCCAGGGGAAAGGTTTTATCAAAGAGATTTTCCTGGGTAGCGTGGCCCATAATGTCTCCCGGCTGGCGCCGTGTCCGGTGCTCTTGATTCCGCCGGCGTCGCGATAATTATTGGGGGGTGCTCCCCTAATCACCCTATAAGGATGGGACAAATGAAATCTTGGCGTTACCGCAGTGCTCTTCAGATTATCTGTGTGATGGGTTTTCTGGTCCTCTGGCAGGCGGGCTCCGCGCCGGCGCAAACTTCGGCTCTGGGCCAGGGCAAGCCGGCGCTCTACGAATTCGGCGCCGGTTACTGCGTCTCCTGCAAAGAGATGGCAGGAATCATGGCGGCATTGAAAACCAGCCACAGCGACCAGGTGGAATTTCGCCTGGTTTATGTGGATAAGGAAAAGCCCCTGTTTGAGCAATACAAGATTATGCTTATCCCCACCCAGGTGTTCCTGGATGCCACCGGCAAAGAAGTGGACCGGCATATCGGCGCTTTGTCTAAAGAAGACGTTATCAAAAAACTGAAGGAATTGAAGTTCATCCGCTAATTGAGGAGACCACTCATGTCATGGAGTGAAGCTCTGGGTCAGGTCATGCAGACCCGTCCGGTTCTGGCCTACGGCGCCTCTTATCTGGGCGGGGTGGTTGCCACCGCCAGTCCGTGCATCCTGGCCAGTATCCCCCTGGTCATCGGCTTCGTCGGCGGTTATGCCGGGGGCAACAAGAGGCAGGCCTTTTTCTACTCCCTCACCTTCGTAGTGGGCTTAGCCGTGATCATGTCCATCCTGGGGGCCATGGCGGCGCTCATGGGCACCATGTTTGGGGATGTGGGAATCTACTGGTATTTCGTGGTGGCGGTCATCCTCATCGTCATGGGATTGCAATTGTCCGGACTTATCAATTTAAAGCTGGCCGGCAATGCCCAACGGTTTCTCCCCCAGCGCACGGGGCTGGTGGGGGCCTTGATATTGGGGATGCTGTTCGGTCTGGTGCTCTCTCCCTGTGCCTCCCCGGTGTTGGCGGTGATCCTGACCCTGGCTGCGGTCCAAGGTCACGTGGCCTATGGCAGCACCCTCCTCTTTGCCTACGCCCTGGGACAAGGGACCCTGATCCTGGTGGCCGGAACTTTCACCGGCGTGATCGAAAGTTACCTGCAATCCAAAAGTGCCAAGGTGGGCACCATGCTGCAAAAGGCTGCCGGCGGCTTGATTTTCCTGGCCGGTTGCTACATTTTGTTCCAGGGGATCCGTTCCTGGTAACTTCTCACCGTGGACTCGGAGAATTATCTCCTTAAGGAATAGCAACCATGGATAACCAACATCTTTCAGAGCAGACGGTGACAGCGGACATAGCCACCGAACCGGCCGCGCCGCCTACCCGGCTCATTCCTAAAGTAAAAGCGGCCATGGCTGATTTATCTTCCGGGCAAATCCGCAAGCTGGCCCTGCTGGGCCTGGGGCTCATTACCTGGTATCCCATTTATAGCCGACTGGTGCCATTCTCTCATTGGGTCACTTACGACCTGTTCCAGATCCCCCGGGGCACCCACCTGGGCGACGCGGTCTCCTTTTTCTTCCTGGATATTCCTAAGGTCTTCATGCTGCTGGTCCTGGTGATCTGGGGCGTCGGGGTGCTGCGCTCCTTTTTCACCCCCGAGCGCACCCGGACTATTTTGTCGGGCAAACGGGAGATTCTCGGTGATGTCCTGGCGGCGCTCCTGGGGGTGGTGACCCCTTTTTGCTCCTGTTCGGCGGTCCCGCTGTTCATCGGGTTCGTGGAAGCGGGCATTCCCATCGGCGTCACCTTCGCCTTCTTGATTTCAGCCCCCATGGTGAACGAGATCGCCCTGGTGCTGCTCTTCGGCCTCTTCGGCTGGCGCATCGCCCTGATCTACATGTCTATGGGGTTGCTCATTGCCATGCTCACCGGCTGGATCATCGGCCGGCTCGACATGGAGCGCCAGGTGGAAGATTGGGTCTATGAGATCAGGATGGGCCAGACCCCGGCCCTCCTGCAACAATTGACCTGGATGACCCGCATTGATTACGGCCTGCACCAGGTCAGGGAGATTGTGGGCAAGGTCTGGATTTACATCATCCTGGGGATTGGGGTGGGAGCCGCGATCCATGGCTACGTTCCCGAAGGCTTTTTGGCGACCATCATGGGCAAACAGGCCTGGTGGTCGGTGCCGGTGGCGGTCATCCTCGGGGCACCGCTGTACTCCAACGCCGCCGGCGTCATTCCGGTGGTCCAGGCCCTGCTGGAAAAGGGCGCGGCCCTGGGCACCGTGCTGGCCTTCATGATGTCCATCATCGGCATCTCCTTCCCGGAGATCGTCATCCTGCGGAAAGTCTTGAAGCCCCGGTTGATTGCCGTATTTATCGGGGTGGTCACCGTGGGGATCATCATCGTCGGCTTTATTTTTAACGCCATTATGTGATGAGGGGAAAGGGCGTGAATGATCAAAAACTGAAAGACGTCATCAAAGACCGTTACGGCCAGATCGCCCGGGGGGAAGTCAAGTTCTGCTGCCCCACCTGCGGGCCGACGATTACCGACCAATGCCTGGCGGTGGGTTATACCCCTGAAGACCTCAGGCTAGTGCCTGAGATGGCGATCTTAGGGGTAGGCTGCGGCAACCCTACCGCCCTGGCGGACCTTGAGTACGGCGAGACCGTCCTGGACCTGGGCTCCGGGGCCGGAATCGACGTTTTCCTGGCGGCCAATAAGGTAGGGGTGCACGGCCGGGTCATTGGCGTGGATATGACCGAGGACATGGTGGCCCGGGGCCAGAAACTGGCCTGGGAACACGATTTCGCCAACGTAGAATTTCGCCTGGGGGATATCGAACATCTCCCGGTGGATTCGGCAACCGTGGATGTCGTCATCAGCAATTGCGTCATCAACCTGACCCCGGACAAGCTGGCAAGCTTCAAGGAGGTGCATCGGGTCTTGAAGCCTGGCGGGCGCATCCTGATCTCCGATCTGGTGACTGCAGCCGAACTGCCGCCGGACGTGCGGGCCAGCGCTGCGGCCTGGGCCGATTGCCTGGCCGGGGCCATGGAGAAGGAGGCTTATCTTTCGACCATCCGCCGGGCCGGTTTTGCCGATGTCACCGTAGTCTCTGAGTCCAGCTACGAGGCCCCGGAGATGGATAAACGGTTGCGCGGCAAAATCATCAGCGTCAAGGTCCGGGCCTTAAAAAATCGGTGATAAGGGGGAGTAATGGCAAAAGGTAGAATCGGAGTCCTTTGTATTGCGGTGATGCTGATCTTGGGCGCGGCGGTGCTGGCCAACGCCGAACCCGCCAAGGTGAGTCAGGTGATCTATATCACCAAAAGCAAGGCCTGCGGATGCAGCGCCAAGGCCGTGCAAGCCGCGGATGCCTTCGTCAAGCAAACTTTTACCGGCCCGCGACAGGCCTTGCTGAAGCGCATTGATTACGATACCGACCGGCAAGCGGCGGTGCCGTATATCGGCGAGTACCACCTCATCCAGTTGCCTGCCCTACTTTTTCTGGACAGCCAGATGCACTTGCTCTGGATGGCCGTAGGGGAGGTGGCCAAACAGGACGTTGCTGCAAAGCTCAGCCAATTCGGCGGCTGACTATAAAAAATGCGAGGTAATAGTACCATGAAGAAGTTGCAGGTTTTAGGTCCGGGTTGCCCCAAATGTGTGGAGTTGGCCAAGCGCACCGAAGCGGCGGCCAGGGCTGCCGGCGGCGACTACGAAGTGGAAAAGGTCTCCGATTTGAGCAAAATCATGGCCTTCGGTGTAATGATGACGCCGGCCCTGGTGGTGGACGGTAAGGTCAAGGTGGTGGGCCAGGTGCCCAGCGTGGACGAGATCAAGAAATTAATCCAATGAATCAGGCAGGTTTTTGAGAGAGCAAAGCCCTGTAACCTTTTTGCGGTCTTTTTCGTCTTAACCCTAAATCGTTAAATCAGGAGGACCATCGGATCATGGACGAAAAAACCAAGCTCTTGGTTTGCCTGGGGGCGGCTACCGCGGCCAACTGCATTCCCTGCTTTGAATTCTACTATGGGAAGGCCGTGGCCGCTGGCCTGGCCCCCCAAGAAATTCAAGAAGCCGCGGAATGCGCTTACAAAATCAAGAATAACATCAATATGCTGATGAAGAACAGCATCAGGACCTTTACGGGCCAGGAAGGGGACGCCTGCCCCCTGCCCAGCGATAAATGTAGCCTGACCTGCGGTTCGTGATTTTACTGGGGCCGAGAGATGCACCTCACTGAGATTTACGATCAGTATTACCAGCGGGTCAGAAAATTTATCCTGCATACGGTGAGAAACGATTGGGCGGCGGATGACCTGGTCCAGGAGACTTTTCTCAGAATCAACAATAACCTGGAAAATCTCAAGGATGCCGCCAAGTTGCAGGCATGGATATTTAAAATCGCCTACAATATTTGCCAGGATTACTTTCGCCAGCAGGGGAAGAACGCCAACCTGGGTCTGGAGGAAATCTCGGAAAATGCCGCACCTCCCAGATTGCCCACCATCCAGAAGGAACTGGAGCAGGGCCAGATGCGAAGATGCGTCTTCGGCCTGGTCAACCATCTACCGGAGTCGCTGCGAGCGGTCATCATTCTGTCGGATGTCAGCGAGTTCAGCCAGCGGGAGATCGCCGAGATTATGGGGATCACCGTGGAAAATGTGAAGATCAGGCTCCACCGGGCCCGGAAAAAGTTGAAGGCCCTGCTGGAGGAACACTGCATCTTCGAGGTGGACGAAAGGAATGTCTTAACCTGCCAGCCGGATACCCCCAGCGGCTATAACCTGTTTGTAAAGCCCTCCGGCTCTTAAGTGTATCCTTTCGCAGGCCGCCATCGTCTTAAAGATAAAATATGAGGCAAAGGAGAATGACGATGGCTGAGAGGAGACAAAGTGAAGCGGCAAACCTGGCTTGTTGCGCCGGAGAAATCCCGGCTAATGAAAGGCCGGCCCCAACGGGGCAAAAGACCCTGGTGCTGCTGGCCACCGATAGCCTGGGCCAGGGAGATGCGGAACTGGGACGGAAGATTGTCACCAATTTCATCAAGACCATGAAGGAAATGGGAGATGATCTGTGGCGCCTGGTTTTGTTGAATGGGGGAGTCAAACTGGCCGTGGAGGGTTCAGCAGCCTTGCCCCAGCTTCAGGAACTGGCCCGGGAAGGCCTCGGCATCCTGGTCTGCGGCCCCTGCCTGAAGACCTTCGACCTCTTCGAGAAGAGGCAGGTGGGCGAACTAACCAGCATGTTGGACATTGTCACCTCCATGCAGATGGCGGAAAAGGTCATTTCTCTCACCTGAGGCGGCCAGGTGCACAGCATGGAGAAGATCAGAATGATCATCGGATAGAGCAGATCTGGCCCTCCGTTCCGCGCGAGTTCCGGAGGGCCATTTGGGGATAATCAGGCTGATTGGGGGGCCTCCATGCTGAAAGTTTTATTTCTTTGCACCGAAAACTCCTGCCGGAGTCAGATGGCGGAAGGGTTGGTGAATCACTTCTTGATCGGGAAGGTGAAGGCCTTTTCCGCCGGGGTTCGACCCAGCCGGGTAAACCCTCGGGCTATCCAGGTCATGGCCGAGTTAGGCATCGATATCAGCCACCATCGGTCCAAGTCGGTGGACGATCTGGCCGAAAAACAGTTTGACCTGGTTATCACCGTCTGCGACCAGGCCCAGCAGCAATGTCCCATTTTCCCAGGGGAGACCGAAGTCTTGCATGTGGGCTTCCCGGACCCCGCCCGGGCCTCCGGCACGGAGGAGGAGATCATGGCGGCATTCCGGCAGGTGCGGGAAGAGATGCGGCAGCAACTCATCCCCCTCCTCCAGGAAAAGCTGCGGTAGGAGCAAAGCTATGTTACTGGACCAGGTGGAAGATTTTGCAATCTTTCGTCCAAAAATGGACTCCACCAAGGAGACCCTGCACGCCATCGCCACGTTCAGGCCCGATATCTCTCCATCCTTCCCCTATGTGAATGCCGAATTGGGTGGCTGGGACTATGACCAGATAAACCAGGTTCTCCTTCTCAAACTGGCGGACGGCAAGTGGATCACTCTCCACCCCCAAAAAATCGCCATTCGCGGGGCCCGGGATATGGAAGAAGCGCACGCCTTGCTGGCCTGGATCAAAGGCCAGATCAATGAGGTCTATGACCGCCGCGAGGAGATCACTCCCCGTTACGCTGGCCAGGCTGGACTCAAGGTTATTGAAATCCTGAAACTTTTACCCATGACCAACTGCAAGGCCTGCGGTTATGCTGCCTGCATGGCCTACGCCGCTGCCCTCCGGGAAGGCGAGATCAGCCTAAACGACTGCTCACCTCTATTGGATGAAAAATACCGGGAAAAACTTAGAAAGCTCCAGGCCTACCTGGAGAGTTTTGGCTGGCGGGCCCTCGACGAAGGTTAAGGATAAGGTTTTATCTTCTATCTGTTCAAGTTCCTGGTTCGAAAACCATTTCAACCTCTAGCGCTCCTGAGTTCTTGGCCAGGCAAATGCATATTCCTTGGCCCTTAGGTAGTTGGCGTTCAGGGCCGGTTCAATGAGGATGATGGCGGCCAGGCGGCGGGCCATGTGGGTAACCTCTCGAACCTCGTCTGGGGTCAGGGGGCGGCCTAAGAGGGTCTTTTCCCGATAGGAGAGCCACTTCTTTATGACCTGGTAGCCGCCGATGTAGTAATTCCAGACTTTCTCCGGGATATTCTGCCAATAGGCCACTTCGTTCAGGTAAATATCATAGGTGGACTCCCCCAGGTGCTCTATCGCCTGCTCCGGGGTGAGGCCCTGGGCCTGGGCGCCCTCCCGGAGGGCCGCCAGTTCCTCGGGGGTGTAGTCCCGGGTGATCACCTTGCCCTTGCCGGGCATGGTGATGCTGTCTTTCCCGCCATGGCCCCAGCCCACGGTCAAGGCCAGGTCGCCAGCGTCCGGGTTCAAGGCTCCGCCCCC
>Ga0209048_10007446_pt1 | contig 10112 bp, 8 predicted proteins | sample FrelakmetCRP12CR_FD_187146 | JGI IMG/M metagenome (GOLD analysis project Ga0209048, IMG submission 187146) | Freshwater lake sediment microbial communities from the University of Notre Dame, USA, for methane emissions studies - CRP12 CR (SPAdes)... | ecosystem: Environmental > Aquatic >... | reverse complement strand
AGGCTGTCATCTATGCCCGGCACGGCATCGCACGCACGGCGCGCGAAGCGCATCTGGGCAAATACATTGACGCTTCCTGCGACAAGATCACGGTGCCGCCGACCCTGGTCTACTTCGGACATCTGGGAACCATCAACCTGTGGCTGGCGGCCGCGATCATGGGCGTGGACATCGCAGGCACGATCGTGCGCCACGCCAAGGACATCGGGGCTCTGCTCAAAAAATTCGGCCCGCGCTGTAATAAAGCCGGCGAGTGGCTGATTGTCTGGCACGCAGAAATCACGCGCCACGAGAGCGCCACGTCGGTGGGCAAGGTCAAAGCCCTGATGCAGTGCCTGACGCTCATCGCCTGCATGCCGCATCACCAGGGATGGATCAGCGACATGCGCTTTGCCAATGCCATGGCTATTTTCACCCTGGCCCTGGGCGTGTTCAGCATTGTCTCGCGCCTCTACGTCCACCCCTCGCTGGACCGCAGCGTGGACTGGATCACGGAAAAATTCTTCAGGCACGTTGATTTCCGCCAAATGCTGCGCGACGCATACGTCGCACTGAAAGCGCGACGCAGCATGGCTGCCTAGTTCTCCTCATCCGCCTTCTCCGGCGGATTTTTATTTGACGATTTTCATCGGGCTGGCATTTATGGAATAATGTGGGCCTATGGCAAAAACAGCGCACAAAGCGCCCGAACCGCCGGAAGAATGGCTCCGCTGTTTTGACGAACAGGATAACGAGGTCAAACCGCGGACGCGCAAATGGATTTGGAGCCATCCCAAACAGTTCAAGCATGCCATCGGCTCCATCTGGATCATCAACTCGCGCGGCCAGATCCTCTGCTCCAAACGCGCCGACAATCTGCATGGCAATCCGGGCAAATGGCAGACGTATTTCGGCGGCAAAGTGCCGGACGGATCGAATTGCCTGGACACGGCCGTGCGCGAGCTGGGCGAAGAGATCGGCATTCATGCCGACAGCCAGGAGCTGACGCCCGTGGTCAAGACCAAGCGCATCGAACGTTACATCTTTGCCCATGACGGCGAGATCGAAGATTTTACTTTTCCCGACGGCGAAATCCAGGCCGTGCGCTGGATGAACCTGGACAGAATTTTGGAACAGCAAAAAGACCAGGCTGTCTGGTGCAATGTAATTACGCCCGAACAGGAAGTTGTGATCAAAGATTTTATCGATCAGCTCGACTGATTCGTCAAACCGCAGACATGGGCCTGCCGAATCTGTAGAAACTAAAACGAGGACCCTAAAGTCCTCGTTTTTTTCTAGCTGTCATCCTGAGCGAAGTTAGACGGAGTCGAAGGATCTGGTTCCTTGGATTTAAACAAACCGGATCCCTCGACAAGCTCGGGATGACAAAGGCTTGTTGGATTTTTGATGCTGAAATAAATTCAGCATGACGATGGGAATCGTCATTCGTTATGCGTTATACGTTTTTCGTCTTGCGTTTAAAGAATATGACCATGGCAGCAGGAATTATCAGCAGTAGAAGCCAGGCGAAAATGGATTGTATGACCAGCATGGATTCGCGCAGTTCAACCTCGCGCAACGAGCGGCCTGCCACCACGAATCCCGGATTCTGTCCCGTGACGCGCACCACTACGGCCGCGATGCGCACATCCTCGCGCGGCTGCCAGGTTACGCGCTCTTCGCCCTTGGTCCGCACATAATCCAACACGCCTTTGGGCGGCACGGGCGGAACGCCGTTAAGATGTCCGGATGATTTGATTACGTTGCCCGCGTCATCCAGCACCATAATAAACGGCGTGAGGCTCTCCGCCATGTCCACGGTCGTGGATGCGAAGCCGATCGATTGAATCGTATCTCCCCCGCTCAAAGCCGCGGCCAGATCCTCGGCCGTCTGGATTTGCGGATCATTGGCGCCCTGGCGCAAGGTTTGTTGCGCAGTCACGTGCACAAAAGCCACCACAATGGTGATGGCCGCGGCCCAAGCGGCAAAGAGACCGAGGGTTTTGAGTTTCATATTTAAAAGTTTTATTGTCTGGAAAAAACGACCAGGGGACGAAAGCCAACAAGTCCATGCGGATCAACCTCCCAGCTCACGTATGAGGTTCCGCCGCGGTCCGAGCGGCCGGAAACCAGACGGCTGCCGAACTCATAATATTCTTCATGCCACTCGTGTGTAAAAGTATCATTGTAATCTGGTCCCTGGCCCATGACATTGGCTTCGATGGTGCGTGGAAGGCGTACGGTTGCGTTGGGAATGTCATCGAGTTTAAGAGCTTGTTTGAAAGCTTCCCAAAACTTTGAATTTGAGAATACTTTTGAATGAATTTTGTTGCGCAGGCATTTTGAGGCTTCCTGGTTCAGGACTTTGTCTTTTAGTAGTTGCTTGAGCACGTCCTGGATAAGGGCATCATTCTGTTCTTCTGTGACATATGATTGATTGCCGTTGTCGTAGTTTGGTTTTTTTCTTGAGTCAACCAGCATCCAAACTCCTGGTAGTTCTTCAGGTTCCAGATTTGTGAGGTTGGTATTGGCTGTGTTTTCCGGCAGGTTCTTAATTTTATCCAGCTCATTATAAAACTCTATGCCGTATTGCTTCCCCGGAGTATGTCTTTTCCCCGGCTTGTGAGTCCAACCGGGATATTTCGCGTCTTCTTTCATTTTAATCTTTGGCCAGTATTGGAGCTTGAAACCATTTTCTTTCCAAAAATTCAAATGTTCATGAGTTATGCCTTCGGGAATAGGCGGAACGTCAAAATGTTCGCCGAAAAACTCTTCCAGCCTTTCTTCTTCCTCTTGGATTAGAGGCGCTTCGAATGCCCAGCTCACTATTTCATTCTTCCTGCCGCAGTCGTTAATCACGCTCATTAACTCAAGAGCTTTGGTAATATCTTCCTGTTTGACTATGCCTGTGCGGACCTTTGCGGCCAGCTCGTCGCGGTTTGCGACTTCGTACTTGTCGTAAATAACCTGCAGGCTGGCACGGAGTTTTTGGACGTAAGAACGAACCTCGGGTTTGAGGTTTTCCAGGCGGATGCCGGTAACTAGCGGACTGGATTCGTGCACTGTCGGATTATACCACAGGCGCAATTACCCTGATTCACTTGATTAAAGCCTGATTACCTTGATTAACCAATGATAACCAAAATTAACCAATCAACTCCTCCTCTTCCCCCTATTCAAGGAGGGAAGAGGCCGGGTGATGAGGGTGAGAAACTCACCAAAGCATGTTAACCTGGTTTATGAGAGGTGAGGTTGCCACGGCGTTGCCTCGCAATGACGGAGGGGCGAGGGAGATGTCGCATCTGATGCGACAGAGGATTTGCATTTGCTTATTCGTGCCCGTGGTCGCAATCGGGGCCGTGGACGTGCTCGTGCGCGTGTTCGGCTTCTTCCTTGGCGAACTTGGCCATGATATCGGCATAGCCTTTGATGCCCTTGAGCTTCATAGCTTCCAAAGTCTTGCGGTTGCGCATCACGGTTTGCACGTACTCGCGGTATTCGGGCGAAGCCAGCTGCTCGCGCGCTTCCTTGTCCGGCGCGCTGGTAATCAAACGGTCCAATTCATCGTCCACTTCCGCATCCGTGACCGTGATATTTTCCTGCTTGGCCACCTCGCGCACCAGGACCGAAGTCTTAACGCGGTTCATGGCCTGGGGCACCATGTCCAGCTTGATCTGCTCGGCCGTCTTTTTGATGGACGAGAGATAATCAGCCATGCGCCCGCCGCGGCTCTCGATATCGTTCTGCAATTCGGCATACATGCGGCGCACTTCTTCGTTGGTCAAAATTTCCGGCACGTCGGAGAATGAGCTTTTGGTCACCAAAGTCTCGAGCAATTCAACTTCGGCCACGTCCATAGCCTTGCGTTCGGCTTCGGACTCAAGATTCTTACGGATCGTGTCGCGCAAAGCTTTAACCGATTCGAGTCCGAGCGTCTTGGCAAAATCATCGTTCACCTCGGGCAGTTTGATTTCGTACACGTCGTTGATCTTGGCGTCGAAATCGATGTTCTTGCCAGCAAAAAGTTTTTGGTAATGCGTTTCCGGAAACGGCAAAGTAAATTGGCGCGTGTCGCCTTTCTTGACGCCCAAGAGTTGTTCCGCGAACTTGGGAATGTAGTGGTCTTCGTTCAAATACACGCGATAGCCGCGCGCCGTGCCGCCTTCCAAAATCACGCCGTCCTTTTTCATTTCCAAATCCAAAGCCACCATGTGATCCTTGGTCGCCGCATCATTGCTCACTACTTCCTCGCGGCGCATCTTGCGGATGTCCTCGATGGCGTCGTCTATATCCTTGTCTTTGACTTCTTTGACGCGCACTTCAACAAACGGCGCTGCCGGACTCTCGAGTCTTTCGACTTTGGGCATGATGGCCACGGTGCAGGTGAACTTCATGTCCTGCCCGGGCGTGAGCTGGTCCACCGCGATTTCCGGCGAGCCCACGGTTTCCAAATTCTGCTGCAAAACGGTTTTCACAAACCAGGCGCGCACGACTTTTTCCAGGGCATACTGCCAGATCTGCATCTCGCCCACGGCTTTCTTGATTTCGTCATACGGCGCCTTGCCCGGACGGAAACCCGGGATAGGATGGTTCTCGCTCATTTCCTGGACGGTTTTTTCCAGGTACGGCTTGGCTTCTTCGGCCGTGACCGTGAACTTGAGCTCCACGCGCGAGCCTGACAATTGGTTGATTGTTGGTTCCATAGTCCGGAAACTATAGGGGAAAACCAACTTAAGGTCAAGACTTCTGACAACTCGAAATATTTAGGTTCGATACAAAAAATCCCCAAGATAATCTGGAGGATTTAATAATTTATAAGTTCAAGTACAGTCAAGAAAAACGACCGATAGGACGGAACCCAACGACCGAATGCATACTATCAAATTCGTTCCAAAAAGCTTCGTCTTCTGCGGTGCCGCAGCCCTCAGCCCCATTTCTCAAAATACCTTTGGACCCATCGGTCAACCGTTCAGAACATGCATTGCGGCGTCGCCATTCGGGATGATGGATATTACCTAGAATATTAGCCTCAATCATACGAGGCAGCGATAGCTGTTCGGGTTTGAGCCCGCAGGCTTGGGCTATGGCCGCGATTACTTCAGGCTGCCGAAGATCTTTGGGTAAAACGTTGAAACGAGATTGAGCATGCTTGAACTTTGAAATTAGTCCTTTTTCACGCAAATTCTCAAGTACGGGACCAAGGAAATCATCGTCGTCTTCGTACATTTGATCTCCGCGATCAAAAAGCGGCTTTTGCCTGGCATCAATCAATACCCAGCAACCAGGCAACATCGTGGGGTTCTCTTTTTCAATTCTTACAGATTTATAATTTGGCTGTCTCCATTTCTTAAGATTTTTTTCAGCTCCCATGTCGATGGGCGGCAGATAGTGTAATTCGAGCCGCTGCTCTTTCCATTTTTCTATGCGCTCAGGTGTGATCTCATCTGGCAAGGGCGGAACCCCGATAGGACGGCCGAAAAAGGCTTCGAGTTGGCGTTTTTCTTCTTCTATTAACTCGTGCTCAAACTCCCGGTATCTGTAAAACGCCTTATTCTCCTTGCCGCATTCGTTAATCACTTGCATCAACTCAATGGCTTTATCAATGTCTTCTTGTTTGACTATGCCTGTGCGGACCTTGGCCGCCAGTTCGTCACGATTCGTGACTTCGTATTTGTCGTAAATGACTTGTAAGCTGGCGCGGAGTTTTTGAATATAAGAACGAACCTCGGGTTTGAGGTTTTCCAGGCGGATGCCGACAATTTGAGGATTGGCTTCGTGCATGTTAACCACCACCCTGTCGCGACATATCCGTCGCGCCACCCCTCCTTCCGAAGGAGGGGACGTTGTTTAACAGTTTAACCAGTCTCCTCCTAAAGTAGGAGGAGTGGCGAAAGATAGATAGCCGAGGTGGTATCGGGATTATACCATTAAAACAAAAATCCCCGGGATTGCCCGAGGATTTGTTCATCTGGTTGATTTATCTGATGTACAACAGCGGATTGGTGCGCACGCCGTTCACGTAGACTTCGAAGTGCAAGTGCGAACCGGTGGAGCGTCCGGTGGAACCCATCATGGCGATCACCTGGCCGCGTTTGACATGGTCTCCGACTTTGACGAACAGCTTGGACGAATGGCCGTAGCGCGTGCGCATGCCGTTCGGATGGTCGATCAGGATCATGAGGCCGTAACCGCCGGTGTTCCAGCCGGCCGTGGTCACCACGCCGTCATCGGCCGCATACAGAGGCGAGGTGTAGTCGCCGTCGATGTCCACGCCCGTGTGCTTCCAACCGTAATACTGGGTGATCACGTGGCCGGGTGTGGGCCAGAGCAGGCGAGTTTTGGGTTTTTCCGGAGACTCGGTCGCGTCTTTGGGTTTGGCTACGGCCGGAGCGGCCGCCTCGACCATGTTATCCGACCCTGCCGAAGCGTTCTCTTGCAGCGAAGTACGATCCGCGGTCGCATAAGTGGAACGCTGCCTGGCCACGGCGATAATCCTGTCGGTTACGATGGCCGGCGGTTCGCCGTCAGGAATCACCAGTTCGCGGCCCACGGGCACAAGTTCGCTGGTCAGCTGGTTGGTTTGCATGATCTCCTGCACGTCGCCGTTGTAACGATCCGCGATGGCGGCCAGGGTGTCGCCTTTCTTGACCGTAGCCGTCACGCCTGACACGGGCAGGATCTTGAGCGTATCGCCCGGACGGATGAACTGGCGTTCCGAAAGATTGTTGGCCCACAGGATGGTGCCCACGTCGATGTCGTAATCGCGGGCGATGCTGCCCAGCGTATCGCCGTCTTTGACCGCGTAAGTTTCGATGCCCGTGCGCGTGGGACGGATGCCTTGTGCCTCGCCTTGCGCGCTTTCCGGACGCACGACCACGGTACCGGGCATGGAAGATGACAGGCTTGTCTCTTCGGTCGTCTGCGGAGAACGAGTGTAATCAAAATCAATGTGCGGCATGGTCTGGATCGTGCCCTGCCCCAGGCGGTTGGCTTCGGCCTTGGCATCCTGCGCTGACACGTCCTCCTGCACGACTTCGGACGAACCGTCGGTCATGAGCGCGTACAGCAGGCTGTGCTGTCCCGCATCCTGGGCCAGTGCCTGGCGGTTCTGCAGGTTCACGAAAACCGAAATGGCGGCAGCCGTGCCGATGGCGATGTGAAACAAATATTTATTGGTGACCAGGAAAAGCATGAAGCCGCGCGCCGGCAATGCCAGGCGTTGGATGCGCAGCTTGGTCAACACTATCAATTGATATACGGGAAGCACGACAAAGCGCAGGAGCAAGCGGCCGATGGGACGCAGTGCGGTATAGACAATCCGGATAAAGAAAAATTCCAGCCCTTTTTTGCAGGCGCGGACTGCGCGAAAAAAACCGATGCCGATCGCGGTCCAAAAGCGTGATGGAACTTTGCTAGAGATAGTAACCTCCTATTAGACTGCATTCTCGGCCAAATTTTGGCTTCATTGCCGACCGGACTGGACAAAAATGCGTCTATTAAGCGAATTATCTTTAACCTGTCATTTACCGAAGGTGCTAGAAAACCTAACAAACGCCTGCCCTTAAGTCAATCGAGTTATCCCCCTTAGTGTCATGCATATGACAAAGTTAATTGATTCTTGCCTCAGTTGAGCTAAAAAATGAGCGCGCAAAATATTATTTAGGCTGCCACTGGCACGCACACGGGTTCGCATGCCACGACTTCGGATTTGGTAGCTGCGTCCTTATGATTTTTCGGATGTTCCATCACGTACATGAGGGACGACAACATTTTTTGGATGATAGTGTTGGTCTCGCGCAGTCCGACCACGGTCTCGGCCTCGTTGGGAAACAAATCCTGGACCATCATGAGATAAGTTTCGCATTCGGCCGCATTGCCCAAAGCGAAATGCAGGTGGCGCAGGAATTCGCTCTTGTTGTGCTTGCGCTGTCCCTGCGCGATCTGCGCGGGCATGGACATGGCCGCCCGGTTCAACTGCGACGACATGCCGAAGCGTTCGTCGGCCGGCAAGGCCTTGGCCAGGGCGTACACGCCTTTGGCAAAGTCAAAGCTCTGCTGCCACACGACAAGGTCGCGGAAAGATTGGGAATGATACTGCTTATTTACTGTTGTAGACATATATTTGTGGGTTTTGCGCGCTCACTTCGTAACTCAACTAACGTCTGTCAGGTCTATCACGTCTTTCATGTCTATCAGGTCACGTGCTGCGACATGATAGACATGCGTCATGATAGACAATCAGTTAGGGCGGTTTTTTTAAATAAGTAATCAATCGACTTAAACGTCCGGAAATTATCGCGGCCTGCTTAATAAGCTTTTCTGTCTCCACTTCACTCAAATGACCTACATCCCGTGCAATTATCAAAAGAGTCCTTAATTCTCCACTTGAGCCTTTGGAAATATATAAGTACCTCGCAAACTCGTCATCGGATTGTTTTTCATATCCTTCAGCAATATTTGCTGCCATGGAGACAGCCGCTCTTCTCATTTGGTCTTTTAAATTCCAATCTTTAAAATTTGCGGTCATTTTGTATACTTCGCGAGCAACAACCCTGGATTCTTGCCAAACAACAAATTCTTCAACTCTTTTAACTGTCATATTGTTTATTTGTGACATGATAGACATGATGGACCTGATAGACATGAAGGACGTATTGAATCATCGTTCACTATTTAATTGACGGTATTGAAGTGCTTCAGCGACATGCTCAGACTTGATGGTTGATGAGTCGGCCATGTCAGCAATAGTTTGTGACACACGGAGGACGCGAAAGTAAGCTCTTGCAGACAAGTGAAATCGGTCCGCAGCTTGTCGCATGAGCGCCTGCGCTTCTGGTTCCTGAATCAGGCAACGGCGCACATGCTCGCTCGTGAGTTCAGCGTTGGTTGCGACGCCTGTTGCCGATCGACGTTCAGTTTGTCGGTCGCGCGCGGCTTGTACGCGGGCGCGGACCGTGACCGACGGTTCGCCGGCGTCGCGTTTGATGAGATCTTCGGTCGGGACGCGCGGCACGCTGACATGCAAATCGATGCGGTCGAGAAGCGGGCCGGACAAACGTTTGGCATAACGCAGGATTTGTTGCGCAGCGCACACGCAGGCGCGTTCCGGATCAGTCGCGAAACCGCAGGGACACGGGTTCATGGCCGCGACCAAAGTAAAACGCGCAGGAAATGTGACTGTGCCTTGGGCGCGCGAGACCGAGACGATGCCATCCTCGAGCGGCTGACGAAGGTTCTCGAGAGCTTGGCGCGGAAATTCGGGAAATTCGTCCAAAAACAAAACGCCGCGGTGCGCGAGCGAGATTTCGCCCGGCTTGGGAGTCGTTCCGCCACCGACTAGAGCAACGCCGCTGGCCGTGTGGTGCGGTGCGCGGAAAGGTCTGGTCGTACAAATGCCGTCGCGCGGCAAAACTCCGGCAACCGAATGGATACGCGTGACTTCGAGCGCCTCCTCCCGCGTCAGCGCTGGTAAAATGCCCGGAAAAGCGCGTGCCAGCATGGTCTTGCCCGATCCCGGAGGTCCTGTCAGTAAAATATTGTGACTTCCGGCAGCCGCGATCTCCAACGCCCTCTTGGCCTGGTTCTGGCCGCGCACGCTGGACAAGTCCACGGCTTGCACGCTTTGGATTGCCGAATCCACATCCACGGTCGGCTGTGACGTCAGTCTCTTTTTTCCTGAAATATGATCCACGACTTCACCGAGAGTGTGCGCCGGAAAGACGGTGATGCCGGACACGAGCGCAGCTTCGGTTGCATTCTCGACTGGCACGATAAGCTCGCGGCAGCCTGACCGAGCCGCGAACATGGCGGTAGAAAGCGCGCCGTGAACCGGACGCACAACTCCATCCAGCGACAACTCCCCCACCATAACCGGCCAGCCGTCTGTCGGTTCATAAATAGCTCCGGCGTCAGCCATAAGCGCGATCGCGACCGGCAAATCGTAGCCTGATCCTGCTTTGCGCAAATCCGCGGGCGCCAGATTGACCGTGACCTTGGTGCGCGGAAACTCAAACCCGCTGCGCTTCATGGCGCTCCTCACCCGCTCCCGCGCCTCCTGCACGGCCGCATCAGGCAAACCAACCACGACGAAAGCCGGCATGCCGAAAGAGATGTCCGCCTCGACCGAAACTGCG
>Ga0209048_10007445_pt1 | contig 10112 bp, 8 predicted proteins | sample FrelakmetCRP12CR_FD_187146 | JGI IMG/M metagenome (GOLD analysis project Ga0209048, IMG submission 187146) | Freshwater lake sediment microbial communities from the University of Notre Dame, USA, for methane emissions studies - CRP12 CR (SPAdes)... | ecosystem: Environmental > Aquatic >... | reverse complement strand
TATCGCCGTCTGGCGACGACAATCGACGATGCGCTGGGCGAAGCTTTCGACAAGACGGCCAAGCTCTTGGGGCTCTCGATGCCGGGTGGTCCGGCTGTCGAGCAGGCGGCTTTGCGCGGCGATCCGAGCCGCTTCAACCTGCCTCGGCCGATGGCCGGCCGCGAGGACCCGCACTTTTCTTTCGCCGGCTTGAAGACGGCAGTGCGGCACGCGGCGGCACGCATCGCGCCCCTATCGGATCAGGACGTTGCCGACCTTTGTGCGTCATTCCAGGCGGCTGTCTGTGACAGCGTCACCGACCGCGTCGCGCTCGCCATGCGCTCGGCTCTTCCACTCCTGGAAGACGCCGGATCAAGGCCTTTCGTCGTCGCCGGCGGGGTTGCGGCAAACAAAGTCTTGAGAACGGCGCTCGTCGGCGTTGCGGAAGACTTCGGGTACTCGTTTCATGCGCCCCCGCTGGAGCTTTGCACCGATAATGGAGCGATGATCGCGTGGGCGGGCGCCGAGCGGCTGGCGCTTGGCCTCGTCGATTCGCTCGCTTCGCCCGTCAAACCACGCTGGCCGCTCGATCCCGACGCCGCCCGGGCCGCCGGCGCAGGCGTCAAAGCGTGAGCCGCGGAGCGGCCGTCAAAATGGCGTGCTAAACTGAACTCGCATTCATTGGGGGTCGGCCTTGCAGATCAAAGCGGTCAGTGTCATCGGCGGCGGCGCGTGGGGCACGGCACTTGCCCAAACGCTTGCGCACGGGGGTACCCAAGTCACGCTGTGGGCCCGCGAGCCCGAAATCGTCGAGGATATCAACGCGCGCAACGTCAACCGCGTTTTCTTGCCCGGCGTCAGCCTCGATCCATCGATCCGAGCCACGGGCGATCTTGCCAGCGCCGCTGCGGCCGACGTTCTTCTGGCCGTCGTTCCGGCACAGCACATGCGTGGCGTGATGAGCAAGCTCGCCCGGTATCTAGCGCCGCAGGTGCCGGTCGTCGTCTGCTCTAAGGGTATCGAGCGGGAGACCGGGAAACTTCTCGGCGACGTCATCGAGGAGGTTGCGCCGCATGTGCAACGCGCCGTGCTCACAGGCCCCAGCTTCGCCGCCGATGTGGCGCGCGGATTGCCTTCGGCGCTGACGCTCGCCTGCCACAACGAAGCACTCGGGCGGGCTCTCGCGTCGGCGCTCTCCTCGCGGCAGATGCGACTTTATTGGTCGAGCGACGTGATCGGCGCGGAGCTTGGGGGGGCGGTCAAGAACGTGCTGGCGATCGCGGCAGGTATCGTCGAGGGGCGCGGTCTGGGCGCCAGTGCGCATGCAGCGCTGGTCACGCGCGGCTTTGCGGAACTGCGCCGCTTCGGCGAGGCCATGGGCGCCAGGCCCGAAACACTGCTTGGACTTTCCGGACTTGGCGATCTCATTCTCACCTGCGGCAGCGCTCAGTCGCGTAACATGTCGCTTGGCCGCGCCTTGGGTGAGGGCCGCGCACTCGGCGAGATTCTTGGTGGCAGGTCGGCCGTGACAGAAGGCGTCTATACGTGCGCCGCCTTGGTGAGGCTCGCTCGCGAAAAAGGCGTCGATATGCCGATTGCGGAGGCCGTGCACGGCATCATCGAGGGCCGGCTGGCGGTCGACGAAGCGATCACGGCGCTGATGCAGCGGCCGCTGAAGGCTGAAGACTGAGCGCTGCCCGATCGACGCGCCAGACGCGGAATATGGATTCCGAGTTTGAGAGCGGGACAGGCGTCAGATATTTCGGGGCCACGCCTTTCATGAGATCGGCGCGCAGCGTGCCTTTCCATACCTCAGTGCCCGCAGACGGAGCATCGAGACCGCGGCAGACGACGACGTAGTCCACGTTCTCGCGCTTTAGATTTGCCGCTGCCACTGCGGGGTCGTGGGCGGCGAAAATCTCATAGTTCGCAATGATGGCATTCGCGATCCGGTGATAGGGCGCTGAAAGCACGCGGTGGTGGGTGAGTGCTGCGATAGAGGCGCCCATATCGATGTGAGCGGCGATCAGCCCGGGCGGCAAATCTGCGAGGTCGCGGATGGCATCGCGTTTCGAACAGGCATCGGCGTCCGATCGCATGTCTTCCGTGATGAGCTTCGGGCGACCGAGCACCGTGTCGATTGCGCCTGAGGCTGCAAGCAGGAACGACTGACTGGTCAGGACGATAGCCGCAAAGCGTGTCGTGTTGGCACTGATCTCTCCGAGACCGCCGAGGCGACTGATCGCGACTGCAATCGGTACGATTGCCAAAAAGCTCGCGTACGACATGAATTTGTACTGCCAGCAGGCAAACGCCGCGAACGACGTCGATGCTGCAAGCAGGAAAATGTCGGCAGGCGCGCGGCTCTGCCAGGTCTGGCGCGCCTGCGCCGCAAGGGCGATCAGAAAGAATACAATGAGGCCGAGCGATTGTTCGATATTGCCACTGATGAGGTCGGCGAGGATGCTGCTGTTTTCGGCAACGTTATCGAGCCAGACCTTCGTCAGCAAAGGTGGTAGCTGACCCTTGGGGCCGGCCAGGCACTTCGGCTCGAGCACGCCGAAACAAGCGAGGCCTACGGCGGTCGTCGCCGCAATCACGGCGAGCCGCGAGGTCAATTGCCAATTGCGGCCGGGTCCCAACGCGACGGCGACGCCAGAGGTGCCGCATAAGACCAATGCCACCATGTTGAGCGATATCGCGTCGCAGTGGATGTCCATCCAGCGCGATGGCGCAGTCGTCGCGAGGAACGCGAGAGCAAATGTCAGCGCCAGTGCCACTGCGAAGGCGCTTGCGGACTCTGCCGTGCGCCGATCGAGAAGCCCCCAGGTGGTGACGAAGACCCCGACGGCGACGGCCGGCGCCAAAGCTTCATAACCAACGGCGAGCGCGACGCCGGTCAGAAAGCCGGCAAGGCGCCAGATGTCGGTCCTTTGCGGATGCGCCCAGATGAGAAGCACGGTCGAGACCATCGCCGCGATCATTGCGTTGTGATGGTCGATGCGTCCGATGACAAATTGGTAGACAGCAAAGGGGCAAATCACGGCAAGCAGCAGCGCGATGCGGCCAGCGCTTTCCCCGGCAACCGTCGCGGCCGACCGATAAACGACCCACAGGACCGCACCAAGCAATGTCACCGGCCAAACGATATGGGTGAGGCGCTCGGCGCTTTCTGCCGGCATGACGAGGCTGAAGGTGGCGATCAGCGTCGCGAGAGGAAGGTCGATCAGCCGCGACCAATGCGACAGCATTCCCGCATCGCCGCCGATTTTCATAGTGGTCGTGTCGAACCAATGCCCTGAGGACAAGAATTCGCGCACCTGGATCAGACGCGTCGCGTCGTCGGGATCGCCGAGGTTGCCGAACAGTCCTGTACCGCTCACGAACCAGCTCTTCGTGGCGATGACCGCGAGAGCCAGGAGCCACCATGTCCACTTCGGGAGATCGGCGAGACGGGAAATAAGTCCCCTCGTTTCAGTCGCCTTCAACACTGCGGCAATCATTTGTTTACCCCGAATGCGCCCCGCAGCCTAAGGGAAGCGCCTTAGAGGATCGTAAACTCCCGCGAGGCGACGTGAAGAAAGCGCCGCGGATAGATCAAGTCTGCCGATCCTCATCCGATTATCCGCAAATGTCAGTCTTTGTTTACCCATACATCTTAGTCTTTCCGGCAGGCGGTGCTGCGCGAGATGGCGGCCCCTTGCCGAAGTGTCAGGGCGGATCAGTCAGCGTACGGGCGTGTTTCATGTCGCATAGCGAAGTCTTCGTCATCGGTGCCGGCCCAGCCGGTCTCACCGCATCCTATCTTTTGACAAAAGAGGGCATCTCGACGACGGTCATCGAAGCCGATCCCGATTATGTCGGCGGTATCAGCCGGACGGCGAACTACAAGAATTTCCTGTTCGACATCGGCGGTCATCGTTTCTTTTCCAGGTCGAAGGAGGTCGTCGACTTGTGGAAAGAAATCCTGCCGCAGGATTTCATCACGCGCCCGCGCATGAGCCGCATTTATTATGACGGCAAGTACTATTCGTACCCGCTGAAAGCGTTCGAAGCTCTCGGCAACCTCGGCGTCGTCGAGAGTGCGATGTGCGTCCTGTCGTTCATGTACAAGCAGGCGTTTCCGAACGAGAAGCCGGAGACGTTCCACGACTGGGTCGCCAACCAATTCGGCGAACGGTTATTCTCGATCTTCTTCAAGACCTACACCGAGAAGGTGTGGGGGATAAGCTGCGATGAGATTTCGGCCGACTGGGCGGCACAGCGGATCAAGGGCCTGGACCTCTGGTCGGCCATGGCCAACGCTCTGCGCAATTCCGTGAAGCCGAAAGGTTTCAATGACGGAACGGCCGCAAACGACGGCGAAGTCATCAAGACCTTGATCGAGAGCTTCCAGTATCCGCGCAAAGGTCCCGGCATGATGTGGGACGCCGCCGCCAAGAAGACGCGCGCGCAAGGCGGAAAAATCCATATGGGAACGCGGCTCGTCGGTCTGAGCTACGACAACAAGAACGGCTTGTGGACGATCACGGCGCGCAAGCACACGGGCGAGGTGATGGCGTTTACCGCGAACCACGTCATTTCATCGGCACCGATCCGCGAGCTCGTCCACGCTTTCGATCAAAAGCCCACCTGCGTAGCCTCCGCCGACAAGCTGCGCTATCGCGATTTCATCACCGTGGCGCTCGTCGTCAACAAGCCAGACTTGTTTCCGGATAACTGGATTTACATCCACGAGCCGAGCGTCAAGGTCGGCCGCATCCAGAATTTCCGTTCCTGGTCGCCTGAAATGGTGCCGGACGAGAAACTGGCCTGCCTCGGGCTTGAATATTTCTGCTTTGAGGGCGACGGGCTGTGGGAAGCGCCCGACGAGGACCTTCTTGCGCTCGCGCGGCGCGAACTCGCGCAGATCGGTCTTGCAAGTGAAGCCGAGTGCATCGACGGCTGCGTCGTGCGCCAGAAGAAGGCCTATCCAGTCTACGACGACGGCTATAAGCGCAATGTCGAGGCTATCCGCAGCGAGCTTGCCGACAAGTATCCTTCGCTGCATCTCGTCGGCCGCAACGGTATGCACAAGTACAACAATCAGGATCACGCGATGATGACGTCGATGCTGACCGTCAAGAACATCGTCGCGGGTGAAATGCTGTACGACATCTGGAATGTGAACGAGGACGCCGAGTACCACGAGGCCGGCAACTCCGGCGCCGAGGAAGCTTTGAAGAGCGTCCGGATGGTTCCGACCAAGCTGCGCAAGGCGGGTTAACGGTTTCATGGTCGTTGCGAGGAAAGATGCGCTGATGCAGGCCGCCAAGCGAGCTTTCGGGGCGTGGGCCGCCGGCCTGATGCCGCAGCTGTCGCGTTACACGGTTGTCAGCGTGGCTGCCTTGGCTACTGACTTCGGCGCCTATCTCACGCTCTGCTCCGCCGAAATCAAAGCTTCGCTCGCCGGTGTCGCCGGTTACGCCGTCGGCATGATCGTTCACTACATCTTGTCGTCGCGATTCGTGTTCGATACTCAGGCGTCATACAAGTCCGAGCCGCGCCGGTTCATCGAGTTCACGCTTTCAGGTCTCGTTGGACTTACACTCACCGGCTTCATCATTGCGATGGCAACGGGAGCCTTGGGTGTGCCGCCGCTCGGCGCCAAGGTTGTCGCGGTCATCATCAGCTTTGCGGCAGTGTTTGCGATCCGGCGATCGTTCGTGTTCGCAGTGCCAAAGGTTTACGAGAATTAAGTTGCGCGTCGCAGCGGTCGTTTACGCAAAATCAGTGTCTTGGCGATAGGTTCAATTCACGGCACCGCGCTTCGGTCTGCTTAACCGGCGACCGGCTCTGCGGGCAAGAAATTCCTGGGTTGTGTCGCGTCTGAACCTCCGTGCCTTACCGGCACGGAGGTTCTGCATTTTAGCCGCTTGAGCTCAGACCCGTTCCGCGTTACGCAGCAGTCTTGCCGCGGAAATCGATCTCCCATCATGCAGACTTGGCTGTTCAAATCAGAGCCCGACGCATTTTCGTGGGACGATCTCGTCGCGCGGGGCCCTAAGGGCGAATCGTGGGACGGCGTACGCAACTATCAGGCGCGCAACAACATGCGAGCGATGAAAGTCGGCGACCTCGGCTTTTTCTACCATTCGAACGAGGGCAAGGAGATCGTCGGCGTCTGCCGCGTCATTGCTCCCGTTCATCCTGAAGCCAAAGACGAGACCGGCAAGTGGGAGTGCGTCGATGTGGCGGCTGTTGCGGCCATGCCGAAGTCCGTCACGCTCGATGACGTCAAGGTCAATCCCACGCTCGCCAACATGGTTCTTGTTGTCAATTCGCGCCTCTCGGTTCAACCGGTGACGGCGGAAGAATGGAAAGAAGTCTGTAAAATGGGTGCACTCGACCCCAAGAAGCTCAAGGGGTCATGATCGGCGCTCACCTCGATCCGTCAGATCACGACAGCGCTCGACGCTTCATTACCGAAAATACGAGGTTGATCGCACCGCCGCTGGTGCCTGAAATCGTGCTGCACCTTGCAGCCGAGTCACTACCGATCTGGCAGAGGACGGAAGATGAACTCGGCAAGATGAACGTGCCGCCGCCCTATTGGGCTTTCGCGTGGGCGGGGGGGCAGGCTGTTGCGCGCTATCTGCTCGATCATCCCGAGACCTGTCGCGGGCAGGAGGTGTTGGACCTGGGCTCAGGCTCAGGCCTCTCGGCCATCGCAGCCGCGAAAACGGAAGCGCGCACGGTGATCGCGGCCGACATCGACAAACTGGCGCTCGCTGCATGCGCCCTCAATGCCGGGGCCAACGTCGTCCAATTAGAGATCACGGGCATCGATCTTCTGGCCGAACCGGCGCGCGGCGAAGGGGTTATCATCGTTGGGGACCTCTTTTACGAGCGGGAGCTTGCCGACCGCGTGCTCGACTACATTGGCCTAGCCAAAGCGCGGGGCAGCGCCGTCTACATCGGCGATCCGCAGCGGAGCTACTTCCCGCAAGGGCGCTTTACGAAGCTAGAGGAATATCAAGTTCCCGTTACCCGCGAGCTCGAGGATGCCCTGATCAAGCGGACGGCCGTCTGGCGCGCGTGAGCAATCAAGCCTGTCCTATTAAGATCTCGAATTTTGAGGCCTGCGAGCGGCAGGTTTCGACCTTCGAGCATGTTGTGGAGCTTCCCGCGCCGCCGCATAATAGGTCCACGAATGGCTGCACTTAGACGGCCAATCTGGAGGAGCGCTCGCATGTCCGACAAAGTCTATTCCGTCCCCGCCCAATGGGCGGAGCGGGCCTACGTCAATGCCGCGACTTATCAATCGATGTATGATCGGTCCGTCGCGGACCCCGAGGGCTTCTGGTCGGAAGCGGGCAAGAGGCTCGAATGGATCAAGCCCTACACGCGTGCCAAGAACACGACGTTCGGGCCCGGCCGGGTCGACATTCGCTGGTACGAGGACGGCACACTCAACGTTTCGGCCAACTGCATCGATCGCCATCTTGCGACGCGTGGCGACCGGGTTGCCATCATTTGGGAAGGCGACAATCCGAACGAAAGCGAGCTCATCACCTACCGGCAACTCTCCGAGCGCGTGCAGCGCTTCGCCAATGTGCTCAAAAAGCACGGCGTCAAGAAGGGCGATCGCGTCACGATCTATCTGCCGATGATCCCCGAGGCCGCCTACGCGATGCTGGCGTGCACGCGGATCGGCGCAGTTCATTCGATCGTCTTCGGAGGGTTCTCGCCGGACAGCCTGCAAAACCGCATCGAGGATGCGGATTCGAAGTTCATCATCACGGCGGATGAAGGTTTGCGTGGCGGCAAGCCCGTCGCGCTCAAGAAAAATGCTGATGTAGCGCTCGCCAAATGCAAAGGCGGGGAGAAGGTGCTCGTCGTGCGGCGCACCGGCAATCCCATTCCGTGGACGCCGGGACGCGACTTCTGGCTGCACGAAGAGCTGCTGACCGTTCCTGCAGAGTGCGCGCCGGAAGAGATGGGCGCCGAAGATCCGCTTTTCATTCTCTACACATCGGGCTCGACGGGGAAACCTAAAGGCGTCGTGCACACGACGGGCGGCTATCTGCTTTATGCCGCGATGACGCATCAGTATGTGTTCGACTACCACGACGATGACATCTACTGGTGCACGGCCGACGTCGGCTGGGTCACGGGCCACACCTATATCGTATATGGGCCGCTGGCCAACGGCGCGACGACGCTGATGTTTGAAGGCATACCGACGTATCCGTCGGCATCGCGCTTCTGGGACGTCATCGACAAGTGGAAGGTTTCGATCTTCTACACCGCACCGACGGCCATTCGCTCCCTAATGGGTGCGGGCGATGCGAACGTAAAGCGGACGAGCCGTGCCTCTCTGCGGTTGCTCGGCTCGGTCGGCGAGCCGATCAATCCGGAGGCCTGGGAGTGGTACTACCATGTGGTCGGCGACAATCGCTGCCCGATCGTCGATACGTGGTGGCAGACGGAGACAGGTGGCATCCTGATCACGCCGCTTGCCGGCGCCATCGACTTGAAGCCGGGTTCGGCGACGAAGCCATTCTTCGGCATTCGCCCGGCGCTTGTCGACGACAAGGGGCAAACTCTCGAGGGCGCGGCGCAGGGCAATCTCGTGATCCTCGATAGCTGGCCCGGACAGTCACGCACCGTCTACGGCGACCACGAGCGCTTCGAGCAGACCTACTTTTCCGCATATCCCGGAACGTATTTCACAGGCGATGGCTGTCGACGCGACGCCGACGGCTACTATTGGATCACCGGCCGTGTCGACGACGTCATCAACGTGTCTGGCCATCGCATGGGAACGGCGGAGGTCGAAAGCGCGTTGGTCTCGCATCCAAAGGTTTCGGAGGCTGCCGTCGTCGGCTATCCGCATGATCTCAAGGGCCAGGGCATCTATTGCTATGTGACGCTGAACTCAGGCGAGACCGGCGACGAGGCTTTGAAGAAGGAGCTGGTCGCCCATGTCCGCAAGGAGATCGGTCCGATCGCATCGCCCGACTTGATTCAATTCTCGCCGGGATTGCCAAAAACGCGGTCAGGCAAAATCATGCGACGGATCTTGCGCAAGATCGCGGAGGACGACTTCGGCAGCCTTGGCGATACGTCTACCCTCGCCGATCCGACCGTCGTCGATGATCTCGTCAGCAAGCGGCAGAACCGGCGAGGCGACTAAGCGTTCAGGAGCTGATGTTCAGAAGTCGGAAGTAATGCCGCCCGTCTCCCAGTCGCCGTAGCGCGTCGGCTCGGGGCCGGTGCGGCCGCCGATTTCGCGGGGAGCGGCCGGCGTGGCTTGGGCCGCACGGCGGCGCGCCTCTGCCTCCTCCAGCGCGCGCTTGGCCTCCGGTGTCAGAACCTGGGCGGCCGGAGCCGCATCGGGTATTTTCGCAGGGATGCCTTCGTTCGGCATCATGACAGTTTTCTCGCCCTGCACCGCTTTCCTCGCTAGAAGCGTCCGTCTCGTAGGCCTTTATACGATCTTTCGGGCACCATATATATGCTTCGGTCAGACGCAGTGAGAGATGCCGGACCGCACATCGGGAGTGTAACCGAATGCTCATGAACTACGCCAAGACTGCGGTTCTGCTCGCGGTGCTCACGGCCATTCTCGTTGCGCTGGGCGCTGCCGTCGGGGGTCAAGCCGGCCTCATTGTGGCGTTTGCCATCGCGCTCGTGATGAATGTCGCGAGCCTGTGGAAGTCCGACACGATCGTGTTGCGGATGTTCAAGGCTCTAGAAGTCGACGAAGCGACGGCGCCAGAGCTTATCGGGATCGTTCGTAACCTCGCCCAGAAAGCCGAACTCCCGATACCGCGCGTTTACGTTATGAACAATCCGCAGCCCAACGCCTTTGCCACGGGCCGCAGCCCTTCGCGAGCCGCCCTCTGCGCCTCGACGGGGCTTCTCGAAGCCCTGAACCGCGAAGAGCTTGCCGGTGTTCTGTCGCACGAACTGGCGCACGTCAAAAATCGCGACACGCTCACGATGGCCATTGCTGCAACCATCGGCGGGGCGGTATCGATTTTCGCGCAATATCTGCAATTGGGTCTGTTGTTCGGCGGTGGCCGCAGCAATGATCGCGGCGGGCTTGGGATACTCGGCACGCTCGCGGCCGTCATAATCGCACCGAT
>Ga0209048_10007444_pt1 | contig 10112 bp, 6 predicted proteins | sample FrelakmetCRP12CR_FD_187146 | JGI IMG/M metagenome (GOLD analysis project Ga0209048, IMG submission 187146) | Freshwater lake sediment microbial communities from the University of Notre Dame, USA, for methane emissions studies - CRP12 CR (SPAdes)... | ecosystem: Environmental > Aquatic >... | reverse complement strand
CTGCTCCCCACGGGCGCCGCGGCCGCGGCCACCGCGCCCCGGGCGGTTTACCTGCTCCGGGCGGTGGGCTCCATCAACCCCGGACTGGCGGAGTTCATCGTGGACGGCATCCGCCTGGCGGAGCGCCAGAACGCCGAAGCCCTGGTGATTGAACTGGACACCCCCGGCGGCCTTGACACCTCCATGCGGCAGATCGTCCAGGCCATCAGCAATGGCAAGGTTCCGGTGGTCGTCTATGTCTCTCCCCGGGGGAGCCGGGCCGCCTCGGCCGGGGTCTTCATCACCCTGGCGGCGGACGTCGCCGCCATGGCGCCTGGCACCAACATCGGCGCGGCCCACCCGGTCTCCATCGGCATGGGCAAGGTCGACAAGACCATGGAGAAAAAGCTGCTCAACGACATGGTGGCCTACGGGCGGTCCCTGGCCGGTGAGCGAGGCCGCAACGCCGATTGGATGGAAAAGGCTATCCGCCAAAGCGTCTCCATCCCTGCCGCCGAGGCCCTGAAGCTCAAGGTCGTCGACCTCATGGCCGACAATCTGGAAGACCTCTTGACCAAAATCAACGGCCGCAAGGTCGAAGTGGGGGGCAAGCAACTGGTCCTCCACACCGCCGGGATGCCCATCAAGGAAATTCCCGAAGGCCTGCGCGTCCGCCTGTTGAAGTATATCGCCGACCCCAACATCGCCTTTATCTTGATGATGATCGGCCTGGCCGGGCTCTACTTCGAGATGGCCCACCCGGGGGTGGTGTTCCCCGGGGTCGTCGGCGCCATCTCCCTGCTCCTGGCCTTTTTCGCCTTTCAGACTCTGCCCATCAATTTTATCGGCATTCTTTTGATCATCCTGGCCTTTATTTTCTTCATCCTGGAATTTAAAATCACCAGCTACGGCCTCTTATCCGTGGCCGGGCTGATATCGCTCTTTTTGGGCGGCTTGATGTTATTTAAAGGAGGTGAGGGAGGCGTGGATATCTCCTGGAGTGTCTTGATTCCTACGGTGGCCATCATCTCCCTATTTTTCATGATGGTGGCCGGGATTGTCTTTCGCAGCCACCTGCTGCGGTCCATGACCGGGGCGGCCGGCATGGTGGGGGAGCGGGGCGTGGTCTATACCCCCTTGAATCCGGAAGGGCAGGTCTTTGTCCACGGCGAGTACTGGCAGGCGGTGAGTGACGAGCCCATCGCCAAAGGGGAAGTCGTGGAGGTGGTCGAGGTAGTGGCTTTGAAGCTCCGGGTGCGCCGGGCTCAATAAAAGGAGGCAGGTATGTTTCAGTTTATCTCCGGTTCTTTTCTCTTCGTTATCATCATTGCGGTGTTCTTTTTGATGAGCGCCATCAAGATCCTGAATGAATTCGAACGGGGCGTGATCTTCCGGTTGGGGCGGGCCTTGCCTCGTCCCAAGGGGCCGGGGCTAATACTCCTCATCCCCATGATCGACCGTCTGACCAAGGTCAACCTGCAGTTGGTGACCTATGACGTTCCCTCCCAGGACATTATCACCCGGGACAACGTCACCATGAAGGTGAACGCCGTGGTCTATTTCCGGGTCATCGATCCCCTCAAGGCCATCATCGAGGTCCGGGACTACTGGAATGCCACCCAACTCCTGGCCCAGACCACCCTCCGGAGCGTCTGCGGCCAGGTGGAACTGGACGATTTGCTGGCCGAACGAGAGAAGGTCAACGCCCGGCTGGCAGAGATCCTCGACAATCAAACCGAACCTTGGGGCATCAAGGTGACCCTGGTGGAAATCCGGGCCATCGACCTGCCCATCGAGATGCAGCGGGCCATGGCCAAGCAGGCCGAGGCGGAGCGCGAACGGCGGGGCAAGGTGATCAACGCCGAGGGTGAATTCCAGGCCGCCGCCAAGATGGCCGAAGCCGCCCATGTCCTGGCCCAGGAGCCCATGTCCTTAACACTCCGCTATCTTCAGACCCTCAGGGAAATCGCCGCGGAGAAGAACTCCACCACCCTGTTCCCCATCCCCATCGACCTTCTTACCCCCTTCATGAAGATGGCGCAGCGGATGGAGAAGTTGGAGGACAAATAAGTCGGTTTTCTGTCTTCTGTCGGTCCATAAAATAAGCCGGCCTTTTAGGGTTGAGTAATTGAGATAATATAGTTAAAATTAACCGATCGATAAAATGGAAGGGCACCGTGTGCGGTGTCCCTCGGAAGGTCGGCAAGCACAAGGGTGAAACCAGGAAGTAGGGGCGGGGTTACCCCGCCCCTACAACGAGATACACAGGAGCAGAGCCATGGCCAAAAAGGAACGCAAAGAGAAAAAGGAAAAACCCCTGGATAAGATGACCGCCACCGAACTGCGCAAGTACGCCCTGGACCTGAAAGAGATCAGCGGCGTCCACGGCATGAATAAAGAAGAATTGCTGCGCGCCATCAAGGAAATGAAGGGCATCAAGGACGACGGGAAACATGCCGAAAAGGTCAGCATGCGGGACTTGAAGGAAAAAGCCGCGGCCATGCGGGCCAAAAAGCTCGAGAGCATCGCCGCCGGGGAACCCCAGGCCAAGATCGACATCCTGCGGCGTCAGGCCAACCGCATGAAAAAAAGGACCCGCAAGGCGGCCTAGAGCCGGAAGAGGGTGGGGCTCCCCAAAGAGGGCGCCCCGGCAAAAGTCCTGCGGGTCCGGGGGAACTCTGGATCTATTTTGCCAGCTGCTTTTGGGACTTCCACCTGAGAATAATCAGGGCCACCAGTGCCGAACCCAGCAGGAACACCGTCGGAGGCAGCGGGGCGTGGGTGACGGTGGCCTTAATATCCCAGGCCAGCGCGTAATCCCAGAGGAAATCGGTCCCGTCCAAAGCAATAACCTGCAGACTATAATAATGATTTGCCAACAGGGAAGTCCAAATATTTTCCGTGTTGTCCACTAAACTGGCGGAATAGGCCAGCTCGGTCGAACTTGTCAGGTCATAGAGATAAAGGCCGAGATGGTAGAGGGTGGCGGTGGTGTCGAAATTGCCGCTGGTCCCCCCGGCGACACTGAGGTTCCAGACCAGAGAGGCTGACAGGGTCCCGCTGCTGAGGGATCTGAAAGTATACGAGCCCGTCCGGTTGCTGCCGGATTTCCCGCCGAAGTAAGGATCGTAGTCGAACCCTGTGGCCGAGATTTCCCCACCGCCGCTTAAGAAATCCTCCCGGCTGTTCTGCTCGCCCGCCGCGATGATGTGGTAGCTGTTGTAGATATTCAGTTGCCCGGCCCCATAGGTGCTGTTTAACCCATTGGCCGTGTTCACGGTATACCCGTTGGTCAGCTCTGTGGCGGTGCGGCTGGCCCCGGCCATGAGAGCCGCCTTGACCACCTCGGAGCGCTCGGCATTGTAAATGGTATCACCGTTACGGTTCGTGGTGGACTTCACCAGGGGATCGGTGGAGAGCGTATTCCCGCCCGCGTGCCCCAAGTCAACCAACAAGGCGGCCGCCGACGCGACCATGGGGGTGGCGTAACTGGTGGCATCCGCCGGCGCCACTAAGTCCGGCCGGGTGCGGCCGGCCAATGCGTAGGGGGTGGTGGGGGTGGTCGTCAAGGCGTAGCCGCCAGAGGCCGCGCCGCCATTACTGAGGCCCACGGCAATGGCATTGAAAGAGCTGCCCATCAGGGGAACATTGCTTGACCCGTTATTCATGGCCACCACCTGGATATATTCATCCCGGGCGACGACCCAATCCAACCTGGCCAGATAGGGGATATTGGTTGTACTGGTTGAACTGCTGACGTAGCTGTGGTTCGCTACCCGGCTGGAGGAGATGAGGGGGGCGCTGGTGCCCGATCCGAGAAAACTCGATCTCCAATTCACCGAGTCATAGCAGTCGATACTGGTGACCCCGGGAGCTATAGAACTGGTCAGGCCGTAAAAGTACTCGGCGACCGCAGTGGCGTGGGAGGAAACGGTTAAAGAGGTTTTATAAGTGAAGGTTTTTCCGGCGAATTGCGCATCGCTCGGGTCGGGTTCACCGGATGCGGCTTCGATCTGGGTCACCTTGACGCCGGCGCCGGTGAGCAGGCTGCTGCCTAACTCATTCTGCAAGGCGGTGTAGCCGACGTCTAATTTCCAGTCAGCGGCCGCCGGCCCACTCCAGCCGATCACCAACATGCCGGCTAGGAGGATAAGAAGAATCGGATTGTTTGCTGCACTGGTCTTTTTCATGGCAGTTCCCCATTTAATTGTCTGAGGCTGCCAGAAAAAGTCGCATTACCGTTGAGGCTAATGGCTAATTCTTAACCTCAGATTTCGATAACCCGGCCGTCTTGCCTGTCTGACAAGACCCGTGGCTTTGCGTCCCACCCTTGCGGATGGTTTGCCTTTTCGGTCCGAGAATCTTTAAATTAAGTCGTCTGGCTGAGTAAAGTTTCCTCCTTTACCTGCTCTTTATATCGGCAACTATTACTCGAAGCATTAAGGCTCTCTTTGCGTTTAAATAGCTATATTTGACTTGAAATATGCTTTAATTGGGGTGCGGCGTAAATCGGGCCTCTCCTAGTTTTAAAGTGCCGGAATCCTGAATTAGCGATGAAAAAAGGCGGAAATCGGCGGGGGAAATTATGCGTCAGGCGGGGGGAGAACCCTGCCTTTCTGGGGTCGGCCCCAGGGTAAGCCGGTGGCACCGGGACTGGAACTGGGCGCCCCCGACTCAGGGGCTTAACCGGGCAATGGCGACTAAGAAGATACCGTTTAGCCCGGCGATGCCAGAGTATCGGCTCCGGGTTTGGCCGGGGCGCCGGGAGCAGGCCGCGCCGGCGACGCGCCGTGCGGTTGGGCTCCGCTCCGACAGCGGTTCCTTTACCTAAATGGCGCCGGCATCTTTGTTAACCGCTTAGTTAACGAACGGAGCCCATTTCATCAAAAATTTTTTATAAAATTTTTATCTATCACTTGACAATGATCTTCCTCACATTAACTTCCTTATACATAATTTGAACTAGGTGCAAGCCAGCCAAGCCAAACCCGTCGCCAGGCGGGGGCGGAGAGCCACGGGTCTCCATAAAGAGAGATAGCCGGGTTGCCTGAGGAATGAGGCACCCGGCTTTGGTTTTGGGTCGAAACCTGGCGGCGGGGCCGTCATCGCCAGCACTGGGCCGGAAAATGTTCCGTGGTCACGGGCCAACCATCTGTAGAGGTGGCACCTGGCCAGGCAACTTGATCATCGGGGCCGACCCAAGCTGTCCCTGTCTGGGTAGGTTTTGAAGCTTCGAAAAGAGAGGTATTGGGGTGATATTTTTTTAAAATATAATGGAATACTTCATTATCTGTACATTGCGTTCATTATTCTTAACACGATAAGCCGAGATGATTTAATAATGCAGCGATTTCAATAAGTTGTATTGGCGTTGTCTAGGCATAATAATTGCATATAAAGTTGTTGCGTATTCCGAAAGGCCATAATCTGATAAAGCCAAACCCGTCGCGAGGCGGGGACGGAAAGCCACGGATCTCCTTACCAAGAGATAGCCGGGTTGCCTGAGACTTAAAATGGCAACCCGGTTTTTTTGTGTTTTCGTAACCTTGAGTATTTCTGCTCAATAACTTATATGGGGAGGCCCCGCGGGGCGGGCCGGAAAAGGAGGTGGACCATAAGAGGCAAGGCGGTGGCTGGATTGGGTGATCCGGTCGTCAACCTGCGGTTGTACTTAATGGGGGGAAACATTTTATCGTAACCTGGGCACCATTCAGTATTCTTTATCTACCGTTTAAAGGTTAGAAGAGCGGGTCCCAGAATAAAAGGAGGAGAGATCATGAAAAGCAAATTTTTTATCGTTATTGCCGTTCTGGCATTGACCTGCTTTGCGCCAGCGGCTTGGGCATGTAACATCACGATATCCGATTTGACTGAAGGTAATATAACCGTAACCTTCAGCACCGAGTTTTCCGGCGTTACCAAAACCCAAAATGTGGAATATGCCAGCGGCTCGGGCACGTGGCATGGCTTTGCTACGGGCACTCCCAAATATTTAATCCTTACCGAAGCCGACGGCACCACGGCGAGCGACTTCCTGAAGGTGTGGGCGAGCTCATGCGATACCATCAATTTTGTGTTCGAGTCTGACGGTTACGCTAGCTTTGCCTCTGATGTGGCTGCCCTGCCGACCGGTACGCCGACACTCAGAGAAACTGGATCCCTCCAGAACGTGACGAGTCAATTCTCGACTATCCTCTGTACTAGCGGGGTGTCTATTTCTGTCGGCTCCGACCTTAGCGACCCCGACAATCCCGTCCCCGTACCCCCCTCGGTCCTGCTTCTGGGTACCGGCCTCGTGGGTCTGGTGGGCTTGAGGCGGTTCAGGAAGAAGTAAGCAACCTTTCCCCCTCATGAATACTCATTAAGACCAAGGCAGGGTCAGCAATGGCCCTGCCTTTTTTGTTTCCCCTTTCCCCCCTGAAGTCCCCCGCCGACGCCATGCAGAGGCAAATGCGACTGTGGCTTGCTTGAAGTCATTTCAAAACCGATTTTCGGCGTCATTTTGCATCAACCGCAGGAGCTTAAGTTGGGAAAGAAATACCCCCCTTTTCTCATTTCTCAAGGGGGGGGCAGGGGGGATTAAATAAGCGCTTGATAATCCCCCTAAATCCCCCTTGAGTAATAAAGGGGGACTTAAAACCTTAGTTCCAAACCGTTAATTGGTTGAGAGAACATAGTTGTAGCCTAAGACTGGTTTTGCAATAGGTTCTTAGGGCTATCTACATCCTCTCATGGGCGCTGGCAACCCTGACGGGAAGCTCCAGCCGAAGCCCTAGGGTGCGTCTGACGCAACCAGAATGGCGCGTCAGACGCACCCTAGGGAAGACTTTTCGGAACAGAGCTTTAGTGTCCCCGCCCTGATCTTTATTTCGTTTACATGATATGATGCCAATTCGCAAACAAACGACAATTTTCTTGGGCGGACCCATGTGTCCGCCTGAATTGAGGGCGCACACGCGGGTGCGCCCCTACAGTTCCGAACTTTTTGATTGCGACTCAGTATGAGTATTGCTGCCAAGAATAAATTATGCCGCCCACCCCGGCCGTGGTCCAACATAAAAAGGGCCAGGACCCGGAGGCCCTGACCCTCAAACATTACAGGCTAATATTGCCCGGTTTTACAAGCCCGGGAAGATCTTCACCGCGTTCATGGCCAGGTTGTAGAGGCTGCCCGGGAAGATGCCGATGGCCAGCACTCCGGCGGCGGTGAGAGCCACCACCGCGGTCTGGGCCGGGGAGAAGATCACCGGGCCCAGATCCGCCTCCGCCGGCTTCATGTACATGAGCACGGTGATGCGGAGATAGTAGAAGACCGACACCAGGGAGTTCATGACCCCGATGATGGCCAGCCAGATGTAGCCGGCCTGGATGGCGGCGGAGAAGATGTAGAACTTGCCCACGAAGCCCGCGGTGGGGGGAATCCCCGCCAGGGCGAACATGAACAGGGCCATGGACGCCGCCAGCACCGGATGCTGGGCCCCCAGCCCCGAATAGTCGTAAATATTCAGATAGCTGTCCTTTTTGCGCCCCACCAGGATCACCACCCCGAAGGCCCCCAGGTTCATCAGGGTGTAGGCCAGGAGGTAGTAGAGCAGGCTTACCGCGCCCAGCTCATTGGCGGCCACCAGGGCCATCAGCAGATAGCCGGCGTGGGCGATGGAGGAGTAGGCCAGCATGCGCTTGATGTTCGTCTGGGAGATGGCGGCCACGTTGCCGATGGTCATGGTGGCCACGGCCAAAACCCACAGGAGCATGTTCCAGTCCATCTTCATGGCCGGGAAGACCAGAAAGAAGACCCGGGCGAAGGCGGCGAAGGCGGCGGCCTTGACGGCCACGGCCATGAACGCGGTCACCGAGGTGGGAGCCCCTTCATAGACGTCCGGGGTCCACATGTGGAAGGGGGCCGAAGCCACCTTGAAGCCGAAGCCCACGATCAACAGGCCCATGCCCAGGAGCACCAAAGGCTGCATGGCCGGATCGGTGCCCAGGCGCTGCGGCAGGTCGTTGAGGAACAGCGTCCCCCCCGAGGCCCCGTAGAGCATGGCCATGCCGAAGAGCAGAAAGGCGCTGGAGAAGGACCCCAGGATCAGGTACTTCAGCGCCGCTTCATTGGAGCGCAGGTCCTCCCGGAACAGGCCCGCCAGCACGTACACCGCAATGGACATGACCTCCAGTCCCAGGAAAATCATGATCAGGTGCGCCCCCGCCGCCATGAGCATCATGCCCACGGTGGCGAAGAGCAAGAGGGCGTAGTATTCGCCCATATTCTTGCCGTAATCTTCCAGATACTGCCGGGAGATGAGCACCGTCAGGCCCGCCCCCAGGATGAAGATCATATAGAAGAAGCAGGCGTAGTTGTCCACGTAGACCATGTGGGCGAAATCGGTGCCGCTCTTGCCCCAGAGACCGATGGTTTGCAGCGCCGCCACCGCCAGGCCCGCCAGGGCGAGCCAGGAGAAGCACACCTTCCGCCCCTTTGGGGAAAGGGCATCCAGCACCAGGATGAGGATGGCGGTCACCGTCAACGTCAACCACGGCCCGATGCTGCTCAGTTGGAAGCTGGGTATGGTGAAGGTCATTGCGCCTCCCCCTTAAACACGTGGGATTGGGAAACCTGCGTCGACTTGGCCTTTTCCATCATGGCCAGGAAATTCTCCGTCGACGCCTTGGTCTTGTCTAAAAAAGTGCTGGGATAGACCCCGATCCACACGATAAAGAGGATCAGGGGCGCAAAGATGGCGATCTCCCGCCAGGACAGGTCCTTGAGGTCCTGGTTCTTGACGTTGGTCACCTTGCCGAACATCACCCGCTGGAACATCCACAGCATGTAGCAGGCCGCAAAGATGACCCCGGTGGCGGCGATGGTCGCATAGAGCTTGTTGACCTGGAAGGTCCCCAGGAGGATGAGGAACTCGCCCACGAAGCCGTTCAACCCCGGCAGCCCGATGGAGGACAGGGACACGATCATGAAGATGATGGCGTAGACCGGCATGGGGGTGCACAGCCCCCCGAACTCGGCGATCATCCGGGTATGCCGCCGCTCGTAGATCATGCCGACGATCAAGAACAGGGCCCCGGTGGACAGCCCGTGGTTGATCATCTGAATGATGCCTCCCTGGACCCCCGGCATGGTGAAGGTGAATAACCCCAGCATCACGAAGCCCAGGTGGCTCACGGAGGAAAAGGCGATCAGGCGCTTTAAGTCCTTTTGCATCATGGAGACCAGGGCGCCGTAGACGATGCCGATGAGCGCCAGGGTAGAGAACAGCGGCACGAAGTAGTGTGCCGCCTGGGGAAACATCGGCATGTTGAAGCGCAGGAACCCGTAAGTCCCCATCTTCAGGAGCACCGCCGCCAGGATAACCGAACCCACCGTCGGGGCTTCGGTGTGGGCATCCGGCAACCAGGTGTGGAACGGGAACATGGGCACCTTGATGGCGAAGGCCAGCCCGAAGGCCAAAAACATCCAGAACTGCATGTTGAAGGGGATGGACACCCCGTACATCTTCAGCAGGTCAAAGGTGTATGTGCCGGTGGTCTTGCCGTAGTGGAAATAGAGAAACAAAATGGCCACCAGCATCAGCAGGGAGCCGAACATGGTGAACAGGAAGAACTTGATGGCCGCATAGACCCGGCGGGCCGGGTTCCCCCAGACCCCGATGAGCAGGTACATGGGGATGAGCATCACTTCCCAGAAGACGTAGAACAAAAAGAGGTCCAGGGACACGAAGACGCCGATCATGCCGCTCGTCAGGGCCAGCAGGCACACCATGAATTCCTTGACCCGGTGCTGGATGTCCTCCCAGGTGGCCAGGACGCACAGCGGCGTCAGGAAGGTGGTGAGCATGATGAGCAGCAGGGAAAAACCGTCGATCCCCAGGTAGTAGCTGACGCCGTAGGCCGGCAACCATTCCCGATGCTCCACGAACTGCATGGCCGCGGTCTGGCTGTTGAAGTTAAACCAGAGGGGCAGGGAAACCAGGAACTCCAGCAGGGATATGGCCAGGGTGGCGACCTTCAAGCCCTTGTGGTGCTTCCGGTTCAGGATCAGCAGTATCCCTATCCCGACGATGGGGAGGAAGATCAGAATGGAGAGGATTGGTAGTTGCATGTGCCCCCCCTAACGCCCGATG
>Ga0209048_10007443_pt1 | contig 10113 bp, 10 predicted proteins | sample FrelakmetCRP12CR_FD_187146 | JGI IMG/M metagenome (GOLD analysis project Ga0209048, IMG submission 187146) | Freshwater lake sediment microbial communities from the University of Notre Dame, USA, for methane emissions studies - CRP12 CR (SPAdes)... | ecosystem: Environmental > Aquatic >... | reverse complement strand
TGGATGACGTCGACAATCCGGCGAATCTCCATGGAACGCGTGCCGAGTGAGTCGACAATCTCCGCCGCCTTCCGCACCGTCTCCTCGACGCGGTACATGCCCTTCACCGAGTCGTTCACCAGCGCCTCACCGCGCTCGGCGGTGGCGGTGACTTCCCGCGCCAGGTCGCCTGTCTCGTTGGCGCGCCGGCGCACCGAGTCGATGCCGCCCTCCACCGCCGAGACGAAGGCCGCCGCCTCGCCGGCAAAACGGGCCAGCACATCCCCGCTGGCCGCCACTGCGGACAGCCCCTCGCTCATCACCTGCACCCGTTCGGTGGTGCGGTGGGCGAAGCTGTCCAGCGTCCCGAGGGCGCTCGCCACCTGCTCGATGCGCTCCGTCATCTCCGCCAGTGAACGCGTGGTTTCCTCGGCGAAGCTCTCCAGTTGCCCCACCCGCCGGCCGGCGGCGTCGAGGCTGCCGCTCATGCTTTCCACGGAACCTTGGCTGCGTTCCACCGCCGCCCCCTGCCGGCGGGCCGCTTCCAGCAGCGTGCGGGCCTGGCTGCCCACGTCGCGGCACGTCCGGTAGACGTTGCCCGTCACGCGCTGCACCTGGAAGAGGGCGCGGCGCAGCGACAGGATGAGGCGCCGCAAGTCCTCCTGGCCCTCCAGTCCCGTCACCTGCGGGGTGAGGTCTCCCTGGGCCAGCTGCGCGATGAGGGCGCGGCGTCGGGAGGAGCTGTGCGACAGCCAGCGGTACCAGGTGAACCACGCTGCCCCGGTGAAGGTGGCCACCGAGAGGGCCAGCAGCCACAGCCACCAGCCCAGAGGGACGCTGTGTCCTTGCAGCAGGCTGAGCGCCGTGCCGCTGACGGCCCCGGAGGCCAGACCGCCGAGCACGCCGAAGACGAAGAGGAAGCGCTTGCCGAACAAGAGAGGTGAGGTGACTCTACTCCGGGACCTGCGCCCGGCCCCGCAAGGTGTGCTCCACTGCAGCGCTGCATGCCGAACGCACTTCTCCTCGCTGCGGTGCTGCTGCTCGCACCCCCGGAGCGGACCTCCTACCTCTTCACACTCGAAGGCCTGCCCGCAGGCCAGGTGACGCTGGAACGCAGCGCCGACGGGACAACCTTCACCTACCGCAGCGAGCACGTCTTCGGCCGGGGCCCGGCCATGCGCAGCGTGGAGGCGCGCACCCTCACCCTGGATGCAGCGGGGCGCGTGGCCGGCTCCACCGCCACGCCGGTGTCCTTCTGGCTGTGGACACGCCATGAGCCAAGCTGCCTGGAGGTGCTGGACGAGCGCACCGGGCGCACCGGGCAGGCCTGCAGCAACGCCGTCAGCCGCGAAGAGTTGGAGGGCATTGCCCTGGAGGAGTCCTTCCACGCGACGTACCAGGACGGCGTCCTGGACGTCCTCGAGATGGGTCCGGCGCGCTTCGCCCGGGTCCGCGATGCGCCGGCGCTGGACGGGGCCCGCGGCCTGTGGGCCCAAGGACTGACGGTGCCGGCCGGCCGCGGGGAACTCCTGCTGGAACCGCCGCTCAGCCTGGCCCGCCCGCCGGCCGCGCCGTCCTCCCGGGGGCGCGCGTGGGCCGAGCGGCTGCTCGGGGATTTTGGTGCCGCGCTGCAGAAGGAGAGCTGCCTCGAGTCGGCGCAGCGGCTGCTGGCGTACCTGGAGGAGCGCGGGGGCCACGGCGTGCTGGTGCTGGGGCTGCTGCTGGACCGCGGGCGGGCCTGGCCCCATGCCTGGGTGCGGGCGGAGGGCCCCTACGGGGAGGCGGTGGACGTGGACCCGGCCTGGAGCCGGCTGGTGGTGCCCCCCGGCTACCTGGCCGTGGAAGCCGTGGCGTCAGGGGGGCACGGCCTTCTGGCCGGGGAGGCCTACCTGGCACTGGCGTCCGGCAAGCGGCGGCTGGTGCGCCACTGAAAGACAGCCGACGGCCCCGCGCGGGGCGGCTACAGCCAGTCGGGGTCGAGGTGGCTGTAGCTGCCCTCGGCCGACCGGCACAGCGCAGCCAGGCCGGCGACGCGCGGCAACTCCGTGACGGCCCAGTACTGTGCGGCGGCCAGCTTGGCCCGGTAGAAGCCCTGCTCCTCGTCCTTGACGCCCCGGCGCAGCGCCTCCTGGGCCACGGCGGCCATGGTGAGCCACTGCCAGCCCACCGCGACGAGGCCGAAGAGGGTGAGGTAGTCGTGGCTGTGGGCCAGCATGCTGTCCACGTCCCCCGCGGCGCCCCGGGCGGCCAGGGCGGTGGTGGTCTCCACCAACTCCGCCAGCGCCTCCGCCAGCTGCTCGGCCCACGTCGGGTCCAACTCACAGGCCCGTGCCCGGGCCAGGGTGCGACTCACTTCATCGGATAGGGCGTGCAGCGCTGCGCCGCCGCCGGCCACCGCCTTTCTGCCCAGCAGGTCCAGGCCCTGGATGCCGGTGGTGCCCTCGTGCAGGCTGTTCAGCTTGCTGTCGCGCAGCCAGGCCTCCGGCAGGTATTCGCTCGAGTAGCCGTAGCCGCCGTGGACTTGCAAGGCCAGCACGGTGCTTTCAAAGCCCGCTTCGGCCGGGAAACTCTTCGCCACCGGAGTCAACAGGTCGAGGAGCAGCTTGCTGCGCTGCCGTTCCTCGGCGTCGGTGGCATGCGCCACCAGGTCGGCCAGCCGGGCGGTGGTGGCCAGCAGCGCCAGGCCGCCCTCGACGATGGCCTTTTGCCGCAGCAGCATCCGCCGGATGTCGGCGTGGGCCACCAGGGGGACCTGGGGGCTGTTCGGGTCCCGCTGCCCGGCGGGCCGGCCCTGCGTGCGCTCGCGCGCGTAGCCGAGCGCCTCCTGGTAGGCGACCGAGGCGGTGGCCACGCCGTTGAGACCCACCATGATGCGGGCCTCGTTCATCATCTGAAACATCTGCGAGAGGCCGCGGTTGGGCTCGCCCACCAGCCAGCCGTGGCAGTCGTCGCGTTCCCCGAAGCGCAGCACGCAGCTGGGCAGTCCGCGCCAGCCGATTTTGTGGACCAGGCCGCTGACCGCCACGTCGTTGTCCACCAGCGTGCCATCCTCCTCGCGCCGGTTGGGCACCGCGAAAAGGGACACCCCGGCACTGCCGGCGGGCGACCCGTCGATGCGGGCGAGCACCATCTGCACCACGTTGGGCGCAAGGTCATGGGCGGCCGCGGAGATGAAAACCTTCTCCCCGCGGAGGAGGTGGTGGCCGGCCCGGCTGGGGGTGGCCCGGGTGCGGATGTCCCCCAGGCTGCTGCCGGCGTGCGCCTCCGTCAGCGCCATGGTGCCGGTCCACTCGCCGGCGTACAGCGGCGCCATGAAGCGCGCCTTCAGCGCATTCGAGGCGAAGGCTTCCAGCAGGTGGGCCGCTCCGCTGGTGAGGCCGACGAAGCCGTAGGCGCTGAGGTTGCCGGCCATGAGGTAGGCCGTGGCCAGGCTCGCCACCGCCAGCGGCAGCTGCGCGCCCCCGACCTCCGGGCCGCGGGTGGCGGCGAGCAGGCCGAGGTCCACCAGCTGGGGCCAGGCGGCCTTCAGCAGCGGGTGGACGTAGACGCGGCCGTCGCGGAGGACCGGCGGGGCGGCGTCGATGGTGCGGTAGTTGGGATACAGCACGCGGCGGGCCAGGGTCCGCGCGCTGGCCAGGAAGAGGTCGAAGGTGTGGCGGTTGTGCTCGCCGAAGTCCGGCAGGTTGCACAGCGCCTCGACGTCCAGCACTTCGTAGAGGATGAATTCGACGGTGCGGTCGTCCAGCAAGACGTTGGCGCGGGGCGCGGACATGACTCCTTCCTACAGGGGAGGGCGGACTCCCCCCCCGGGGGCCGGCAGGCGGCACAGGCTACGCCGAGCCGAGAAAGCTCGACAGCTGCTCGGTGACCAAGCCTGGGTTGTCGATGGGCGACAGGTGCCCGGCCTTGGGCACGCGCACCAGCGTCGCATCGCGGATGGCCCGCGCGATGGCTTCGGCCTTGGCCGGCACCGTCGCGGTGTCTTCCTCGCCCACCATCACCAGCGTCGGGGCGCGGATGGTGCCGAGCTCGGCGTGGATGCCCTTTCGGTCCAGCACGCCGTGGACGGCGCGGACGGCGCCGATGCGGTCCATGGCCAGGAAGCGGTCCCGCACGGCCCGGAGGTCGGCCGCCCGCGCCGGGTCGGCCCGCACCGTCGCGCCGTGCATGATTTTCATCACCGGTCCCACCACCAGCCGTGGGCCGAGCCAGCGCTCGACGAAAGTCAGCCTGCGGTAGCGGGGGATGTTCTCCGGCGGTTCCGGGTCGGCAGAGGTGTCGAGCAGCCCCAGCGAGCGGACCAGCTCCGGGTGGCGGGCGGCCAGCCGCATGCCGACGAAGCCGCCCATCGACAGGCCGACGAAGTGCACCGGCTGCACGCCCAGGTCGCGGATGAGGGCCGCGGCGTCCTCGCACAGGGTCTCCATGTCGTACCCCGAGGCGGCCACCTCGCTCTGGCCCTGGCCACGGTGGTCATAGCAGATGCAGCGGAAGCGGCCGCGCAGCGACGGCACCTGGGCGTCCCACATCCGGCAGCTGTACAGCAGGCCATGGGAGAAGAGGACCGGCGGGCCATTGCCCCCGGTGTCCTCCACGTACAGCCGGACGCCGTTGACGCTTCGCTGCGGCATCAAAGCGGCTCGAAGGGAATGGCGCCCACCCGGGCCCCGGTGGCGACGCCGAGCAGCTCGCGGGCCAGCGGCGGCAGGTAGATGACCTGGTCGTCCAGCCGGGCCGGCGTGCGGACGGCACGGAAGCGGTTTCGTACCGAGTCGCGGTCGACCCCCACCAGCATCTCCTCGGCCACCTCGTCCCCGAGGGCCTCGGCCGCCACCCGGGCGGTGCGGAACTGCCGCACCAGCAGGATGTCCTGGGTGCGGGCCTCGAAATGCGGCCCGCCGTCGAAGGGGTCGACGCGCTCCACGTAGCGGAAGCCGATGCGCTCCAGCATGCGCTGGACCCCGCGCGTCTGCGTCCCCACCTCGCCCACCACCTTCTGCGTGCGTTCGGGGAAGAGGGAGACGTAGATGTCGGAGGAGGGGAACAACTCCTTGATGAATTCCTTGTTCTGGCGGCTCAGTCGGTCGGCCTCGGTGTAGGGCAGGCCGGTGAATTTTTTCCCCACCGCCTCCCACAGCAGGCTGCGCCCGTCGGGCATGAGGGGAGGCATGAGCTCGGCCAGCACCCGCTCGCGAAACAGCGCCCGGTGCATCGCCAGGAAGAGGAAGCGCACGTAGGACAGCTGCTTGCCGGGCTTCTCCGGCCCGGAGCGGTGGGGCGGGTCCACCACCAGGCCGCCGATTTCGGTGGGGCCGGCGTAGTTGTAGGCGATGGACAGCACCTTGTGCCGGAAGTGCCGGTCCAGGCTGGCCGAGTAGTGCTCGCGCTCGCTCACCTCATAATAGGTGTGCGGGGCCTCCTTGGTGCCGTGCTGGGCGATGACCAGGCTGGTGCCCACCACCGCCTCGCTGGTGGCATTCTCCAGGACGAAGAGGTACTCGCGCTCAAACGGGTCCCGCACCTTGCCGGCGAAGCTGCGCACGGACGTGTCGATGAGATGCTCCAGCGTCTCCTCGTCATTGGGGAGGTTGACGGTGTTGAGCACTGCCGCGAGGCGCTTGAGGCTGGGCAGGTCCGCCCTCTGGACGTCGCGCAAGAGGTACATGGCTGGTGGGGGCTGGGCGGGGCCTTGGCAACCTACCCCAGACGCGAAGGACGTCCCAAGGAGTGGCCCGTCCCCGGGGCGGGTTGGCGTCCGGCGCTGTCGGCGTCTGTTGCGGGCGGAACGCTTGAAAAACGGGCTTCCTGGACCCGGTGGTCCCGCACAGCGCAGGGAGTCGAGCGTTGGCGGCCGCGGAGCGGTATAGGCGGGGGGCGTTTCCCCACCCCAGAAGGAGGTCCTGCCCATGTCCACCACCCTGGTCGCCGGAGTCTCCGGGCACACCGGCGCCGTCGTCGCCCAGTCGCTGCTCGAGCAGAAGCAGAAGGTGCGCGTGCTGGTGCGCGACGCCGCCAAGGGCGAGCGCTGGAAGAAGCGCGGTGCGGAAGTTGCCATCGGGAGCCTGGACGACCCGCACGCCCTGGCCGCCGCCCTGCGGGGTGTGGACGCCGCGTTTCTCCTCCTCCCGCCGCCCGGCTTCGGCGTGACAGGCTTCTTCCAGCGCGCGCAAAAAATCATCGACACCTACGTCCAGACGCTGCCCGGTAGCCACGTCAAGCACGTGGTGCTGCTGTCCTCGGTGGGCGCGCAGTGGCCGGACGGCACGGGCGTCGTCCGGGCGCTTCACCTGGCCGAGAAGGCGCTGTCCACGTTGAAGGTGCCGTGCACCTTCCTGCGCCCCTGCTCCTTCGTGGAAAACTGGAGCGGGATGCTGGCGGCGGCCAAGGACGGGCACCTGCCCACCTTCTACCCGGCGGACTTCAAGTACCCTCAGGTGGCGACCCGCGACATCGGCCTGGTGGCCGCCGCCCTCCTCGGCGAACACCCCAAGGCCCACCGGGTGGTGGAACTGGCCGGACCCACCGACGTCAGCCCGGCGGACATCGCCCGCGCGCTTAGCAAGCTGCTGGGACGCGAGGTGCAAACGGCGCCGCAGCCGGTGGCGCAGATGGCGACCGCGCTTCAGCAGTTTGGCTTCTCCGCGGAGATGGCCGGCCTCTTCCAGGAGTTGACGCAAGGCATCCTCGGCGGCCGCCTCTCCTTCGAGCATCCGGAGACGCTGCGGCGGGGCAAGCAGAGCCTCGAGGAGACGCTGGGCGAGATGGTGAAACACAGCTAGCCTTTCCGGCCCCACGCCCCAAGGGAGGGACGGACGTGCTGAAGCCCAACAAGACAGTGGCAACGTGGTGGGCGGTGCTGGCCCTCGCGCTGCAGGGATGCGCCAGCGTCAGCACGTCCAGCCGCCGGTACCCCGATGCGCCGATGTACGCGCCGACGGACCCGGCCGCGGTGGAGATTCTGCGCAGCGACCCGGCCATCCCCTTCGTGCGCCTGGGGGAGGTGACGGTGTCGCTGCAGGGAAACCCCTCGCAGCAGGACGCCTCCTCGGCCCTGGCCCGGGCGGCGGCCCAGATGGGGGCCACCGCAGTGGTGCTGGTGTTCGACGGCTCGGCCAGCATGGGCGTCGCCTACAGCGGCGCCCTGTGGGCGCCGGTGGACCCCTCCCAGGTGAACCAGCCGGTGCTGGTGGCGGTGGCCATCCGCTACACCTGAGGCCCCGGGCCCCTTCCAGGCGGCGCCCCGCCTCCTCTAGGGTGCGCCGCCATATGGCACGCACCAAGGCGGTCCTCATCGGCGGGACGGGCTACGGCGGCGCGGAGATTCTGCGCCGGCTCCTCTTCCACCCCCAGGTCGAGGTGACGCGCGTCACGGCCGCGGACAACCTCGGCAAGCGCGTCTCCGACGTCCACTTCAACCTGGCCGGCCTCACCGACCTCACCTTCCAGCAGTTGCCGCCGCAGGAGGCGGTGGCAGGCGCCGACGTCGCCTTTCTGGCCATGCCCCACAAGACGACGGCGAAGGTGGTGCTGGAGCTGCTGCCGACCGGCGTGCGTCTGGTGGACCTCTCCGGGGACTTCCGGCTGCGCGACCCGAAGGCCTATGAAAGCTACTACGGCGCGGCGCACCCGGCGCCCGCCACCCTCACCGAGGGCCTCTTCACCTATGGGCTGCCGGAGCTCAACCGGGAGGCCATCCGGACGGCGCGCTACCTGGCCAGCCCCGGCTGCTTCGCCACCACCATCGCCCTGGGCCTGTTGCCCCTGGCCCGGGCCGGGCTGCTGCGCGGCCCGGTGCACACGGTGGCCGCCACCGGCAGCAGCGGCAGCGGCGCCAACCCGCAGCTCACCACCCACCACCCGCTGCGGGCGGTGAACCTTCGGACGTACAAGCCACTGGAGCACCAGCACGTGCCGGAGATTGTCCAGACGCTGACGGCGGCCGGTGCCACGGACGTCAGCCTCGAATTCGTCCCCGTCTCGGCCCCCCTGCCCCGCGGAATCTTCGCGACGTCCTTCGCGGACGTGCCGGCCAGCACGTCCGCCGAGGAATTGCACGCCGCCTGGGCACGCACCTACCGGGAGGAGCCCTTCGTCCGGGTGGTGGAGGGCCGACAGCCGGAGGTGGTGGCGGTGTCCGGCAGCAACTACGTGGAGACGGGCTTCGTGCTGGGGCCGGTCAGCGGCGCGACGCGCCGGGTGGTGTGCTTCAGCGCCCTGGACAACCTGGTGAAGGGCGGGGCGGGGCAGGCCATTCAGAGCTTCAACGTGATGATGGGCTTCGACGAGACGCTCACCTTGCGCGAGCCGGGCCTGTGGCCGTGACGGGCCTGCAGGACTTCGCCGGGCGGTGGTTTGTGGTGAAGGTGGGAGGCGAGCTGGCGCAGGACCGGGCGCTGCTGGCCGCCTCGGTGGGGGCCGCGGTGCGCGCCTTCCTCGACGCCGGCGTGCGCGTTGCCGTCGTGCACGGGGCCGGGCCGCAGGCGAGTGACTTGTCCAAACGCCTCGGCCTGCAGCCGAAGCTGGTGGGGGGCCGACGGCTGACGGACGCGGCCACGCTGGAAGTCATGAAGATGACGCTTGCCGGCCAGGTGTCGGTGGATGTCGCGTCCGCCTTCCGGATGGCCCGGGTGCCCGCGCTGTGCACCACCGGCGTCTCGGCGGGCCTGGTGGAGGCCACGCGCCGTCCGCCCCGTCCCATCACCGGGGCCGGGCCGGAACCGGTCGACATGGGGCTGGTGGGGGACGTGGTGGCCGTGCGCACGGACATCTTCGAAGGCCTGGCCAGCTGCGGCCTGGTGCCGGTGCTGGCCTCGCTCGCCTCGGACGCCGCGGGCAACGTCTTCAACATCAACGCGGACACCGTGGCCGCCCGGCTCGCCGCGGAACTGCACGCCGCCAAGCTGTTCCTGGTCTCCAACGTGCCCGGGGTGCTGCGCGACAAGGACGTGCCGTCCTCGCGCATGCCGCGCCTCAGCCGGGCGGACGCGGCGGCCGCCATCGCCTCCGGCATCATCCTCGGCGGGATGATTGTGAAGGTGGAGGAAAGCCTCGCCATGCTGGAGCAGGGCATCGACGCCATTCACATTGTCGGGGTGCAGCCGCCGGAGGCCCTGCTGGAAGAGGCGCGCAGCCCAGGCAGCCGCGGGACGGTGCTGGTGCACTGACGGGCTGGGCCGCCGCCCGGTCGAAAAGCTGACAGGCCGCAACAGGGGACTACAGTTTTCCCCTCGGGGAGGCCCCTGCCTCGCTTCCCGAAGGAGTCGTGAGCGGCCATGTGGCGCATCATCACCACCTTCTTCCTGCTCAGCATCCTCGGCATTGCCCTGTCGGGCGTCGCCGCCTTCGGCGCCTCGGCGCCGGGCCCGGGCCGCCCGGTGCGCTGGGTGTCCGTGGACAGCGCGGCGTCGCTCGGCTGCGGTAGCCGTGTCGAGGCGGCCGGACAGCGACGGCTGGCCCTCGGGCCGGCGGGGGGAACGGCGCGCATGGAGCTGGCCCTGTTGGGCTGCGACGGCAAGGAACGGCAGCTGGGCATGGACGTCTTCGTCGTGCGCACCGGCGGGGGTTTCGAGTTGACGGTCCGGGACCACGACAGCGGCGAGACGGTGGTGCGACGGCTGCGCTCGGCCCGTCCGGCGGACTTCGTGCTGTCCGGTGTGCCCCTGCGCTTCACCCTGGCCGAGCAGACGGACCCGGCCAGCTAGCCGTGATTGACCACCTGACGCGCACCGTCCGGGACGCGGACGCCAGCGTGGCCTTCTTCCGCCGGGTGCTGCAGCCCCTCGGCTACGGCGTCACCATGCGCTTCGGCGACTTCGTCGGCTTCGGGACACCCCAGAAGCCCTTCTTCTGGGTGAAGCCGGGCGAGGCGCCCACCACCCCCATGCACCTGGCCCTCGTCGCGCCGTCGCGCCTGGCGGTGGACCGCTTCCATGAAGAGGCGCTGGCGGCCGGGGCACAGGACAACGGCGCCCCGGGCCTGCGGCCGGACTACCACCCGCACTACTACGCGGCCTTCGTCATCGACGTGGACGGACACAACCTCGAGGCTGTCTGTCACCTGCCGCCGGCGCCCAAGCCCAAGCCCGCGCGCGGCCGGGCGAAGCCGAAGAAGCGCGCCCGCTGAAAGGCCCTGCC
>Ga0209048_10007442_pt1 | contig 10114 bp, 6 predicted proteins | sample FrelakmetCRP12CR_FD_187146 | JGI IMG/M metagenome (GOLD analysis project Ga0209048, IMG submission 187146) | Freshwater lake sediment microbial communities from the University of Notre Dame, USA, for methane emissions studies - CRP12 CR (SPAdes)... | ecosystem: Environmental > Aquatic >... | reverse complement strand
CTGGATGTCGATCACGGGCTTGGCGGCAAGGCCGGGAACGGAGGTGGAGCCGTTGTGATCGATCCGCAGGGAGAGGCCACCGAGGACCGGGGCGATCGGCGCGCGCTCCGCTTCGAAGCGCCGCACCCAATCGGGGTCATAGATCTACGATCTCCAGCGTCCTGATCACGTGTAACTCCAAAGGGACGTCCTGGAACATGGGGCATGGACGGCTTCGCCGCGCGGGCCGGGCCGAGCGATTGTGGACAGCAAGCTGTGAAGCCAGATCGGCGTTCCAGCGCGGCGTCAGCCCTCGGTGGGCCGTGGCTGCTCGAGCGTCGAGTCGAGAAAATCCTTGAGGCGCTCGCGCAGGCGCCCCATGTCGATGTTCGCCGCCGTAGCCCGCGCGCCCTGGCCACCATAGAGGGCGCCGCTCTTCGGCACGGGTGCGGGCGGGCTCTGCGCGTAGCGAACGGCCTCGGCCAGGTCGGCGGAGAAGCGTTCCCCGACGCCCGGCTGCGTCTGCGGGCCGGTGACGCACATGTGGATCGCGCTGGGATACTGCTGCCCGTTGAAGCGCCAGCCGCGCGTCTTCATGAAGTCGTTCACGTGGTAGATATCGAAGGCGTCGGACGTGAACGAGAAGCAGAAGGTCGGTCTTCCCATCAGCCGGAGCTCCGGGTGCTCCTTCACGCCCGCCTGCATAGCGAAGGCCGTTTCGAAGATCTTGCGCGCCTTCTCGAGGTAGCCCGCGCGGCCAAGGGCCACCATCACCGCCCAGGTGGCGGCGATGAGGCCGCCGGATCGGCTCCCGCCCATGCCCGGGGAGACGTACATGCCACCCTTCCAGTCCGGCCGCACATAGTACTGGTGGCGGCGGAGCTTCTTGTCGCGGAAGAGCAGTACCGACGTCCCCTTCGGCCCGTAGCCGTACTTGTGCGTATCGGCGGAGAGGGTGGTTACGCCCGGATGCCGGAAGTCGAAGGGCGGGATGTCGTAGCCGAGTTGCTCACCCCACGGCAGGATGAAGCCACCGAGGCAGCCATCCACGTGCAGGCCGATTCCGTGCTCGACGGCGAGATCCGAAAGTGCACCGATCGGGTCGATGGTGCCGTAAGGATAGTTCCCGGCGGAGCCCACAAGCAGCACGGTGTTGCGTCCGATGCTCCGGCGCACGAAGTCGAGATCAACCTGCGTCGTCTTCGGATCGACGGGCGCGGAGATCACCTTCACGCCGAAGTAGTGGGCGCCCTTGTCGAAGGCCACGTGCGCCGTCTCGGGCAGGATCATCTCGGGCGCGTCGATGCCCTTCTCGGCGCGCGCCCACTCGCGGTGGGTGAAGATGGCCGAGAGGATGCTCTCGGAGCCGCCGGAGCCGATCGTGCCACACGGCTCGAGCCCGCGTGCGCACGCCGCGTCGCCGTGCAGCATGTCGAGCGTCATGGCGATGATCTCGGCCTCGAAGCGCGTCTGGCTCGGGCACATGTCGCGCTGGAGCGCGTTCACGTAGGAGAAGCGGCTGAAGGCCTGCCCGCTGAGGTCGTACACGGCGCGGTCGCCGCAGTAGATCGTGCCCGAGCAGCGTCCGTCGGCCCAGACGCCGTCTTCCCTACGAGCGATCTCGTCGAGTTCGCGCAGCACGGCGTCCGCGCCGAGCCCCCGCTCGTCGAATCCGAAGCGCGGCCTCACGGGACGCTGCTCTGCCATGGCATCTCTCCTCTCTCAGGCTCCCGGGAACACGGGTCCGAGTCGTTCGTGGGCGAGGATGAAGCGTCCGAGCACGTCGTCGTAGAGGCCGCGCAGCCCGGCGCGCGGCTCGTAGCGGCGGCGCTCTTCGAGCGTTCCCTGGATGGCGTCGAGGCCGAGGAACCCCTGGCGGTGGAAGGCCAGAAGCGCCGCGCCACGGCAGTTCGTGAGACGAGGCTGGCCGAGCTGGCGCACCGGCCGGTTGCAGACGTCGGCCAGGATCTGTGCCCAGGCGTCCGAGGAGGCGCCGCCCGCGGCGAAGACGAGCTCGTCGTGGGCGCGGCCGGTGAGCGCCTCGATCGGCGGGAGCATCCATGCGAGCTGGCAGGCCACACCCTCGAGCGTGGCGCGCACCAGGTGCGCGCGCGTCGTCCCGAGGCCGAGGTTCAGGAATGCGCCGCGCGCCTTCGCATCGCCGGAGGGCGCCCACGAGCCCGCGAGCCATGGCAGGAAGAGGACGCCCCCCGCGCCGGGCTCCGTGCCGAGCACCACCTCGTCGAGGCGTGCGAAGGCGTCGGTAGCGCGGTGGTCGCCGAGCGTGTCGCTCGCATAGATCAGCTGCTGCATCACGAACTCGAGCGCCTTGCCTGCGAGCCCGCCCTCGGCCATGAGCAGGTGGCGATCCGGGATCGAGGCCGGTTGCGTGAGTAGGAAGTGTCCGAGGTCCGCGCGCATGCTCTCGACCATCGTGGTCGGCACGAGCGTGGTGCCGATCGACACGCCGAGATGACTCCCCTCGTGACTCGCGGTGCCGAAGGTGAGCGCCTGCGTGTCGTTGATGGGGGCGGAGACCGGGATGCCGCGCGGGAGCCCCCACGCCTGTGCGTGATCGGCGAGGAGCTCGCCCACGGCACCATCCGGCGCCACGAGCTCGGGCAGCCTCGTCCGGTCCACGCCCGACGCCTCGATCATCTCCTCGTCCCAGCTGCCCGCGCTGCCCCTGCGGTTGTCGGTGAGGAGGAAGGGAAAGAGGGTCCCGATATTGGCGGTGACGCGTCCCGTGAGCCGCGCCGTCACGTAGTCCATCGGCTCGACGTAGGCGTGCGTGCGCGCGTGGATCTCGGGCCGCTCGTGCTGGAACCAGAGGAGGTGGGCGAGCGAGTCCGCGCCTCCGCCGCCCGAGGGCATGCCATGGCGCTCGAGCCAGAGCTTCCACAGCTCCGGGTGGCGCTTCGTGAGCGCGCGCGCGAGCGGTCCCGCGCGCGTGTCGAGGTAGAGGACGAGTGGCCCCACCGGGAGGCCGCGCGCGTCCACCGGCACCAGGGACGAATACTGGCTGTCGCAGAGGATGACGGCCGCGCGCGCGGCGGCGCCCGGCGCCTGCGCGAGGGCTTGCGCGATCGAGTCGCCGAGTGCGCGCCAGATCTCCTCGGGATCCTCTTCCGCGCTGCCGTCGGAGCCGAGGCGCATGGCGACCGGACGCGTCGCCGAGCCGAGCACGCGGCCCGCGAGGTCGACCAGCGCCACGCGGACACCAGAGCTGCCGAGGTCGATGGCGAGAGCGGTGGGTCTGTCCGGAACGGGGGCCATCGGCCGATTCAGCATCGCCCAGCGCGCTCCCGTGCGCACCCCGACGGGCTGGATGGAAGCCGCGGCCACGCCCCGAGCCAGGAACCGCCCCGCTCGCCCGGGCGGGCCCGGGGGATGCCCCCGGGGCGAGAAGACGGGAGAGGACCGGGATGCGGGGAGCGATCGCAGGGTGGAGCTGGGCCAGCCCGATGAAGCCGATGCTCCATCCCGTACGGATCGACCCTGCAGAGGGCCGCCCCGAAGGCGTAGCGCGTCTGTCTCACCGCCCTGCCCCGGCGGATCGTGGAGGCGATCTCCTACGCCGAGTCGGGCTGCGCGAGCCCCGCCCGCAGCGCGGACCACCAGGAGCCGTAGAGCGTGACCCCGAGCGGGCGCACGTTCGCCCAGGAGAAGCTCGGTGCCGTTCGGAACCGGATGGAATCCGCGAGGAGCTCGGTCGAGAAGCGCATGATCGCCACCACCGCGAGAGACGCGAAGTGGATCCAGGTGAGGGGGCGGTGGCTGCGTTCGAGGAGGCTCAGCTGGCTCTGCTGCCCGGCCCAGAAGATCCCGAGCGTGAGGAAGCTCAGGAGATCGGTGACGAGACGCGGCGTGAGGGCGAGGAGCGCGCGCTAGAGATCGGACGCGCTCTGGATGGCGGCCCGCGCCGGCACATGGGGAGACCTCGAGCACGATCCACGTCATGGCGATGGCGAAGCTCCGTCGCTGAGCGCCGAGACCGGCTCGAGACTCGTGCCGGAGACCTCGTCGTAGGGCTGCTCCATCGCGCGGGCCTACGGCGCGACCAGTCCGTCGAGGGAGCCAGCGATTTCGCCGCGGCGGATCGGGACGCAATCCGGCGGAAGATCACGCACGATCTCGACGCCTTCCGCGAGAGCTTCGTCAAGGAAGCGAGGCAGCGCCTTCATGGCCCCGGTCGGGGCGTCGTGCAGCACGAGGAGCGTCCAGGCCTGGCGCGCCACGTCCGCGAGCGCACGCTCGGGCCAGCCCCCCGGGTTCTCCCAGTCGCGCGGCACGCTGTTCCAGAGCACGCACGAATAGCCGCCGTGGCAAAGGAACCGGACGGCCGCGCGGCTGAGCAGCCGCGGACCGAGAACTCCGCCGGCACCGTAGGGGCGGAACCAGCGCTCGGGCTCGGCCAAGTCGCCGAGGGCGTCCTGTGCGCGGCCGATCTCGCGCTCGGCCACCTCCGGATCGCCGCACGCGCCGAGCTCGATCGAGTGCGTGTCCGTGTGGTTCCCGATGCGATGCCCCTCCCGGCGGGCGCGCTCGAGGATCACGCGGCGCGCTGGATCCCGCGCCTCCCGTCCGCACACGAAGAACGTCGCCGGGAGACCGAGCCGCCCGAGCAGATCGAGGACCGCGGGCGTCACGTCGGCGAAAGGGCCGTTGTCGAAGCTGAGCGTGAGGCGCTTGCCGGCGAGCATCACGAGGAGCGCTGCCCGCGTGGAACGCGTCGTTCGCCAGGATCCGGCAGGAGGCTCGACACGCACCCATCATGCCCCCGCGCAACCCGGCGCGAAACCCGTCCTGCGCGGCCCGGACCCGGCAAGGGCGAAGTGCGCTCCGCCCACGCGCGGAACCGCAGGCGAGCGAAGGCGCCGGACGCCGTGGAGCGCCGTCGCGGTAGACTCGGGTGCGATGCCGCCCCTCGACGATCGCAGGCCCGTGCTCGTGGGCGTCGCCCCGATCTCGCAGCGCTGCGAGGACCCCGCGCAGGCGCAGGAGCCCCTCGCGCTCCTCGTCACGGCTTTCGAGCGCGCCGCAGAGGACGCCGGGAGCCGGGCGCTCCTCCAGCGGGCCGACCGGATCTGCGCGCCGCGCGGCTTCTGGGACTATCCCGATCCGTGCCGGTTCGCAGCGCAGCGCTTCGGCGCACGGGGGGCGCGCACGGAGATCGCCGAGATCGGAGTGCTGCAGACGACGCTCCTCGGCCGCGCCGCCGCGGCCATCGCCGCCGGCGAGGCCGACGTGGTGCTCGTCGGCGGCGCAGAGGCGCGTCACCGGGCGCGCGCAGCGAAGATCCGTGGCGTTGCGGCGCCTCTCACGCGCTTGCCACCGACCCCGGCCGACGCCGTCCTGCGTCCGGACGCGCCGATTCTGTCGCCCGCCGAGCTGCGGGCCGGCCTCGGAAAGCCCGTCGTGCCGTACGCGATGCTCGAGAACGCCCTGCGCGCCTCCGAGCGGATCTCGATCGCGAAGCAGCGGACCGATCTGGCGAGGCTCCAGGCGGATTTTGCCCGCGTCGCGGCCGGAAATCCCGACGCGTGGGTCCGCGCGACGCCCGACGCGGCGACCGTCGCCGACCCGGCCCGCAATCCCCTCCAGGCGTTTCCCTACGGCAAGCTCCATTGCTCGCAGTGGAACCTCGACCAGGCCGCGGGGCTCGTGTTCTGCTCGGTCGCGACGGCGCGCGCGCTGGGCGTGCCGCGCGAGAAGTGGGTCTTCCCGCTTGCCGTCGCCGACGCGAACCGGATGATCCCCATGAGCGAGCGGCGTGACCTCCATCGCTGTCCCGGTTTCGGCGTTTCGGCCCGCCGCGCCCTCGCGCAGGCCGGGCGCACGATCGAAGACGTCGCATACCGCGAGCTCTACTCCTGCTTCCCGGTGGCGGTGCGGCTGCAGCAGCGCGAGCTGGCCATCGCCGACGACCGCCCGCCCACGCGGACGGGCGGCATGGCCTTCGCCGGCGGCCCGCTCAATCACTTCGCCCTGCAAGCGCTCGTCACGCTCGCGCGGCAGCTGCGCGCGGATCCCGGCAGCGCGGGCTATCTATCAGCCGTCTCGGGGATCCTGACCAAGCAGGGCGCGAGCCTCTGGTCGAGCGAGCCCGGGGAGCGACCCTTCGCCTTCGACGAGGTCACGGCAGAGACGGAGCGCGAGACCGCGACGGTCCCGTTCGTGGAAGGAGGGGAGGGTGCCGCCACCGTGGCCACCTCCACGGTCGTGTACGAGGACCGTGCGCCCGCGCGCACCGTGCTGCTGTGCGATCTCGTCGACGGCCGCCGCACGCTGGCGGTCTCCGGCGACCCGGCCCTGGCCGCGGTGGCGTCCCACGAGGAACTCGCCGGTCGCTCGGTCCGGATCGCGGCCGGGCGCGTCGAACTCCCCTAGGGATCTTGGAAAGGCTGCAATCCCGGGTGGGCCAGACGCGTACAATGGTCAGCAGTTCCACCACCTCGTACTGTTCGGGAAGCGTGGAGGGCTTCCCCCGACCTTCGCAGCGCGGCGAGCGCGTGGAGCGTAGAGCGTCCGCCGCGGTGGTTTCGCGGCCGCCCGGTTGCAGCGACCCGTCGATCCGGGACCTGAAGACGCATGCAGGTCCGCGGCCATGATGTGGATCGTACGCCTCGCGCTGCGCCGCCCGCTCTCGGTGGCCGTGATGGCCCTCCTGATGCTGGTACTCGGCGTTCTGTCCTTCACCCGCATGAATGTCGACATCTTTCCGTCGATCGACCTCCCGGTCGTGATGGTGGTCTGGAACTACCCCGGTCTCTCGGCCATCGACGTCGAGCGCCGCATGGTGATCATCAGCGAGCGCGCCTACTCCACGACCGTGAACGGCATCGAGCACATCGAATCCCAGTCGATCAATGGCCTCGGGATCCTGAAGGTCTACTTCCAGCCCGACGCGAACCTGGGCGCCGCCATCGCCCAGATCAACGCGGTCTCGGAGACCATCCTCACGATCTTGCCACGCGGGACGCAGCCGCCGCAGATCATCTCCTACAACGCGTCCAACGTGCCGGTGGCATGGCTCAACGTCTCGAGCGATACGCTCTCGACCCGTCAGCTTTTCGACTACGGTCTGAACTTCATTCGTATCGCCCTGTTCACGATCCCCGGCTTCTCGACCCCGGCGCCCCTCGGCGGCGTGAGTCGTCAGGTCATGGTGAACCTCGACCCGACGGCGCTCTACGCGAACGGCCTCTCGCCGCAGGACGTCGGTAACGCGCTGGCGAATCAGAACGTCGTGATCCCGTCCGGCGCCGTGAAGATGGGCGATTACCAGTACAACGTCGACATCAACATGAGCCCGACCCAGGTGCCGGACTTCAATCGCCTCCCCATCAAGGTGAGCAACGGGGCGCCCGTCTTCCTGGGCGACGTGGCGCCCGTCTCGGACACGCACCCGCCCCAGACGAACGTGGTCCGCATCGACGGCATCCCGGCCACGTTCCTGATGGTGATCAAGCACGCGGCGGCGTCCACGCTCGCGGTCGTGGACGCGGTGCGAGCGCGCATCCCCGAGATCCTGACCACGGCGCCCCAGGGCCTGCGCCTCGCGCTCACCTTCGACCAGTCCCAGTTCGTGCGCGCGGCGCTCTGGGACGTCGTCCAGGAAGCGGTCACGGCCGCCGTTCTCGTGGCGGTGATGGTGCTGGTGTTCCTCGGCTCGGCCCGCAGCATGCTGATCGTGATCGCCTCGATCCCGCTCTCGATCCTGACGGCCATCGTCGGCCTCCAGCTCTGCGGCCAGACCATCAACACCATGACGCTCGGCGGAATCGCACTGGCGGTCGGCATGCTCGTCGACGATGCCACGGTCGAGATCGAGAACATCCACCGCAACCACGCCATGGGGAAACCCCTCCTGGTAGCGATCCTGGACGGCGCTTCCCAGATCGCCACGCCCACGCTGGTGGGGACGCTCTCGATCTGCATCGTGTTCTTCCCCGTCGTGCTGCTCACGGGGGTGGCCCGCTTCCTCTTCACCCCGCTCGCGCTGGCGGTCGTGTTCGCAATGCTGACCTCCTACCTGCTCTCGCGTACCCTGGTTACGACGATGGCGCGATATCTCCTGCCCGAGCGGCACCGCGAAGGTCTGCGTCCCGGTCTGGGCGGGCACTTCCTCGGCGCCTTCGAGCGCGGCTTCCAACGGTCCCGCGACCGCTACCACGCCGCACTCGCGACGTTCGTGGCCCATCGCCGAATCGCGCTCCCCGCCGTGGCGCTGCTCGTGGCGTCTTCCACGCTCCTGATCCGGGTCGTGGGCCAGGACTTCTTCCCGCGCGTGGACGCCGGCATGATGCGGCTCCACGTGCGCGCGCCCACGGGCACGCGGATCGAGCGCACGGAGTGGCTGGTCGACGGCATCGAATCGGCCGTCCGCTCCGTCCTACCCGCCGACGAGCTCGAGAGCGTGAGCGACAACATCGGCCTGCCCGTCTCCTACGACCTGGCGTTCTACCAGACCGACAGCATCGGGCCGCAGGACGCCGACATCCTGATCCAGCTGAAGAAGAAGCATCGGTCGACGGCGATGTACGAGGAGCGCATCCGTCACACGCTGGCCGAGCGCTTCCCGAACGTGGAGGCCTACTTCCAGGCGGCGGACATCATCAGCCAGGTGCTGAACTTCGGGCTTCCGGCCGCGATCGACGCACAGATCTCGGGCAACGACCTGGCGTCCGACTACGAGATCGCCACGAAGCTGGCTGCGGCCATGCGGCGGATCCCGGGCGTGGAGGACCTCCGCATCGCCGAGCGCCTCGACTACCCGGCCTTCAAGGTGGACGTGGACCGCGGGAAGGCCCTCGAGCTGGGGATCACCGAGCAGCAGGTCGCGTCGAGCCTGCTCACCTCTCTCAGCGGAAACTCCCTGATCCAGCCCACGTTCTGGCTCGATCCGAAGAGCGGTGTCAACTACCAGGTGATCTCGCAGACGCCCGAGCACATGGTCGACTCGGTGGCGGCCCTCGCCAACACGCCTCTCAGCACGCCAGGACAGGGCGGGCAGAACGGGCCCCCGCAGCTTCTCGGGAACGTCGCGTCCATCACGCACTCGGTGGACCCGGCCGTGATCGACCACTACACCGTGCAGCGCGTCATCGACGTGAACTGCGCGGTGGCCGGTCGCGATCTCGGAGGCGTCAGCGCGGAGGTGCAGGCGGCGATCGACGGCATGGGCACGCTCCCGCCGGGCACGAAAATCGCGATCCGCGGGCAGACGCAGGCCATGCACGAGTCGTTCAAGACGCTGGGGCTCGGGATCGTGCTCGCGATCGTCCTCGTCTACCTGCTCATGGTCGCGAACTTCCAGTCCTGGCTCGAGCCGTTCATCATCATGATGGCCGTGCCTGGCGCCCTCGCCGGCGTGATCTGGATCCTGGTGATCACCGGCAGCACCGTGAACGTCGAGTCGCTGATGGGCGCCATCATGGCGGTCGGCGTGGGCGTCGCGAACAGCAACCTCCTGATCACCTTCGCGAACGATGTCCGTGAAGAAGGGCTGGATCCTGTGGCGGCCGCGCTCGAGGCCGGCAAGACGCGGTTCCGGCCGATCGTCATGACCGCCTTGGCCATGATCCTGGGGATGCTGCCCATGGCGCTCGGCACCGGCGCCGGCGCGGAGCAGAACGCGCCGCTCGGACGTGCGGTGATCGGCGGGCTCGTCGCCGCCACCGCGATGACGCTCTTCGTGGTGCCGGCGGTGTACGCGATCTTCACACGCAGCTTCAAGGGCAAGCGCGAGCGCGATGCCGAGCTGGCGACGGTGCTGGGGAGCGGGAGCTGATGCGGCACGAATCGAGACGGGGATGAGGTCGGGAGGGGACGGTTCGAAGGCCGGAGGCCCGCCCCCTGGCCGCTCCCAGGCGCTCCTGTGGTCGCTGGCGGTGGTCGTGGCGGTCGTCCTCAGCGCGGGTCTGGTGCTGGCACGCGAGCATCGGCTCGAGAGCGAGCGGGAGACGCGAGCGGACGAGATTTCCCGCGGCCCGCGCGTGCTCGTCACGCCCGTGCAGCGCGCGCCGGAGGGCCGGCAGATCCGCCTTCCGGCCTCGATCCACGGATTCATCGAGACGCCCATCTACGCGAAGATCGCCGGCTATCTCAAGACGATCCGGGCCGACAGATCGGA
>Ga0209048_10007441_pt1 | contig 10115 bp, 10 predicted proteins | sample FrelakmetCRP12CR_FD_187146 | JGI IMG/M metagenome (GOLD analysis project Ga0209048, IMG submission 187146) | Freshwater lake sediment microbial communities from the University of Notre Dame, USA, for methane emissions studies - CRP12 CR (SPAdes)... | ecosystem: Environmental > Aquatic >... | reverse complement strand
TCCTTGCAATTGCACAACCACGACCTGCATGCAATACTTGCATGCGTGCAAGTAATTGACCCACGGACCGCGGCGGACGTCGCCGCCACCGCCTCAGCCGCAGAGCCCGCCGACCTGGCGGCGGACCTGTACGCGCTGATCGTGTACCTGCACAAGAACTGCAACAACGACCTATTCGAAGCCGTCGGAGCACTGGAGCTGACGCTGACCCAGATCAAGCTGCTGCACCATCTCGAGGACCCGCATGCGGCGCTGACCGTGAAGGAGGCCGCCGAACTGGTGCACGTGTCGCTGCCGGCGGCGAGCCGGACGGTGGACGATCTCGTCCGGCGCGGCTTCGTGGAGCGCCACGAGGACCCCGACGACCGGCGGATGAAGCGGGTCAGCCCCACCGAGGCCGGGCACGCGGTGATTCGGCGGCTCAACGCCACGCGGCGCAACGGCCTGGAGCAGTTCACCCACACCTTGACCGACACCGAGCGCCGCCGCCTGGGCAGCGCGCTCTCCAAGCTGCTCGAGCGTCCCGACGTCGCGGCTTGCCGACCGGAAGGACTTGACTCGTGAAAGCGCACATCAGTGCCCATCGGCACCGGCTGATCACCGACGAGAACAGCCGCTGGTGGACCCTCGGCGCGATGTGCTTCGCGCTGTTCATGATCATGCTCGACAACACGGTCGTGAACGTGGCGCTGCCCTCGATCCAGCGCGACCTGCACGCATCGCTGTCCTCGCTCGAGTGGACGGTCAACGCCTACACGCTGACCTTCGCCGTGCTGCTGGTGACCGGCGGACGGCTCGGCGACATCTTCGGGCGCCGCCGTATGTTCCTGTTCGGCGTGATCGTGTTCGCGCTGTCGAGCCTGGCGATCGGGTTCGCACCCAACGACACCGCGCTGATCGCGTTCCGGGCCGTTCAGGGCGTCGGCGCGGCGTTCATGATGCCGGCGACGCTGTCGATCATCACCCAGGCCTTCCCGCCCCATCAGCGGGGCACGGCGATCGGCACGTGGGCGGGCGTCAGCGCGCTGGCGCTGGCGATCGGGCCCGTCGTCGGTGGCTTCCTGACCCAGCAGGTCAGCTGGCGGGCGATCTTCTTCATCAACCCGCCGATCGCGGTCATCGCGGTCGCGGTGACCCTGTTTGCGACCCGCGAGTCGCGTGACGAGACGGTCTCGCGCACGATCGACTTCCCCGGCATCGCCGCGATCACCGTGGGCCTGACCGCGCTCATCCTCGCCCTCGTGGAGGGCAACCGCTGGGGCTGGGGCTCGGCCGGGATCATCACGCTGTTCGCGATCGCGATCGTCGGCCTGTGCGGGTTCGTGGTGATCGAGAAGCGCTCCGCCTCACCCATGGTCGACTTCGCGTTCTTCCGCTCGCGGTCGTTCCTGGGCGCCAACATCGTCGCCTTCATCGTCTCCTTCGCGATGCTCGCGATGTTCTTCTTCATGGCGCTGTACCTGCAGAACGTCCTACACTTCTCGCCGCTTCAGGCCGGCGTGCGGTTCCTGCCCACGACGCTGGTGATCATCGTCGCCGGCCCCCTGGCCGGCCGACTCACCGACAAGATCGGTCCCCGGCCATTGATGACCGGCGGACTGGTGGTGATCGCGCTGTCGCTGTTCCTGCAGTCGCGGATCACGGTCCACACGGGCTATCTGACGCTGCTGCCCGGATTCATGCTGATGGGCGCCGGGATGGGCCTGGTGATGTCGCCGATGAGCACGGCCGCGATGAACGCCGTCGACAAGCGCAAGGCGGGCGTGGCCTCCGGCGTGCTGTCGATGAGCCGCATGGTCGGCGGCACCTTCGGCGTCGCCGTGATGGGGGCCCTGATCACCACGATCGGGCGCACCAAGATCGACGCGGGCCTGCCCCACTTCCCGGCCGCCACCCGCGCCGCGATCGCGAATTCGCTCGGCGGGGGCGGCGCCGTGACGGGCCACCACGTATCGGCGCACGTCGTCAGCGTGGTCCGTGAGGCTTTCGTCTCAGCGCTCTCGACCGGTCTGACGATCGGAGCCGTCACGGCGCTGATCGGCGCGGTGGTCGCGTGGTGGCTGATCCAGCGCGAGCCGACCGCGGCCGAGCCCGCTCCAGCCACAGAGCCCGCAGCCGAGGCGGAAGCCGCCGACCAGCCGCCCGTGGAAGTCGGAATCGTCTGACCATCGGATTCCGGCGCAGCGGGTTCCTGGACCGGGGCGCGCCCTGAACCTCGGCGTCCGGGTACGATCCCGACCCTCTCCGTAAATGAATCCGAGCAGGAAGGTTCCTGTGGCCGCCGATCTGAGCCAAGTCGCCAATGTCGAGACCAAGCCGGGCGAGCTCCCGCCCACGATGGCCGCATGGGTCATCAGGGAGGAGCGCTTCGGCGAACCCGTCGACGCGTTCCAGATCGAGCAGATCGAGGTGCCCGAGCCGGGCGCCTTCGAGGTCGTCGTCCGGGTGATGGCGGCCGGGGTCAACTTCAACAACGTGTGGGCCGCGCTGGGCGAGCCGGTGTCGGTGTTCCGCTACCACCCCAACGAGGACCATCACATCGGCGGATCCGATGCCTCAGGCGTCGTCTGGAAGGTCGGCCAGGGCGTGACCCGCTGGAAGCCCGGCGATGAGGTCGTGGTCCACTGCAACCAGGCCTCCTACGAGGATCCCGAGGTCCACGGCCTCGACCCGCTGGCCGCCCCCTCGCAGCAGATCTGGGGCTATGAGACGAGCTGGGGCTCGTTCGCCCAGTTCTGCAAGGTCCAGGCGCAGCAGCTGCTCCCCAAGCCCAAGCACCTCGCCTGGGAAGAGGCCGCCGCCTATGGGCTGACGTACTTCACGGCGTACCGGATGCTGATCGACCGGTGCAAGCTCCAGGCCGGACACCGTGTCCTGATCTGGGGCGCCGCCGGCGGGCTCGGCGTGTTCGCCACGCAGTTGTGCGCGATGACCGGTGCCGACGCGGTCGGCGTCGTCTCCAGCAACGACAAGGGCGCGCTGATCAAGCAGCTCGGCGCCACGGGCTACATCGAGCGCTCGGAGTTCGGCGGGATGATGCGCCGCGGCGGCGAGACCGCGGACGAAGAGAAGGCGCGCTTCAAGGAGTCGCGGCGTTTCTGCAAGGCCGTCGAGGAGATTCTCGGTGGGCCGCCCGACATCGTTTTCGAGCACGTCGGAAAGGCGACCTTCCCGACCTCGGTGCTCGCCGTCAAGCCGTTCGGCAAGGTCGTGATCTGCGGCGCCACGTCCGGCTACCAGCTCGACTTCGACGTCCGCTACCTGTGGATGCGCCAGAAGGAGATCATCGGCTCGCACTTCGCCAACGCCTGGGAGGCCAACAAGGCCAACGAGCTGATCGAGGAGTCGAAGATCCGGCCGGTGCTGTGGCAGACGATGGGCTTTGACAAGGTGGCCGAGGCGCACCAGCTGCTGCGCGACAACAAGCACCTGGGCAAGATCGCGATCCTGGTCGGCGCGACCGAGGAGGGTCAGGGCAAGACCGCGGACGGGCCCGGGGCGATCCGGGCCGAGGTCGGCGCCTAGCGATGGCCGGCCTCATCCACATTCCCTGGTACGCCACCGTTCTGCGCCAGGAGAGCTTCGCCAACGCGGTGACGGAGATCGCACCGCTGGTCCTGCGCTACGGCGCCACGAAGTACTCCGTGCAGCGCTCGCGCGACGATCGCTACAAGATCCTGCAAATGGCGTGGTTCGAGTCCAAGATCGACTGGTACCGCTACTGGGACGGGCCCGAGATGATCGAGTTCCGCCGCCGCCACATGGGCCACTACCAGATCCCGATTACCTACGTGTGGCACGACGAGCTCACGGTGGGCGCGCTGGCCACGGCCGCCGACCCGTCGGCCGAGCCGTTCGCCGCCGCGTAGCCGGCGCCGCGTAGCCGGCCGACCGGAAGGTCGTCAGGTGTGAGCGAGCGCCCAAGCGTCATCGCAGCTCACCCCGCGCCGCTGCGATGGCTACCCGGACTCCAGCGGCGCCATCGTGAGGCCGGCGCCGTCGAGCTCTTCCCAGTGCTCTTCGGCGTCCTCGCGCGGGCCGCTCCAGACGATCGCGCAGCCGGTGTTGTGGATGCGGTCGGCGAAGCGGTAGCCGTCGGCGAGGCTGACGCCCGGAATGAACCGCGCCAGCGTCTCGGCCACGTGATCGAAGGTGTTGTAATCGTCGTTGAGGACCACGACCCGCCAGCGGCCTCCCAATCCGGAGCCGGGTCCCCCAAGACGGGGCAACTCCACGGTCTGCGACATCTGCCCCGAGGATAGCTGCGCAGCGCCGAAATGCATGCGCGAAGGTGCGGCCGGACCGGGCACCTACCGCACGGACTCGGCCCGCTTGCGCCAGTAGCGCTCGAGCCCGGCATAGAGCTGGTCGGGCGAGGCCGCCTGCACATAGGTGTCGACCAGCTCGGAGCCCCCGGATGACTCGATCTCGGTGCGGACTCCGGCGATGAAGGCATCGCGATCCTCGGTCCTGGCCCGTTCGGCCCAGGCGTCCAGCCGCGCGCCCAGCTCCGACAGCTGCGTCTCGACGTCCTCGTAGGCGCCGAAGTGCGTGATCGCCAGGCGCTGCGGCTGCCAGGCGGCGATCAGCTCGATCGACTCGTGCCACGCCTCGAGGCTGATGTCGGGCGGCGGCGTGGGCGGGATCGTCAACGCCGCGGGGTCGATGCGGACGCCGCCGACGTCGCCGACGAAGGCCGTTCCCTCGTGCAGGTAGGAGACGTGATGGGAGGCATGACCGGGCGTGTAGGCGACCTTGAAGCCGCCGGCGAGCGTCTCGCCGCCCTGGAGCTCCCGGATGTTCGCGTCGGGAACCGGCAGGAACTCGCCCCACAGGCGGTCCATGTCCTCGCCGTACAGGCGACGGGCACTGGTCAGCAGCCGCTCGGGGTCGACCATGTGCACGGCTCCGATCTCGTGCACGTAGACCTCGAGATCGGGCCAGCGCTCGACGAGCGAGCCGCTCGCGCCGGCGTGGTCCAGATGGATGTGGGTCAGCAGCAGTGCGCGCGGGCGCTCGTCGCCGAGGGCGTCGAGCAGCGTCGGCAGGCACGAGGACGGGCCGGGGTCGATCAGCACGTCGCCGACCTGCCAGCAGCCGATCACCCGCGCGCGGCCGAGGTGCATGAGATCGATCAGGCGAATGCCCGACACACTAGCCATCGAGACTCGGCGGGGCTGTGTCGGCGCCGGACGCCCGTCAGAAGCCGGACGCGTGGCCCTCAGTGGTCGTGGCGCTGATGCTCCGAGATCGTCGAGCGGTCCCAGCGCAGGACCCGGGTCGTCTCAATGTCGGCGTCCGCGCTCGTGTCGCGCTCGTCGCCTTCGCGCGCACGGGGGCCGTTGGTCGATCGCTCGTCGACCACTTCGTCCTCACGCCCGGCCGCCTCTGCGTCGAAGACCTCAGCTTCAGCCGTGATCGCCGCGGGCTCATCCTCGGCGGCCGCGGCGGGCTCATCCTCCGCCTCCGGGAAGCGCTCGCTCGCCGACTCGGCGAGGGCCGTCAGCTTGCCCGCGAGCTCGTGCACGTCGTCCACGATCCGCCGCCGCTCGGCCCAGATGCGATCGGTCTCGGCGTCGAGGTCCTTGACCCGCAGCTCCGCCCCCGCGGTGAACTCCGCCGCCTCGCGGCGCGCGACCTGGAGCCGCTCCTCGGCCTCCGCGCGCGACTGGGAGGTGATCCGCTCGGCCGTCTCGTGGGCCCGCTGGAGGATCCCCGACACCTCCTCGCCCACGCGCTCGAGCGCGCGGCGCACGGCGGCCTCGGGCGAGCGCGTGGACTGGAGCTCGGCGACCAGCCGGGTGGTGCGCTCGACGTAGGCGTCAACCATGCCGCGGTCGTAGCCGCGCATGACGACCGGAAAGTCAGCCTGGGCCGCAACCGCCACGGCGTCGCCCGGGAGCGTCGACAGCGGCTCCGCGACCTCCTGCAGGAGCGCGTGCTCCGTTGCGGCTGTGTGCTGGTCCGGCATCAGCGACAGGCTTCCCATCTCCCTGCACGGTGAATCGCCACCCACCCTCATCATACAATGGTGCCCATGAACGCCCCCACCCACCGGCTGCCCGAGCCGGACCGCCCCTGGATGATGCGCACGTACGCCGGGCACTCCGACGCGCGCCGCTCAAACGAGCTCTACCGGCGCAACCTCGCCAAGGGCCAGACGGGCCTGTCGGTGGCCTTCGATCTCCCCACCCAGACCGGCTACGACGCCGATCACGAGCTGGCCCGCGGAGAGGTCGGCAAGGTCGGCGTCTCGATCGCCCACCGGGGGGACATGGCGACGCTGCTCGATCAGATCCCGCTTGACCGGATGAACACGTCGATGACGATCAACGCCACGGCCGCCTGGCTCTTGGCGCTGTACATCGTCGCCGCCGAGGACCAGGGCGTGCCGGAGGACCAGCTCCAGGGCACGACCCAGAACGACATCCTCAAGGAGTACCTCAGCCGCGGGACCTACGCCTTCCCCCCCGCGCCCAGCATGCGCCTGATCGCCGACACGATCGCCTACACGGTCGAGCACGTGCCGAGATGGAACCCGATCAACATCTGCTCCTACCACCTCCAGGAGGCGGGCGCGACCCCGGTGCAGGAGATCGCCTACGCGATGAGCAATGCGATCGCCGTGCTCGACGCCGTCCGCGAGCGGGTACCGCCGGAGCTGATGGGCGACGTGTTCGGGCGGATCTCGTTCTTCGTCAACGCCGGCGTGCGCTTCGTCGAGGAGCACGCCAAGCTGCGCGCGATGTCGGTGCTGTGGGACGAGCTCGGGCGGGATCGCTACGGCGTGCAGGACGAGCGTCACCGCCGTTTCCGCTACGGCGTCCAGGTCAACTCACTCGGCCTGACCGAGGCTCAGCCGGAGAACAACGTCTACCGGATCGCGCTGGAGGCGCTCGCCGTGACGCTCGGCCGTGGCGCCCGGGCCCGCGCGATCCAGCTGCCGGCCTGGAACGAGGCGCTCGGACTGCCCCGCCCGTGGGATCAGCAGTGGTCGCTGCGCCTGCAGCAGGTGCTCGCCTACGAGACCGACCTGCTCGAGTACCCCGACATCTTCGAGGGGTCCAAGGTGATGGAGGGGCTGGTCGAGGAGATGCTCGCGGGCGCGCGGGAGGAGATGGCCCGCGTGGCCGAGCAGGGCGGCGCGGTCGACGCGGTCCACTACATGAAGTCCGCGCTGGTCGACTCCCACCGCGCGCGGCTGCTGCGGATCGAGTCCGGCGACCTGGTCATGGTCGGCGTCAACCGCTACACCGAGACCGAGCCCTCACCGCTCACATCCGATGCCGCGGGCGGGATCCTGGTCGTGGACCCGGAGGTCGAGGCCGAGCGGCGCGCTGCCGTCGAGCGCTGGCGCGCCGAGCGCGATCAGCAGGCCGTCGACACGGCCCTGGCCGAGCTGGTCCGCGTGGCCGGCGAGGACACCGAGAACATCATGCCGGCCACGATCGCGGCCGCCCGAGCGGGCGTTACCACCGGCGAGTGGGCGCAGGCCCTGCGCGATGCGTTCGGCGAGTACCGCGCGCCGACCGGCGTCGGCGAGGCCGCGGCGGTGTCGAGCGAGGACCTGGCCGAGCTCCGCGACGAGGTCGAGCGGGTCAGCGAGGCGCTCGGGCGGCGGCTCAAGTTCCTGGTCGGCAAGCCGGGGCTCGACGGTCACTCCAACGGCGCCGAGCAGATCGCCGTTCGGGCCCGGGACGCCGGGATGGACGTGGTCTACGAGGGCATCCGGCTGACGCCGAGCCAGATCGCGACCTCCGCCGCGCAGGAAGGTGTGCACGTCGTCGGACTCTCGATCCTGTCCGGCTCCCACCGCGAGCTGATCCCGTCGGTCCTGCAGGAGCTGCAGGACGCCGGCGCCGGCGACGTGCCCGTGGTCGTCGGCGGGATCATCCCCGACGCCGATGCCGCTGCGCTGCGGGAGGCCGGTGTGGCGGCCGTCTACACGCCCAAGGACTACGACCTCAACCGGATGATGCGGGAGATCGTGGCGCTCGTCGCCGAGCGCAACGGCGTCGCCGCCCCGGCGGCCTAGGCTCGCTGCCTGCCCTACACGTGCGACCCGAGTCGCCGACCGGAGCCGAACTCGGCGCGCGCCTGCGCGAGGGCGACCTGAGCGCCGCGCCGGCGGTGCTCAACCTGGTCGAGAGCCGCGCGCCCCAGGCGCGTGAGCAGACCGAGGCGCTGCTGGCCGCGGTGTCCCCGGCCGAGCTCGGAGCCGAGGGCCGCGCCCACATCGTCGGCGTGACCGGGCCGCCGGGCGTGGGCAAGTCCTCGCTGCTCTCGCGGCTGGTGGCGGAGTGGCGGGCCCGGGATCGCTCCGTGGCCGTGCTGGCGGTCGACCCCTCCTCGCGGACGTCGGGCGGGTCGCTGCTCGGCGACCGCGCGCGGATCGAGGCCGACCCCCGCGACCGGGCCATCTTCATCCGCTCGACGGCCGCCGGTGACCGGCTCGGTGGGCTCGCGCCGGCCACGCGGGCCGCCGCCGGAGCCCTGGCCGCGGCGTTCGACGTGGTGGTGATCGAGACCGTGGGCGTGGGGCAGTCCGAAACCGAGGTCGCCGACGTCGCCGACACCGTCGCGGTGATCGTGCAGCCCGGATCGGGCGACGTGCTCCAGTTCCTCAAGGCGGGGATCATGGAGGTGCCCGACGTGCTCGTGGTCACCAAGGCCGACCTCGGCCGCGTGGCCCTGCGGGCGCTGGCCAATCTGCGCGCGGCGCTGCGCTCGCTCAGCGCCCGCGACACGGCGGTGCTGGCCGTGTCCTCGGTGGCGCCGGCGACGGGCATCGGCGAGCTGGTCGACGCCCTCGACGCCCACCGCGACCGCCTCGACCTGGCCGCCCGGCGGCTGCGCTCACGGCGGCTGGTGGCGCTGGCCGACTTCGCCACCGAGCACGGCGAACGCGGCCTGCGGGCTCTGGGGGGCCGGCGCGAGGCCGAGCGCTGGCTCGAGCAGCAGGATCCGGCGCTCGACGCCGGCACGCTCGAGCGTGCGCTGGAGGAACGCGCGCGCTCGGCCGATCCGTCCGGATCGGGCACAATCTGACCCATCCATGCGGGTGGACCTCGGGATCATGTTCGGCGCCTTCGTCGCCGCGAGCCTCCTGGCCGGCGCGTTCGGCGCGGTCAACCTGGGCATGGCGCCGGCGTTCGGGCAGATCGCCTTCGCGCTGGCCACGGTGTTCGTGATCGTGCGGCGCCCGTAGTGGTGCCGCGGGGGCGCTGATCGTGGCCCGGATCGTCCTGCCCGCCGACCCGATCACCGACGGCGTCACCGCGCTGCGGCCGTGGCGGGACTCCGACATCCGGGCGATCGTCGCCGCCTGCCAGGATCCGGAGATCGGCCGCTGGACCCGCGTGCCCTCGCCCTACGGCGAGAGCGATGCCCGGGCCTACCTGCTCCAGCGCTACGACTCGATCCACACCGGGTCCTTGGCGCCGTTCGCGATCGTCGAGCCGGGCGACGGCCCGCTGCTCGGATCGGTCGCCCTGATGCGGCCGGCCTGGGAGCACCAGCGCGCCGAGGTCGGCTACTGGCTGGCGCCCGAGGGCCGCGGCCGGGGACACGCCACCCGAGCGGTGCGGCTGATCTGCGACTGGGGCTTCAGCGCGCTCTCACTCGAGCGCATCGAGCTGCTCGCGGCCACCGGCAACGCCCCGTCCCAGCGCGTCGCCGAGCGCGCCGGCTTCGTCCGCGAGGGGGTGCTGCGGTCCTACATCCGCAACGGCGACGTGCGCCACGACATGGTGGCGTACGGGTTGCTGGCCTGAGGGCGACAGCTGAGGTTGCTGTGGGGCTTTCGGGTGGGTGCTGGGCGTAGACGGCTTGCGGGGGAAGGGTGGGCATGTGGCCTACCCCGGGCGCGCTCGGCGCGCGATCGGCACGGGAGAACCCACGCACCGGCTTTTCGTAGTTCCTCGCCGCCCCGCTGAGCTCCCGGGGAACGTTGGGCCGGTAGTACCGGCCCAACGTTGCCTAACACCCGCCGAGAGCCGCGAGACCCTACGAAATGCGGCTCTCCATGGATGATCGTAGGTGAAGTCACAGGGCGAACCGGTCGTGTGGGAGTGTCAGTGTGACCGGGCCGCACGCGAGGAGGATGAGCGCCAGCG
>Ga0209048_10007440_pt1 | contig 10115 bp, 9 predicted proteins | sample FrelakmetCRP12CR_FD_187146 | JGI IMG/M metagenome (GOLD analysis project Ga0209048, IMG submission 187146) | Freshwater lake sediment microbial communities from the University of Notre Dame, USA, for methane emissions studies - CRP12 CR (SPAdes)... | ecosystem: Environmental > Aquatic >... | reverse complement strand
CTGGTTCTTGGCTGTGTCAACCGACACATGCATTTCCGAAGCAAGCTCATCGCCCTTGATGCGACTTATGATATGCAACGGCTTGCCAACAGTGAGTTGCCCGTACATTCCCGCAGCCGAGATCCCCATCCCCTGCTGGCCGCGTGACTGGCTTAGCTTGTGGAATTTCGAGCCATAGAGGAGCTTGCCGAAAATGCGTGCGATCTGGCTTTCTACAATCCCCGGGCCGTTATCCTCCACGATGACCCGGGACTTCCCGTAGCGATCGCGCACCTGCACACTGATGTCGGGGAGTATCCCCGCTTCCTCGCAAGCATCCAGAGCATTGTCCACCGCTTCTTTAACAGCAGTAACCAGTGCCTTGGCAGGTGTATCAAACCCGAGCAGGTGACGATTCTTGAGAAAAAACTCCGAAACGGAAATTTCGCGCTGCCGACTCGCCATTTCAAAGGCGGTAGCGGGGGCGGACCGGCTGTCGACATGATTCATGAGGTGCATCTCGTAAGGCGGCTTCGTGCATCCCATTGCCTAGGCGATTTCGTAAATTAAAGACTCCTCACCAATGCCCCTTGACCAATATCATTATTGCAATCTTCCCATAACCAGCCCCGCTAAGACCAAGAGCGGTCATTCACTATTTTGATTTTTTGAAGACGCGACGCTTGGCGATCGAGCGGCGCTGGGCCACGGCCGGCGCCAACTGCTGTGGTTCGACGTGATCAGCTCCTGTCACACACTGCGTTCTGTGCAGATCGCAGGGCGGTTCTGGGCGCCAAAGAGAGCAAACAGCCGTAAGGCTGGCGTAATAATGCCGATAACCGAGAACAACTCAATCGCAGTATTCCGAAGTGCGTTTCGATTGAGCACAATCGGGAACGCGCTCTAGTGTTCCTCCTCTTCCTTTGCAACAAGGCCGGAGCCCTCTCCACCCACGGGTTGGCGGGTGGGCGTCGCAGGTCTGCTTGTTCGTACCGTTTCGAACTCGGTGACGACCACAACGCCCGGGACCGGCTCTTCAATTATATCGAAGATTACGGTTTCATCGGGGGCTTCGGCCGGCTTTCTCGGCGGCCCGGGCGGTCGCGGAGCGGCTTTCTTGGGGGCCGCGCGCTTTGCACGCGCTTTGGTTGCCTGCTTTTTGGCTTTTGTCTTCGTGGTGACGCGCTTGGCTGTCTTTCTAGGAGCGGACTTGGCTCTCGTGCGAGCCTTTCCGCGTTTCGATGCCGTCTTCTTCCGTGTCAATCTTCGCTGCTTTCGCTTGGCCATGAGCGTCTCCTGCTATGATCGGGTGCCGACGTGAGCGCCGCCGAGAATCGATATGCCCGCTTCGCGCAGGCATTAAACATTAAATCAACTCGCGCAATGGCAAGACCGCATTGATCCATGTCAACGCTAGCGAAACCGTGAGAGTTTTGAAGTTTTATTCAGATACCAATTTGCCGCTGTGTGTATCGAGAACTTGATCCACGTTGATGAGGTGATAGAGTTCCTTAAAGTGGCGCAATGATCGTGCTGCTCTGTGCCGTCCTGGCTTATCCTGGCCTTGCCAGTCAAGTCGAAGAGCCGCCTCGAAGCTGAAAATGTGGCACTCCGACATCAGCTGATCGTGTACACTCGTGCGCTGGGCATTGGGCCGGCTTTCGCCGCTATTGGCGTTGGAATTCGCGCTCAAGGGGAGGGTGTCCGCAGATTGAGACGGACTTACGCGCGCTGATCCGGCGGATGAGCATCAAGAATCCGTTTTGGGGAGCGCCGCGCATCCACGGCGAATTGCTCAAGCTCGGCTTACCAAGCCAGGGGTGGCACACCTTCCTGCATAACCACGTGCTGGACATCGCCGCCATGGACCTGTTCATTGCTCAAAGCCATCGTTTTCGACTTATGCACTTGTCATCATTCGGTTGGACCGTAGAGATCTTGTCTGAATCAATGTAACAGCAAACCCGGGCGTATCCCGCTAATGCTATTCACGCCGATCCTTGGTGATCTGGGGAATATCGAATGAGAATATTTCTGGCCGGAGCGGGCGGTGCGATTGGACGTCGCTTGACGCCGCTCTTGTATGCGGCAGGCCATGAGGTGGTGGGTACTACGCGCGCGCCGGATAAGGTCGCGGCCCTGAGCGCGCTCGGCGCCGAGCCGGTGGTGGTCGATATATTCGATGCGGTAGCGCTGACACGCGCGGTGCAGGCCGCCGCGCCGCAAGTCGTTATGCATCAGCTTACCGATTTGCCGTATGCGCCGGGCACGCCCGGATACGAAGCGGGGCTCGAACGCAACGCGCGCCTGCGCATCGAAGGGACCCGGAATCTGGTCACCGCGACGAAAGCGGCGAGAGTGCGGCGCCTGATCGCGCAGAGTATTGCCTTCGTCTATGCGCCGGGTGACGGTGTGCGCGTGGAAAGCGATCCGCTCAATCTTGCCGCGGAGGGCGCCGCTGGCCGCACGGTTGCCGCCGTCGCCGCGCTTGAACAAGCGGTGCTGGCGATGTTGGAAGGGATCGTGCTGCGCTACGGCTTTTTCTACGGCCCGGGAACGTGGTCTGCTGATGCGCCCGCACGCAAGCCCGCCGTTCACATCGATGCCGCGGCACAGGCCGCGCTGCTCGCGGTCAGCAAGGGCCGTCCGGGCATTTACAATGTCGCCGAGGATGCCCCAGCACTGTCGAGCGAGAAGGCGAAACGCGAGCTTGGCTTCGATCCCGGCTTCCGGCTCTCAAGTTAATCGCGTCATTCCGGGACGTGAGCGACGAGTGTCCAAGATCGCGTCAATGCCGCGACTTCAGTAATCAGCGTGATCGTACATGCAGCTTATATTTCAAAAACGTAGCACCGCGAACTGACGAGCAATGAGGCCATAACGGCCTTCATCCTACCGTTTTTTGTGAGAGAGGGGCTTAAAAATAGCGCTCACACCGAACGTGATCATCATTAATCTTGGGTCAACGCTACACGCTTTCGGTCACGTCCTCATATACGTCGATCTCAATCGCTCCGGGAAAGAGCGAGCGCCACGCCTGCAAATAATTGTGCATCATCGGATTGCTGGCGAGTTTGTGGCGGTTGAGTTCAAACGCTTGGTCCGTTCGATACTCTATCACTTGAAGAAACTGGGCTTGATCATCGACGTTTCGCAGCAGATGAGCCTGGGCATCGCCAAAAGCCTTGTACAAGGGGAGCGCGTTTTTCATCATCGAAGCCAGGAGCGTTGTTGCATCCGGTGACGGTGTTCTTATTTTAACGTACAGAATTCGCTTTGCCTTCGCTACATCGTTTGCCATAGGTCGCTTCCTCAGCTGGGGTGCACGGCGGCCATGCTCTTGACGGCCTACACACATATAGGGGTGCTGCCACGACGACTTAGGCGGCACTTATCTCTTTAGCGGCGATGACCGATCCTAATGCCGAGAATGCGCGCCTTCTGGCGCACCGCCCCAGGTCTGCGCGATGTCCATTCCCACCCGAAAAGCAGACATTCGTTACACGGCCCCTTCCTCGATTGCTCTTTCCCACGTTTCGATCGCCTCGTGTCATTACTTAATCCATTCATCATATTGTTTTCGCCATTTTGCGATCCATTTTGTTTCCAATGTCGAAGTTGAGGGCTTCAGGTTCACTACCAGCCATATTGCCGTGTGAGGATCCGCAAAAACGCTATATCGGTTGACGCCAATTTTAGTCGTGATGGTTTGATCGTTACTTATTGCGGCGATGAGTTTATTTTCGATTTCCCTGCGTTGTTCTGGTAGCAGCTCCGGGTTCAATATTTGAATAACTATTGGCCATACTGCTTCGTCCTCCGCAGATAGCGCCCGCAGTGAATCTCCTTTCGCGCTTGTGATTATGGTCAAACGTCTTGCCGGTCCGTCCGCGGCTTTCCCGGTTACTACCACGATTGTGCGGTCCGATATCCTATATCGGCACCAAGACGAGAATCCGCTCTTGCACTTTTCGACTTTTGCGACTTTGTCTCGCTGGTTACTTTTTGCCGTTTCGTTGAAGACCTCTGCGAAAGAATTTGTCTTCATGGCTAGCGTGTCGCAAAGGGCGGCTCCGCTTGGAACCAAAAGTAGACTTGCTGCCAGAGTCCGAAATATCGTCCTCATCCGTCCATCTCCATTCATTCTGATTGCATCTCCTTGGGCCTCTGCCTTGAGTAACGCATAGTTTATCGCATTTCGTGATGGCGTGACGAGCGGTACCGATGCCCTTTACTGCCAGGAGCGGAACTCCACAAGGCATTACGGCATGTCGGCAGAGGGTCAAAAGATACCGTAGCGGCCCACGCAGCAATTTCCGATTTTGGTCAAAAGCGGAAGTCCCGGTAAGTCCGAGCCATGTCCGCTCTTCCCCTGAAATTATTCGTCAGCACGAGTAGCAAGTCGGTTTAGGGCCAGAAGCAGTCATGACGGGGAGATGTCAGCTAGCGGCCTGGTTCAGCGGCCGGCACGCTAGCGGTATCGCACTCAATAAGTAAGTGACCAGTAGCCGCGCACGGCGCCTTGCGACAACGGGTGCAGGTAAACTGCTCATTTCACCAATTCGAAATCCGGAAGCTTGAAGGTCTTGTCGAAGAATGCGTCCTGCGCCCCATAGAGCCTGAACACTGGCAGTGGCTTCTTACCCTGCGTCGGTATCCAGTTCGACTCTAGTCCAGTAGGCGCTTTTGGGCCGATGTATAGCGTCACGCTGCCATCTGCGTTCATCTTCGTCGTTTTCGTGTCGAACGACGAAAGGCTGGCCCGCCCGATCGGGTTGTAAATAAACGAAAACGTTGCTGCATCATAAACGTTGAGGAACCAGTACTGACGTACCGGCATGTCTTTGGGCACGGTGACCTTGTAAGTCTTGCCGGCTGCAAATGGCTTGCCGAGGCTGTCGGCTACCGGGCCGATGTAGGTAACGGCCGGCCGTGGCCCGAGTGTCTTGGGATAATAGGTGCCAAGGAAGAACTGCCACGACCGATCATCGATCAACACCGCCGTGTCGGTCTCGTATTTGAACTCGCGCTTCGGATCGGGAGCGAAATACACCACATACTTCCGGTCGGGCCAGTAGAGGAGTTCCGGACGTGGATTCTCAAAGCGCTGATGCATGTAGAAATATGCATCGACCACCGCCTGCTTCATCGCTTTTTTGGTTTTTGCATCCGGGTTGAACGGCTTTCCCGGTTCGATGCCGATTGAAGCCAGCATACCCATCATGACCTTGTCACGAGAACGAACGGGCTCAACGCTGACGATGTCGTAAATGTCTTTGAAATAGGTTTCATCGTAACGCGGCAGCGTGGGAAAGCGCCGAGTGCCAGGGTCCACGAAACGGGTCGGGGGTTGGTTTTTCGCCTGCACCAGCGGATAAAACTTCAGCGTCCGTGCATACGCCGCGGCATCCTCCCACGTGCCCTTCGGTCCGGGCACAGAGCGGAAGGCAAAATAGACGCGTATGCTGCCGGTCTGAATTGGGAAGTAGCCGGCGGGAATTTCTTTATCGTACCCGGCGGGCAAGAGCAGATATTTTCCACCCTTGCCCTGGTCTTGTCCTGACGGGCCGACGTCCGCGATGGTCACTTGCCAAGCATCGACGATCTGACCGAACAGGCTAGCCTTCTCGGTGGCTGCCGGCATTTCTAGCACGATAGGCCCCGTGCGCAGGTCAGTGAATGCGGTAATATAGGGTACGAAGTCGTTGCCTGTGAGCGCCTCAAGCCTCGGTGTCGCAGGCTTCGAATAGGCGATAATCTCGTCGTCATGGACCCCGAGTGCTTCACCGCCATGGTGGAAGCCGTAGATCGCCACCGCAGGCATCGCCCACATGACGGCCTCGAAGGCACGTTGGTATTTAACTTGGTAATCCAGATCGCGGACCGAAGGTTTTGATCTGGGTGCAGGCTGTCCTCCGATTGGGTCAGTCTGCGCGTTGGCTTGAGTGGCAATTGCGCCCGCGACGACTGAGAGGATCATCATGTGTAGAAGCTTCATTGGGGGCCTCCCCTTTAAGTGCTGATGTAGCTAGACTAGAATAATAATAGTCTAGTTAGGAGGAATTCGATGCGCGCATTAATAGCCATAGTTGTCGCCGGTTTTTTGCTCGCTGGTCCCGCTTACGGCCAGAACCGTCTCATAAATGAGAATGCTTCGATCACCTCAGTGTCCGTCAAGACCAATGACAATGCGCTCATTGTAATTGCACAAAACACGACCGCGAAGCCCAAGCGAAAATTTCAGCTTCGTCGCGTTTGCCCGACCGACCAAATCCGTTGCGCCTGCGCCGATACGGGGACTAGTGCTTGCTGCACAGCCAACCAGACTTGCAGTTGCCAACCGACTGCGAATTGCCGCTGACCGCGCTCCAGGCCGAGTAGGGGGTAGTCTTCTGCTGTGGGTAGACTAGGGGGGCGAATGCGATTTCTCATCACGCTCGGGCTGGGCCTAACGGTTTCGCTCGGGGGCGCCGGCTTGGCGGTAGCGCAACAGCCGACGATCGCGGTTTTCACCAAGAACTTCACCAACCCGGCCTACGACGCCTTCCGTATCGGCGCCGATCAGGTTGCGAAAGCGGCGAACGCACGGACGATTCATTTCGTTCCCAAAAAACCGGACAATGTCGAAGAGCAGACTGCGCAGATCGAGCAGGTGCTGAAGGATCGGCCGGACATCATTTTGTTCACGCCCGTCGACGATAAGGCCATGATCGAGCCGGTGAAAAAGCTCAACGACGCAAACATCCCGGTGGTGCTGTTCACCAATCCTCTGCCCGGCAAGTTCGTCACCTTCGTCGGTGCCGACGACGTCGAACTCGGCTACAAGGAGGCTCGCTATCTGTTCGAGAAGATGGGCGGCAAAGGCCGTATCGTCGTCATCGAGGGCGTGCCGGCAGCGCCGACCAACCGCGACCGCCTGCGCGGCTATCAGCGCGCCTTCGCCGAGTTTCCCGACATTCAGGTGCTCGGGTCGGGAATCGGGAATTATCAGCGTCCCGATGCGCGCGATGTCATGGCCAAGATGCTCAAGGATCACGCGCAGATCGACGCAGCGCTGGTCGCGAACGACGGCATGGCGCTCGGCGTGCTCGACGCCTTGAAGGCTGCCGACCGCACCGCGGTGGTGATGAGCATCAACCGCATCCTCGAGGCGGTGAAGCAAGTCGAGACCGGCGCGATTCTCGCAACCGTCGATTTCAACACGTTCAAAATGGCGTGCCTCGCGACCCAGGCGGCGTTGCGCCACCTCAAAGGGCAGACTGTGCCGGACAAGATCATCTTGCCTACCGAAATCATCGATAAGACGAACTACAAGGCATGGCTTATTCCGGTCGGGGAGCGCCCCTGTCCGACATGGGATGAGATCGTTCGCTGATCGCCCCCCAACGTGGAGACGGGGATACGATTTCAACGGGGCTCGCAGTCGCATGAGGGGGTGATGCCAAGTCGTGACCGAGAGCGGCACAAGGCCTCTATTGAAGAGCACGTGGCGGCGCCGGTGAGGTCCAGACCGAAAACGCGAAAACGAAATTTCAAAACCGAATCTTGGTATGCCGTGGCCGCTCGCAAAATGAGTGCTGCGCGGACAACCACAAACCAGCCTCTGGAAGAGGTGCGGGCTGCACCGCTGCCGCCAGATTGACAGGCCTACCGCCCCAGCAGTCCACCGATGGCGGGAGCCACATGCGCGATGTCGACCGTTGGCGCTGAACTTCGTGGTACGAACGTCAGCGTAAGGGGAAAGGCTCAGTGGCAGGTCAGCGGAGCTAGGGGGCAAAGTCGGAAAAGCTCGCGCTATAAAATTATCCGCTGCGCCTGTTCGGGATCAGTCCGTATACTGGGCCGCAAAATCCAAGAAACGCGGCCTAATCTGCTCGCTCGCGCTGGCGCAGGAGGTCGGCCGCGAGGTCGCTGAGCGCCGGTTGCGGCAACGCGACAAACGGCAATGGCCGCGTGATCTCGATCGCGGCAAGCCCGAGGCGCGCGGTCAGCAATCCGTTGAGAATGCCCTCGCCCAATCGGGTGGAGAGCTTTGCGACGACGCCATGGCCGAGTACCTGCTGCACCATGCCGTCGCCGATCGCGAGCCCGCCGGTCATCGTCAGGTGCGCCACGCAAAGCCGCATCAGACGGATCAGCCCGAGCGTGCCCGGCCGTCCGCCATAGAGATAAGCCAGCCGCCGCATCAGACCGAACGCGGTTGCGAGCACGAAGAGCATGTCGACCATCGCGCGCGGGCTCACCGCGGTCACGATTGAGACGCGCCCAGCCGCCGCACTGACGAGCTGTTTTGCTTCCTGGTCGAGCGGCGCCATCAGGTTCCGTTCGGCGAGGCGCACCAGGTCGGCACCGTCGATGATGTCGTCGATATGGGTCGCAAGAGTCTTACGGGCGCGCGCGAGCTGCGGCGCGTTGCGGGTCAGGTGCAGGAGCGTGCGGACGATCGCGACGCCATCGGCCCTATGGTCGCTTACCATCGTGGCGGCCGCGCGGTCGCGCAGTTCCTCGATTGCCGAAAGCCGTAATAAACTGCTGACTTCCCGCATCACGATGACGAGGAGCGCGAGCGCGGCGATTGCGGCGAGCGACAGCCCGAGCCAGCCGAGCGTCTGACTGCGCGCGAACAGATCTTCCACGAGCCGCGTGACCGCAAGACCTAAGCCCAGCGCGGCGAACCCGCCGAGCGCCAACCAGAACAACGTCGCCCAGCGAAAGCGATTTCTTGGCCGCGAGATCCCGGTCACGATTGGGGCCGGAAGTGCGACGTCAGGCTCTGGCGTGATTCGGATGGCTTCGGCGCTCGCCTCCGTATTGGCTTCGGTGACGACCACGTTTGGATCGTTCAACGCGAATACAGCAGGACGACGGGAATGCGCGCTCATTGCAGGCGGTCTCCGATCAGGAATTGAAGCGCGCGGTCGAGGCGGATATGTGGCAACGAGGGCTCGCCGCTCTTGCCGATCCGCAAGGTCGGCGGGAGCAGCCGCAGGAAACGGAAATCCGCGTCTTGCAACGATGCCTTTGTAAGACCGCGAAAAGCGTCCGCGTCCCTGAACAAGACTTCCGGGTCGGCCGGGAGATCGCCCGGAAACATCGCGGCCTCGGTCTCGCCGTCGAATTTCTCTCGGCCCATCATTTCGCCGGAGGCAGGCACACCGAGGATCGCCGGAAGATGTCTGTGCCCCTGCCGGATCGTCGCCTCGCGGGTTGCCCGCACGGCCGCGAGCGCAATGACGTCGACCTCCGAGCCCGCGAATTGCGCCTGCGCCGCCGCGCGCACGGTCATCCGACGCAGGATAGCTTCTAGCCGGTCATGGCTCGAGCGGTGCAGATGGTCGGCCTTGGTGGCAGCGAACAGGATGCGGTCGATGCGCGGACTAAACAGCACGCTGAACAGGCTTTTGCGTCCCGCCCGGAAGCAGGCGAGGATCGAAGCGAGAGCGCCTTCGAGATCGCGCAATGCTTCCGGCCCGGCATTGAAAGCAGAGAGCACATCGACCAGAACGATCTGCCGGTCTAGCCGGGCAAAGTGTTCTTGGAAGAAGGGTCGCACCACCACCGCCTTGTAGGACTCGTATCGCCGCCGCATCATCATCCAGAGAGAATTTTTCGGCGCCGAGCCGTCTTGCGGCATGTCGAGCGGAGCGAAGGTCAGCGCCGGCGAACCCGCAAGGTCGCCCGGCATTAGGAAGCGCCCGGGCGGCAACATGCTCATGGCGTACCGCTGGTCGCGGCAGGATTTTAGATAATCAGTAAATAGCGCTGCCGCGGTCAGCGCGGCTTGCTCGTCCTCAGGCCCCTTGGGATCGAGCGTCGTCAGATGGCGATGCCAATGCGAGGCGAGGGCGGCGCGCGGCTGCTGCCGCGACAGCGTAAGGCTCTCGGCCGACCATTGATCGTAGCTCTTGCTCAGGAGCGGCAGGTCGAGCAGCCATTCGCCCGGATAATCAACGATGTCGAGCGTGAGCGTCCGCATTACCCCGCGCTGCGATTGATATTCGATCGTCAGGCGCAGCTCGCTGATCTGCCGCGTCGATTCCGGCCAGCGCCGCTCGGCGATAAGCGCGCGCACATGATTTTCGTAATCAAAACGCGGGACGGCGTCGTCCGGCTGCGGCGCAAGCCGAGCCTCGGAG
>Ga0209048_10007439_pt1 | contig 10115 bp, 8 predicted proteins | sample FrelakmetCRP12CR_FD_187146 | JGI IMG/M metagenome (GOLD analysis project Ga0209048, IMG submission 187146) | Freshwater lake sediment microbial communities from the University of Notre Dame, USA, for methane emissions studies - CRP12 CR (SPAdes)... | ecosystem: Environmental > Aquatic >... | reverse complement strand
CATGTATCGCAATTGTGAACAGGGATTGTTTTTGTCGGATGGCGCTGTGAGACTGCGTTATCCCCGCGCTGCTCGCGGTCGCTGCGCAAGCAGCGCTCCGGCGCGCGCGATGGGCTCAGCTTGCGCGATGCTGCCGGTCAGGCAGATCCCGCGAGTGCCGCCAGCCAGGCGCGACGACCCAGCTGCAGTGAATCAACCGCATCCATGAGCGACCACCAAGACGAGCCAACGCCGAGCGGCGCCGAAGCCTCTGCCAATCGCGCGGACGTCTCCGCGGACGCCTCCACAGGCGGCTCGGGTAACTCCGAGCCGAGGGGCGCGGGCCCGTCCAACCTCAAGCCCGAGGGCGCCAAACAGGTGCGCTCGGAGGTGCGCTCGGGTCTCGCCGAGAGGCGCAGCCCGGTGTTGGTGACTCTCGGCAACGTGTCGAACACTGCCGGGAGGCTGTTCTTCAAAGACCTGCTGAACACCTTCCTGCTGTTCGCGGCGATCGGTCTTGCCATCGCCTTCTTCGCGCTGCTTGGCGACATCAAGCCGAGCAGCGCGGGCACGCAGGTGCCGCTCAGCACCGAGCAGACGCTCGTCCGGAACCATCAGGTCGCGAGCGCGATCCTGCTCGATCACGACAACCGGATCGAGTTCACCGCCATCGCCACCGCCACAACTCCCCGGCGGCTCCTGTGGGCCTCCTACCCGGCCTCGGGCGCGCAGACGCAGCAGATGCTGCACGAACTGTACGCCGGCGGAGCCGTCGTCGCGGTCGATCTGCAGGCGGGCAAGGGCACCAAGCAGATCGTCGTGCAGTTCCTGATCCCGATCCTGCTGCTCGTGACGCTGTTCGCGCTGCTCACGCGCATCGGCGCCGACGGCGGCGCGGGCGGCATCGCCGGCTTCTCCCGGTTCACCGGCAAGGGCAAGCGCAAGGGCAAGGGCACGGCCGACAGCGTTTCGTTCGCCGACGTCGCCGGCGCCGGCGAGGCGGTGGCCGAGTTGCGCGAGATCCGCGACTACCTGGCCGAACCGGATAAGTACCTGAAAGTCGGAGCAGCGGCTCCGAAGGGCGTGCTGCTCGTAGGCCCTCCCGGCACCGGCAAGACGCTGCTCGCAAAGGCTGTGGCCGGCGAGGCCGCTGCTTCTTTCTTCTCGCTGTCGGGCTCTGACTTCGTCGAGTCGCTGGTCGGCGTGGGCGCGGCCCGTGTCAGGGACCTGTTCGCCAAGGCGCGAAAGGCCGCGCCGGCGATCATCTTCATCGACGAGTTCGACGCCGCCGGGCGCAAGCGCGGTGCCGGCATCGGGCAGGGCAACGACGAGCGCGAGCAGACGCTGAACGCGCTTCTGGTGGAGATGGACGGGTTCTCCGGCGACGGCGGCCTGGTCGTGATGGGCGCCACCAACCGCCCCGACATCCTCGATCCCGCGCTGCTGCGCCCAGGGCGGTTCGACCGCCAGGTGACGATCGACGTACCGGACGTCCACGGACGTCTTGAGATCCTGCGCCTGCACGGCGGCAAGCGTCCGATGGCGCCCGACGCCTCGCTCGAGGAGGTCGCTCAGCAGACGCCCGGGTTCAGCGGGGCCGAGCTGGCCAACGTCATCAACGAGGCCGCGCTCCTGAGCGTGCGCGACGGGCGCGCGGCGATCGACCAGGCGACGCTCGAGGAGGCGATCGACAGGGTCGTCTCAGGGCCGGCCAAGAAGCACATCCTCACGCGCGAGGAGCGCTGGCTGATCTCGGTGCACGAGGCGTCGCACGCCGTCGTGACCGAGGCGATCGGGCATGCGACCTCGATGCGCAAGCTGTCGATCGTGGCGCGCGGGCGCACGCTCGGCACCGCCGCGCACATGCTCACCGACCGCGATCAGCTGATCCAGCAGGAGCCCGACCTGCATCGTCAGCTGATCGTGACGGTGGCCGGCCTGGCGGGCGAGCGCCTCGCCTTCGGCTACCTCTCGACGGGCGTCAACGACGACCTGCACGCCGCGACCAGCCTGGCGCGCACGATGGTCACCTCGTTCGGCATGTCCGACGCGCTGGGTCCGGTGACGATCGGCGAGAAGTCGGGCGAGGTCTTCCTGGGCGCCTCGCTGCAGGACCTGGGGTCGGTGGGCCCCTCGACACTCGACCTGATCGACCGCGAGGTCGAGCGACTTGTGGGCGAGGCAGAAGCCACTGCGACCGTCATCCTGGACCGCAACTGGAGCGCGGTCGAGGAGACCGCACACGCCCTGCTCGAGCAGGAGACCCTGTCCGGCGTCGCGCTGGACGCTGTGCTCTCCACCGTGCAGGCGTCCTCCCTGGAGGAGCTTCAGAGCACCGCTCGGGAGCTGGCCGAGGCACGCCGCAAGCATCGCGTCGTCCCCGAGCGCAATCCGCACCACCCGGAGGCGTGATGCGCGAGCGCCTCTCAGGTCATCTCTCGGCGGTCGCCCTGGCAATCTCGATACTCGCGCTGCTGCTGTCTGGCACCGGTCTGGCTGACGCGGCTCGCAAGGCGGTCATAAACGCCATCGCCGGCCATCCGATCAGCGCGAGGCCCTACCCGAACGGGCTGCTGCTGCTGGGCAAGAACAAGAAGTTCCCGGCTTCCGCGATCCCGACGGTCGGCAACGCCAATGCCGTGGGCGGCCTGCACGTCGACGCGCTCTTTGCCTGTCCCCCGCAGGACGTGGACATGGGCACCTGGTGCCTGATGACCTCGCCCTACCCGCTGAAGAACACGCAGGTCGGTCTCAACAACTACTTCTGGGCCTCGCAGGCGTGCGCGAGGCTCGGAGGCTTCCTGCCGACCGCCGCCCAGCTCATCGGCGCGGCCAACCGGGTCAAGCTCGAGTCCACGATCCACGACTCGCCGTTCACGGCCACCGTGCAGCAGGATCCGAGCGTGGGGTTGAAAGACCAGCGCGAGATGAGCGCGACGCTCGTCACCACGGCTGCGGGCTCGAATGCCGCCGGCTCGGAGGGCGTGAGCGTCGGCTCGACCGGCAGCCCGTGTACCGGCGAACCCAACCCGGTTCCGCTTCCGGCAGTGCCACAGCCCGCGACACTGCAGTACGTGACGGTCTACAGCAACGGGACCAAGGGCGGCTTTGCGGGCTCCGAGCCCGTGTCTCAGCCCGAGAACTTCCGCTGCGCCACGATGAAGGCACCGGGCGCGAACAGCAACGCCAGCGAATGATCCGTCGCGCCGGTCCCACGGGATCGCCTACCTGAGGTCTCGAGCCCGGCGACCCTGCGTGCGCACGAGGTCGGCGTAGGAACCGACGGTGAGCGCCGAGAGCGCACGCTGCCATTCGGCCGACAGGAGCGCGGTCCGCTCGGCCTCGCGCTGCGGGTGCACCATGATCTCGAGGGAGTGGGTGCGGGCGTGGTCGAGTGCCTCCAGCCCGTCGCCGCCCACCGACGGGTGCACCTGCTCGAACGCGAAGCACAGGTCCGGGCAGAGGAAGCGTCGGCGAAGGGCGCGATCGCGGGAGCCCGGCTTGGCCCCCGCCCGCGAGGGGACGCTCAGGATCGGACGGATGGGCAGCTCCCGGGGCAGGTGCGCGAGCACGGCGGGGTGCACGTGGATGTGGTGGTGCCCATCGATGTGGGTGGGCTCGCCGAAGGTCTGGCGGAACCGGTCGAGCTGATCCTCGATCGTTTCGGCCACGAGCCGCGCGTCGGGTCTCTCGCGGCCTTCCGCGCGCCAGCTCTCCCTGCCGAAGACCTCGGTCAGACGGCGCTGGCGCTCGCTCGACGCGACCGAGACGCCGGGCTCGTCGAAGGGCAGCGTGAGGTTGAGGTGCAGTCCGGTCGGGATCCCGCGCTCACGGGCCAGGCTGGCGGCGCGCAGCGAGTCGCGCATCCGCACCATCCCCGATGCCGAGGAGATGACCCCGACGGCGTACAGGTCGACGACCGGGTCCGAAGCGTTCGGGCTGGCCCCGAAGTCGTCGGCGTTGACGATCAGCATGGCGGAGCGACGCCCGCCGGAGTGGCGCCTGGCGAGCCGGCGGCTGCCGTTGCGGGGCCGGGTCGGCTCCGTAGTTCACGGCCCGTAACGGCTCGGCGGTGAGCTCCTGACTGCGACGCCAGCCGGCGCTCGGTCCGGTCCGGGTGATCGCGCAGGGTCGGCTGATCTGCCAGGGCTATGCGTTGGCGGTCGGCGTCGCCGCAAAGCGGTAGCCGACCCCGAAGTGGGTGTGGATGTATGACCAGTCGGGCGACGCCTGGGCGAGCTTGACGCGCACCTTGCGAACGAACACGTCCACCGACCTGTCCCGGCGCTTCATCTCCCCGCCCCACACACGGTCGTAGATCTCAACCCTGCGAACCACGCGATCCTCGCGTTCGGCCAGGACCAAGAGCACCTGGAACTCACGCACCGTGAGCCCGACCCTGCGGCCGCCTGCGAGCACCTGGATCTCGTCGGGGCGGATCTCGAGGTTGCCGTACACGAGCGCGGAACCCGGCCCAAGGCTCGTGGGTCCTGTGTAGGGGGCGGCGGGGGTCAGGAGCGCCTGCTCCCCGGAGTCCCCGCCTTGATATGAGCGGAGCGCACGGCTGTCCACTTGTGCCGGGCAGGGTAGAGGCACCGGCAGCCGCAGAGGTGAAGGCGCGGTTATGCACTGGATAACAAATGGTGAACATTCGGCGCTTTACCAAATGGTCACCCGGCGTCGATCCCCCGCTTCGACCATAGACTGGGACCCGGGGCCGGTCGGCCCTGCGTCAAGCCATGCTCCGCGGCCGGTGCGGGGCAGATCAATTAAAGTAGTCACCCTGTCCACTGAATCGATCGTCAGCCCATCGCTCTCCTCCGGCGCCGACGTGACGTGCGCAGGATGCGGGGCACCCCTGGCCGCGGACCAGCTGTACTGCCTTGAGTGCGGCGAGCGTCGCGCCCACATGAGCAGCGTCCTGGCAGGTGGACCACCGCCCGTCCGTGGCGCCTCCCAGCCGCCACCCGCACCATCGCTCGCACCGGGTGCCACCGCCGCGTCGCAGGATGGCGGGCAACGCAGCAACACGGTGACGGTGCTCGCCGGCGTCGGCGTCCTGCTGCTGGCCATGGGGGTGGGCGTGCTGATCGGACGGGCCGGTACATCGAGGCCCGCCGCCGCACCCGCCCAGGTGATAACCGTCGGCGCGAACCCCGGCGGTGCGGGCGCCGCCGCGACCGGCGCGGCGGCTGCGAGCACGTTCACCGACGACTGGCCCTCCGGCACCAACGGCTACACGGTGCAGCTGCAGACTCTGCCCGTGTCCGGCACCGCCGTGACCGCGGTCGCGGCCGCCAAGGCGGCGGCCAGCGCCAAGGGGGCCGCCGCCGTGGGCGCGCTGAAGTCCGAAGACTTCAGCAGCCTGCCGGCCGGCAACTACGTCATCTACTCGGGCGTCTACCACACCAAGGCCGAGGCGTCGAAGGCGCTCATCGGCCTGAAGCACAGCTTCCCCGCCGCCGCGGTGATCGCGGTGTCCAACGGCGGCTCCGCCGAACCTTCCGAAGGTGCCGGCTCGACGTCCCACGGCTCCGGGGCCAACCTAAGCCACCCGGCCCCGCCCTCGGTCGTGCAGACCCTGAGGAAGAGCTCCGGTGGCGGCAAGAGCTACGAGCAGAAATCCAAGGAACTCCCGAACGTGATCGAAACGGGCTGATGCTCGAGACCGAAGCCAGATGAGCACGCTCGGCGACGCCATCCGGGCGGCCGGCCTGCTAACGGACCGGCCGCCCGCTCCACCAACCGGCTCACCTCCGGCGCCGGGCACACCCGGCGCAGGCTCCGCTCCGGGCGCAGGCTCCGCTTCGGGCGCACCCGCCGGACCCGGCGCACCTACGCCACCGGGCCCATCTGTGGACGCATTCGCTGCCGGCGGCGCACCGTCCGCGGCTGACACTGCCCCGGGTTCGCCCGCCGGCCCGCCGCCCGCGCCTCCTAACCCGTCCGGCAGCGGCCCCGCGGCGGGACCCGCGGGCGGCGCTGCCGCCGGGCAGGCGGGTGACGGGCGCTCCGCGCTCAGCCGCAGGCGCGACGCGCTGGCCGAACAGGTCACCGAGTTGCACTGGGACCTCGGCGGCCTCACCTACGAGATGGCGATCCGCGACCACTTTCGCCTCGACGTGCTCGTGCGACGGGCGGCGGCGCTCCAGGAAAGGGACGCGGAGCTTGCCGAGGTCGAGCGCCTGCTGCGCCTGGAGGAGACCGCGAGCGCCGGCGCCTGTCCGCACTGCGGCGCTCCCCACAGTCGCGGGGCCCTGTTCTGCTGGCAGTGCGGTGCGACGCTGATGGAGCGCGTGCCGAGCCATGCCTTCGCCCAGGGGGCCGCCGGCGCGGACGGCCGCGGCGACGGTGCGGGGGCCGTAGCGGGCAGCCACGCCGCAGAGGGCACCCGGCACGCAGAGGGCGCCCGCAACGCAGAGGCCGGCCACACGGCAGCCGGCACGCACACGGCAGACCGCACCGACGCCGCAGAGGGCGGCCACGCCGCAGAGGGTGGCCGGCAAGCAGAGAGTGGCCAGCAAGCAGAGGTCGCACCTACCGAGATCACGCACGCACTGCTATCAGCGGAGGGCGCGGCTGCCGGTCGGGCGGCCCCTGCGGCGGAGGATTAGGGGCCGATGATGAGCGTCGATCCGTCCGCCGGGGTAGGCGCTCATGCCACCTGCGCGAGTTGCGGCTCCCCCGTCGAGGCCGGCCAGCGCTACTGCCTGGAGTGCGGAGAGCGTGTGGGACCGCGTGATCCGAAGCTCGTACAGCTGTTGCGACGCAACGGCGCCCAGCCGCCGGCGGAGGTAGAGCCTGCCGCCGCGGCGACCGCCGCTCGGCGATCCGGCCTGATACTGCCTTCACCGCGGGTCTCGGCGCTACTGGTGCTCGTGTTCCTCGGCTTCGGCGTGCTCATCGGCGGCGCGGCCAGCTCGCGCGTCGACAACACGCTTGCCGCCTCTGGCCATGCCGTGAGGCTCGTCGTTCCGCAGACGGCGACAGCTCCCGCCGAATCGGCCTCGACAGCCCCGCCCGCCTCCTCGGAAACGGCCACGCCGGCGTCTTCATCCTCGAGCGCAGCCGCCGAAACCCCGCCAACCTCCGCGGCCTCGACGGCGGCCGCCCCCGCGAGCGCCTCCTCCGGGCTGGGCCAGAGCTCCGCGCCCGCGAGCTCAGCGCCGTCGGGCTCAAGCGGAGCCGAAGCCGAATCACCCGCCGCTTCTGCCCCGGCCCCGACCTCCGGCGCGGCGAAGAAGCTGCCGCCGGTCAAGCACGTGTTCCTGATCGTCCTCTCCGACCAGCCATACGCCTCGGTTTTCGGGCCCGCGTCCACTGCTCCCTATCTGTCTCAGACGCTCGAGCAGCGCGGCGAGCTACTGGTCCGCTACGACGCGGTGGCGCACGAACAGCTCCCGAACGGGGTGGCCCTCATCAGCGGCCAGGGGCCCACCGTGGAGACCGCGGCGAACTGTCCCACATACAGCGACATCGCACCGGCGACGGTCGGCGCCGAACAGCAGGTGACGGGTCACGGTTGCGTGTACCCGCGGGCCACACAGACGATCGCCGACCAGCTGGCCGCCAAGCACTTGACGTGGCGAGCCTACGTGCAGGGCATGGACGAAGCAGGCGCCCAGGCGGCTGCCTGCGGCCATCCTGCATTGGGGCAAGCCGACCCCACCGCCACCGTGCCGCTGCCCGCCGGCCAGAGCTATGCGACGTTCCGCAACCCGTTCGTCTACTTCCACTCGCTGATCGACGCCCCCGCGTGCGCCACCGGCGACGTCGGCCTGAAGCAGCTGAGCCCCGATCTGGCCAGCTCCGGGCACACGCCGAGCGTCTCCTACATCGTGCCCGACCGTTGCCACGACGGCTCACCCGCCCCGTGCGCGCCGGGCGCGCCCGCGGGGCTCGCGCCCGCGGACGCGTTCCTGAAGACGACCGTCCCCAAGATCCTCGCATCGAAGGCCTACAAGGACGGCGGGCTGCTGGTCATCACCGTCGATGCGGCGCCGTCCACGGGCCCCTTCGGGGACTCGAGCTCCTGTTGCGGGCAGCCGCACTTCCCGAACCTGCCGGCACCCGTCTCGTCGGTCCCGGGGCTGCTGCCCAAGGGTGGGGGGGAGGTCGGCGCGCTCTTGCTCTCGCCCTTTGTGAAGCCGGGCACCACCAGCCAGGAACCGCTCAACCACTTCTCCCTGCTACGCACGATCGAGGATCTGTTCGGGCTCAAGCACCTCGGGTACGCCGGAGCGCCGGGCGTGACCTCCTTCGAACCGTCGCTGTTCTCCGCGGGCATGTCCGGCTAGCTGTGGCAGCCACCGATCGGCCGGCGCCGGCGCCACAGCAGGCCCAGAGCGGCTAGCCGCTCTCGGCGAGCAGCTCGTCGTAGGTGATCGCCTGGCGCTTGTTCCCGGCGCGGCCGAGGATCCACTCGAGCGCCAGCATGTAGCGGGTGTGCTGCAGATCGGCCGGGTGCAGGTCCAGGCGCATGGTGTGGCCGCACAGCACGCTCCCGGCCCGGATCAGCGAGGGTGACAGGGCGCGACGCAGCGGGCTGTGGGTTCCGATCCCCCAGGCGGGGGCGAGCAGGCGGCGCGGCTCGCCTTCGGGTGGCGCGAGCGGCCGGTGCAGCCGCAGAAGGCCCGCCCACCAGCGGAACCTCCGCGGCAGCAGCTCGCGCAGCTCCGGCGTGTACGCGTAGGCCGGCGCGACGAAGCCCTCGGGCTCGAGCCCGGCGAGCTTCAGCACCCTCCAGCCGGCGTCGACCGCCCGGCGCGTCTCGTCGCCGTCGAGTCCCACGAACTCCGCCGCGCGACGGCCGCGACCGTGTGCGAGCGCCTGGCGGGAGATGGCGCCGCGCCGCAGCTGCTCATGCCGGAAGCCGTGCTGGGCGATCGAGTCGCCCGCCCGGCGGCGATCGAGCAGCCAGTCGGCCATCTCCGGGGAGCGCCCGTCCAGGGGGTGCAGGTCGCGAGCCGGGATCACGAGCAGCGTCACGCGGTCGACCCCATGGTCGTCGAGCCAGTCGCGCATCAAGGCGCAGCGCTCGAACGTGGCCGGCTCGATGTCGTGCAGGGCGACGGCGATCCTGGGGCGAGCGAGGCCGCGCCGGATGCGGGCGCGGCCCGGCCTATCGGCCTGGTGCGGTGAGGTCCCGACCGAGACTGCCATCTGCGCAGAGCCGCCCCCCGCGCTCGTGATCGGGACGCGGTCAGGCCGCACGAGCCGCTCCGCTCGCCCTGTCTGGTCCAAGCACCCGCAGGTAGCCCGCTGCCAGACGCTCGAGTGCAAGCTCCCAGGTCCGCCCCCTGGCCGATGCGAGACCCCCGCGGGCGAGGCTCTGGCGCAGCGCCGGCGAGCCCGCGAGCTCGAGCACGGCCGCGGCCAGGGCTCCGGAGTCCGGCGGGCGCAGCAGGCCGCTGACGCGGTCCTCGATCAGCGACAGAGGGCCGCCCGCCGCTACGGCCACGACGGGCAGGCCGCTGGCCTGCGCCTCGAGGATCACCTGCCCGAAGGTGTCGGTGCGACTGGGGAACAGGAAGATGTCCGCGCTCGCGTAGGCGCGGGCGAGGTCTGCGCCCTCCAGCCAGCCGAGGAAAGTGGCCGCGTCGCCAACCCGCTCGCGCAGCCGGTCCTGCTCGGGGCCGCCGCCGGCGAGCAGCAGGTGCAGGCGTGGATCCTGCGCGCGGGCCGCCAGGAACGCGTCGGCGAGCAGGTCTGCGCCCTTCTCGCGCGTGATGCGTCCCGAGTAGAGGACGTTGACAGCGCCAGAGGGCGTCCGAGCGACCTCACGCAGCGCCGGATCGAAGCGGGCCGTGTCAACGCCGCGGTCCCAGCGTGTGATCCGCTCGCGATCCACCCCGATCTCGCCGAGCGCCATGTCGGAGGCCAGGCTGGGCGAGAGCACGAGGTCGCACGCCCCGTAGAAGGCGCTCACGCCGAACGCCATCGCACCGGCCACGCGCCGATCGCCCGAGCGCAGCCCGGCGTAGGCGGTCAGCTCGGTGTGGTAGCTGCCCACGAGCGGCACCCCCAGGCCGCGGCTGACGAGCGCTCCCGCCGCGCCCACCGGGCCGGGCGAGCAGACGTGGATCACGTCGAAGCATCCCTCGGCGATCGTCTGCACCGCGGCCGACAGGCTGGGG
>Ga0209048_10007438_pt1 | contig 10116 bp, 14 predicted proteins | sample FrelakmetCRP12CR_FD_187146 | JGI IMG/M metagenome (GOLD analysis project Ga0209048, IMG submission 187146) | Freshwater lake sediment microbial communities from the University of Notre Dame, USA, for methane emissions studies - CRP12 CR (SPAdes)... | ecosystem: Environmental > Aquatic >... | reverse complement strand
CGTTGATCGATCTCGATCAAATAACCGTGAAGAGCATCATCAATGCCACGCTTGTATCGGTGGAAATCACGATTTCTTTCTCGTATTTTATCACGCCGATGTCAATCTCGCTCATGCTACCGATCAGCGGGGGAATGATATGAATCCAATCATCAAGTATAGCATTTATGCCACCATCATAATCATCGGGACGTGGCTATACTTCTTCGCTATCGAAATTCTTTCACAAAACTTGCACGTTCTCGATTTAACCCAAGCCTTGAACGGAAATATCGGAATGTGGGTAATGACGGTCTGGATAATGTCCATCATCTTGGCCACCCTGATGATTTATACCGGCCTCGCAAAGGCAAGCAAGGATTGGACCCAATATCACGATTGGCTGGAAATCGGGGCCGCAGGGGGATTGCTGGCATTCATCACCGTGTCATATTTCATCGGTTGCACGATTTACACGCTAGGATTCCCATATTCCGGGTTTGGGCAATTGCAAATCAATATAACTATCAATCTCTCGATGCTCGGTGGTGAAATGTCTGGATTGATCGCATTAAAACTCGGCATTTACCTGTGGTTCATGTCCATGCTGGGGATCATCTATGCATCCTTGAATTTTCTCAAGATTGCTTTCAAGACGCAAGTGATCAAGCAACCGGGGAAAGCCCGCATCACGTTAAAAAGAAAATGAGCAAATAGAAAGATTCTATTTGCCCCTTCCTTTTTTCAAGGAAGCGAACCATCATCAAGATGCAGGTAACGGCCTCGAATGGCTCATGCCTACATGTCTCGGGTTCAAGTGAATAATATTTTTTTGGAATATCTATCTATCGGAAATCAAAGCCTTCTTGATTTATGAGAAAGTAGAGAACTGAAGGATAAAGAAAATACATTTTCTCGCCAGCCATTATTCATCTTTTATCCCAAGTCAAGGATTTTCATTGCAAGAAAAAAGATAGAAGATTAATACTCTGGATTGAAGATCGTGTTCCAATGGCCTATTTCTTCGAGATAAATAAAAACTAATCCAAAGTTGATCAATCCAAATCCAAGAGAAATGACCAAGGAAAGGAAAGTCGCAAGTTGAACGCCCAAGATTCCATCAAGAAATAGGTGCGTTATTAATCCATAGGCCAGCGGGATAAATACACCGAAGAGCAATCCGAAATATAGTAGAATTTTCTCTTTATCCGGCATCCAGACCATCAGCCCGAGAATAATAACTCCCGGTGAAGCAAGCCATGCATTATCGAGCATGAATACGAGAAGAGGATATTGGCTCATCAAGGCTATTGAATTAAAAACTTCAGCCAATATCGAGATCAAGCCAAGCCCTATGGCAATGCCGAATAAAATAGCCATTGAAGTTATTTTTTTCATGTTTCTCGATTCCAATTTGCTGAATTAAATCCTCGATCATGTAATTTTTATTGAATGGCAATTTAAGTTTTCTGTTTTGGAGGTTCTCTGCATGTTCTTTTCAAAGGGAAGTGGGATCTTGAAAGAAAATGAGGATTTCTCGCAGGCATTCGTTGAATAATCTTTCTATCAAATTCAAATTTATTATGAAGGAAAAATATTCGATTATCATGGGAAATAAGAAATTCCTCATTTATCTAGGGGAAAAAGCCCGCGATGCAGGTAAAAACGTGATTTTAACGGTTCCACACGGAGATTGTGGCTTAACACCGCTCATGCGGGATTGCGATACCCGTGCAGTTGAATTTGCAAACGCCATCAAGCAAAGCCTCGATACCCGCGAAATCAAATCTAGCCTCTTTATCGTTGATTTTCCAAGGGCAATATTGGATGGGAATCGAAAGGAATCTAGATCGAGCGAGTTCAGAAAAAAGATAGATGATGCATTAGGGGATACAAGTTCCGAACCAATCCTCTTGGACATCCATTCTTCCCCGAAAAATGCAGTAAAGGGAATACCACGTTCTTATGAAATCTATCTTCTTGATATTTTTGAATCAGAATTTTTGGATGAACTCTATCAATACTTGAAATCGCAAGATGTTTCAATTTTTAAATTGAAAGGAACGCCTGAAAATGATATTATCTTCAATGCATTCAAGGAATTTGGTATTGTTGATTCTGCCCTGATCGAGATAAATGAAAGCATCGGCAAGGAACGGCTGGATATGATCGCAGGCCATGTTGCAACGTTTATTGGTGAATTACGACTCGATTCTTTTTACCAATATATCAAGAATCGAGACAAGATTCCAGAATTGCAACGGGCGAGCAGTCTTTCGACGTGGTTTCTCGGGACATATGCGAGCAAGGCAAATCTTCCCGATTTCAAGACATGCCTGAATTGCAAGCATGGCTTGCACAAGGGCGCATTCTGCAAGAAATACGATGCAATTGTCAATCAAATGGAAGTTTGCAAGGAATGGAATAGAAAACAAGGAGAAAGTGATTTAAAATCGAAAAAAGATTCATTCATCTTGGCAAATAAAAGATTTCTTGCCTATCTTAGAGATAAATCCGAAGAATTGAATAAACCACGAAATTCTCTCATCCTTCCTGAGGGATCAGTGCTATTTCATGGAACTGGAGAAGAGTTTCAAGGAAATTTGGATGCCCAAACGACGTTCGATAATATGATCTGGTTTGCAGATGATCCACGAATCGCGCAATTGTATATTCCGAGGGCTGGATTGAAAGCCTTCATTGGAATCAATTCCCTTGCCGATCCGAGCAAGGATCGCCAGATTCAAATCGTTCAGGAGAAAATAGGGCTTCACTTCGATCTTGCCACGGTCGAATGGGATACTATCGGCAGGGCAAAATCCTTTACCATTCCCCGTGATTGGGTAAAATATTCGCAAGAAAATGGCGAAAATGGCCGAAAAACCGAGATCGCGCTTCGGCTAGAAAATCTTGGCTATGTTCCCGAGAATCGAATAATGCAATCGTGGATCTTTAATTTTGATGGTGATAGATTGCTTGCACCGGGCGAAAAGGCACCGGGGCGTTTGTTTATTGCCACGACAAAACGAATGATGTATATCTGGGTAAAAGCGGTTGGAGAAGCCTCGGAATTGGAGCCACAATATCACGATCTATCTGGATTTGCATCGGCTGAAAATAAAGGATATGATGGCGTGATGATTGATGACATGGCCCAATCGGAGAAGTGGGGCAATTTCGGTCATCTCAGCATTGGCTTATTCAACCACGCATTGAAAGATTTAAGCGTGGATGTCGTTCCAGCCTCATACCAAGAATTTGAACACGATCAACGTGGCACGGCAGATTTAAAATGGGATCAAGAGCCGTATTTCCAGAATTTATTCGAGAAATATTCAAAAGAATGATAAATCCTGATAAATCGGCCATGATAAAATAAAAATTTATGCATCTTCCTCTTATGTTAGTTCATGGGTATTTTCCGCAAGAAAAATTCTGCCCGAATTCGTTTCAATATCTCTGAAACACGAATGGAGCGACTTCACGTAAAAATAGCACGTCCAGAATGGGGATCATTGCTCGTTTTTCTCGAAGGTTCTATTTTCGGCGCATTTTCCCCAAACCTGATAAATGATTATCTTTTCTATACCAGAAGTCAAAGCATGGTTCCCCTTTCCGCTTTCGAGTCATTATGGTACAATTATTATTCTCCAACTTTTATTTACTTGATATTATTCGGCATCGCTTTCTTGATTTACAGGTTTTCACGGGCAAGTCCAAAGATATTCTTTGCAATATTTACAGGGGTATTTTTCGTTTCATTTTGCCTCTCTTTCTGGCGATTGGGCTTCACGATTGCCATTTTTGCAATGATGATCGGCCCATATCTGATATTATTTGGCATAATTTATTTCAAGTTCGAGGTAAAAGGAAAGAAAATGGTGATTAAAAGAAAAGAATTGACTTGGGAATACACGCTTTCATTCTTGGTGGGAAATATTTTCGGGACATTCCTTCCGAGTTTCTTGGGCGATTATCTTTTCTTCACGAGAGAAATGACGGGGATTCCACTGAATCCCATCGAGCAAATCTTTTACATGCTCTATTCTCCTTCATTTGCATGGATCATCTTCATAACCTTGGCTCTTTTGTTTCGCAATCACATGAAAGCAAACATCTTTGCATGTCTCTTGATAGCAATCCAAATCCTCTCGGCATGTTTTGCTTTATGGCGATTGGGATACACGCTTCCCAATATCTTGATGATGGCATTACCTCAAATCATGTTTGTCATTATTCTCTGGACCGATATTTATCCAGAATTATATATCCAGCATTTACCGAAGAATAAAGAAAAACGCCAAATATCATGATTATTCTTCCACATCTCCATTCTTTTGCAATTTTTCGATAAATTTATCATATGCTTCATATACTTCTCGCCATCCAATCCCTTCTATGAAGGATCGTGGCAGGTAAAGATTGCATTTTTCATTGCCGCAATACCACCATCCATCCGTGTGCTTTAATCGCTCGCAACACGCTGGGCAATGCTTGAATCTCGATTCACGTAGATGTTGTGGAATTGTTTTCACTTTTTTCTAGAATTAATATCGTGTTTCGGAAGAAAAAATTTGCCCTTGCATGAATTTGGGGCTGTAAATCTAAAATCTTTAGCACATTTCGATTTCCTGAAAATAATGGCGACTTTTACTCGAATCTTGTTGCCACAATCGGAGCATCGTGCATCTTTATACAAGATTTCCTGCCGTTCATAATACTTGTCAAATTCAGCCTTCACCAATGCTTTCAAATCATCATTGCTCATGATAATCTCCAACATGTTTCAATCAGGATTTTTAAAAAATAAAGTTTGAACTTGGCTCACATCTGTAAAAGAAAGTATGAAAAGGGCATGAAAGTAGGTTTAAATTCCAGAACGATAAATTAGTTAGAGCGACAAGGATAGTAAAAAAGATGAATGACAATGGAAACATCAAGCCTTGAACTAGCCAACGAAACCGACAAAGTACCCGTGGTTTTCGTAGTCGAACATGACGAAAATTTCGGTGATGAATCGAAAATCATCGGTATCTTTTCCAGCATGGAGAAAGCGGTAAATTTCACGAAAGCAAAAATGGAAGAATCTGGCGGGGAATGGGAACTCTCGGAAGATACCGAGCCTGCTGAAAATGCCGAGAATGCTAATGCATTGACATGGACTAGGAGCGATAATATAGCCGATGAAGAATTTCGCATCCAAGAACATGAAGTACATTGATAATGATCGACTCCTGAACGGGCAACCAAGTCAGAAGAGGCATCTGTAAAAGAAAGCCTTATTTTTTCTTTACCCGAAAGTATCGTATAAGAACGCAATGAAATGATCGCCATGTATGATGAACGCGATTTCGATGATGATGACGAGGAATATTCCGATACACGCCTGATCGAGGCAAAGGTGGTGAGTTCATCAAAGGTAGCAAGCCTCATGGCTGATAGCCCGAGTGGAAGCGAGGAAGCACGGCAATTTGGAAAGGACTTCGAGGAAAATTATCAACAATTTTGCTATATTTATCAGGATTTATTCCTGAATAAAAAGGTCAAGGAAACAGATTTCCGGGAAAGATTCAAGGTAATCATGAATGATTATTCCGCGAGCAGGATTGCCTTTTCTTTCTTCAAGGCTGATGTTTATGGCCTAGCCCCCAAGACTTTGTTCAGGGAGGTAGAGAAAGAAAAATATATCTCCGCGAAGCCAGACCTTCTTCATCAAGGAAAGTATATAGAATTCAAGTTATACGCGTTGAATGATTATGCAATTGCCCAGAGCAAGGTATTTTCCTTCGTGCTGAATAAATCAATTCTCCTCGCGTGTTGGGATGGTAAAAACGTGAAAAAAATCAATGTAAAGGGGTCAAGAGCGGATTTGCCCCCGATCCCTGATGAATATTTTTCCCCCACCACGATCTTGGCAGAACGTATAATAATTGGCAAATGATCAAAATAGTGAAGTGAAATGGAAGTGCCACGCGATAATAAGAAATTTCCAGATCGGCCAGCCGGTTTATGAGATTTTCACTAATGGAAAAAGATGGGAAGAATGGCAGAAAAGAATCTTAAATCTAAAGGTAATGATAGATTCGATAAAGTAATGGATATAATCTTTTTACTAATTTTTGGAAGTGCGATGATCGTTCTCGTGATTTGGTCATATCTGGTATTTGGCACGATTAATTTGATAATATTTATCATTTACATTGTTATCGCAGATTTGGGAATCCAGATGGTATATGCTAGTATAATACATATAATACATCTATTGAAAAAGCCAGCATTTTCCAAGCAGGAGAATAATGGAATGTCTCTTAAAATCTAAAAAGATGAATTCGATGGCAAAAAAAGCACAATCTTCAAAAAAGATTCAATCCAAACAAAGTAAATCCACCGATGCCGAATCCAGCAAAATGGAAAAACTTCAAGACTTGATAAAGAATCTTTCAGGAGAACAATGGGCAAAATGGACGAAGGAATGGCTTGATCCCGAGGATGCCGAGAAGATGGATGCTTCTGACATCATGGACACCATCAAGAATTGGGATGAGGAGGAAATTGAAAAGGAAATCAAGAATTTGAAAAAGAATTATTTCTCTTTCACCATCCAATCGAAAGATTTCAAGGAATACTTGAAAAAAGAAGGATTTAAACTCAGTAAAGAACCGATGTCTTTGCATCATGAAGGACTTGGAATTGATGAAAATGATGTCGAGATCACTGCAAGATATAGAGGAAAATCAGCAGACCCATTTATTTTTGGTATCGAATGGAGCGAGGATGAAGATGGCTTCTTTGGGGCTGGCATAGAGTCGCATCTATCAATACGGTTGGACTCGCATGAAATTTCTTCGCTTGGCCCTAAACTATTGCAAGAAATAATCGAAAGAATAAAGGATTTCAAATGGAATCAAGGCATTTCAACGGGATCTTCCAAAAAGGATGAATCCAAGGCAGATGCTTTGGGTTGGTTAGAAGCCTATACAATGCAAGGATTGGTTTATCGTGTGGTATATGATAAGGACAAAATGGTATCGTTAGAAGTATGCGATCCTGAAAAGAGTCCAGATTTCACATATTGGGAACCATCTGGCAAAGCATTCAAGCCAACAACCCTCAAAGAAGCAGGCTCGGTTCTAAAACGAATACATTTTGATCATTTATTGAAAGGTATCAATGAATTAAAAAAAGAACATCCAGAATTCGATTTCTCGAAGATTTAAGGGAATTTATTTTTTTCTTTGATTTTTGATCAAGAATCTTTATTCAATTACAAGAGTTTCAGAATAATTACCACGGTTTATTATCTTATCTTGATCCAAATGTTGTTTTATCATATCTGGCAAATCTATTCCTGTAATTCTCTTGATAACTTCGATGTATTCATCATAGTTCATAGGGAATTTAATCTTCTGGTCAAGATTGCTCCAGATCATTTCATCATCTTTCTCGATGATTAAATGATAATAGCCGAGCGGGGCATCCCATCCAATCGTGATGGTAAAAGGCATCTTCTTGATAATGTAATGGCTCATGCATAATCATGGAATTTTTAGAAATTAAATCTCAATTCTCGATCCCCAGATGCAAAAAGAATGAAAGAAGAATTCTTATTTCCTTGAAAGAGAATGATTACCTTATGATTCACGATCTCGATTCGATTGGATTTGAATTGCACGGTGCTTGCAATCTGGCCTGCAAAGCATGTTACGTGAAGAAAATAAATCGAATGATCGACTCTAATGACGTTATTGAATTCGCCAACCGATATATCGAATTCATGCAAAATTATAACCTTAAATTTTTCTGGATCAGTCGTGGCGAGGTAACAATGCATCCTCGATTTGCCGAGATGATCAATGCCTTGAATTCCACGTATCCCGGAATAAGCCATCTGGTGCAAACAAATGGGATGATCATCGAGAAAATCATCTCGCGCCTCGATAGGATTGATAACCTAGAGATAAGTTTCTCGATTGATGGTTTCAAGAAAGATCATGATTGGAATCGCGGTGCAAACACCTTTGAACGGGTCATGGCAAATTTGGTGAAAGCAAATTGCATGGGCATCCAAACCCATGTCGTTTCGATTATCATGCCACGAAACTATAAACAAATAAATGAATTCAAGCAATTTATAGAAAGAACCGCACCGGGAACGGAGGTTACATTTTTTCACGTCCAATCAAATGAAGCGATTGCTCACATGAACCCAGATCTAACCAAGAGATCAGGATTCTCTTCCTCGAATAATGATTACATTGAAATGATGGAATGGTTGCGCGATAATGGATTTGAAAACACCACCTATTATTTACCAAATGATACTCATTTTTACATCTCCGTTGATTGCGATGGGAATATTTTCAATTGTTGCGAGAATCAATTCCAAATCGGCACTATCCATGATGATGTAAAAGCCATCGTGAAGAAATTACGTGCATCATCCTGCCAAGATTGCAGGGCATGGAAGAATTGCTTCGAGTTATGACAAGGAAAATAAAATTTATTTAGTCATTTCATCAATTTTTAATTATAATAAAATTAATGTCGTGAAAAAGTATGGGAAAAAAAAAACAATCTATTAAGAAAAAATTAACTCAAATTGAATTAGAACAAGTGAAACAACTTATCGCCCTTGATCCTTCTTTAGATGAAACTAAAATTATCGCAAATTTGGAAAAAGAAACATCAATACATCGCAAAAAGGATCTCAAGAATTTGCTGGAAAATGCTAAAAGAATCGTGAAAGATCCTGAATTTGAAACCGTTTATGGCGATGATAAAATAGAAAATACGGGACTTGCAGGAATTGATTACCCCCTCTCCGAAAAATCATTAGAATTGGTTAATAAAAAGCGCGATGCATTACTAAAACGGATAACTACATTGAATTTGAATGAATTATTGCTCGAATTAGAAGATCAATCAGCCCAATCCGCGATATTTTACTATCGGTTGAAAACATCGAATCTCAAAACAACTGATGCATTATACAAGATTTTGGAACAAATATCAGAAATCATACCGAGTATGCGAGATAGTATTCAAAAAGAGATCGAAACTCGAATGGTTGAGAAAAAAAACAAAATCTCGATTCCATTCGAATCAAATGTAGAAAAAGACGAAATGGAGATTTTATTTGAAAATCCTGTTATAAAGGAATGGCAGAAATCTCATCAAGAATTCGACCAATACCAAATAATTTTTAGTGGAGAAAATGGAAAATTTGAAATTCCTAATCAGGCCGATGCAATCAAGATTCTCCTTCAAGAGATTGATAATCAAATAAAGAAATATGAGAAGAAATCTATTTCTAAACCTACTTGGATTTATGGCAAACATGCCATAAAAGCATTAAAGGAGTTCACGAATAGGATAGCCCTGATAATAGATTCCTTCATGAAGGAAAGAGAACAATTCTAAGATATATAATTTTTAATTATAATCAGATTAATGTCGTCGTGAAAAATCATGGCAAAAAAGGCCCGATCTTCCAAGAAAACAACAGCAACCAAGATTCTAAAAGATCCCGAATTTGAAACCGTTTATCAAGATGATGCTGAAGCAAAATCCAATGAAACAATAGATGAACTCAAAAAGATGAGAGAAATCTTTTTTTTATATTACTTGAAAATCTTCAAGAAGAAGAATGGACGAGATGGGTAAAAGAAAAGGCATTTCATTTTTCAAAAGTGCTTGAACCTGCCATCCATAGCAGGAATAAATACGTCATCATGAAAGCCATCTATCTTTGGAATGAAGAGAAAATTCTCGAGGAAATTGCGAATTTGAAAGAACATTATAAATTTAAAATAAAAATCAATCTCGAGAATCTGGAAAAATACTTGAAGATGCAACCCAAAAATGAAGAAACTTGGGCCAAGATCGAAGAAGAACTTGAAAGAATTAAAAATCCTTCATATATGAAGGAAATCATTTATCGGTTTAATGAAAATGTAAAAACTAATATAAAGCAAATTGAAGCCTACACCGGCATGAATGTCATTTCTGAATCGGGTTCAATTGATAAAAATGTGCTGGAAAAATACTATATCCATTATTCATTAGAAAGCATCATAGAGACTCTTTATGCGTTTTCAGTATGGGACGGAATGATGGCCGACATGGATCAAGAAGAAT
>Ga0209048_10007437_pt1 | contig 10117 bp, 9 predicted proteins | sample FrelakmetCRP12CR_FD_187146 | JGI IMG/M metagenome (GOLD analysis project Ga0209048, IMG submission 187146) | Freshwater lake sediment microbial communities from the University of Notre Dame, USA, for methane emissions studies - CRP12 CR (SPAdes)... | ecosystem: Environmental > Aquatic >... | reverse complement strand
CAGGACGCATGAAGATGGCAAGTATAACCTAGCTTGCCAGGTTGCAGGAAAAGCATGCATCAGGGGTGAACCGGCGGCGCCGAGGTTGAACTGGCGAGCATACCCAAGTTACCTTAGCCTTGCCTTAGGCATAATAGGATTGGATACGACGCCCGATGACTATCCGTAATCTCCAGTTCATGTTCAAACCCGCCTCGGTTGCGCTGATCGGAGCGGATGGCGATCCCGCGGTTGCAACATTGGCCGATAATCTGGTCGGCGCGGGCTTTGCCGGCAAGCTGTTCGCGGTGGGAACGGACCCCGATAGCGCGGGGATTTCCGTTTATCGCAAGGTTTCCAAACTACCGCAGGTTGCTGACCTGGCCATCATCGTCAAGCCGCTGGCGGCGGTGCCGACGTTGATTGCCGAATTGGGCGCTCGCGGTACCAGGGCTGTTGTGGTGATCGGTTCGGGATGCTGCGAGGTGGCTGAAGCCAAGGCCGAGGCCGAGGCTATAAGACAGGCGCTGCTGGAGGCCGCGAAGCCCCATCTGTTGCGCATTATCGGTCCCGGCTGCCTGGGAATCCTGGTTCCCGGTATTGGGCTGAACGCCAGCCTGGCGCACCTCCAGCCCTTGCCAGGTCAGCTTGCCTTCATCGCTCAATCAGGTGCCATGGTGACGTCCATGTTGGACTGGGCCAACGCCAGGGGCATTGGGTTTTCCCATCTCATCTCGCTCGGTACCCTGGTGGATGTGGATTTCGGGGATATCTTGGATTATCTGACCAGCGACCCGCAGACGCGCGCTATCCTGCTGTCCATGGAGTCGCTGACGCACCCGCGCAAATTCATGTCCGCGGCGCGCGCCGCGGCCCGCGTCAAGCCTGTTATCGTTGTCAAAACCGGCTGTTATGAAAAGGGTGTCGAAATTCCCGTAGACGCTATTTACGATGCCATGTTTAAACGCGCCGGAATGCTGCGCGTCAAGGATATGCGGGATCTTTTCGTGACGGTTGAAACCCTGGACCGGACAGGCCCGGTAAGCGGTGATCGGCTGGCCGTGCTTTGCAATGGCGAAGGGCCGGGCAGGCTGGTTGCCGACAGTGTGGTCGAACAGGGCGGTTGCCTGGCGGAACTGTCCCCCGCAACCCTGGACCGGTTGACCAAGGTGTTGCCGCGCGGCTGCCCTCCCGGCAATCCCGTGGATATGCTGGCGGACGCCCCGGGCGGTTACTACGCCGAAGCGTCGGAAGCGCTCCTCCAGGATCAGGGTATCGATGGCATCGTGGTGCTCAATTGTCCGGTGGCGCTGGCTGACCGGACCGAGGCCGCCGAGGCGGTGATCGCTGCTGTGGAGCAAAACCGCCTGCCTACGGGCAAGCAGCCGTGCCTGCTCACCGCCTGGTTGGGTGAGAGCACGGCGCAGGCCGCGCGACAACGGTTCGCGGAGCACCGAGTACCGACTTACGAGACGCCGACGGATGCGGTACATGCCTTCATGACGCGGGTGCGTTATTGGCGCAATCAGGAGTTGCTCATGCAGACTCCGCCGGCCATCCCGGAAGCCTTCGCGCCGGACATCGAGAGCGCGCGGCAGGTGGTTAAAACGGCGCTGGCCGACGGGCATTCCTGGCTTGCCGAGATCGAAGCCAAGGCTCTCCTCGCCGCCTACGGGGTACCCGTGGTCATGACCCAGGTGGCGGCAAATCCGGAGGAGGCGGCGGCCATCGCCGCCGGGCTGAACAGGCCGGTGTCCCTTAAGATACAGGCTGCCAACATCCGGCATAAGTCCGACGTGGGTGGTGTCGCGCTCTATTTGGAAACCCCCGCCGTGGTGCGGGAGAACGCCAGGATGATGTGGAAACGTATCCGCACCGCGTACCCGACCGTTCAATTGCTGGGTTTCACGGTACAGCCCATGATCCATCGCCCGCACGCCCATGAGTTGAGCATAGAGGTCATCAGCGATCCGCAATTTGGCCCTGTTATCCGCTTTGGCCAGGGCGGTCCCGCCGCCGACGTGATTGCCGACCAGGTGCTGGCGCTGCCGCCCTTGAATATGCTCCTGGCCCGGGAAATGCTGTCGCGCACGCGGGTATATCGCTTGCTGCGGGGCTATCGGGATATGCCTGCCGCGGATCTGGACGCCATCGCCCTGACGCTGGTCAAGATCTCCCAACTGGTCATTGACCTGGCCGAGGTCGATGCGCTGGAAATCAATCCGCTCCTGGCCGATGAGCAGGGGGTTTTGGCGTTGGGAACCCGGATCAAGGTGACCAGGGCGGTGGAACCCGCGGCACAGCGTTTGTTGATACGACCCTATCCCAAAGAGCTGGAAGAGACGCTCACCCTGCCCGATGGCCGGCGGTTACAATTGCGCCCGGTGCGGCCGGAAGATGAACCCGCCCTGCATGCGGCCTTCGCCAAACTCTCGCCGGAAGAGATATTCCTGCGTTTTTTCCATCATATGAAATCGCTCACCCACGCCGCGGCGGCGCGTTACACCCAAATCGATTATGACCGTGAAATGGCGCTGGTTTTGGTGAGTCAACCCGCCGCCGGGGAAACAGAGCTTTATGGCGTTGTGCGAATCGTCGCCGACCCGGACAGGGAGCGCGCCGAGTTCGCGATCATCGTCGGCATGGCGATGACCGGCATGGGGCTTGGGCCATTGCTCATGCGGCGAGTCATCGACTACGCGCGTAGCCGAGGTATCAAGGAACTGTTCGGGGAGGTGCTCAGCGAGAATGAGGCCATGCTGAAATTGAGCCGGGCGCTTGGTTTCAGCATCCGGCCCATGCCCGGGGATGCCGAACTGATGCAGGTTTCGCTGAAATTATAGCGAAGGCGCCGGCGCGAGGTCGCCTGCCCCGTTTAGACTATATCGCCCATTACGATGTAATCGGAGGGAAAGGAGTTCAAGGACGATGTGCTGCGGCAACTATTCGTTCCAGCGGAAAGAATTCAATGTAAATCACCCTTCCCAAGCATATTGATTGGAACTATCATACATAATATAGTACCAATCCAGTACCAATTGCTGCGGAACGCGGTAGATGATTCGAATCACTCGAGAAACCGACTACGGTATTGTGCTGATGACCTCCATGGCGCAGAGCGCCAGCCAGTCCTACAGCGCTGCCGTGTTGGCGAAACAGCGGCGGTTGCCTTTGCCCATAGTCAGCAAGATCCTCAAAACCCTGGCGCGGGGAGGGTTGTTGGTATCCCAACGCGGCGCCCGCGGCGGTTACAGTCTGGCGCGTTCTCCCGAGGGTATCTCGGCGGCGGATATCATCGACGCAATGGAAGGACCGATCGCCATCACCGAGTGCAGCTCAGATGGTCACGCTGCCTGTCTGCATCAGGATCACTGCGGTGTGGGCGGTCATTGGAATCGAATCAACCTTGCGATCCGCGAGGCTCTGGAAAACATCAGCCTGTTGGAGATGAGCCGCCCCGCCCCGGTGCGGGTTGCCGTGCCGGTTGCTAGCAGAGTGCGAGCGGCGTTAGCGGGCGATCATCTTTAGGCAATCAACGCAATCCTCCCGGAGTAAATCAAGATGTCAGCGAATGCTCAAACCCTGGAACGTCTGACCGAAGGCGGTTATGAATTCGGTTTCGTGACCGATGTTGAGCAGGAAACCGTGCCGCCGGGGTTGAGCGAAGATGTGGTCCGGTTGATTTCGGCGAAGAAACAGGATCCTGAGTGGTTGCTGGAGTGGCGGCTGACCGCCTATCGTTACTGGCTGACTCTGAAAGAACCGCAATGGGCGAGTATCCAGCATCCGCCCATCGACTACCAGGCTATCTCGTATTACGCAGCGCCCAAGTCCAAGGGGGACGGTCCCAAGAGCCTGGACGAGATAGACCCGGAGATCCTCAAAACCTATGCAAAACTGGGAATCCCTCTGGCCGAGCAGGAGATTCTGGCGGGCGTCGCCGTGGACGCGGTGTTCGACAGCGTTTCCGTGGCGACCAGCTTCAAGGGCAAGCTGGCCGAAAAAGGCATTATCTTCTGCTCGTTCTCCGAGGCGGTGCGCGAGCACCCCGAGCTGGTGCGGCAATACCTGGGTTCGGTGGTGCCCTATCGGGACAACTACTTCGCCGCCCTCAATTCCGCGGTATTCAGCGATGGCTCCTTCTGTTTTATTCCCAAGGGCGTGCGCTGTCCCATGGAGTTATCCACGTATTTTCGCATCAACGCCAGCAACACCGGGCAGTTCGAGCGCACGCTGATCGTCGCCGAGGAAGGCGCCTATGTCAGTTATCTGGAAGGCTGTACGGCCCCCATGCGCGATGAGAACCAGTTGCACGCCGCCGTGGTGGAACTCGTCGCCCTGGACGACGCCACCATCAAGTATTCCACGGTGCAGAATTGGTATCCGGGCGATGCGCAGGGCAAGGGTGGTATCTACAATTTCGTCACCAAGCGCGGCCTCTGCAAGGGGCGTAATTCCAAGATTTCCTGGACTCAGGTGGAGACCGGCTCGGCGATTACTTGGAAGTATCCGAGTTGCATTCTGCGCGGCGACAACTCCGTGGGCGAGTTTTATTCCGTCGCCCTGACCCGCGATTATCAGCAGGCCGACACCGGCACCAAGATGATTCACATTGGCAAGAATACCCGCAGCACCATCATCTCCAAGGGTATTTCCGCCGGGCATGGGCAGAATGCTTACCGGGGTTTGGTGAAGATCCTGCCCACCGCGGAGAACGCCCGCAACTATTCCCAGTGCGATTCCATGCTGATGGGTGACCAATGCGGCGCCCATACCTTTCCGTATATCGAGGTGCGCAACCCCACCGCCCAGGTGGAGCATGAGGCCAGTACCTCCAAGATCGGCGAGGATCAGATCTTTTACTGCAATCAGCGCGGCATCAGCACCGAGGACGCGGTGAGCCTGATCGTTAACGGCTTCTGCAAGGAAGTATTCAAGGAACTGCCCATGGAGTTCGCCGTGGAGGCCCAGAAACTCATCGAGCTGAAGCTGGAAGGCAGCGTTGGTTAACCCGCCTAGCCTCCCTTGCGCACAGGGGAGCGTAAAAATTACCGCAGAGAGTGTTAAGCGCATGTTGGAGATCAAGAATCTGCATGTCAGTGTCGAGGATCGCGAGATCCTCAACGGTATCGACCTGGTCATCCGATCCGGTGAAGTGCATGCCATCATGGGCCCGAATGGTTCCGGCAAGAGCACCCTGGCCAATGTCATCGCCGGTCGCCAGGGTTATGAGGTCACCGCCGGTGAGATCCTGTTCCAGGGCAAGAACCTGTTGGTTATGGACCCGGAAGACCGCGCCCGCGAGGGCTTGTTTCTGGCTTTTCAGTATCCGGTGGAAATCCCCGGCGTGAACAATTTGTACTTCCTCAAGGCCGCCGTGAACGCCGTGCGCAAGCACCGGGGCGAACCCGAACTGGACGCCATGGAATTCTGGGACATGATTCACCGGCGCATGGAACTGGTGAAGATGGATGAATCCATGCTGAAGCGGCCGGTCAACGAGGGGTTTTCCGGGGGCGAAAAGAAACGCAACGAGATCTTCCAGATGGCGGTGCTGGAACCGCGCTTCGCCGTGCTGGACGAAACCGATTCGGGGCTGGACATTGATGCTTTAAAGGTGGTGGCTGATGGAGTCAACGCCCTGCGCGGCGCCGAGCGCGGCTTTCTGGTCATCACCCACTACCAGCGCCTGCTGGACTATATCGTGCCGGACCACGTTCACGTGCTGGTGAACGGCCGCATCGTCCGTTCCGGTGACAAGCATCTGGCCCTGGAACTGGAGGCTCAGGGTTATGCCCTGTATAACACCGAACCCGGGCGCGCGCGCCGGGCCAGCGCCTGAGGAGAGACGCCATGGCCGCTGTTGCCCTCGTTGATCATGACACTCGCCACCGGGATTTCGACGACTTCGTTGCCAGGCGTCGCGAGCCGGCGGCGCTGCTGGAACGGCGCCGGCAGGCTCTGGAACGCTTCGAATCCCTGGGCATTCCGACCCCCCATTGGGAGTCCTGGCGGTTCACCGATGTCGGTGCTCTGGCGCAACTCCAGTTCTGTCGGGCGGCCAACATTCCGGTCGATGCCGGCGTCCTGCCCAGCTTGGAGGCTCCGTGCCAGCGCCTGGTATTCGTGAACGGGCGTTTCGTGCCAGGGTTATCCCGCCTGGATGCACTTCCCGGCAAGGCGCTGATCACCACCCTCGGCCAAGCCTTGTTGACCCATCCGGAACTGGTGGAAGCGCATCTGGACCGCTTGCCGGGTCTGGAAGACCATCCCTTCGCGGCCCTCAATGGCGCTTTCTGGGAAGAGGGCGCCTTCCTTTATCTGGCCCCCGGCGTGGTGTTGGAGCAGCCCCTGCACCTGGTGTTTTACGCCACCGGCGCCGACACCGTGAATTATCCCCTCAATCTGCTCGTGCTGGAGGAGGGCGCTCAGGCTACCCTCGTGGAGGATTTTCGGGGCGATGGCCGTTATCTGGTCTGTCCGGTCACCGAAATCCATGTCGGGGTGGGAGCCGTGCTGGAGCACCATAAGGTTCAGGAAGAATCCCTCCAAGCCTGGCATCTGGGCGGCGTGCGGTTGCGCCAGGACCGGGACAGCCGGGTGCGCGCGCATCTGCTGTCCAGCGGCGGTCTGCTCGCCCGTACCGATTTATTCGCCTTGTTGGATGGGGAAGGGGTGGAATGCGACCTGAATGGGCTCACCCTGGTGGGGGATGGGCAACTGGGCGACCAGCATATTCGGGTGGAACATGCCAAGCCCCATGGCACCAGCCGGCAGCTTTTCAAAGGCGTGTTGCAGGGCAAATCCCGGCTGGTGTTCGACGGCCTGATCCAGGTGCGCCAGGATGCCCAGAAGACCAACGCCAGTCAGAATAATCGTAATCTGTTGTTGTCGCGGCAAGCGCTGGCCAACTCTAACCCACGCCTGGAAATCCTGGCCGACGATGTGAAATGCAATCACGGTTCCAGCAGCGGTTTCCTGGACCCGGATGCGCTGTTCTATCTGCGCAGCCGGGGGATCGGCGAAAGTGAAGCCCGCGCCATGCTGGTCTATGCGTTCGCCAATGACAGCATCGAGCGCATTACCTTGACGCCTTTGCGCCAACGTCTGGAGGCCCTGCTGACCCAGCGCCTGTGCCCCGCTGGGGGAGAAAGGAGACCGTCATGAGCGCCTTGCGTGAAGACCTGCAACCACGGGTTGAGCTGACCCTGGATATCCCGCGCATCCGCGAGCAGTTCCCCATCCTGCGTCAGCAGATCCACGGCAAGCCTCTGGTGTACCTGGATAATGCCGCCTCGGTTCAAAAGCCCCAGGCGGTGATCGATGCCATCACGGATTGTTACAGCGGGTATTACGCCAATGTCCACCGTGGGGTGCACACGCTCTCGGAGCGTTCCACGGCCGCCTATGAGGGCGCGCGGGGAAAGGTGCGCCGATTTCTGAATGCGGCCAGCACCCGCGAGATCATCTTCACCCGCGGCACGACCGAGTCCATCAATCTGGTGGCCAGCAGCTATGGCGGCACCCACGTGGGAGCAGGGGACGAGGTGTTGATCACCACCATGGAGCATCACTCCAACATCGTGCCCTGGCAGATGCTCTGCGAACGGCAGGGCGCCAGGCTGCGGGTGGTGCCCATCACCGACGCTGGGGAATTGATTCTGGAAGACTATGAACGCCTTCTCAACGAGCGCACGAAAATAGTCGCCGTAGTACACCTGTCCAACGCTCTCGGCACACTCAACCCGGTGCGGGAGATGATCCGCCTGGCCCATGCCCGCAACATCCCGGTGCTGGTGGACGGTGCGCAGTCGGCGCCGCACCTGATGATTGACGTGCAGGACCTGGATTGCGATTTCTTCGCCTTCTCCGGCCACAAGGTCTACGGACCCAGCGGGGTAGGGGTGTTGTATGGCAAGGCCCGGCATCTCGAAGCCATGCCACCGTACCAGGGCGGCGGCGACATGATCCGCACGGTCAGCTTCGAGAAAACCGAGTACGCTGATCTGCCAAGCAAATTCGAGGCGGGCACGCCGCCCATCACGGGTGTCATCGGCCTGGGCGCGGCGCTGGACTGGTTGAGCGAGATTAGTTTGGAGGCCGTCGCCGCGCATGAACAGATGCTGCTGGACTATGCGACTGCCCAGCTCGATGAGATTCCTGGCCTGCGGTTTATCGGCACGGCCCGGCATAAGGCCGGCTTGGTTTCCTTCGTGATGGCAGGGATCCATCCGCACGATATCGGCACCATCCTGGATCGCGAAGGCGTTGCTATCCGCGCTGGCCACCATTGCGCCCAACCGGTGATGCAGCGCTACGGGGTGGCGGCCACGGCGCGGGCTTCTTTCGCTGTCTACAATACCCGCCAAGAGGTGGATGCCCTGCTGGCGGCACTCTGTAAGGTAAAGGAGTTATTCGACCGATGAGCGATCTGCGAGACCTCTACCAGGAAGTGATCCTGGATCACAACAAACGGCCCCGAAATTTCCGGGTGATCGATCCGCATAGCCATAAAGCGGATGGCTTCAACCCGCTCTGCGGCGACAGGGTCACGGTCTTTCTGGATGTCCAAGATAATATCATCACCGATGTGGCATTTCAGGGCAATGGATGCGCCATCTCCAGCGCGTCGGCCTCACTGATGACGGAAGCTCTCAAGGGCAAGCCCGTGGCGGAGGTGGAGAAGCTGTTCCAGAACTTCCACGACGTGGTCACTGGGGAAAGTGAACCCTCTGCAAGTTTAGGCAAGCTGGCTGTCCTGGCTGGGGTGCGCGACTATCCGAGCCGGGTCAAATGCGCCACGCTGGCGTGGCATGCGGTGCGCGCCGCCTTGGAAAACCGTACCGAAACCGTGGCGACGGAGTAAAACCCTATGCGAGACAGTGCGCTGCAAACCGTTCAGAAACCGACCCGCGAAGACCTGGAAGAGCAGATAATCGAGGCCCTGAAAACTGTCTACGACCCCGAGATACCCGTCAATATCTACGAGCTGGGCCTGATCTACGAATTGAATATCGACCCCGCTAGAGGGCATGTGGATGTGGTGATGACCCTGACCGCCCCCGGCTGTCCAGTGGCCGGCTCCATGCCCGAGTGGGTGAAGAATGCCGTGGAAAGCGTCCCTGGCGTCGAGTCCGCCAGGGTGGAACTGGCTTGGGAGCCGCCCTGGAATCAGGAGATGATGTCCATGCGCGCCAAGCTGGAATTGAATATGTTTTGAGGGGGCGACGGATTTTTCTGGAAAAGCGCAAAATGGCCAACTCAATCCCTGAAAATCGGGAACTTGCTCCCACTGCTTCTGACTACGAACGGGATTTCCATGCATGGGCCATGAAAAATGCTGCCCTGCTGCGGCAGCGGCGATTGGCGGAAATCGATGTAGACAATATCGCCGAGGAACTGGAGAGCATGGGCAGAAGCGAAAGGCGGGAGCTGGTCAACCGACTGGCGGTATTGCTCACGCATCTGCTGAAATGGCGTTATCAACCGAACCGGCGAGGCAATAGCTGGCGCTACACCATTAGGGAGCAACGGCGGGCTGTCTTCAAGAGTTTGCGGGATAACCCCAGCCTGCGGCCACAACTAACTGAGTATCTCAGTGAAGCGTATGGGGACGCCTTGCTGAAGGCAATCAGACAAACAGGTCTGGATGAAGGCGCTTTTTCGGCAAGCTGCCCTTTCACCTTGGAACAGCTACTGGATGATGATTTCTGGCCCGAATAAGGGCTGAGGACGGCTGATTCTGGTGGGCTGCGCGAGTTGTGCAACGGTGAGGCGGTAGCGATGATGCTTGGACGTCCTGTTGACTGGCAACTATCTTACCGGCGGCGCATCGCTGTATCAGAGTGTTGAGTATGTGCCGTCCGCGGGGGCGGGACTTGGCGCTGGCGGGCAGCGGGTTTTTACCTTCCAGGCACTGCAAGCCGGCACTGTAAGTTTGCAGCTCAAGCGTTGGCGCCAGTGGGAAGGAGACCCGTCGGTGACGGAGTGGTCTGCCAAGGCGATGGCGGCGAACGCGGGTTTGAGGCGGCACGGTGGGCAACGCTAGAAACTGCCCAACATCGTCCCCAGCGTAATGACGGCCGTCAGGGCAACCAGCGGTACTGCTACCGTACACACGAAGATATCCGCATACGAC
>Ga0209048_10007436_pt1 | contig 10117 bp, 9 predicted proteins | sample FrelakmetCRP12CR_FD_187146 | JGI IMG/M metagenome (GOLD analysis project Ga0209048, IMG submission 187146) | Freshwater lake sediment microbial communities from the University of Notre Dame, USA, for methane emissions studies - CRP12 CR (SPAdes)... | ecosystem: Environmental > Aquatic >... | reverse complement strand
ACGTTCGGGCGGGCAAAGCGGTTGCCACGCGGCATCAGACCCATTCGGCCACCACCGTTTCTCCGGCGCGGGTCCGGTCATCGACCTTGACCCGTGGCGCCGCGCCAGGCGGAAGGAAGACGTCCACGCGTGACCCGAACCGGATCAGGCCCAGCCGGTCGCCCTGCCGGACCACCGTCCCGACCTCGTGGTCGGTGACGATCCGGCGGGCCACCAGCCCGGCGATCTGGCGGACCAGGATCCGGCCCCGCGCCGTCTCGAGGCCGACCGACGACTGTTCGTTGTCGAGGCTGGCCTTCTCGTCGGCGGCGTGGCCGAAGAGCCCGGCATGGTAGTGCCGGTAGCGCACCGTGCCGCCGGCAGGGTACCGGTTCACGTGGACGTTGAAGACGTTCATGAAAATCGAGATTCGCGTGGCGCGCCCGCCGACGAAGGCAGGCTCGTCCACTTCCAGCACGCTAACCACCTTGCCGTCGGCCGGCGCGATGACCACGTTGTCGCCGCGCGGGCCGGTGCGGACCGGGTCGCGGAAGAAGGCCACCACCCAGAGGGCGATCGGCAGCCAGAGCGCCAGCGGCAGCCACCATTGGAGCAGGGCGAAGGCCAGCACCATGACCCAGGCCCCGGTGATGAACCGCCCGCCCTCGGGAGCGATGCGCATCAGGCATCCTCCGGCAGCGGCTGGCCGGTGATGCGCTGGTAGGCCTCGAGGTAGCGCTGGCTCGTGGCGGTCACCACGTCCTCGGGCAGGGGCGGCGGGGGCGCCTCGCCGTTCCACTTGCCGGCGCTGCGCAGGCCGGCCAGGTAGTCCCGGAGCGGCTGCTTGTCGAAGCTCGGCTGCGACCGCCCCGGCTGGTAGCCATCCGCCGGCCAGAAGCGCGAGGAATCCGGGGTCATCACCTCGTCGATCAGCCGGAGCTCGCCCTGGCGGTCGAATCCGAACTCGAACTTCGTGTCGGCGATGATGATCCCGCGGCCTGCGGCGTGATCGCGGCCGGCCCGGTACACCGCGAAGCTCGCCTCGCGGAGCCTGGTCGTGGTCGCCGCACCCAGGGCGGCGGCCATGGCGGCCTCGGTCACGTTGATGTCGTGCCCCGATTCGGCCTTGGTCGCCGGGGAGAAGATGGGAGGCTCGAGGCGGCTGCTTTCCGCCAGCCCCGCCGGCAGCGCCTCCCCGGCCAGCGTCCCGCTCTTCTTGTACTCGACCCAGGCCGAGCCCGAGAGGTAGCCGCGCACCACGCACTCGTAGGGGACGGGCTCCGTCCGGCGGACCAGGGTCGCCCGGCCGCGGATCTGCTCGCGGTGGGGCGCCAGGGCCGGCAGGCGCCTGATGATCTCGTCCGTGCGGGCCGTGACGAAGTGCGAGGGCACGATCCCGGCCAGCTTCTCGAACCAGAACGCACTCAGCTGCGTAAGCACCGCGCCCTTGCGCGGCACGGCCTCGCGCATCACCACGTCGAAGGCGCTGACCCGGTCGCTGGCCACCAGGAGCAGGTGGTCGGCGTCGAGTTCGTAGACCTCCCGGACCTTGCCGCGACGGAGCAGCGGAAGCGGGAGCCGGCTCTCGGTCACGACCGTCATACCGTCACCTCGGCGATCTCCGCCGCCACCGCCAGCGGGCGGGCCCGTTCGACGAGCGGCCGAAGGTACTCGGTGATGAACTCCTCGACCTGCTGCACCGAGCGGCCCGTGTACCGGATGGGGTCGAGCTCGGCCTTGAGCTTCTTGGCGGGCACCTTCGCGAAGGTGGCGTCGGCCGCCAGCCGGTCGAGCAGGTTGTTGGGCTGGCCGCGGCTCACCGCCTCCGCCGTGGCCAGGCTGTTGGTCCGGATCACCTCGTGCAGCGCCTGGCGGTCGCCCCCCGCCTCAACGCCCAGCATCAGCCACCGCTCGGTGGCCATGAACGGCATCTGCTCCGCGACGTGGCGCGCGATGGTCTCCTCGCGGACCTCGAGCCCGGCGGCGATGTTGCCGGCCAGGATCAGGATGGCGTCGGTCGCCAGGAAGGCCTCGGGCAGGGTGAGGCGGCGGTTGGCGCTGTCGTCGAGGGTCCGCTCCAGCCACTGCGTGGCGGCGGTATTCGACGTGTTGGCCTGCAGCGCCATGACGAACCGCGCCAGGCCGCAGATCCGCTCCGCCCGCATCGGGTTCCGCTTGTAGGCCATGGCGCTGGAGCCGATCTGCTCGCTCTCGAAGGGCTCGAGGAGTTCGCCTTCGTGCTGGAGCAGCCGGAGATCGGTGGCCATCTTGGCGCACGACTGCGCGATGCCGCTCAGCGCATCGAGCACCTGGCTGTCGCCCTTCCGGCTGTAGGTCTGGCCGGTCACCGGGTAGACCCGCTCGACGCCCAGCTTCTGCGCCACCCGACGTTCGAGCTCCCGGACCTTCGCGTGGTCGCCCTTGAAGAGCTCGAGGAAGGAGGCCTGGGTGCCCGTAGTGCCCTTGCAGCCGCGGAGCCGCAGGGTCTCGAGCCGGTGGCAGAGGTCCTCGACGTCGATCGCGAGGTCCTGGATCCAGAGCGTGGCCCGCTTGCCGACGGTCGTGAGCTGGGCCGGCTGGAAGTGAGTGTAGGCCAGGCAGGGCAGGGCCGCATGGCGCTGCGCGAAGGCCTCGAACGCCCCGATCACGGACAGCAGGCGCCCCAGGAGGAGGCGCAGCCCCTGCTGCATCACCAGCACGTCGGCATTGTCGGTCACGAAGGCGCTGGTGGCGCCGAGATGGATGATCGGCCTCGCCGCCGGGGCCTGCTCGCCGAAGTGGTGCACGTGGGCCATCACGTCGTGCCGGAACCGGCGCTCGTAGGCCGCGGCGGCCGCCAGGTCGGCGTCGTCGAGGTGGGCCCGCATCTGGGCCAGGGCCGCCTCCGGGATGTCGAGGCCGAGTTCCCGCTCCGATTCGGCCAGCGCCAGCCAGACCCGGCGCCAGTGCCCGATCCGATTCGGCTCTCCCCAGAGCCGCTGCATGGCGGGAGAGGAGTACCGGGTGCCCAGCGGTGAACGCCAGCGGTCGTCGGTCATCGGAACATCAGGTCCGTGTAGGAAATCTCGCCGCCGCGCTCGAAGTAGAGCCGCAGTGGCTGGCGGGGCCGCATGCCGTCGAGCACCTGCCGGACCTCCTCGGCGGAATCGATCTGCGTCCGGTTGATGCCGATGATCACGTCGCCGTCCTGCAGGCCGGTGGATTCGCTGGCGCTGGAGCTGATGTCGTAGATCAGCGCCCCCCGCTCCGCCCGGACCTGGCGCTCGGCCCGGATCTGCGGCGTGAGGGTGATGAGCTGCAGGTCCTTGAGGACCGTGACCTTTTCGGCGGTGACGGTGGGCAGGTCACCCGTCACAAGGATCCGGCTCACCGCGAGGCGCCCGCCGTTGGGCCGGACCTCGGTGTGGATGGTGTCGCCCACGCCGAGGTCGATCTTGACCGCTTCCCAGTCGAGGTAGTTGCGCAGTGCGCGGTCGTTGGCCTTCACGATGATGTCGCCCTGGTGGATGCCGGCCCGGTCGGCGGGGCCACCGGGCGCCACGCTCTGGACCAGCCCGCCGCCCTGCGACTTCCAGTTCTCCACCGATTCCGCGCCCGCCATGGTGAGGCCCGTCCAGGCCCGGCGCACCGATCCGCGGCGGATGATCTCCTCGGCGATCCGGACCGCCCGCTCGATCGGGATCGCGAACCCCAGCCCCTCCGACCCGCCGCTCTTGGAGAAGATCGAGGAATTGACACCCACGACCTCGCCGAGCGCGTTGACCAGCGGACCGCCCGAATTGCCGGGGTTGATCGCCGCGTCGGTCTGGATCATGTCGAGGTAGAGGCCGGCCTGGTCGCGGCCCGGGAGGATGTTGCGGCCGGTGGCGCTCACCACGCCGGCCGTGACGGTCGGCTCGGTGTTGCCGAGGTAATAGGCGAACGGGTTGCCGAGGGCGAGGACCCACTCGCCGATCATCAGGTCGCTGCTCTCCCCGATCGCCACCGCCGGGAGTCCCTTCCGCGGCACCCGCAGCACCGCAATGTCGGTGACCGGGTCCTCGCCGAGCAGGTCCGCGTTCACATCGGTCCCGTCACCCAGGGTCACCACGATCTTCTCGGCGCCCGACACGACGTGCTGATTGGTGACGATGATGCCGTCGGGCCGCAGGACGAAGCCGGTCCCGTAGCCGGTCACCAGCTGTTCGCTCTCCTGCGGCACGAAGAAGAAATCCCACTGGCTCTGGACCCGCTGGCGGCTGGTGACCGTGATCGAGACCACCGACGGTCCGACCCGCGCCGACGCGTCGACGATCGCCGTCCGCCGGGAGGCGGTCAGGTTCTGCGTGGGGCGGGGCTTGGGCTGCTGGGCGAGGAGCGTGCTGGAGTTCGACTGCGCCAGGGCATTGCCGCCGCACAGGAGCACGGCCGCGAGGGCAAGGGGCCCGAAGGCGGGGCCGCGGCTACGGGGAAACATCAGCAACATCCAGGTACCAGTCCGGCGGATAGACCGCACCGGTGAAGAAGAGGCCCTGGGGCGGAGCCGGGGGGCTCGTGTCCAGGTTGTCCGTTCGCAGGAGCAGGGCGTTCATGTCCGCAACCGGCCGGCGCCCGAGGGCGATGTCGACGATGGTGCCAGTCAGGAAACGGACCATGTGATGCAGGAACCGGTCTCCTTCGATGTGAAAACTCACCCCCGCTTCACCGCTCCGGACCACCCATTCCGCCCGGCGCACCGTGCATTCGTAGTGCGGCTTGGGCGGCAGCCGGGCCGCGAAGGCCCGGAAATCGTGCGTTCCCAGCACCGGCAGCGCGGCCTCGCGAAGCAACGCCACGTCGAGCGGCAGGTCGAGCGCCCACTCCAGGCGGCGGCGGAACGGCGACCAGGCGAGGGCGTCGGTGCCAATGTCGTAGCGGTAGCGCCGCTCGATCGCACTCTTCCGGGCATGAAATCCGGTCCGCATCGGCCGAATCGACTCCACCCAGCAATCGCCGGGAAGGAGTCCGGACAGGGCCCGCTGGAGCCGCTCCGGCGCCCACTCCCTCGGGGTGGCGAAACTCACCGCCATTCCGCTCGCGTGCACACCGGCATCGGTCCGCCCAGCCGCGTGCGCCATGACCCGCTCACCTCCGTGCAACCGGGCCAGGACTCCCTCGAACTCACCCTGAACCGACCGGCCCCTGGCCTGTCTCTGCCACCCGACGAACTGTGCGCCGTCATAGTGGAGAAGGGCCAGATAGGTCCGATTCATCAGGCCCGGAATCTAGTCCCGCTCGACCCCACCGGCAAGCGGCGCAACTCATTGACAGATTGGAAGATGGCGACTAAATCCCACACAGTCCGATCATGCCTGAAGCACTCTCCCCACTGGCCCACGCTGTCCATCGACTCGCACTCGGCCGCGACCTGACCGCCGACGAGGCGGCCGCGGCTTTCGGGCTGATCATGCGCGGAGAAGCGCCGGCTTCCAGCATCGCGGCGCTGCTCATGGGACTCAGGGTCAAGGGCGAGACGGCGGAGGAAGTGGCCGGTACGGCCACCGCGCTTCGAGCCGCCATGGTCTCGTTGCCAGGCGACCGGCCGTCCGCGGTCGACACCTGCGGCACCGGCGGCGGCCTGGTCGGCACGATCAACATCTCGACGCCGGCCGCCTTCGTGGCGGCGGCGGCCGGGAAAGCGGTCGCCAAACACGGCAACCGGAGCTTCACCAGCCGCTGCGGCTCGGCCGATCTCTTCGAGGCCCTCGGCATCGGGATCAATCTCTCCGCTGCGCGCGCCGCCGAGGTCCTCGACGATGCCGGCCTCGTCTTCCTCTTCGCCCCCGACTATCACCCGGCCATGCGCCACGTTGGCCCCGTCCGGCGCGAGCTCGCCGTGGCGACGGTCATGAACCTGGTCGGGCCGCTGGCCAACCCGGCTGGCGTCCGCCGCCAGGTCCTCGGCGTGGCCGACCGCCACCGGGCGCCGCTCATGGCCGATGCGCTGCGCCGGCTCGGCGCCGTCCACGCCCTCGTGGTCCACGCCGAAGTGGGTATGGATGAGATCAGCCCGGTGGGCAGGACGGCGGTATGGGAAGTACGTGAGGGACGGATCCAGACCTGGGAGATTGACCCCGCCGAGTCCGGAGTACGCCATTCAGACCTGGGCGGGCTGGCGGGCGGTGACCCAGCCGAAAATGCAGCCCGGGTCGAGGCGGTCCTGGAAGGGCAGGGCGAGGAACTGGTGCGTGACGCGGTACTGCTGAATGCGGGGGCTGCGGTGTACGTCGGCGGCGGAGCCAAGTCTTTCGCTGAGGCGGTGGAGCTCAGCCGCGCGGTGCTCAGCCGTGGGGGGGGAGCCGAAGTCCTGGGCCGGTTGAGGGCCTTGGCCCCACGCCCCTGACTCAGTACTTCCGGATCACGCCGACCACGACCCCCTGGATCGTGATGTCGCGCTCCTGGAACCGGAGTGGCTGCATCGCGGGATTGGCGGGCTGCAGCCGGATCCAGCCCCCGGGTTCGCGGAAGAAGCGCTTCACGGTGGCCTCGGTGCCGTGGACCAGCGCGATGACCATCTCGCCGTCGTCGGCGGCGGCACGGCTGTGGACCACGACGAAATCGCCGTCGGTGATGTGCTCGTCGATCATCGAATCGCCGCGGACCTTGAGGGCGTAGTTCGGCCCCCGGCGGGGCAGCAGGCTGTCGGGGACCGCGATGGTCTCGTCGTGCATGAGCGACTCGATCGGGGTGCCCGCGGCGACCTGGCCCAGCAGCGGAATCTCCGTGGCCGTGGCCTGGCCGCGCGGCGGCAGGACCTCGATGGCCCGGCTCTCGTTGTGCGCCCGGTGGATGTAACCCTTGCGCTGCAGGTTGGTCAGGTGCTCGTGCACCGTGGCCAGCGACTGGAAGCCGAAGTGCTCGGCGATTTCCTCGAAGCTCGGGGCATAGCCCCGGTCCCGGATGTGGGCCTGAAGGAAATTGAGAATCTCGCTCTGACGCTTGGTCAGTGACATGGTGCCGTCTCCCGAAGTGGTACCGAACAGAGTCCGAACTAGGTTACCCGAATACCAACCGAAAGGCAAGATGCACGCCAAGCTGGCCGGGATCCTGGAGCAGACGCGCAAGACGTTGCCGGACTTGAGGTCCCGAATCCGGGAGCTTGAGCGCGAGGCCCAGGCCCGGCCGGCGGCACCCTCATTTACCTCTGCACTCCGCGGCGGTCCGGCCGTCCGGCTGATCGCGGAGGTGAAGCGGCGGTCACCCTCGCGGGGCGAAATCCGGGGGGATCTCGACCCGGTCGGGCTGGCTTCCGACCTGGTCCGCGGCGGTGCATCCGCCATTTCGGTGCTCACCGAGGGACCGCATTTCGGGGGATCGGTCGATGACCTCCGCGCGGTGGTCGCGGCGGTCTCGGTGCCGGTGCTCCGGAAGGACTTCATTCTCGACGAGGCCCAGGTCCTGGAAGCGCGGGCCGCGGGCTCCAGTGCGCTGCTGCTGATCGCCCGGGTGCTCGGCGACGAGCGGTTGAAGGCACTGATCGCCGAAGCCCGGGGGCTGGGGCTCGATGCGCTGGTGGAAGCGCACACCGCCGAGGAGGTCGAGCGCGCCCTCGCCGCGGGCGCCGTGGTGATCGGCATCAACAGCCGCGACCTCGACAGCTTCACTGTCGAGGTGGAAGGAGCCTGGGCGCTGCTGGCTCGCGTGCCGGTGGAGTGCGTGGCGGTGGCGGAAAGCGGCATGGCGTCGCCGGAGGACGTGGCGGCGGCGGCGCAGGCAGGGGCAGACGCGGTGCTGATCGGAACCGCGCTTTCGTCCGCCCCGGATCCGGAGGGTCTCGCGGCCCGGTTGTCACGGGTGCCACGGCCGGTGCGGCGCGACGGTAGCAGAGGCCGGGGGAGCGCCTTACCTTAAGGTGATGCGGCCGCGCGGAGCGCTGGCCGGCGTCGTGATTGTACCTTCCATACAGGCAGCAGTCGCCGGGTCGCCCGATCCGGGCAGGACCCCTCGAATCATGGAGGCGGTGGGTGGTCGTTTCTCTCCCTCGTGAGCGTGCCGTGGCCGGTCGGTTCGGGCCCTACGGGGGGCGGTACGTCCCGGAAACGCTGGTGGCCGCCCTCGACCAGCTCGCGGCGCTGTACGACGAGGCCCGGGGTGACGGCGCCTTCTGGGCCGAATTCGAGGGACTGCTGCGCGACTTCGTGGGCCGGCCCACGCCGGTGTCCGAGGCGCCACGGCTCAGCGCGGAGATCGGGGCCCGCCTGCTGTTCAAGCGCGAGGACCTGAACCACACCGGCGCCCACAAGATCAACAACACCATCGGGCAGGCGCTGCTTGCCCTCCGGATGGGCAAGCGGCGGATCATCGCCGAAACGGGAGCGGGGCAGCACGGCGTCGCCACGGCGACGGTGTGCGCCCGCTTCGGCCTCGAGTGCGTGGTGTACATGGGCGCCGAGGACGTGGAACGGCAGGCACTCAACGTCTACCGGATGCGGCTCCTGGGCGCCACCGTGGTGCCGGTCGAATCGGGCACCCGCACCCTGAAGGACGCCACCAACGAGGCGCTCCGCGACTGGGTCACCAACGTCCCCTCCACGCACTACATCATCGGCTCGGTGGTCGGTCCCGATCCCTACCCGCGCATGGTGCGCGACTTCCAGTCGGTCATCGGCCACGAGGCGCGGGCCCAGGTGCTGGAACGCTTCGGGCGGCTTCCCTCCACGGTGGTGGCCTGCGTGGGCGGCGGCTCGAATGCTATGGGCATCTTCGCCGGGTTCCTCGATGATCCGGCCGTGCAACTGGTCGGGGTGGAGGCGGCGGGGGAGGGAATCGCGAGCGGCCACCACAGCGCGACGCTCAGCGCCGGACGCCCCGGGGTGCTCCACGGCAGCCTGAGCTACCTGCTGCAGGACGCCCATGGCCAGGTGGCCCCGGCCCACTCGGTGTCGGCGGGACTCGACTATCCCGGCGTCGGGCCGGAGCACAGCTGGCTGCGCGACTCGGGGCGGGTCCGCTACGACGCGGTCACCGACCGCGAGGCGCTCGATGCCTTCCGCCACTGCTGCCGGAGCGAGGGAATCATCCCCGCGCTCGAAACGGCCCATGCGATCGCCTGGGTGACCGCCCCGGCCCGCGCGTGGCGGAACAACGAGCTGGTGCTGCTCTGCCTGAGCGGCCGGGGCGACAAGGACGTGGCCCACGTGGCCGCGCTCCTCGGCGGGGCGGCGTGACCGGTCCCGTTCCGGAGACCCCGCTCGTCCCGACCGCCCCGGTCGAAGAGCTGCTCAGGACGCTGGTGAAGGGCCTCCGCGCCTTCCAGATGTACCTGCCCAACAACCCGATGTACCAGCGGGGCGAGCAGGCCGTGCGCGCGGCCTTCGTTCCGGTCTGGGAACTCACCGAGGAGCTGGTCCTCACCGTCCAGGAAACGGACTTCGTGTGGGAGGACCAGGTCGTCTACCACCAGCCGTCCAAGAACGAGAGCCTGGCCTGGACCCTGTTCAAGGACGGGATGCGGGTGCTCACGCTCCGGCGGGGCGTCGAGGACCGCGAGATCATCCGCTTCCTCGACCGGGTGCAGGCGGCGCGCAGCCTGGCCGCCGACGCCGGCGACGATCTCTATACCCTGCTCTGGGAAGAGAGCTTCGAGTTCATCTCGTATCACTTCGCCGAGATGGTCACCGACCAGCCGCTGCCCGGGGCGCCGGTCGGCACCGAGCTGCCCGGCGGCCCCGCGACGGGCGAGGAGGACGTGTCGGCCCGGAAGGAGGCGGTGCGGGCCGAATCGGCCGAGGAGACCGCGCGCCGTCCCGGCATGGTCGATCTCGACGAGTTCGACTCGACGCTGTACTGGCTGGATGAAGGCGAGGTCCGCTACATCACCGATGCCGTGGACCGGGAGTACAAGCAGGACCTCAGGGCCAACACCCTGGCCATCCTGCTCGACCTCCTCGAGAAGGAACCCGAGCCGGGTGTCCGGGCCGAAGTCCTCGCCATCCTCGAATCGCTCCTGGCCCACCTGCTCAACTCGAGCGACTTCCGCTCGGTGGCCATGATCCTCCGCGAGTTCCGCGTCGTGCTGAAGCGGGTCGGCGACCTCAGCGAGGAGCAGCGCAAGTCCCTGGCGGCTTTCACCGCCCACCTGAGCGAGGCGGGGGTCCTGGGGCAGCTGCTGCAGGCCCTC
>Ga0209048_10007435_pt1 | contig 10117 bp, 15 predicted proteins | sample FrelakmetCRP12CR_FD_187146 | JGI IMG/M metagenome (GOLD analysis project Ga0209048, IMG submission 187146) | Freshwater lake sediment microbial communities from the University of Notre Dame, USA, for methane emissions studies - CRP12 CR (SPAdes)... | ecosystem: Environmental > Aquatic >... | reverse complement strand
CACTTGATTATCCAACCGGTGAACGCTCCCTTTTTATCCTTGCCCGGACGATCAATGACTTCATGCCAAGGCATATGGTACGCCTCACCAAGGAAGCGCTCTCAAGATTGAATAAAAGTCTAGATGGGGCAAAGATCGCGCTCCTTGGATGGGCGTTTCTCGCTAATACTGATGATGCACGCAATACACCTTCAGAACCATTCCGCGATATACTGACTGATGCCGGGGCTGAGGTCGTTGTTCATGACCCCTATGTAACACAGGATCCCATGATATCCATCAAAACAGATCTCAAAGAAGTTATAAGGGGCGCTGATGCAATAGCCGTTTTTACCGCCCACAATGAATACCGGACCCTCAATCCAATCCAGATCAAATCGTTAACGGGTCTCGACCACCCTGCTATTATCGATGGACGCAATGTGATCGAAGCGGATGCATTCATTAACAAGGGTTTTGTATACAAGGGAATTGGACGGGGGGACAAGAACAGTCACGCGATTTTATGAACAGTTATTTCCGTGCAATCGTCACGTAACCTGAATGGCAGACGCTTGTTGAAGGCCGGGTGCCGCGTTTTGAACGGGTCATCTCACGCTCGATCAATTCGTGAGTATGTACCTCTAAAAATCGCTCCTGTGCGGAGTCCACAACAACAGCCATCTGTTCAAGGAATGGCGTATAGCACGCAAGGTATCCCCCTGCACCCAGCAGGCCAAACGCGTGCTCTACATGGGCGGGTTCAACCTGCATGTCAAGATGAACTACATCATACCTGCCTGTGGCGGTAAGAATATCGGCAGCGATAATCTCAACATTGTCCAGCCGGGCATCTTGGATGTTCTTTTTTGCGAGCGCAGCAAACTCCTCCCGGATCTCGTAGCTCCTTACCTGGTGTGCGATCCCCCCAAAGTAAATTGCCGCGATCCCGCTGCCTGTGCCTGCATCAAGGACCGTATCGTTTCGGTTCATGCCGGTGCACGCGATTACAAGTCCGATGTCCTTGGGAAGCATGGGAGCACCGGAACGCTTTGCATGCGAAAAAAAGTCCGTCGGGCGCGGGATGCAAACGGTAAACTGCGCACCTGTATGGCTGGTAATTGTATCCCCTTCCGATGCCCCGACAAGCGGGGAAAGGTCAACCTGCCCTTTGTCTGTGGAGAGCATCCCTCTTCCGGCCCGGACGTAGTATTCGCGCCCTTCACCCACCAAAAGAACGCGATCGTTATGTTCAATCATGTTTGTCTGCAAGGCGCAGGATGGCTTCGGCAATATCCCCGCGGGTCGCGATAAGAGCGGCTTTTGCAGCATCCTGTGCGACTCCTGCCTGTGATGCAACCAGAATGACATCTTCTGCGGGGATCTCCGGAGACGGTTCTTCAAACCGGGGCTGACCGACAATCTGATAGGTAGTGACACCCTGCATTGTCATCGCGGTGACCTCTGCGGCCTCAAAGACATAGTTTCCCTTTGCCGTCCTGATCACTATTTCCTGCACCCCTTCAATTGGCTCGACATTCATGCCGAGCTTTTTCATCATCGCCTTCATCTGCCGAGGGTTCACATTTCCTGGTAGCATTACTATGCACTCCCCTGCCGTACTGTTACCGCTCTACCGTAATTAAATGCCAGCATCTCTTCCCCTGAAAGCATTGCTGCACCGCAGGCGATGAGACGATCATCCCCAGTTACAACGATCACCTCGTCTCCGGTGCGGATAACCGGGTCCGCACCAATTACATGCTTTGCAAAGGCATTCTTTCCCTGTGCAACGAACTCTGCCACATCGTCACGGATGACAACACGGTAGTGCGGCGCGGAAAGGATGGCATGCAGGCGACGGGCTCCTTCAATTCCCAGTGTAAGCCTCCCGTCATGTGCACGAATGGTGGCAAGCCGCTTTCCCTCGAATAGGATTTGCCGGATCCGTCCCGTTGTTGAGAGGATAAATTCACATCCCTCAGGGAAAAGCCCGGTTCCTGCAAGATTACCGAACTGGAAATCAGCGATGGTCTGGACCCGCCGCACCAGATTGTTCTTTGAGTATTTTATTGACACGGATGACAAACTCCTGTTCAGCACATTTCGGGATGTACGCCCCTGCGGCGATTCTGTGCCCGCCGCCTCCCCCCCCGTATTCCGCGGAAGCGTCGCTGACCGCCTGCTGGAGGTCGATCCCGCGGGAGACAACGCGCTCGGTCGTGCGCATTGATATCTTGGTCAGGTTCGGGTCCTCAGGAACAGTACACATAATCAGGATCGGTTTGGCGCTGTTCAGCTTGGACAATGCCATGCCGGCACCGATGCCTACGATGGTATCCGGGTATTTTGCACCGACATGGATATACTGGACGCACTCCAGTTCAGTCACACCTTTATCGATAATGTACCCGAGCAGGTCACGGATAATCGCACGGTGGTTGTTGAGCATATGCTCGGCCTCCCGGTAGGCACTCCCACGGTCACCCCGCAGAATCGCCCCCCCTACCTGCGGGCGTGCCCACCTACCGCAGGCATTAAGCACCGTGGCATACTCCTGAGCATTGCGCAACGGTGTCCGTACCGGTTCGTCGGGAAAATGGTAAGTCTCGGCCAGAAGCCGCTCCACCGGCTCGCCATGGGCAATGAGCTGTTCAGCGAGCGCTGAGATAATGGTGCGCCGGTCCTCAACTGTAATTTCCTCCCAGACAAGCCAGCGCCCGTCCGGTGCCTGCTGCCGGATGCCGAGCCGGCGGAGAAACTGCTTTGCACCTTCGGGATTATTGCTGATCCCATAGATGAACGGGTCATCATTATACGCAAGCGAGAGATGGACCGGGCGTGTCGCGGTACCATAGCAGTTGAGGTCACGCCTGTGCACCTCCACATTCCGGTGCTGCACGCCGTCCTCAACAATGATATCGCGTACCAGCCCGACCAGCCCGCAGGTCTCCCGCGCCATCATGTCTCCCACATTGCCGATGATCGCGGTCTTTGCAAGATCAGTGTTTGCCGGGTCCATTGCCTTTGCAATCAGGTACGCAACACCTGCTGCGCTCATCTTCCCGTGACCGTAGGGTAGACAGTTGACCTGTCGGTAGTGCAGTGTGCAGGGCTGGCTGACATGGTGGTCAACGATAAGAATCTCGTTTTCAGAAAAACCGTGCGCTTCTAGCAGGTTCTGCTGTCCGGCACCGAGATCCGTAAAGATCTTGTAGGATTTGTCTGCAGGTACCTGGTACATGGTAAGCGGCTCGAGCTGACGAACAAAGACAGATTGTACGGGTATTTCTGCACGTGCGATCGCCTGTGACAGGATTGCCTCAGATGCGATGCCATCTGCATCGATGTGGGAGATGATGGTTATATTCTCTTCCGCTGCAATCGTCTCCGCAGCAGCGGCAACATCATCATAAAAACCCATCCTGCATATTATTAGGGACTTCATACACATGAATTGTACTGGTAATGTGGCGGGAAGGTATCGAAGCATTTCTTGAAAAGGGTCTGATTTCCCCGTCAAGGATGCGGGTGGTTGAAAAAAATGCTGTTGCTCTGGGAGTGACCGAACTCCAGCTCATGGAGAGCGCGGGCAGGTCGCTTGCTGACTTCGCCCTGCGCCATGATCCTGCTCGGGTCCTTGTTCTCTGCGGCAGGGGAAATAATGGCGGGGATGGGATGGTGGCGGCACGCCACCTCCAGAACGGTGTTTCCACCGATGTCTGCTATGTCGATGGTGTACGCAGGTCATCATCATGCGCACACCAGCTGCAGGCACTTGCCCACTGCCGCGTGGGACAGTACTCAGTCCAGTGCCGCGATGATGTACTGAACCTGCGCATGCTGTTTGAAAAAGCAGATGTGATCATCGATTCCCTGCTCGGCATCGGCGCATCCGGAACCCTGCAGGAACCGGTCGCCACTTGTGTTGAGCTTGCAAACGCATCAAATGCGCACATTATTTCTGCAGACGTGCCGACTCCCGGCATGCGGGCTGACCGGATCTGCTCGTTCCACCGTGCGAAAGTGGATGGCTCCACGGTTGTCGAGATCGGCATTCCGGTGGAAGCGGAGTGCTGTACCGGACCAGGCGACCTCACCTTGCTCCCGAAACGAAGGGGAGATGCCCACAAAGGGGCAGGAGGCGAGGTGCTTGTGATTGGTGGCGGACCGTACCAGGGGGCGCCATACCTTGCAGGGCTAGGCGCATTGCGCGCCGGGGCGGACATCGTGAGGATCGCCTCACCAATTTTCGAGCCGATTCCTGATCTCATCTATGAACCGATCGGAGCGAAAATAATTGGCACAGAACACACGGAACGGCTTATCACGCTGGCGCAAAAAGCGGATGTCGTAGTCTGTGGCAATGGTCTTGGTAGTGACAGTCATGCGGTTATCGGTGCTCTTGCTCCCTATTGTAAAAAAGCAGTCTTTGACGCCGATGCCCTCCGGCTCCCGCTCCCTGTAGCACGGCAGGAGACGATCTACACTCCCCATGCGGGGGAGTTTGCCCGCATTACCGGCACCTCGCTCAACAATGACCCCATCGCACGGGCACATGCCGCGAGGGGTGCAAAACTTCCAGGCACTGTACTTCTCAAGGGGCAGGTTGATGTGATCACTGATGGTGACCGGGTCCGGTTCAACCGGACCGGTTGCCCTGCAATGACGGTCGGGGGTACGGGTGACGTACTTGCCGGCGTGGCAGGCGCCCTTCTCTGTCACCTGCCTGCCTTTGAATCAGCGTGCATTGCCGCGTATGTAAATGGCAGGGCTGGTATGGTTGTGGAAAAGGAACGGGGCAGTGGGATGGTTGCTTCTGATCTTGTCGACCGGATCCCATCCGAATTGTTCTGGGCTGGTGGTACGGATGGTTAAGTTCTCGCATATCCAGAATGACCGTGCACAGATGGTCGATGTAACCGCAAAGAACGAAGTCGCGCGTGAGGCAGTGGCAAGCGGGAGAATTTACCTGCAGGAAGATACGCTACGGGCAATTCGTGAGGGCACCGTAGTGAAGGGTAACGTGCTCGCCACGGCACGGGTGGCCGCAACGGTTGCCGTAAAGGATACTCCTAGGCTTATACCAATGTGCCACCCGATCCCGATTGGTGCTATCACGGTCGACTTTGATGAAAAGGATGGTTGTATTGAAGCGACCGTGAGGGTAAAGTCACAGGGAAGGACCGGAGTTGAGATGGAAGCACTTACCGGGGTATCCGTAGCGTTACTCACCATCTGGGACATGGTAAAATCCGCCGAGAAGGATAAAAATGGACAATATCCCCTCACACGAATTTCGGATATCCGTGTCCTTGAAAAACGAAAAGGCTTGTGATATGGCAGGGCACACGAGCGCTTTTATAGCCTGCCTGTGAACGTATTTAGGAATACGGGATGCGTCCCGTTGAAAGGAATGTAGCTCGCACCCGAGCCGAACCTTACAGGTGATTTCAGATGGTCAAATCGATGTATGCCTATGTCAGGGAGGCATGGAAGAAACCTGACAAAAGTTATGTGGAAGAGCTGCTCTGGGACCGGATGCAGGTCTGGCGCCGTGAAGGGAGCGTTGTCCGTGTCGAACACCCGACGCGCATAGACCGCGCACGGGCAGTTGGGTACCGTGCAAAACAGGGAATTGCCGTCGCGCGCGTCAAGGTCCGCAGGGGTGGGCGCAGGCGTTCAAGGTATGTCCGCGCACGCCGTTCAGCCCGCATGGGCAAGAACCGGCTCACGCCGGCAAAGAGCCTCCAGCGTATCGCAGAAGAGCGCGCAGCGAAAAGGTTCCCGAACATGGAAGTACTCAATTCCTACTGGGTGGGTCAGGATGGGAAGCTGAAGTATTACGAAGTCATCCTTGTTGACGGCCATCACCCGGCGATTAAAAGTGACAAAAAACTTGCATGGATTGGTAGGAGTACCCACCGCGGGCGTGCCGAACGCGGCAAGACCGCCGCAGGGCGCAGGGGGCGTGGTATGGGTGCGCGAGGTATTGGTACTGAGAAGACCCGCCCGTCCATCCGCTCCCATGCAAACCAAGGCAAATAATCTTATCCTTTTTTTAAGCAACATCTCATCATGAAGATCACCGATGCCTGTGTCCACCCCCGCCCTTCCGGAGACTCATCGGTGCGGCGCATGGCGCTCGAAGCTCATGAACTCGGGTTTGACAGCCTGATTGCCATTGATACACCGGCGTGCGAATATGGGGGTGTAGAGGTTTTTTCAGGAGTTGAGATCCCATTGGCTCTGACACAACAGGAGGTTACCAGTACCGTTAAGCACTCCCGGGAGACCGGTGCGTTCGTATTAGTGCAGGCAGGTGATAATGGGCGGAACCGCATGGTGCTGGGTATGCGCGGTGTACATGTCCTTGCCGGTATCCATGACACAGACCGGTATGCATTCGACCACGTAACCGCGAAAATGGCAGCGGATAACGGGGTTGCGATCGATATCAGTCTCGCCCCCCTCATCAGTGAGCGGGAAGTCCCCCGCCAGCGGGTATTGGACAGGTACTACGATCTTATGCTGCTGTATAGGCGGTTTGAATTTCCTCTTGTTATTTCATCTCATGCCCGATCAGTTCTGGAAATGCGCTCCGTGCGCGAATTTTCCGCGCTCGCTTCGGTTATCGGGCTCGATATTCCTGATGTGGAGAAGGCACTGGCATATACTGGCGGTATACAGTCGCCACATTCTCCGGTACGGGTGATCCAATGACCTCCCGCCCCCCTACGCTCAGGGAGAAGCGCAGGTACGTACTCGTAAGGATCGATCCGGCAGGTATTGTCCTTGATGCAAAAGAACTGTACTATGCTGTAAATGATGCAGTTGCATCGCTCTGGGGTGATGCAGCCGCAGCCCGTGTCCATGCAGCGGTGGTTGCGGTAGAGGGCGAGTTTGCCGTCGTGCGCTGCCGCAGGGGTACGGAACGGGAACTCGCTATCGCACTCATTACGGTTACTTCCTGCAATGGTGAGCGGATTGCCCTGCGTACCCTTGCCACTTCCGGGACGATCGAAAGCCTGAAAGAGCTTATCGGCCCCCATCAGGAGAATATTCCAGCGAGTCCCCTGCAACCCGAAGAATACACAGTCGATGGCAGGACCGTTGTGGTCAGCCATTGTTCAGGTCAGAAGGTTGATGTAATTGAAAAGGGATTTAAAAATGCAACACGATTCTTTTTGACAACAGAGGATCTGGAGGATATCTGAATGCAACCACAATACCAGATGGGATATGATCGGGCGATCACCGTATTTTCACCCGACGGCAGGCTATACCAGGTGGAATATGCCCGTGAGGCAGTAAAACGTGGGACGACAGCGGTCGGGATCAAGGCAAAGGATGGTGTTGTCTTGATTGTTGACAAGCGCGTAAGTTCCAAGCTGCTTGAGCCTTTGTCAATCGAAAAAATTTTCAAGATCGATGAGCACATTGGTGTCGCTTCGTCCGGACTTGTCGGGGATGCGAGGGCGCTTGTAGACCGTGCCAGAGTTGAGTGTCAGATAAACCGTGTCTCATACGACGAACAAATTGAGGTCGAGGCGCTTGCAAAGAAGCTCTGCGATCACATGCAGACGCTTACTCAGTATGGGGGCATCCGCCCATATGGTACCGCGCTTCTGATTGCCGGTATATCTGATGGAGAATGCCGGCTCTTCGAGACCGATCCCTCTGGTACACTCCTTGAATACCGTGCGACCGGTATCGGGATCGGGCGACCGGCTGCAATGAAGGTCTTTGAAGAAGAATATAACCCCGAGATAGTGATAAGGGATGCAATTCTCCTGGGCCTGAAGGCGCTGCACTCCGCCACTGAGGGCAAGTTCGATGTTGATACGGTCGAGATCGGCGTTATCGAAAAAGAAAAGCCTGTGTTCCGGAAGATGAGCAAAGAAGAAGTCGCAGGATTTGTCGAACAGTCCAAGCAGTGAGTGACCGGCCATGATCCCGCTGGAAAAGTCTGTGGTTGCACGGCTCGAAAGTTACGGGGAGCGCTTTGAGCTCCTTGTTGACCCGAACCAGGCAGCAAAGGTCAGGCAGGGCGAGCAGATCGATATAGAGGAGGTCGTCGCTGCCCTTAATGTCTTTTCAAATGCTTCTCGGGGCACCCGGGCATCTGAAGAGTCGTTGACAAAAGTGTTCCATACCACCGATTTTCCCACTGTCGCTCACCGGATCATCGAGAAGGGAGAGATCCACCTGACGGCTGAACAGCGCCGTCACATGATTGAAGAAAAACGACGACAGGTCATCACATTCATCTCACGGAATGCAATCAACCCCCAGACCGGGCACCCGCACCCGCCTCATCGCATCGAGATGGCTATGGAAGAAGCACGGGTGAACGTCGACCCTTTCAAACATCTCGATGAACTGGTCAAAGAGACGGTGAAAGCGCTGCGTCCGATCCTCCCAATCAGATTCGAGGAACTCCGGCTCGCGGTAAAGATCCCCGCGGATTTTGCAGCAAAAGCATACGGAGACATTGCCGCAGCGAGCACCATGGAAAAGGATGAGTGGCAGAAGGATGGGTCATGGATCTGCGTCGTGCGGATTCCCGCCGGTATCCAGACCGATTTCTATGACCTGATCAACAAAGTCACGAAGGGTGAAGGAGTCGTTAAGATCCTCAATCAAGTATATTAATCGTCATAACATACAGTATAAGACATACTGGTGGTTATTTTTATGGCAAATTCGAATCAGGCTGCAAAGGGAAAGGTAGTCGGGAGTGCCGGGCGCTTTGGTTGTCGGTACGGCAGGTTCACCCGCAAGCGCGTCGCAGATGTTGAGAAAATTTCGCGTAGCCTCCACCGCTGCCCGCAGTGCGATACCGTGGCAGTTCACCGGAAAGGGACCGGAATCTGGGAGTGCCGGAAGTGCAGCTATAAGTTTGCCGGTGGCGCGTACCAGCCCCAGACACCAACACTTCGCATAGCATTACGCACAATCGACCGTACCATTGAGCAGAATAAAAACGGGGCATAACCTCAGATCATCCATGGTCAGCTCATACAAGTGCGCACGGTGCAAACATAAAGTTGAGATTGATATCAATGTCAGGTGTCCTTACTGCGGGCACCGCATCCTCTTCAAGGAACGCGGCGCGGCTATCAAAGAGCTTAAAGCGCGCTAATCGAATCTCCTTCCCCCTCACGTCCTATCAATACATTTTTGGTCTTCTCTTCTGAATCTTCACACAAGATGCCTTCTCCACCAATGCCTCATAGGGCGGAATTCCGGTTCACTACACAAAATGCCCAGAAGATCTATCAGGCGCTCCTTCCGGAACTTGCCGATGAGGTGAACCCCCGGTCAAAAGTACAGTGTGTGCTGAAGCAGGACGATTGTCTGGTCCTTTCTGTTGCTGCACAGGACACCTCCGCGCTCCGGGCGGCGCTCAATATGTATCTCCGGCTCATCAGCGTAGCGGACGAGATGCAGGATCTCGTGTGATGCATTCTATGTGGGCTTGCATATTCCTGGTTCTCATCAGACATCCCGACCCTTGAGGGGATTAGTTATTTTTATCCTGCAACCGAATACTGTACGGAATCCGGGCAGTATCTGCCGCACCAGTACAAACAGGTGACGGGTGCCCCCTTTAGTCCAGAATTGGAGTGTTTTACTATGAACCAAATCTCACCAAAAGTACAGAACCAGGTTGCGATGCTCCAGCAGGTGCAGCAGCAGCTCCAGACCATCCTTTCCCAGAAGGCACAATACGAGATGGCAGCACGCGAGGCGAAGCGGGCTCAGGAAGAGATCAAAGATCTTCCCGATGATGCAGCGATGTACATGAGCGTTGGTTCCGTCATGATGCAGAAGAAAAAGGATACCGTGAATACGAAGCTTGGCGAAAAGGTGGAGACACTAGAACTGCGAATTAAGTCATTAGAGAAGCAGGAAAAGATGCTGCATGGCAAGTTCGAGCAGCTGCAGGCGCAGATCAAGGCGGCACTCGATGGTAAAAGTGCACCGACTGCGGCTTAAACCCTCTTTTTAATCACCTCATGTATAAAAAATGAGAGTTGTTTAAGTCCTGTAGATCAGGTTGATTGCGTTCACGAGCGCTTCTACTGACGAAAGTACAATGTCGTCACCGCTCCCGCTGGCATCGAAGATCCTA
>Ga0209048_10007434_pt1 | contig 10118 bp, 11 predicted proteins | sample FrelakmetCRP12CR_FD_187146 | JGI IMG/M metagenome (GOLD analysis project Ga0209048, IMG submission 187146) | Freshwater lake sediment microbial communities from the University of Notre Dame, USA, for methane emissions studies - CRP12 CR (SPAdes)... | ecosystem: Environmental > Aquatic >... | reverse complement strand
GACGTGCTCTCGTCGGCCGAGCAGGTCACGACGGCCCTGCAGCAGGTCTCCAAAGAGTCCTCGGCGGGCGACCCGCCGGGCAATACGGCCTGCCGCACGGCCTATGAAACGCTTGCCGGGCAATTCGACAAATCCAACGGCGGGTTCGGCGGGGCGCCCAAGTTCCCCTCGCCGCATCATTTCCTCTTTCTTCTGCGCTACTGGAAGCGCACAGGCGAGCCGGCAGCCCTTGAGATGGTCGAGAAGAGCCTTGCGGCCATGCGCCGCGGAGGCGTCTACGATCAGCTGGGTTACGGTTTTCACCGGTACTCCACCGATGCGCGGTGGCGCCTTCCCCACTTCGAGAAGATGCTCTACGACCAGGCCATGCTATCCATGGCCTTCCTGGAGGCCTTCCAGGCAACGGGCAAGGCGCTCTACGCCGAGACGGCCGGGGAGATCTTCACCTACGTGCTGCGGGAACTGAAGGCACCGGGAGGCGGCTTTTTCTGCGCCGAGGATGCCGACAGCGAAGGCGAGGAGGGAAAATTCTACCAGTGGACCGAGTCGGAGATCCGGTCGGTTCTGGATGCCGACGAGGCGGCCCTCGTCATTGAGACTTTCGGGATCGAGAAGGACGGCAACTTTCTCGACGAGGCCACGCGGGCACGGACAGGCCGAAACGTCCTCTTCCTGGCCAAATCACCCGACGTGGTGGCCCACAAAACGCTCGAGGGCGCGCGGGAGAAACTCTTCCGGTCCAGGGGGCGTCGCGTCCGGCCGGGAAGGGATGACAAGATCCTCACGGACTGGAACGGGCTCATGATCGCCGCCATCGCAAAGGGTGCCCAGGTGCTCGACCGGCCGGATTGGGCCGAGGCCGCAGCGGAGGCGGCCCGTTTCGTCCTGACCCGACTGAGGGACGGCAGGGGCAGGCTCCTGCACCGGTATCGGGGGGGCGAGGCCGCCGTGCCCGCGATGCTCGACGACTATGCCTTTCTCATCTGGGGGCTTCTGGAGCTCTACGAGGCTGTTTTTGAGGTCGATTTCCTAAAGACTGCCCTCGATCTTGCCGATAGTACTGTCAATCACTTTCTCGATAAGAAAGAGGGAGGCTTTTTCTTCACGGCCGACGACGGCGAGGAGATCCTCTTCAGGCAGAAGGACAGCTACGACGGGGCGATCCCCTCGGGCAACTCGGTCATGATGCTCAACCTGTTACGCCTGTCGCGCATCACGGGCAGATCGGACCTGGAGCAGGTGGCCATCGGCGTCTCCCGGGCCTTTGCCCGCAATATCGGGCAGACTCCTTCGGCCTATTCGCAGCTCATGGTGGCCCTCGAGTTTCTTGCGGGCCCCCAGTTTGAAATTGTCGTTGCCGGCAAGCCGGGGGCGCAGGATACGCAAAAGATGCTGGATGCGGTGAGGCGATCCTTCCTGCCGAACCGGGTTTTGCTGTTGAGGCCGCAGGGGGCCGGGTCGGGCGCGATTGCGGCCATCGCCCCCTACACGAAGGACATGAAGGCCGACGAGGGCAGGGCAACGGCATACGTATGCCGGAATTTTTCCTGCGCGAAACCGGTTCAAACGATTGATGAAATGCTGGGGCTCCTTCAAGCCTCGTGATATAATAAAATCATAACGTAAAGGAGAACACCTATGAAGAAGATGACCTTGGGGCGTGTAGTGGTTTTTTTCGTTGTTGCCCTCTTTATTCTCAGCCTGCCACATATGGCACTGGCACACAACCCAGAAAAGGTCGACGTGTTCTACGATTTCAACACCAAGACCCTCGCCGTGAAGATCACTCACATCTCCAACACCCCGGACAGGCACTATGTCAAGGAGGTGACGGTGAAGAAGAACGGCCAGGTCGTCCAGCGCGGGACCTACACCAAGCAGGACGGCGACACCTTCACCTACACCTACAAAATGCAGGCGACGGCGGAGGATGTGATCGAGGTGACAGCCACGTGCAGCATCCACGGCTCGAAGACGGTGAAATACCAGGCTGGCGTTTGATCATAGCAGAGATCGCTGGCTTGACACTTATCGGGGGACCGGAGCGGATCAAGGAGGGGAATCGTGCTCTTGTATCTCCATGCGGGCTTCATGATAACCGGTATGGTGCTCATGACGGCGGGCGTTTTTATCGCCCGCTTCATGAGAAAAAAGCCCTGGTGGCTCCGCAGCCACAAGGCACTGGGAATCTGTGGGGTCCTGTCGATCGCCCTCGGGTTTTCGACGGCTGTCAACATGGTGGCCGCATCCGGTGATGAACACTTCGATGTGCTCCACGCTTACGTGGGGGCTGTAGTGATCCTCGCCGCCACGGCAACGCCCGTCCTGGGCCAGCTCCAGTTCGTTCTGAAGGAGCGGCGCGCGGAGATCCGAAAGATCCACCGCTGGGCCGGCGCCATCACGCTGATCCTCATCTCCCTCAACATTATTTCCGGATTGGTGCTTGCGGGAGTGATCCCCGATATGAGATCCTTCTAACGGGCTGGTTATAAGAGCCCATCTGCCGCGTTACCCTTTTTCCCGTTTCGTTTCCCCAATGAGTCCCTGAACCCTTAACCCTGAACCCTGGGACCCCATGAAACCCATCTACCTGGATTACAACGCCACGACGCCCATCGATCCCGAGGTCGCAGCCGCCATGCTCCCCTACATCCGGGAGCATTTCGGCAACCCCTCGAGCAGCCACGCTTACGGTGTCGAGGCCCGCAAGGGCGTCGAGAAGGCCCGCGGGCAGGTGGCGGCGCTGCTCAACTGCAGCCCCGCCGAGGTCCTCTTCACGAGCGGGGGGACGGAGTCGAACAACCATGCCATCAAAGGTGCCGCAGGGGCGCATCGCAGCAAGGGAAATCACATCATCACCTCGGCCTTCGAGCATCCCGCCGTCACGGAGGTCTGCGAGTACCTGGCGGCTGACGGGTTCGACATCACCTATGTGCCCGTCGATGCGCACGGGATCATCGATCTGGAGGCTCTCGAAAAAGCCATCACGGAAAGAACCATCCTGATCAGCGTCATGCACGCCAACAACGAGGTGGGAACGGTTCTGCCGATCGGTGAGATCGCCCGCATGGCCCGCCGGCGGGGCATCCTGGTGCACACCGACGCGGCCCAGTCCGCAGGCAAGATCCCCGTCGATGCGGCCGAGATGGGCGTCGATTTGCTGACCGTTGCGGGGCACAAGCTCTACGCCCCGAAGGGCGTGGGGGCACTCTATTACCGAGACGGCGTGCAGCTGGAGAAGTTCATGCACGGCGCTGGCCACGAGATGGGAAGGAGGGCCGGTACGGAGAACGTCATCGGGGTTTCCGGGCTGGGGGCGGCCTGCGAGGCTGCGAAGCGCGACTTTGCGGTCAACAGGGATCGCATGAAGCGAACCAGGGACCGGCTCGAGGAGGGGCTGTTCCGGGCCGTTGCGGAAGTGCGTGTAAACGGGCACCCCGCCCGACGGCTTCCCAACACGTTGAGCGTAAGCTTCCGGGGGGTTGATGCAGGGACCCTGCTTCAGTCGATGGAAGGCCTTGCGGCCTCGGCGGGGGCTGCATGCCACGGCAATTCGGTGGAGTTGTCTAGAACTCTGCGCGCCATGGCAGTCCCCATCGAATGGGCCCGCGGGACGATCCGCCTGTCGACGGGGAAGTACACGACGGAAGGCGAAGTTGATCGAGCTGTAGAAATAATCGCCGGAGCCGTAAAACGACTGAGGACTGGATCGATGGAATAATGGAATGCTGGAATAATGGGTCTCAAAGAAAATGAATTTGAAACCCCGTCACTCCATTAGTTGAATATGTTGGTGTGGATAAGGGTCTTGAGATTCTCATTGCCTTAAGCCCTTAGCCTTATGCCTTGAGCCTTTTTTCGACGAAAGGAGAAACATCATGAAAGTGCTTATTGTTTTCTATTCCATGTACGGTCACATCTATAAGATGGCACAGGCCATCGCCGAAGGGGCAAAGGAGGTTCCGGGCGCGGAGGTGGTGCTGCGACAGGTTCCCGAGACGCTCTCCGACGAGGTCCTCGGGAAGATGGGCGCCCTGGAGGCCCGGAAGGCCATGGCGAGCATCCCGGTCTGCCAGGTCGACGAACTGGCCGGGGCCGATGCCATCATCTTCGGCACTCCGACGCGCTTCGGGAACATGTGCGGCCAGATGAGGCAGTTCCTGGATGCCACCGGTCAGCTCTGGGCGAAGGGTGCACTCGTCGGCAAGGTGGGGAGCGTCTTTGCGAGTTCGGCCACCCAGCACGGCGGCCAGGAATCGACGATCCTGACCTTCCACGTCACCCTGCTCCACCAGGGGATGGTCATTGTTGGCCTTCCCTACGCGTTCGCGGGTCAGATGCGGATCGACGAGATCACAGGCGGCTCCCCCTACGGTGCTTCGACCATCGCAGGAGGGAAAGGGGAGCGCATGCCCAGCGAAAACGAACTCGCCGCCGCCCGCTACCAGGGCAAACACGTGGCAACAATAGCCGCAAAACTCGCGGCCAAGTGACCCGTTGCTAGTGATCGGTGGAGGAAAAAATATTGTTCACACATAGCACTCTGTGAAATGGGAGGTATGTGTCGGATCATCTTGCGATTCGAAGGGCGGCGTGTTCGAATGAAAACAGCAAAGCCCAATTATCCTCAGCAAGTGGGGGTAATTGGGCTCTTTTATTAGTGACCAGTGATTAGTGATCAGTGACCAGCGACCAGTGTGAAAACAAGTCACTAACCACAAACCACTAATCACTGACTTTAAGCCATCTTCTTGATCTTGTTGCTCTCGTCGGGGTTAAGTCCCTTGGCCACCAGTTTCTTTCTTTCCTTCTGGCGCTTCCACTTCCGCCGCAGTTCCTTTTTTCTTTCGTGCTGCTTGTGACTGCCCATCCGATACCTCCGTTGTTTTCGCGCTTTTTTAAAGAGGCGGGAATCATACTAGAAATCACTTACCCGGGCAAGCCAAATTGCACAGAGGGCTCCTCAAAAAGGGCCCCATGTGATTGTCAACCATCAAATGAAAGGGGTTGACAATCGATGCCGCGAATGGTATTGGATGACGCTCCCGCGAGGGGGGGGTCGTTTATTATGGCAGCAAACACAAGACATTACCTGCTTGTGAGCCTCAAGGAGGCACAAGGCAATTGGGTGTCCGGCGAGGAATTGAGCCGGAAGCTCGGCATCACGCGCACGGCGATCTGGAAGCAGGCCTGCAGCCTGAGAAACGAAGGCTACATCATCGACTCCTCGACGCGGAAGGGTTACCTGCTCAGGGAGGCCCTCGACCGGCTCCTTCCCGCCGAGATCGAGGCCTCTCTGCGGTCGAAGCGCCTGGGGCACAGGATCGTTTTCGAGAAGGAAGTGGATTCGACAAATCGCCTCGCCAGAGACCTGGCCATCGCGGGGGCCGTCGAGGGGACGCTTGTCGTCGCCGAGTCGCAGACGGGAGGGCGGGGCCGCAGGGGCCGCAGCTGGTTCTCTCCGCCCGGAGAGGGGATCTGCCTCTCCCTTATCCTGAGGCCCCGGTTCCAGCCGGCCGAGGCGCCGAAGATGACCCTGCTTGCCGGGGTGGCCCTGGCGGAAACGCTCATCCCGATCGTACCGTCCCGCGTCACCATCAAGTGGCCCAACGACGTTCTGGCGGGGGGCAAAAAGGTCGCCGGCATCCTGATCGAGATCGCGACCGAGATCGACAACATCGATTACATGATCGTCGGGGTCGGGCTGAACGTCAACACGCCGCTCGAGAGCTTTCCTGAAGAACTTCGCAAGCGTGCGACCTCGCTTGCAGTCGAGACCGGGTGCCCCGTGCGCCGCGTGGAAATCCTCGGGGCCTTTGTGGAGCGCTTCGAGCGTTATTATGATCTGCTCGGCAGGGAGGGGTTTGGCCCCGTGATCCAACGCTGGCGAGAGCTTTCCGACATGGCGGGCAGGCGCGTCCGGGTGCACTCGTTCAACGGGTCCCTGGAGGGCACCATCGCGGGGATCGACGACGATGGCGTACTTCTGCTGACCGGGGCGGACGGCGCCGTCGAGCGCGTGATTTCGGGGGACGTGGAATATATATAACAGGCTAAAGGCATAAGGCTTAAGGCTAAGGTTAAGGGTAAGAATCAGAAATAAAAAATCTCTATTCCATTGCCCTATGCCATACGCCTTTAGCCATAAGCCGCATGCAGCGAATGCGCGGAAAGAACAAACGCGGAAGGATTGAAGTGACGAATGACCACTGAACGTATGTCGACCCGAGGCATGATCTACGCCTCCATGTTCGGGGCGCTCACGGCCATCGGGGCCTTGATCTCCATCCCCCTGCAGCCGGTGCCGGTGACGCTCCAGACGCTGTTTCTCTACCTCGCGGGCTCTCTTCTGGGGGGGAGAGTCGGGGCGCTCAGCCAGATCATCTACGTGATCCTCGGCGTGATTGGCCTGCCGGTCTTCTCGGGCGGCAAGGCCGGTCTCGGCGTCTTCCTGGGGCCCACGGGCGGCTATCTCCTAGGCTTCATCGCTGGCGCCTTCGTGACGGGCAAGATCGTCGAAGCCCGGGAAAACCCCGGCCTTGTCTGGATCGTGATGGCCATGCTGGCCGGCACGGCCGTTGTCTACACGCTGGGCGTTCTCCAACTCGTCCTGCTCGGAAAATTATCCGTCGAGAAGGCCGTCGCTGCGGGGGTGCTGCCCTTTCTTCCCGGCGATGCGCTCAAAATAGCCGCCGCCTCGGTGATCGTCATGAAAGTGAAGGACAAAATAAGATTATGATCACGGCGCAGCACCTCGTTTACCGATATGACCCGAAGGACGCGCCCGTCCTGGAGGGGGTGAGCCTGGAAATCCCCGAGGGGCAGTACGTGGCCGTCATCGGCCCCAACGGGTGCGGGAAAACCACCCTTGTGAAACATTTCAACGCCCTGCTCGTCCCGCAGGAAGGGGAGGTTCTGGTCGACGGCCTCAGCACAAAAGACCCCAAGGCCCATCGCGAGATCCGCCGGCTCGTCGGCATGGTCTTCCAGAACCCCGACAACCAGATCGTGGGGATGAGCGTCGAGGAGGACGTCGCCTTCGGGCCCGGCAACCTCGGCCTTGCGCCTGCGGAGATCCGCGGGCGGGTGGCGGTGGCCCTTGAGACGGTGGGGATGCTCCGGTTTGCCAAGCGCGCCCCCCACTCGCTGTCGGGAGGCGAAAAGCGCCTTGTGGCCATAGCCGGCGTGCTGGCCATGAGGCCGGCCTATGTGGTTCTCGACGAGCCCACTTCCTATCTCGACCCGGCGGGGCGCGAGCGGGTTCTCAACGTCCTCTGGGACCTCAGGCAGGAGGGGATCTCGGTCATCCACGTGACCCACAGCATGGACGAGATCGTCGATGCCGACCGGGTCGTCGTCATGAGCGGGGGGAAAATCCTTCGCGACGGAACCCCGCGGGACGTGTTCCGGGAAGCCGATTTCCTGCGCGCCGTCGGTCTCAGCACGCCCCAGGTCACGGAGCTCATGGGACGGCTCCGGGCACAGGGCTGCGGAGTCCGGCCGGACGTTCTCTCCGTGGAGGAGGCCTTCCGCGAAATCTCCGCCCTCATCAAGACGGGCAAGGGAGGCGGCCGGTGAAGACGCTGCTCCTTGGCCAGTTTATCCCCGGGGACTCCCCGGTTCACCGCCTCGACCCGCGGGTGAAGATCCTCACGGTCCTGCTGCTCAGCATCGTCATCCTGAACGCGGGCGCCGTCGAGAGCCTCATCGTAACGGCGTTTCTCCTGGCGGCCGTGGCCCTCTCGGGCCTGTCCGGTGGCCGGGTCGCGGCGGCGCTCAAGCCGCTGGTGTGGTTCTTTGCGATCCTGTTCTGCCTTCATCTTTTCTTTACGGACGGGCGGCCGATTTTTGCCGCCCTGCCGGTGGTGACCTACGAGGGTCTCGCGCTCGGGGCCGCTGTGACCTGGCAGTTCGTCGCCCTCGTCGTGAGCGCCGCCGTCCTGACGATGACGACGGCCCCCTCGGAGCTCGTGGGGGGCTTCGAAAAGCTTCTGAGGCCCTTCAACCGCCTCGGCGTGCCGTCCCACGACATCGCCATCATGGTCTCCGTGGCGCTGCGGTTCGTCCCCACCCTGCTCGAGGAGGTGGAGCGCATGAAGGAGGCCCAGGTGGCCCGGGGCGCCGACTTCGCAGGCGGCGGCGTCATCAGGCGGCTCAGGAAGATGGCCACCCTCGTCATCCCCCTCATCCTCTGCACCTTCCGCCGGGCCGATGAGCTGGCCCTGGCCATGGAGGGGCGCGGCTATCACCGGGGGCCTCGAACCTACCTGCGCGAGCTGAAGTTCACCCGGGCCGATTATGCCGCCCTTCTCGCTGTCACAGCCTTCCTGGTCGGGGTCGAGGCGCTTCGCTTCCTGCCCCTCTGAAGGCGGCCTTTGCGCCGACCCTACCCGCCGCCGGAGGCCTTTTTTGCGCTCCGAATCGTTTAATTTTACATCTTTGGTTGCAGTTCGCCGAAAAGAGAGTTATAAAAAGCTGTTAAAATACACATTGGACGGATTTCATGAAGGGCAAATGGCTTTGGGTGGATACCCGGCAAAAGCTGCCGAAGGTCCGGGAGGAGATCGAAGGGTCAGCCGTCATCGCCATCGACACGGAGTACGACTCGTTCAGGTATTTCCGGGAGAAGCTCTGTCTGCTGCAGATCGGCACGGAACAGCGCATCTACCTCATCGACCCCCTCGAGGCGAGCATTGACCTGTCGTTTCTCGGCAAAACGTTCGCGAACCCGGACCAGGTCAAGGTCATCCACGCCGGCGACAATGACGTCCGGATCCTGAACCGCGATTACGGTTTTGAGTTCAACAACGTCTTCGACACCCACAGGGCCGCCTCCCTTCTTGGTTGCAACCACCTTTCCCTTTCCTCCGTCATCGAGCAATACCTGGGTCTGCGGCTGGAGAAACCCAAGAAGATGCAGCGCTCCCGCTGGGAGAAGCGGCCCCTGACGGAAGATCAGCTCAACTACGCCGCCGAGGATACCCAGCACCTCATCCCGCTGTACCGCCGGCTCAACGCGGAGATCGAGGCGAAGGGGCTGCAGTGGCAGGCGGCCCGCGCGTTCGAGGGGATCGCCGCCGTGCGGTGGGCGGAAAAGAAGATCAACCTTCGCGGCTACCGGGGGATCCAGGGCTACGAGACGCTCACCGGCGAGAAGAAGAGAAGGCTGCGCGAGCTTTACCGCTGGCGGTTCCTCAAGGCCCAGGAGTCGAACATGGCCCGCTTCATGATTTTCTCTGACCAGGACCTCTTCGACATCGCCAGGGCCGATTCCATCTCCCTGGACGGGCTGATCCGCAACGGGGGCCTCTCGCCCAAAAAGGCGAAGACCTACGGCAGCGAGCTCCTGAACATTCTGAGTGGAAGCGACTCCGAAGAAAAAATCCGCTGATCTCGCCCCGATCCTTCCCTGCCCACCATTCCCCCTAATGGAAAACAGGCGTATGCACAGGAACATCATCATCCGCAGGGAAATGCCCGAAGACCACCCTGCCGTCCGCAGGGTGAACGAACAGGCCTTCGGCAGGCCCCAGGAAGCGGATTCAGCCCCGCTGTCATTGAAGGGAAAGGCCGGTCAACGAACGGCTTGGGCCTTGCGTCCATTGCCGTCTTTCCCGGGTTCCAGCGGCAAGGCATAGGAAAGGCGCTCATCGAGGCGGGCATCGACAAGATCCGGGCCTCCGGCGAGCCCTTCGTCATCGTCCTGAGCCATCCCGGTTATTACCCGCGGTTCGGCTTCATTCCCGCATCGCGCTTCGGGATCCGGTGCGCGTGCGACGGCGTGCCCGACGAGGTCTTCATGATCCTGGTGCTGAAGGACGACGTGCTCGCAGGGATCTCCGGTGTTGCGCGATACAGGCCGGAATTCGCCGATGTCACCTGAAAGATGGGATTGAATCCTTCCTGAAGTTGCTGAAGTAGGTTTCTGATGCATTATAGAGAATTACAAGCGGTGATGGATGATCATGACGAACATGACCTTCAACAAGTGAAGGCAATCTAACAATGATAATAGGTGACAGATGGCCCAGAAGGTGAAATTTCGAGGCACCGTGACCTTTATAACCGGGGCCTCGTCGGGTATCGGTGCAGCCCTGGCCAGAGAGATCGCTCGTCAC
>Ga0209048_10007433_pt1 | contig 10118 bp, 11 predicted proteins | sample FrelakmetCRP12CR_FD_187146 | JGI IMG/M metagenome (GOLD analysis project Ga0209048, IMG submission 187146) | Freshwater lake sediment microbial communities from the University of Notre Dame, USA, for methane emissions studies - CRP12 CR (SPAdes)... | ecosystem: Environmental > Aquatic >... | reverse complement strand
AAAAAAGGAGATCATATTCTATTTGAAAAGATGTCACACATATGTTTAAAAGAAAAATTACCTTATAACATAAATAAATCCTGAAAATATTTATTTATAAGTTGAGTTTATGAAGAGGAGCACACCAATAATTATGGGAATTCTTTTGATAGTAGCGGTAGCTGCACTCGGTTATGTTGATCAATTCCACAATCAAACTAATAATTCATCTTCTAATATTTCATTTATTGGTGAACACCCATTTAACGGACAATTAAAATCTATCTCCCCATTAAATGTCACACCATTAAAAAAACAGCAAGTTACATCAGTCAATGTATCAACCAGTAATAAAACAGTCCAGAACAATACTAACAGTGCTCAAAACCAGAATAGCACTTCATCAAACCCCTCAGGAAGTTAACATACTTTACTAATCCCAAGTATTTGTTCGAAATATTAGTTTCATTCATAAAAATTTAATGTTTAAGCTGTGCAAAATGTAAGTGAAGAAGTTTTTAGCACCTGCGCAATTTCAAAAGGTCGGAGTTAAAACTACCTGAAATATACAACATGTAGAATAAGATACCACAAGTGTTATCCTTTCGGGTATTTATGTTATAAAAACCCTTTTTGGCGCTAATAATGATTAGATATGTATAAATCACTAATCAGTTTAGAGTTATATCTGAATGGATATGACCCTGAAATCATCATTTATCGTTGTCTAATAATTGATTTAAATATTTTTTAACTTTGTTGGCAGTTGATTTAGCATCTGAAGATTTATTTCTATTTGTAACCTCGATAAAGGTTTTGTATGCAATTAATGCGTCTTCTTCTTGCCCTATATCACTAAGAACGTTGCCTTTATTATACCAAGCCCATTCGCATTCAATATTTAATCTAATTGCTTCATTGAAGTGTTTTAATGCTTCTTCAGGTTTTCCGAGCAGTTTTAAAGCTAATCCTTTGTTATACCATCCTGGGAGATAACTTGCATCTAACTTTATTATTTTTTCAAAGCAGAGGATTGGTTCTTCGATATTTCCAGTATCCATGAGTATTATACCTTTATAGTTCAAAATATCAGTATCATCAGGTTCTATTTCTAAAGCAGCTTCTATGTATTTGAAAGATTCTTTTGGATTTTTGTTTTCGTAGAGTACACGTCCCATATTGTAAATGGCAATTATAGATTGGGGATTTGACTCTAAGGCCATATTGAAGTATTTAATTGCTTTTTGGTATTTTTTGAAATAAAAAAGTATCTCTCCCTTTGCAGTACACAAATTCGGATAAAATTCGTTTGATTTTTCTATTAATGTTAAAGCTTTGTCAATGCATTTTTGGGCGGTTTTATTCTTTCCAATGAAATGATGTGCCAGGCCATTAAAATAAAGAGTTTCGACATCATTTGGTTCAGTTTCTAAGAATTTTTCATAACAGAGGATTGCCTTATCATATTCACCTAAATCGAGTAAGACACCACCTTTATCAAAAAACAAACCTATGTTTTTTGGGTTATATGCTAATGATTTATCATAATCCTTTAACGCATGATCTAATTCTCCAACTTCAACATAAACTGCACCTCTTAACAAATGAGCATCAGAATTATGGGGTTCTATTTTTAATGCCTTGGAAAAAAGATCTATAGCTCTGAAATAATTTTTATCTTTTAACCATTTTTGTATGCCCATCTCAATATAAAAATGAGCCCCCTTAGATTGCATAACTTCCCAAATAATATTATCGCTATTATAAAATATAAAATTTAGGAATAAGATTTGCATTTGCGAATTATAAGTATTAATATTACTCTTTAAAGTAGATTATTATCTATAAAAATTCATAACCGAAAATAACCATATATAAGAATAGATGAGATAAAATTAGTATATTAACCTCTTTTAGTGATATTAATACAACAAAATTTTTTCTGCATCTTCCTATAATTCCTTAATTCCACTATTTGGCTTGTGTAAGTTTAATTATGGTTTATGTTTATCCATATCCTTTTTTTTGTACTCGTGTCATGTTACTTGAAAAGTATCTCAATCAGGTGAATTTAAATATGAACTAAAAACACTAACAAATAACAATTAGTTCGAGGAAAATGAATAATTCATTTGTGTGGGATTACTGTTATATTCATTGCAAAAACTATTTATACAAGGTAGTATATAGTTTAACATCCCCACAGAAATGTGAAGCACCTGCCGGGAAGAGTTAGGAAATCCCTATTTTGAGGCAAGGGTTTTCCTAACCACATTTCTATTTTTAATAGATTTAATAGTTTTTTATTTTCATATCTTTTAAAATACATTTCAATGGATTTAATAAAATTCACTGATTACATGAAGAAAAAAAATTCCTATTTGACAAGTATTTTATAATTACTTAGCATGTAAAAAATTTATCCATAATGGAGAATTATAAGAATAATCAATGAAAGAAGAATAAATTATGTTTTGTTCACTGTAAAACTTGATATTGTATGTATAAGGGTTTATCATTGCAATTATACAAAGGTTAAAGAACGTTTAAAAGAATAATAATTCATTTTAACTCGAATTATTTCATAGGGGGCTATGTTTTATGCATTCCAACTTTCGATATGCTCTATTAACAGGTTTATTGATCGGAGTGTTAGGGGGGCTGGTCTTTTTTGTATGGGATATGATAAACCATTCATTTCTGATTTCTCATGCCATTAGTTCTGCAATATCTGCATTCATCATCTTTGGAGTTCTTGGGTTTGGTTTAGGATTAATCATAGGCAATTTGAAATAAAAATAATGTTTATACTTCATCTGTTTTCAAAGTTAATAGATCCCACTATTCTATTTTTATAGGATTAAATCCAACACAATAGAATTATGAAGATCCTGCTAACTTTGATTCTTTGGGGCTTCATTCAGGATTTGCGGTAGAAAATAAAATATTATTGGTTAAATTGTAATAAAAACAGCTTATATACTTATTATTAGTATGAAATAATGTCTATGAGAATGAATTTGTAGAGGTCGAAATTAAATTAATACTTTTAAATAATTTAATTATTTTTTACGAAAAATTTTATTGAATATTCCCATGTTTTTAGAAGTTCTATCACCCTCTATGAATATTATAGGTTTTAGATATGTATTGCATGATCTACATGTTTCTGCATCTTGATGATTAATTGTTCCACAACTTGGGCAGGTGATTATTGGTAAATTACTAAAGTCTTCTTTTATTGTATCATCAAGATTCTCAACATAGATAAATCGACCATCACAATCACATTTGTCCTCGAAATCATCTGGAGATTCCCCTGATCGGAGTTCATAGTAGCTATCACATCTATCACAAACTAAATAACCCATCAAACCACCTCCACAACTCAATCATTAGGCATGATAGTAAATAACTCCGCTAATCTCAAAGTTAATTGAATTACTTTCAGGTAATTAACTGACATATCTAGATCAATATTGTCTACGAATAACAATATTTCTACTGATTAGTTATAAACTTTTGGATCATCCACCCAACTTCCTTACCAAACCAGAATGCATAAAAAATATCAGAATGCCCCAATTAGATCTAATACAGCCTTTATTAAACTTTTGTAATATTAATACAACAAAAATAATAGTTTACTAAAATATTAAATTTTTTTTGCCAATTTTATTGTTTGAAAAAAAAAATATATAGTAATTTAAAGCTTTCAAAATAACAATTTTTATGAGATCGTAATTCTCGATAATTGAGTTTTTATTATTTGTAATAAAAAAAAACATTTACATTATTGAACAATAGAATATTGTAGATAGGGGCTTGAAAATGAGTGAATGGATTGAAGTTAAAAGAGAAGTGGAAGAGAAGGAAAAAAATAATATGTGGGAGCCAGAGGTGATTGGAGAATCAATTCAAGGGATCTATATTGAAAAGGAAGAGAATGTAGGGCAATATAGCAGTACCCTGTACACCATGAAAACCAAAGAAGGTGAAATAAAATTTTGGGGATCTACCGTCCTTGATGATTTGATGAATAAAGTTCCCATAGACCATGAAATACGTGTATCCTATCAGGGTAAACAACCATCTAAAAAGGGAAAAAACCCTTGGAAGGATTACAAAGTTCTGCACAGGAAATTGTAAATTTGGAGCAAACTAATACTAATGATACTAGTTCTTAGTCTCAGTTTCGAAGATTAAACTATAATGCAATTAGAATATCCTGCCCAAAAAAATTTTTTTATTTGACCAGTCTACAGCATCCTAAATAATAATCGGTTATATAAATTTTAAGATAATGATTAATAAAATGTAGATAAAATGTTTGGTTTAATAAATTAGTTGTTAAGGGGCCCTAAAAAATGCCATCTAAATCCGTTGAAGATAAAATACATAAAGAGATAGAAAAATTTAAACGATTTGATAATGAACACAAAAACCAACTCTTAGAGATTGAAAGTAGATTTAAAGATCTAAAAGATAAACCAAAACCTGATTATGAGGATGAAATTTGGACTAAGATCTATGAAGATGTCTTGGAATTGAAGAAAAAGTCCAAAAAATAATTATTTAAATAAAATAACATTTAATAGGAAGTATAACTACTGATTTCCTTGATTTAGCTTATTTTCCCATATTTACCCATTAATTGCGTTCAGAGATGGATCTGCTTCAGGTTCTGAGCAAACTCTTCCGCATGTTTAAGGTCTTCAGCATTAGGTCTCCTTTAATCATTCCCCCTATAAAATTAAATTCATCAATAATCAAGTACTCTTTTGATTGCAGTTTTCTCTTGAGTTCGTCGTGAAATTTCCGTGCGTTAAACACTCGTGAATCAATGAGTACGCCACTGATTGAGAAGATGAATGCTTTCTTGTTTTTTACTTGTGTTAGTTTATCGACAATTCAAGCAGAACTTCATGGTGTTTTCCACCATATATCCCTGAGCCTATCATCTATTAATTAGTCAACTCTTCTTGCTGAACATCTTCAACTTTTACAAGCTTTGCATTCAATGTTTCTACATTGCTTTTGCTATCTTTTCAGAGCTCAGATGATGGTAGGACTTGTAAATAATGATAGTTTTATAAACTATACCTCCAAAACCAGGTTTTTCTCATTATTATTTTATTAAAAAATAATATTAAAATTATATTTATTTCGGTTTAATTTCCAATTAATTTTGGTCTTCCAGAAACCAGAAGGTAAATTTCTACTATAGTTGCAATAGCAATACCTATCAAAGCCAGTATCAACAAGATATTAAAGCCCCAATTATAGAAAGAATTATAGAAATTAAATGGGAAAACCCTATAGACAACATATACTGCGATAAAACTGATAATATTTATAATTATTTTCACCAAATGTCGAAACCTTTCTGGACTATACAAAAGGAGCAGGCCATTTCCAATAATTGTAGCTATTATAGACAGATTTATATTCCATAAAACTTCATTAAAAGCATTGGTAATAAAATAAATATGCCAATTGAGTAAATTATTAACAACATACAGAAAAATCAGGCTAACAATTATTGCACTGATATACTCTGATTTTTGTTCCTTTTCTCTATTTCTCTCCAAGAACACACTTCCAAAAAATTATTGACAATTGATATTCTATTAAATAGAACTAATATTTTTTTTATAAAATTTTTTGGTAAATTTTCTTTTCTGGTGCTCCTACACAAACTCCACACACAAAGTTTTCTAAACTTATCACGGGTTCCAATTATGAGTGTTGATAAGATTCAGCGGAGGGTTCACCTAAAGTCACAACGCAGATTAGTAGTGGCACCAGACAGGATGGTTCAATATAACGAGTTTAAACGAGAATTGAACCAAAATTATCGCCAAGTTACATGATTTATACTTTAATTTTTTAATCTACCTTCCCTACTGGTGCTAAGTAGATTGAAAATTCATCTTTTCCATCCAAACGGAGGAGATCGTCCAAGAATTCTTGATCATAGGCCCCTATGACACAGGTACCTGCACATATTGCTTCACAGGCCAGGTACATGTTTTGACCCACATGTCCAGCATCCATGGCAATGACCTTGTGAGAGTCTAGACCGTAGCGCCATTCCATACGGTAGGGGATGGTCGTCCAGATGAAGGTCACCGCTGATTGTCCTGCAAATAACTGGCCAAAAGTAGCCTTGATAATCTTCTCTTTTAGATTTTGCTCTTCAAATTCAAATAGCAGCTCATGGGATAGGGGAAGGTATCGGTAAATTCCTTGTTCAATTCCTTCTATATTAAAAACTGCTAGGTAGGTTTCAAGGGAATGACGACATCCTGCAGATGGCACACTACGAAAAGCATATTTGCCTATGTTGAGGCGAACTCCCTGGGTTGCCCATAATAAGAAGGATATTTCTTCAATATTTAGGGGTTCTTCCGTATAATTACGCCGGCTTTTACGGTTCTCCATTGCCGACACAAGGCCTAGATCAAATTTTTCTTTCCAGTCATCAACTACTAATTGTATTCGGGGAGCATCAGGTGGGTAAGGTTTTGCAATGGGTGGTGCTGGAATTCCCTGATTTTGATCCGTCTTGGAAAAGTCGATTTTCTTGCGAATAGTGTCCTTTAGAAAATAACGATATCTTTCTAACTCTTCATCAAATTTCATTTTCCGCCCTTAATTTCATTCACCCTACTTTCTCATCCATATAAAAACTCTAGCCCATTTACTTTCTTATAGTTTGATGGGACTTTATCATTTTTGATATTTATGTCTGGAGTGGAAAAATTTATAAATATTGATTTACAATATTTATTTTTTATAAGATTATTGTCAATATTGAACAACACTGGGAGGGGTGATATGAACTTTCTAGTTTGCATAAATTGTGATGGATATTACCAACTAGAAGATAATGAAAACCCGGATGATTTTGAGAGTTGCCAGTGCGGAGGAAAATTAACTTACACTAACGACATCAACTACTATTTCGAAGCCAAATCAACATTAGACATGGACAACAAACTTAAAATTAAACTTGAAGAGATAAAGGACCTCGAAAAGGCTTATGATTGCCATTCAAATAAATATTACAACACAAAGAACATTGGTATTCTTTTATCGGGTCTTTATAGTAGATCTAAAAAATGAAGACAATATTAACTGCCAAATCATATCTCAAATGTTGATTATGTTTTATGTTCAATTTAATCTTTAAATCTTTTAACAGCGAATATTTACTGATCTAACTATACTTATCATTTTTAGCCATGCCATTCTTATAAAAATTATTGAAAGATTTTTTTTGAATTAAGAGATATCTATTAATAGTTCGATATCTCTGTTTAAATATCTGCAAACTAAAATATGAAATATTAACCTACATAATTTTTATAATAAAACAAAATAAATGATTTTATGAAAATTAAGAATGTGGACTTATTCACTCCATTAGTAATAGTAATTGTGATATTATTCTACCTATTGCTGGCTACAATTGGTATTCAATATCATATGAGGAATTTGAAGCCTGTTGCATCAATAACTTACCTCTATATTTTTTATGGGATCTTTATATTTTTAGCCGGTTTTCTCGCTGCTAAACTTTTTGAAAAGTTTTTTCTTAAAAAAAGAAATGCATCAGCAGGTTTTAAAACTTTTTTTGATTATATTGAGAACAGTAGGTATTTTAAAGAGAAATTTGTACTCATATTTGTCATATTACCCCTAATAATACAATTAATTAATTTATTTTTCTTGGGTGGCATCCCTCTCTTTAGTGGAGTTTTAAAAGCAAGGGCTTTTAATATTCTAACTATACTTTCTTATGTCTTCTTTTTAATCACAATAAACGTTCTCATTGCCAAATTTTATAAAAAGAGATATTTTTTAATAGTCTTCATTGGAGTAATTTTATTTGCTGCTACTGGCTATAGGGCAACTACTATAGCTATTATTGTCAGTGTACTAATAACTGCTTTCTACACTAATGAACATAAATTCAAACATTTTTTAATTATTACACCTTTAGTAATAGTTTTGGGTCTTTTAGTGGGTTATATTGCTGCCCTATCAATCGAATGGCAACATTGGCATGTGAATCCACTAAGTCTGGTCTTTATTAGGGCAGGTTTTACGCTTACAGTATTAAATAAAATAATCCAAATACAAAATACCGGTCATGGCCTCATAACTCGAAGCATTCTATCAGGATTTTTTCATTTAAATGATCCGCGTTTAGTTTTGGGTCAATTTGTTTTTAAGCATCCGGTTTCCTATACTTCAACCATATTCGGCCCTGCTATACTCGATTTTGGATATATCGGACTTACCATACAAATGTTTTTTTTGGGAATGATGCTGGAGTTATTGCATTATCTGCAAAAAATAAAAAAAGGCACATATACAGCTTTTTATTCAATGGGACTTGCTCATACAATAATATGGGTAGAAACTAGTCCCACAGATTTAACTGTTTGGATTTACTTTTTAATAGCAGTTGTATTAGTGCTAAATGCATCGATCAGCATGAATAAAAATTCTAAATAGCATAATTTAACTTTATATTCTGAGGATTTAAGTTAAAAAAAAGAGAATTATTAATGATAAATTAACTATTATTTATATACCAATATTAAGCCTTTAATTTGTTTAATTTTATTTTGCTTTTTCATTTTCATTTATAGGATGTATAGTCATAGTTCTTGGCAGCGTTCCTGTTTCTTTCAGGAGTAGATTAATCCGCTGAATGAATTCATGACAATAATCTATGGCCATTTCAACCTCTTCAGGAGTATGTGTTGGTTGAAATTGGTGTTTGTCTTGATTATGAAGGCTGAATATCCAATCTAAAACTTGAGGCCATTTTTCTTCTAGGTGGCCTTGATGATTGTATTTTTTTAGGTAAGGTACTAAACACAGGGTTTTTTTTTCTTGAACACCATCACGCAGGGGAACAGATCGTGCAGCGTGAAGAAATGCAAGATAAGTGCAAACTCTGGCTGAACGATAAGAACGATTTTTTAAAGATATTACTGCTTCTTTCAACCATAATCTGCCTTCTTTAAGGGATAGAGTGCTTCTCAGTGGCGAAGGTTCCACTTTCTTCAGCATCCCACGGTAATATAACTCGTTCAGTTCGTCCAATCTTATCACCTAATTTATTATTAATATTTATATTAGCCCCCATTGGCTTGCAATAGTAATTTTGCTATGGTTGTATTAAAATATTTGTACATAACTCATAACAATATCCAGATCTAAGAACAATAGGTCTGTAAACATTTGCCGGATACTAATAAATTATAAAAATGACAAATTAATTCCAATATTCCACATTAAAACTATGATTTCAGTTTATAACTGATATTAAAGAGTATTTGGAGATCTAAACTTACAGGACTTATATTTTATAAATTATAACTTGTAAATATCTTTTATAGCCAATTTTATATGTTTATCTGGGTAAACCATTTTTAATTGGCAAAACTTTATATATAATTGGTTCGTATAATACCATACGTTCTGATGGAACCGAACCAAATTCATTTTGAAAATTGTATAAAAATAAAACTCTAAAATCATAAAATTAAGAGAAGTGGTTTAATGAAAGCAGAGGATCTTGCCCAAAAATGCCCTTTATGTGGTTGTGCCGATAAAACCATATCCAGTAAAAGAAATCCTAATCCTGAACTAGATGAAGAAATTGTAGATACATGTTATATTATGCATATTCCCGAAGGTCCGTGGGGGTAATCAGTTGTTCCAAATGTAAACACATTTTTGAGTACTGTAAAGATAGAAAAATGCCAATAGAAGTTTAAGAAAATTTATATTTAATAAATCTATTTTGACAAAATTTTTTAGATTGTAAAAACTCTGAACAAAAGATAATATTCTTTCTCCTATTTTATGGTTAACATAAAATTAAAATTGTATTAATAGTAATTTCAATTATGAATCATAAAAATAGAAATAAGATTCTGGGCCTTCTATTCATAGGAGTTTTTCTGGGCTCCTTGGATATAGGTATAGTTGGGCCAGCTCTACCAGCTATCGAAGCCTTTTTCGGTGTTGATTTTAGGTTAGTCTCCTGGATATTCGCCATTTATATCCTTTTCTTCATGATTGGGACTCCATTAATGGCCAAATTATCTGATATT
>Ga0209048_10007432_pt1 | contig 10118 bp, 7 predicted proteins | sample FrelakmetCRP12CR_FD_187146 | JGI IMG/M metagenome (GOLD analysis project Ga0209048, IMG submission 187146) | Freshwater lake sediment microbial communities from the University of Notre Dame, USA, for methane emissions studies - CRP12 CR (SPAdes)... | ecosystem: Environmental > Aquatic >... | reverse complement strand
AGGCGAAGTCCATGGGACAACTCGGTAAGCAGAAAGCGCTTGCGGAGCAGAATCGCATGACCGTCTCCGCAGAAACGGATCGTATCCGTCAGACTATTACTGCGGAACAGCAGAAGATGGAAAAGGCGGCGTAACTAAAAAACGCCCGGCACGTCAAGGATATAATAAAAGACCAGCCGAGAGGCTGGTTTTTGAATCAGGAGTAGCGGAGCGGATCGCGCATGACCATGAGCCGGCGCTGCGCTTTTTCGACCGAACGGTAATTGATCTTGTTGCCGCCGGACTTGTCCCGGTAGGCGCTTTCCACCACTTTAGCGTCTTTCAGCGGACACAGGATGATGAAATCGCGCTGCAACTGAATGCTCATCAGCTCGTCAGGACGTTCGAAAGACTGGTGCATGGCCATGGCGGTGTTCAGATCCGCGAAGCAGTAAACGCTCCAGTCGTTGCGGAAGACCAGTTCGTTGGGAATGGGCCGGGAAGTTTCCAACAGGCCGAGGCGGCGGTCATTCTCCCGATAGCCCCGTTTGTTCAGCAGCCGATCGGTTTCGGCCTGGGCTTTCAGGAGATGATCCAATCTTACAGAGTGATGCCAGATGACGGTGCCCTGCAGCAGATCGATGACATGGTAAGGCTCGTTGGGCGGTCCGACGAACAATAAGTGTTCGCGGATGTCCGTGGATGCGGTCAGGCGGATCGCGCTGCGGTCGGCCATGCTCAGGTTCCACACGTAACCGTCGGGAATCAGGTGCGGGAAACCGTAGGCAAAGACCTGGTCCAGGAGCGAGGCGATTATTTTGCCTGTCAGGCCGGCCAGCTCCTGGGGCACTATTTTCGGCACGAGTTCGAGGCCGTTCGAAAGGCTCGAGCGCAAGCGGGTTGCGAGCAGCGACAATGAGTCGTCCATGACGTCTCCGTGGTGTGTAAAGGAACGATTAACAGCAATGATTCAGACTACTTTAATTTTGCCTGCTTGTCAAGCCTGTGACGCAACGCTAAAATTCACGCATATGAGCATGGAAAACGCGACAATAAAAGGAGGGAGCGGCCGCGAAGGCGGCGTAACCTCGCCCGAAGCCAAGCGGACGAGAGTCGAAAAGCCAATGACGGACGAAGCAGCCAAAATCAAGCAAATGCTCAACGGGGAAGGGATTTTTGCCCAGTCCGGCAAGCGGGGGCTGACCATGGCTGAAGCCGGATTTACGCCCTTGGCAGTCGGGTTGGCTTTTCAGGAGTATAAAAAAAATCTCGCCGAAAAGTTGGGCGCTTTGAGCAGCGAAATGGCCAACGACGACATACTTATGAGCATGGAAGCGAATTTGAAAAATGGAAGATATGACATGGTGTTGGAAGATATGCAGGGAAGCGGTTATGAGAAAAGAAAAGATTTGATAATAGCCAAAGTCAAAGCCAGGGAAAAGTTGGCGGATGAAAAAAAACAGGCGGAGTTGCGCGCGGCAATCCGAATAAATGCGCAACCGGCCAGGGAGGCTGTCAACGTAGGGGGAGGCATTGAGTATTTAGGCGATTTGCGGCATCAGGCCCGGGAGCAATTCGAGGGTCCGGCACCCGCAACTCCGGATGCGATCAGAATGGCACCGGGACTTCAAGCAGGCGAAGAGCCGGTGGCGCCCGGAGCGATAATGGAAGAAAAGGCCGCGCAGGAGGCGGGCCGGGGCGTGACCGAACAGCCGGCCATGTTCAGCATGGCGGAATTGCAAAAACAGGCCGCCGACCAGGCTGCGCTAAAGCAGGCCGAAGCTTTTTTAGCCAACTTAAAAAAAGAGGCGGCCCAGCGGCGGGCCGGAGGCGGTACCCCGCGGCCCGCGGCATGACCGCCGCGGAGTCGGCAGTCCGCTGGCTTGACAATGCTTGCGGAATCCGCGTTTTTTAGTTATCCTTCGGGCCATTGTTATGTCCAAAAAGTTTTCCACGACCAGCGGCGTTCCCCGCATCTCGGTCAAGCGCCGTACCGCGCTCATCGCAGTGTTGTTTATTATCGCCGGTTCGCTCACCTATCCGGGCCCGGCCAACTGGCTGATCGACCAGACCAATAACGCTTTGCGCACGCATTTCGGCCATATAGACAAGCCGTTTGTGCTGGGTTTGGACCTGCAGGGCGGCACGCGCCTGGAATATGAAGCCGACGTGTCGCATGTGTCGTCGGACAAGCAGTCGGCAGCTTTGGACGGCGTGCGCGACGTCATCGAGCGCCGCGTGAACGCCATGGGCGTGTCCGAGCCGCTGGTGCAAACCGCGCGCGCGGGCGCGGCCTGGCGCGTGTCCGTGGAATTGGCCGGCATAAAAGACATAAACCAGGCCATCAAGATGATCGGCGAAACGCCGATTCTGGAGTTCAAGGAACAGAATAACGAGCCGGCACGCACGCTGACGGCTGATGAAAAGAAGAAGATCGCGGATTCGGCCGTGGATGCCAAAGCCAAGGCTCAGGCCATGTTGGCCGACATCCAGAAGGATTCATCCAAGTTCGAAGGTTTGGTCAAAGCCGCGACCACGACTTCGGGCATAGTCCCGAATCCGGCAGGCAGCGATCTGGGTTTCATAAAGGACAACTCCCAATACCAGAATATTTATGCTGCGGCCAAGGATGCCAAGGCCGGAACCGTTTTGCCGGCCGTGATCGAAGGCGCGGACGCGGATTATGTGGTCAAAGTCGTTGATACGAAAGCGGCGGGACAGGAAATCCAGGCGCGCCACATCCTGATCCAGTGGGCCGGAGCTTCGAACGCGCCGACTTCGACCACGCGCACCAAGGCCGAAGCCCTGGCCAAGATCCAGGACATCAAGAAGCAATTGACCGACAAAAATTTTACGGATCTGGCCAAGAAGTATTCGGAAGAGCCGGGCGCCAACATTACGGGCGGCGACTTGGGCTGGTTCGCCAAAGGCGCCATGGTTCAGGCTTTCGAGGACAAGGCGTTCGCCCTGGCCAAGGGCCAGATTTCCGATCCGGTGGAGACCCAGTTCGGTTACCACCTGATTTTCAAAGAAGACGAAAGAGCGTCCCAGGACGTGCATGTCATGGTCATGGGTTTCAAAAAAATAATCGAAAGCGATATTTTACCGCCGCAGGATGCCTGGAAGACCACGGATTTGACGGGCAAGCAGCTGCAGAGCGCGGCCGTGGAATTCGATCCGCGCACCGGCGTGCCCGAAGTCAGCCTGCAGTTCAACGACGAAGGCGCCAAGCTGTTCGCCGACATCACCAAGCGCAACGTGGGCAAACCCGTGGCCATCTTTCTGGACAACCAGCCCATCAGCGTGCCCACGGTACAGACCGAGATTTTGGGCGGTAAAGCCGTGATCACGGGCAACTTCAGCATCGCGGAGTCAAAATTACTGGCCCAGCGGCTGCAGGCCGGCGCTTTGCCCGTGCCCATCAAGCTCATCGCCCAGCAATCGGTCGGGCCCATTTTGGGCGCGGCCTCGGTCAGCGCATCGCTTAAAGCCGGCCTGTGGGGTTTGCTGCTGGTTTCGTTATTCATGCTCTTCTTCTACCGCCTGCCCGGTTTGATCTCCATCGGCGCCCTGGGCATGTATACGTTCATCTCGCTGGCCATCTTCAAATTATTGCCGGTCACGCTCTCGCTCTCGGGCATTGCGGGCTTCGTGCTTTCGGTCGGCATGGCAGTGGATGCCAACGTGCTGATTTTCGAGCGGCTTAAAGAAGAATTGAAGCTGGGCAAACCTTACGCCCTGGCCATGGAAGAGGCGTTTAAGCGCGCCTGGCTCTCGATCCGCGACGGCAATGCGACCTCGCTCATCTCATGCTTCGTGCTGTACTGGTTCACCTCCTCGGTCATCAAGGGTTTTGCTCTCACCCTGGCCATCGGCGTGCTGGTGTCCATGTTTACGGCCATTACCATCACGCGCAACCTGATGCGTTTCTTCTTTACGCCGGCCGTGGTGGAAAAATTCGGCTGGCTGTTGTTCGTGCCCAGGAAACCGGCTGTCGAAGAAACCAATAAACCATCTTGACGTGTCCAGACTTTCAACCCATTCGACCTTAGACTTTCGACTTGCTTTATGAACATCATCAAATACCGCTGGGTCTGGTACCTGCTCTCCATCGTCATGGTGGGCGGCAGCATGTTGGCCGTGCTTATCCTCGGGTTTAAAGAAGGCATAGATTTTGCGGGCGGTTCGATGGTCGTCCTGCGTTTTTCGGGCGAGCGTCCGACCCCGTTGCAAGTCGAACCCGTGCTGGCGCCGCTCAAGCTGGGAGAAATCGTGATCCAGCCCGTGGGCGACGCGGATTTGAGCATCCGCACCCAGGCGCTGGACGAAGAAACGCACCAGAAATTCCTGGCCGCCTTCAAGGAAAAATATCCGGATATGGCGGAATTGAGTTTTGATTCCATCGGGCCGGTCATCGGCCAGGAGCTGCGCTCAAAATCGCTGTTCGCTTTGGCCATCGTGTTCATCGCGATCCTGATCTACATCGCTTACGCTTTCCGCAAGGTTTCCGTGCCCATCGCTTCGTGGAAATACGGCGTAATTACGGCCTTGACCGCTTTTCACGACGTGGCCGTGCCTATCGGCGTATTCGCCATCCTGGGCCGGCTGCACGGCACGGAAATCGGCACGTCATTCGTGGCCGCAATTTTAACGGTCATGGGCTTTTCGATTCATGACACGATCGTGGTGCTGGACCGCGTGCGCGAGAATTTGGGCAAGACTTCGGGTATCTTCGAAGACATTGTCAACCGCTCGCTCAACCAGACCATCATCCGCTCCGTCAATACCACGGTAGCCACGCTGTTGGCGCTCATCGCCGTCTACCTCTTCGGCGGCGCTACGGTCCATGACTTTTCCCTCACGCTGATCATCGGCATCGCGGTCGGCGCCTATTCATCCATCTTCATCTCCGCGCCGCTGCTCGTAACGTTCCACAGGTTCGCGCTCAAGCGGAGGCAGAAATGACAAAACTGTTAAAAGTCACAAGTTAAAAGTTATCAAGCAGGCTCCAGGGTCTGCTTTTTAGTTCTTTAAACTTGATAACTTTTAACTTTAAACGGGTTGGTTTTATCGGTTCGCCTCTTGCTTTCGGATGTGCTATGCTGACGGCATATGGGCGATATTTTTACGTTTGACATGCAGACGTTTTTATCACAGGCCGGGACCAGCCCTTTTTACGCCATGTGGTACTTATTTGCCCACGGCGCCTGGGTCTTGTTTGTAATCGCTTTCTCATGGGCAGCGGCCAGAGGCTGGTTGTTCTGGCGGCAGCAGATCGCGGCCCGGCAAAAAGAATGGGTGGTCCTGGCAATCGACATTCCGAAGTTTACGGAAAAGGAACCGGGGCAATCGCTCTCGGCCGTGGAAAACATTTTTGCGCACCTGGCCGGGGCGCATGCGCCGGCGACCTGGACTGAAAAATGGATCCAGGGCAAATACCAGGATCCGATTTCCCTGGAAGTCGTGTCCATCGAAGGACGCGTGCAATTCATCGTCCATGCTTTGCGCCAATTGCGCGATTTGGTCGAGGCTTCGATCTTTGCCCAATATCCCACGGCTGAAATCGCGGAAGTTGAGGATTACACCAAAAACGTTCCCCAGTGGTATCCGGACAAAGAATGGGATTTGTACGGAACCGAGATGGTGCCCGTAAAATCTTCAATTTATCCGCTCAGGACGTTTCCCGAGTTCGAGCATTCGATCAGCGGCGAGCTCAAGGATCCGATCGCCGTGCTGCTTGAGGCTTTTTCGCGCCTGGGTCCGGGCGAACAGGCATGGGTACAATTTTTGGCCCTGCCCATCGATCAGAAAGATTACCAGGAAAAAGGCATGCAGCTGGTCAAGAAATTGAAGGGCGATACCACCAGCAAACCGCCCGGTTTGCTCGAGCAGGTGCTTTTCGCGCCTTTCAACCTGCTAATAATGATACTGAACGGCATCATGCCGAGCGCGACGCCGGTCAAACCCGCGGCCGCGGCCAATCCGCTGCAAGCCAAGATGTTCAATTTATCGCCGGGCGAACGCAAGGTCCTGGAAGCAGTGGAAAACAAAGTTTCCAAAATCGGCTTTTTGGCCAAGGTCAGGTTTATTTACGTGGCCAAAAAGAACGTGTTTAAAAAGCCGCGCATCGTGTCGTCTTTCGTGGGCTTCATCAAGCAGATGAATACCAACGACATGCTGGCCCTCAAGCCGGAAGCCAAGGTCGTGGGCATAAACGGCGGGCTCTGGCTCTTAAACCAGCGGCGCAATAATTACCGCAAAAACCGCCTGATCAACAATTACAAACACCGCTCGACTTTTTACGGCATGCCGCCTTTTTACCTGTGCACCGAAGAGCTGGCCACGCTTTGGCATTTCCCGCATACTTTCCAGGTCAAAGCGCCGCAACTGCAAAAACGCGAATTCAAGTCAGCCGAGCCGCCCATGGATTTACCGATCGGATAAACTCAACTACAAAATTTCGTCCATCAAGTCCGTCAGGTCCATCAAGTCCGTCAGGTCGGTTGAAGCGGACATGATAGACGTTCGACATGATGAACCTGATAGACGCTTTCGATTTCTATGCCCATCGAATACAACCACGACCACGAAAACGAGATCACCCTGTTCGCCGAGACCAACTTCCGCAACCAGCGGAGGCGTTTTGGCATCAAGACGGACGACCGCCGGCGGCACATGTACATCATCGGTAAAACCGGCATGGGCAAAACCGTGTTGCAGGAAAACATGGTCATGTCCGACATCATGGCCGGGCATGGCGTGTGCTACGTGGATCCGCACGGCGACACGGCCGAAAAAATCCTGGACTACATTCCGTCCAACCGCATCAACGACGTGGTGTACTTCAATCCGGCGGACATGGAATTCCCCGTGGGTTTTAATATTCTGGAAACGGTCAATGAGAACCAAAAGCACCTGGTGGCCAGCGGGCTGATGGGCGTGTTCAAAAAAATCTGGCCCGACGTCTGGAGTCCGCGCATGGAGTACATCCTGCTCAACTGCGTGCTGGCTTTATTGGATTATCCCGGCGCGTCCCTGATGGGCATAAACCGTCTGCTGGTCGATCAGGAATACCGCACCCGCGTGATCGCCAAAATCCGCGACCCCATCGTCAAGACTTTCTGGGTCGCGGAATTCACCAACTGGGAAGTCAAGTACCAGACCGAAGCCATTGCGCCGATCCAGAACAAAGTCGGCCAATTTTTGTCCGCCTCGATCGTGCGCAACATCGTGTCCCAGGTCAAGTCCACCATCGACGTGCGCAAAATCATGGACGAGGGCAAAATTTTCATCGTCAACCTGTCAAAAGGCCGCATCGGCGAAGAGAATATGAAGCTTTTGGGCGGCATGCTTATTTCACGCCTGTCCATGGCGGCCATGGAACGCGTGGATATTCCGGAAGCGGAGCGCCGCGATTTTTACATGTTCGTCGACGAGTTCCAGAATTTCGCCAACGAATCTTTCGCGTCCATCCTGTCAGAGGCGAGAAAATACCGCTTGTCCCTGACCGTGGCGCACCAATACGTCGAACAGCTGACCGAAGAGGTGCAAGCCGCTGTCATCGGCAACGTGGGCTCCATTCTGGCGTTCCGTGTAGGTTCCACGGATGCCGAGTTTTTGGAAAAAGAATTCGCGCCCACTTTTACGGTTGAAGATCTGGTCAACCTGCCAAAATTCACGATCTATCTCAAACTTATGGTGGACGGCGTGGCTACCAGCCCTTTTTCGGCTACCACCTTGCCGCCCATTGCACAGTTTACGGGCAATGCGCAAAAGGTCATTGCCGTGTCGCGCGAACGCTACGCCATGCCGCGCGCCACGATTGCGGAAAAAGTTTTGCGCTGGAGCGGCATGGAATCCGCTACGCTGCGCGCCGGAGCGGCCGAGCTCGAAGCGGCCAGGATAGAGTTGGGCGGCGTACCGGCTTCGCTGCTGGAAGAAAGAAAGCCCGAACCCGAGTTATCCGAATTGGAATCCGAAGGTTTGGAACATACGTCCAATACCGAGCCCGAAGAATATCTCAGGATTTCGCCCGAACGTCTCAAAGCCATTCAAAAACCCCCGTCCGCGGGCAAGAAAAAAGACAAGCCCAAGTTCCCGCACACCTGTACGCGTTGCGGCAAAGTGTGGGAAATGCCCATCCAGCTCGATCCTTCCCGTCCCATGTATTGCGCGGACTGCATGCCCATCGTGCACGACGAACAGAAAATGAAAGGCAGGATTTCCAAAGCCGGGCCGGCGCACGAATCCAAGGCGCCGAATACGGAAGCCAAGTCCGAACCGCCAAACCGGCCGCGCCTGGTGGGCGCGGTAGCGCCGGTGGCGGCCTACAAACAACCTGCGGCCGCGGCTGCGCCGCACAAGGCCACGGTCAACCCGCGAGGCCTGCTGGAAGAATTGGAGCGCATCAAGGGCAAGGCCGTGGAAACCAGCAAAAATCGGGTTGAAAGACAGGCGTCGCAAACCGGCAGCGCGCCAGCGGCGCGTCCGGGCATGAGCCGGGCACAAAACGAAAACGTGAAATTCGACAGGCCTGGCGACAAACCGAGGGAACCGAAAGTGTCCCGACCGCCGGATACCAAGCTGGAAGATTATTTTTCGCGCCTGGAAGGCGAAGAACCCGAGGTAACGCAGGTCCGTTCCACGCCGACCATCTTTAAAAAAACCGCAGCGCAACCGCCGGTTTCCGCGCCTGTCAACCAGGCAGCGGTTCCGACGCCCGCGGCACACGCGGATTTGCCGCCGAATCCGCGCGCTTCGTCAGAATATCCGGGCATTCCGTCAAGACCGCAGGACCGTAATCCGCTGGACAAGCATTTTTCCCACGGAACGCGGCAGGATGCTTCGGGCAATGCGCCGCAGAGCGCGACCGCACCCAGGACTTTACAACCGGGTCAAAAAATAACTTTCTAGACATATGTCTGAAACAATCAACTATACAACTTTTGACGGGGTAAAGATCGTGGGCGACTGGTCGCCGGCACCGACGACCGTCGGTGTGGCCGTCCTGCTGCACATGATGCCCCTGGACAGGAAATCCTGGGCGCCGTTCACGCAGGTGCTGCTGCGCAACGGCATCGCGACGCTGGCCATCGACATGCGCGGCCACGGCGAAAGCGTAAATACCGCCGAAGGCGCCAAATTGAATTTCAAGGATTTTACGGACGCGCAACACCAGCAAAAACTGAACGACGTCATCGGCGCCGTCGAGTGGCTGCGCGGAAAAAACTACGCCCTGGACCGCATCATGATCGTGGGCGCTTCCATCGGTTCGGACCTGGCTTTGCAGATGCTGGAGCAGGAGCCGGCGCTGGCCGGCGCGGTCTTGCTTTCACCCGGCAATTACCGCGGCATGATTCCGTCCGAAATCGTGGAGGATGTATTGCCGCACCAATCGTTGTGGGCCGCGGGTTCGGATTCCGACGATCCCGAAGCTTTCGAAACGGCCAAGGCGGTCATCGAGAAAGCGGCATCCAACAGAAAGTATTTCATGCCCTACAAAAACGCGGGTCACGGCATTCATCTGTTCAAAGGCGATCCCAAGCTCATGGAGACGCTGGCCGCCTGGATGAAAGAAACTTTTCAAATGCCGTAAAAGCGGAGTAAAGTATACAAAGGTATGGAAAGGCAGGCGCGCATGGCATTGTTATGCACAGCGGCATTGATTGCCGCGGTTTTGCCTTGCGCGGTTGAGGCAAAAACCGCAGCCGCTGCAAAAGTTATCACGCCCACCAGGGTTGCTTCGGTTGATGAGTTTGTGCCGGCTGACGGTGATTTTAGCGCGGCCTACATTTTGGATGCCAGGACTAAAAAAGTCCTTTATGCATTCAAACCGGACATGGCCTGGCCGGCGGACGTCCCCGCCATGGCCAGCAGCAAGGTCAGAGCAACCGCACCGACGTGGCAAACGCGCATCCAGCACCCCCAATGCCCTCCCGGTACGCCTTGCGTACGGGTAGCGAAACCAGGAGAGCGTTCTATCTCTTAGAAGACGGACGGAGGGACGGTCGGAGCGTGCGCGGCCGCGCGCTCACGCGGCAAGAGTCGTTTGCACCAAGCGGGCTGGATCCTCGGGCCTAGGCGACGGCCCTGCGTGCAAACACCGCAACCACGGACCGCCCACGTGCTGCTTCACCGCC
>Ga0209048_10007431_pt1 | contig 10120 bp, 12 predicted proteins | sample FrelakmetCRP12CR_FD_187146 | JGI IMG/M metagenome (GOLD analysis project Ga0209048, IMG submission 187146) | Freshwater lake sediment microbial communities from the University of Notre Dame, USA, for methane emissions studies - CRP12 CR (SPAdes)... | ecosystem: Environmental > Aquatic >... | reverse complement strand
CTCGAGCCGGGCAGCGTGTGGAACACGTTCCCCACGCACACCCACGAGCGGCGGATGGAGGTGTACTTCTACTTCGCGTTGCCGCCCGACGCGGCGGTGTTCCACCTGTGCGGCCGGCCGGACGAGACCCGGCACATCGTCGTGCGCAACGAACAGGCCGTGATCAGCCCCAGCTGGTCGATCCACTCCGGCGTCGGCACGCAGGCCTACACGTTCATCTGGGGCATGGTCGGCGAGAACCAGGTGTTCGACGACATGGACCACGTTGCGACAAAGGAGCTGGCATGATTCCCCCCAAGCGCGCGTCATTCGCTGCCCCCCCAGGGAGGCGGTCAGCGGCCTTCGGGCGGCCGTGCGGCCGCTGAGATGATGGCCGCGAGCTTCCGGCTGGACGGTCGCTGCGCACTCGTCACGGGCGCGGGACGTGGCCTCGGGCAGGCGATGGCGATCGCGCTCGCGGAGGCGGGCGCGGACGTGGCGGGTGTGTACGTGACCGACATCGAGGAGACACGAGCGCGCGTGCAGGCCGCGGGCCGGCGCTTCACCGCGATCGAGCAGGACCTGCGCGGCCCGGCGGCCGTGCGTCGCGTCGTCGAGCATGCGGTCGGGGGAATGGGCCGCCTCGACATCCTCGTCAACAACGCCGGGATCATCCGCCGTGCGGACTCGATCGATTTCACCGAAACCGACTGGGACGACGTGATCGACGTCAACCTGAAGAGCGTCTTTTTCCTCGCGCAGGCCGCCGCGCGCCGGTTCCTCGTGCAGGGCGGCGGCGGCAAGATCGTGAACATCGCCTCGATGCTGTCCTTCCAGGGCGGCATCCGTGTACCCTCGTACACCGCGTCGAAGAGCGGCGTGCTGGGCCTGACGCGCCTGCTCGCCAACGAGTGGGCCGCGAAGGGCATCAACGTCAACGCCATCGCGCCGGGCTACATGGCAACCGCGAACACCGCACCGCTTCGCGCCGACGCCGCCCGCAGCGCGGAGATCCTTGCGCGCATCCCGGCGGGCAGATGGGGGCTGCCCGAGGACCTCGCCGGCGCGGTCGTGTTCCTCTGCTCGTCCGCGTCCGACTACGTGCACGGCTCCGTGATCGCGGTCGACGGCGGGTGGCTCGCGCGCTAGCGGGGCGAGTCGACGCTGGAGGTCGCGCCACCACGCCACGACCGCGGCCGTTGCGGCAATGCGGTCAGCGGCGGTCCCTTCGTCCACCACGCACCGGAGTCAAACATGGCAGCGACGCGCGGTCCCGGCCGAGTTATCGGCATACTAATCCTCGCGCAGATTCGTGGCAGTCATGCTGCAGCTGGTCGCGGTCACAAGATCGTTTTTTGGCGATGACGTGCTGTTCCCGCTGCTTGCTCCGTTGGGAGTGACCCAGCTTATCCTGGCGCTCTGGTTGATCGTGAAGGGGTTTCGGGACCCAGCCTTGCCCGCGGGCGACGCGAAATGACGCCGGCCCCCCGACCTAGGCAGCGCGACGACCGCCGGTAAAGGCAATGCCCGCTGCAGCGATGTTTCGACGAGCCCGATTGGTAGAGCCGGCGCTACTTGATCTGAATGATGACCGAACCTTCCATGACCGCGGGCGGGTTCGCGTGGACATGCGAGGCATTCTTCTGTATCCATTCGCGCGCGACCTTCAAGCTTTCCTTGACGCCTGCCTTGTCCTTGCAGACGGTCACTGACAAACCGCCATCCCCACTGCGCAGCAGCGTGTAGCTCACCAGGCCAGACACCTTCCGGAGCGTTGCGTCGACGTCCGCCTTGTGCTGTTCCAAGACATCGAAGAGCTGCTTTGCGCCGGTACCGGAGTAGGTTCTTACGACCGCATGCATTCCGGGAGGCGTGTCGATGCTACTTTGCCTTGCCGCGTCGCCTGGCCGGAGGCGCGTGGAGGGCCTTGTGCGAGAGATCGAGCTCGTCGCGCAGCCATTGCCGCAACGAAACGAGCGGCGGCCATTCCCGCAGGTTCGGCGGGAAGACGAGGTGATACGGCTGCCACTCCGGATGTGTGATCGAAATCGGCGAGAGCCTGACCAGCCGGTGATCGCATAGCGCGTCAGCCGCGAGCAGCTCGCGGGAGAGCGCAATGCCCAGATTCTGCTCCGCCGCCTGCAGCATCAGGCCGGCATCGTTGAACGTAGCCACGGTCCTCACGTTGGTGCGCAGCCCCGCCGCCGCGAACCAGGCCTTCCACAGGTCGGCCTCGCCTAACAGCGGCTCCCGCGCCAGGGCCTCCGGTTGCGCGCCGAGCAGCCTGCGCGCCGCGGACGGCGAGCCTACGACGACGATCGGCGGCTGGTCGAACAGGCGCTCGGACTCGAGTCCCGGCCAGGGTCCTTGCCCTTCACGGACGGCGGCATGGAAGCCTTCGCGTTGAAGGTCCACGAGGCGCAGCGAGGCGTCGATCTCCAGCGCCAGCGCCGGGTGACGTTTGCGCCAGCCGCCGATGCGAGGCAGCAGCCACCGATGCGCGAACGACGGCAACACGGTCACGCGCAGGCGCTGTGCATCGCCCGTGGCCGCGGCCGCGGCTGCGTTCACGCCGTCGTCGAGTTGGGCGAGCGCGCCCTGCACGCTGCGGAGCAGCGCCTGGCCCGCCGGGTTCAGCAGGACGCGGCGTCCGCGCCGCTCGAACAACTCGAAGCCCAGACGCTCCTCGAGCACGCGAATCTGCTGACTGACGGCGCTGTGCGTGAGATGCACAACCTCCGCCGCCGCGCGCAGGTTCTGGAGCTCGGCTACGGCACGAAAGGCGGCGAGCGTATTGAGCGGCAGCCGCGTCATTATGGTCAGCTCAGCTTACCAATATGGTCCAAAGAAGTCGCTTCCATTGGAAGTACTGGCCGGATAATCTTACCAGCATCCCCGCCCGACCAAGGAAATCACGATGAGCCCTCAACGCAAAACCGACGCCCGCCGGCGCAAGGTCGCGCTCGTCACCGCCGCTCTGTTCGCCGTCGCTGCTGTCGCGGCCTCGCTGGATCGCACCGACCCGACTACCGCCCGCGCGCCCCTCGTCGGCGGGTTCACGGGCGAGATCACGGCAGAAGGGCCGGTCTACCGGCTGCCTCCGGTGCACGTCGTCGCCGATCGCAAGGCCGAACTCGCCCGGATCGAGCGCGAGGAGTATCTCGCGCGGGCGCGCGAGCCGGAGGCGAGGACCGCGCGCAAGCCCCACGCCTAGCGCAGCCCCGGAGCACGTCGGCCCGATCGCGACCGGCGTGTGGGCCCGCCGGCGTCACCGCTTGGCCGACGCTGAGGCAGCACGACTCCGGGCAACCGACACGCAATGCAACCCGTTCCCTACGCGGCCACCGGCGAGGCCGCATTTTCGCGCCGAGCGCATATCGCCATGGCCGCTTGTGGCTCCGTCTTCGGCCGTCGGCTCTGACGGACTGGCGCGCAATTCGTCCGCTGGCGCTGCCCGTTCCGGTTTCCTTGTCATGCCCCGGGCATAGCGACGGGCAAGACCATTCACCACCGGCAGCGCATTTGGCGCCGCAGTGCCTTTAGAATGCACCCTTCACGCTTATCGGAGGAGGCGGCGCAAGACATGAAGATCAGGTCCCTGGGGCATGTGGTGTTGCGGGTGACGGACCGCGAGCGGGCCGAACGTTTCTACGGCGACGTGCTCGGCTTGCCGGTCTGCGCCCGCTTCGATGAGGGTGGCCTCAAGATGGCGTTCTTCACGCTCGGCAATCATCACGACTTCGCGGTGATGGAAGTCACCGGTGAGGGCAGCAGCCGCAGCGAGACTGCGGTCGGATTGCATCACGTCGCGTTCAATATCGGCACGACGCTCGACGAGTTGCGCGAAGCCAAGGCGAAGTTGGACGCCGCGGGCATTACGACAAATCCGGTTGACCATGAGGTGACCAAGTCGCTGTACTTCGAGGATCCCGACGGTAACGGCGTCGAGGTCTATGTCGACGTGTCCGACATTTGGCAACGGGAGCCGCAACGCGTCGCGCAGCTGATGCCACTCGAGCTGTAATTGGGAGTTCGAGCCGACGCCGATCTCAACGGACACGTGCATGGCCGCGGGTCGATAGCGCTATCGGACAACCGCTTTCGGCGACTTCGCTGTGTGCCGGCTCCCGGCCGAATTGCGATAGTTGCAACCCGACTTCGAGGCGACATGCGAGCCTCGCGAAAGCCGAGACCAGCCGGCAGCGGGAACGAGGAAGTGGTCGCCGCCGCACGCAGGGCGCGTGACGCGACAGCCTAGCCGGGGTCCAGCGTGAACAGTTCCTGCGGCCGGGGGACGCCCTTCATCGCGTAACGGCCCAGACTCACCAGCCGCGACCGCGCCGCGCCTGCGGCCTCGGCGAACGCCGACGAGACGATGACGGCCTGCTCGAGCGAGCCACACAGCGCCTCGATTCTCGCCGCCTCGTTGACCGCCGGTCCCAGCACGGTGAAGTCCAGGCGCCGCGGGCTGCCGACATTGCCGTAGAGCAGCTCGCCGATATGGAGGGCAAGGTGCGCGTCGGTCGCGGGTAGTCCGGCCGCGCCGCGGCGCTCGTTTAGCGCAGCGATGCGCCGGCGCTGACCGGCGGCCGCATCCAGCGCGCGCACACACGCAGCGGCAGCGTCCTCACCGGGGAAGATGGCGAGCATCCCGTCGCCGATGAACTTCAGGACGTGCCCGCCCTGCTCCTCGATCGACTCGACTTGGACTTCGGCGTACTCGTTCAGCAGCGCGAGCACGCCGGCGGGACCGATCGTGTCGGAGATCCGCGTGAACCCGACCAGATCGCTGAACCAGACCACCGCCCGGATCGGTTCCGCACGGCCGCGCACGATGTTGCCCGCGAGCACGCGCTCGGCGGCATCGCTCCCGAGGTACGTCGTGATCAGAGTCCGTGCGGCCTGCCTCGTCGTTCGCAGCATGAACGTCAGGGCGAGGATCGGCACGATCCTGGCCAACAGCTCGATCTCCTCGTCGGCGAACCCCTTCGGCGCATCGGTCGTCCACGACGAGACCATCCCGCTGCGATCGCCCAGGCGCACGCTCTCCCCGACGCCGGTGGCGAATGCGACATAGTCGGTGACGCCCTCTGCCGCGAATTCGTCGAGCAGCGGAAATTCGCCGCGACGGTACGTGGCGTCCAGACGCCGGCGCAGCCTCTCGAGGCCGCCGTCGAGGAGCGCAAAGAACGGGCTGCGGGTCCAGCTCTCGTTGACCTCGTTGTCGGCCGCGCGGGCGAACGCTTCCTCTGTTCCGCCCGAGCCGCGATTCCAGCGAACACCCAGAGCGTCATGCGTCGGATCGAGCAGGTTGCCGCCAACCACGGCGCGCAGCACGGGCACCCCGGCGTCGTTCAGCCGCTCGCCGACCCCTGCAAGGATCGCGCGCTCATCGCGGCCGGCGAGCGCGGAGCGAACGATCCAATCGTCGATGGCGCCCTTCAGGTCGCTGTCCATCGCCGCTCGCAGACCGTCTCCTCGCCCATGGGTGACGAACGTACCACACGGCCGTCCAGGGTTCAAAACGCGAATCAATCTTTCGCACGGGAAGCTCCCGTTCGCGCGGTTGGAGTTCCTGTTCCCTGACTTCGGCGCTATGCTCCACGCCGCGAGCGGCACGGTCGTCTTCGACCGGGCCGCCTGGCGCAGACCGCCCCCGCGTACACCGGAAAGACGACACACCCACGAGGCCTGGAGGAACACGGATGAGCCCGTACCCCCCACTCCAGCTGCACGTGCCCGAGCCCACAGGACGCCCGGGACGCGAAACCGATTTCTCGTACCTGCACCTGTCGCCCGCAGGCGCCGTGCGGCGGCCGGCCGTCGACACGCGGCCATCGGAGACCGGCGATGTCGCCGATGCGCTGGTCCGCGTCCTCGACGAAGAGGGACGCGCCGCGGGTCCCTGGGATCCGAAGGCGGACCCGCAGCTGCTACGTGCCGGGCTGCGCGCGATGCTGAAGACCCGCATCTTCGACACGCGCATGTTGATTGCCCAGCGGCAGAAGAAGATATCGTTCTACATGCAGAGCCTGGGCGAGGAGGCGATCAGCGTCGGACAGGCGTACGCCCTCGAGCCGGACGACATGTGCTTTCCGACCTATCGCCAACAGGGCATTCTGATTGCGCGCGGCTACAGCCTCGTCGACATGATGTGCCAGCTCCTCTCGAACGACCGCGACCCGATCAAGGGACGGCAGATGCCGGTGATGTACTCGTCGCGCCGGCACGGCTTCTTCTCGATCTCGGGCAACCTCGGCACGCAGTACATCCAGGCGGTGGGCTGGGGCATGGCATCGGCGATCAAGGGCGACACGCGCATCGCTTCGGCGTGGATCGGGGACGGCTCCACCGCGGAAGCCGACTTCCACAACGCGCTCACGTTCGCTGCCGTGTATCGGGCGCCGGTGATCCTCAACATCGTCAACAACCAGTGGGCGATCTCGTCGTTCCAGGGCATCGCGGGCGGCGAGGCCGCCACCTTCGCCGCCCGCGGCGTCGGCAACGGCATCGCCTCGTTGCGCGTGGACGGCAACGACTTCCTCGCGGTGCTCGCGAGCTCCGGGTGGGCCGCCGAGCGCGCGCGCCGCGGGCTGGGACCGACGCTCATCGAGTGGGTCACCTACCGGGCGGGCGCCCACTCCACCTCGGACGACCCGTCCAAGTACCGGCCCGCGGACGATTGGGCGCACTTTCCGCTGGGCGACCCGGTCGCGCGGCTCAAGGGTCACCTGATGCTGACCGGCGCGTGGTCCGAAGACGAGCACACCCGCACGCAGAACGAGCTGGAGGAAGAGGTGGTCGCGGCGCAGAAGGAGGCGGAAACCTACGGGACGCTCGCTTCCGGCCACGTGCACGATGCCTCGACGATGTTCGAGGACGTCTACAAGGACATGCCGGCACACCTTCGCCGTCAGCGCGAGCAGCTGGGCGCGTGACCATGGCCTCGATGACGATGATCCAGGCGATCCGTGCGGCGATGGACGTGATGCTCGGGCGCGACGACAACGTGGTGGTGTTCGGCGAGGACGTGGGCTTCTTCGGCGGCGTTTTCCGCTGCACCGACGGGCTGCAGGCGAAGTACGGCACCTCGCGCGTGTTCGACACGCCGATCGCCGAGGGCGGCATCGTCGGCGTCGCGGTGGGCATGGGGGCCTATGGCCTGCGCCCGGTCGCGGAGATCCAGTTTGCGGATTACTTCTATCCTGCCTACGACCAGATCGTGTCCGAGGCGGCGCGGATGCGCTACCGCTCGGCGGGCGACTTCGCGGCGCCGATCACCATCCGCATGCCGTGCGGGGGCGGCATCTACGGCGGGCAGACGCACAGCCAGAGCCCGGAGGCGCTGCTGACGCACGTCTGCGGCCTGCGCACGGTGATGCCGTCCAACCCCTACGACGCCAAGGGCCTGCTCATCGCCTCGATCGAGTGCGACGATCCGGTGATCTTCCTCGAGCCCAAACGCATCTACAACGGTCCGTTCGACGGGCACCACGAACGCCCGGTGGTGCCGTGGTCCGGCCACCCGCTCGCGGAAGTCCCCGACGGCTATTACACGGTTCCGCTCGAATCGGCGTCGGTGTTTCGCCCCGGCACGGCGCTTACGGTGCTCGCCTACGGCACGATGGTCTGGGTGTCGGAAGCGGCGGCGCGGGAGACGGGTATCGACGCGGAGATCATCGACCTGCGTAGCCTCTGGCCGCTGGACCTCGACACGCTGGCCAATTCCGTCAGGAAGACCGGCCGCTGCGTAATCGTCCACGAGGCCACGCGTACCAGCGGCTTCGGCGCGGAGCTCGCGGCGCTGGTGCAGGAGCACTGCTTCTTCCACCTCGAGGCGCCGATCGAGCGCGTGACCGGATGGGACACACCCTATCCGCATGCCCAGGAGTGGGCCTACTTCCCCGGACCGGATCGGGTCGGCGCGGCGTTCCGGCGCGTGCTGGAGGCGTGAGATGAGCATCCATGTGGTGAAGGTGCCGGACATCGGCGAAGGCATCGCCGAGGTCGAGCTCGTGGAGTGGTACGTCCGGGCGGGCGACACGATCCTCGCGGATCAGACGATCGCCGATGTCATGACCGACAAGGCGACCGTCGAGGTTCCGTCGCCCGTATCGGGCCGCGTGCTCGCGCTCGGCGGAAAGGCGGGCGAGAAGCTCGCCGTGGGAAGCGAATTGCTCCGGCTCGAAGTGACGGGCGCCGGCGCCGCGCATGCCGGCGAGACCGCGGGTCCGCCGCCGGCGGCCACCCCCTCGGGCGCATCGCCGCCGGTCGGCAAGCCCCTCGCCTCGCCTTCGGTTCGCCGCCACGCACGGGAACTGGAAATCGATCTGAACCGCGTGCCGTCGAGCCGCCCCGATGGACGGATCCTGCACGACGACCTCGTGCGGTTCGCTTCCCGCGGCTCGGCGAAACCCGGGAGCGTCGCGCGATACCCCGAGCGCAACGACGAGCAGGCCGTGCCCGTGATCGGGCTGCGCCGCCAGATCGCCCTGCGCATGCAGGACTCGATGCGCCGCATCCCGCACTTCACCTACGTCGAGGAAATCGACGTGACCGAGCTCGAGGCGCTGCGCGCGCGGCTCAACGAGGCGCACGGCGAGGCACGGGGGCGCCTCACGGTGCTGCCGTTCCTGATGCGCGCCATCGTGCTCGCCGTGCCGTCCTTCCCCCAGTTGAACGCGCGCTACGACGACGAGAACGGAATCGTGACGCGGTATGGGGCCGTGCACATCGGCGTCGCGACGCAGACCGAGGGCGGGCTCATGGTCCCGGCGGTGCGGCACGCCGAGGCGCGCGACCTGTGGTCGAGCGCGGCGGAGCTCGCGCGCCTGGCGAGCGCGGCGCGCACGGGCAAGGCCACGCGCGAGGAACTCTCGGGCTCGACGATCACGATCACGAGCTTGGGTGCCCTCGGAGGGATCGTTACCACGCCGGTGATCAACCCGCCGGAAGTCGCGATCATCGGCGTGAACCGCATCGTCGAACGGCCCGTCATCCGCTCGGGCACGATCGTGCCGCGGAGCATCATGAACCTGTCGTCGTCGTTCGATCACCGCGTCGTCGACGGTCAGCACGCCGCCGAATTCGTGCAGGCTCTGCGCGGCTACCTCGAGTGCCCCGCGCTGCTATTCGTGGATTAGCGGCGTGAGCAGCGAGCAGGGGCCCCGTGCCGAAGGCATGGGGATGCGAGCAAGTGCGAATCGACGCTTGAGGCCGACAACTCGGCCCCGGACTTGGCGATAGCCGCGCGGAGGCCGAGCCGGCACGCGCGGAACGGTCAACGGCCGGCTGCCCGGCGCCTGCCCTTCTTCAATGCGCCCTGCCAGACGTGCAGATTCGCGACCTCGCCGAGGACCGCACCCTCCAATCCGCGGCGTCGCAGGTCGCGGTGGAGGGCGAGGGCAGCCTCCGTGTCCGCCAGCGTTTCGCCGATCCGGCCCTGGATGTTGTGCAGGCGGCCGAATTGGCTCTGCGCAAGACCTTCGACTTGGCGGTCGCCGGCCTCGCGGGCGAACACATGCGCCCGCGAGGGCTCGGCGTCCGCAAACCATCCGAGGGCACCCAGCGCCAAGCCGAGGGTAGTGATCACGAACGCTAGCAGACATCCACCCATTGGCCGTTCGTCACGGCTGCCAGCTGCGCCGGGCTTATCCGAACGGCACTATGGATGGCTCCTGCGGCAGGCAGCACCTCGTCGAAATTGCGCAACGACTTGTCAACGTAGATCGGCAGCGGTTGCGCCAGACCGAATGGACACAGGCCGCCGACAGGATGCCCCGTCAACCGAACTACCTCTTCCGGGGCCAACATCCTGCCTTTGCCAAAGACTGCCTTGAACTTCCTGTTATCGACACGGGCGATACCGCTCGACACCAAGATGATGACCCGGCCATCGCTCAAACGAAATGCAAGGGTCTTGGCGATGCGACCTGGCTCGACACCATGAGCTTCCGCAGCCAGTGCAACGGTGGCGGTGCTGACTTCCAATTCGATGATTGGCACGTCCAGATGGCGGGCCCGGAAGAAATCACGTACGGATTGCAGGCTCATCGGAGATTTCGTGGAAGGCGCGTAGTCAGGCAACTGGACAGCAACAGTAGCTGCGGCGTGATCGTTCGGCAATTGCCGACAGAGGCGG
>Ga0209048_10007430_pt1 | contig 10121 bp, 7 predicted proteins | sample FrelakmetCRP12CR_FD_187146 | JGI IMG/M metagenome (GOLD analysis project Ga0209048, IMG submission 187146) | Freshwater lake sediment microbial communities from the University of Notre Dame, USA, for methane emissions studies - CRP12 CR (SPAdes)... | ecosystem: Environmental > Aquatic >... | reverse complement strand
CACGGAAATAGCGAAGGGCGTGAAGGTCTGCGTTGGTGGCGCATTTCGGATTATGTGGATGACGTCTCGCAGATAGTTGGGCAGATGCCTAAAATTCCCATTCTTGTGGGGCATTCGATGGGCGGATTGATTGTCCAGAAATATTTGCAGTCTCATAGGGTTCCTGTGGCAGTTTTATTGGCTCCTGTTCCAACTACAGGTGTAATGATGACAACATTGACGTTAGCAAAACGCCATTTTATGATTTTACTAAAGGTATTTTCAACCATGAGCCTATATCCAGTCATAGGCACTCCTGAACTGGCACGCGAAGCTTTCTTTTCGGAAAATATATCTGTCGCTAAATTAGAGAAATATTACAAAAAATTACAGGATGAATCGTTCAGGGGTTTTTTAGATATGACATTCTGTCTGCCCAACCCGCGCAAGGTGCGCGATCCCATATTGCTGGTTGGAGCCATGAATGACATGATCTTCTCACAAGGGCAAATGGAAGCAACAGCTAAAGCATATCACTCCAAAGCACAGATGCTTTCCAATACAGCTCATGACGTGATGCTTGAGGATCGTTGGCAGGATGCGGCAGATATAATATTGAATTGGTTAAAGAGACAAACATTATAGAAAGTTTTTGCTTATTAGCAACAATGTTGCACATTTCAAATGGTAATCATCAATTTATTTATGAAGTGACAACTGTGGATTTGTAGGTGTAACAAACAATCACTTACTTCCTGTAATGTTGTTTTTTTTGATTTTCCCATTTCATGCAACATTTCAATCCGTAATAAACACCATATAACACCGTTAACCATAACGGCACATCTAAATTTCATTAAAATAACCGTTATTCCTATACTTCTTCCAACCATGTATTTATTGACAAGCCTGTTTCAATAATTAAATTACTACTGAAACGATAGTAGTAGTAGTACTATGTAAGGAGATTGATATGAAACTTTCCACAAAGATGTTATACGGAGTCATATTGATGATGGCTCTGGCACTTAATTAAAGTGTGTGATCGGATCGAAATTGCTGAATGAGGTGGCGGTATTTTTACCCGCTAATATAAATTAACATGTTCAAGTTAAAAATTTAATGAATACTTAATGATTTCATGGTATTTTTTCCATGAAAAAGCAGGCTTTATCCTCCAATATTCATTGGATTTTAAAGAAAATGATTTTTCAAAAAAAGGAAAGGAGATAGATGATGAAGAAATTTGCAACGGCGTTAATTATATTATTTCTTGCAACGGGGTTGGTCTATGCGAAGGATTACGTGGTCATGAAAAAGGCGGGCAGCTACACGGTTGAAGTAAAGCTGGACAAAAATCCACCCATTACTGGTCAGAACAAGATGGAGATAAACATCAAAGATGACAAAGGGGTCAATGTAACCGACGCTACGGTTGCTGTGGAATATGTCATGCCCGCCATGCCCGGAATGCCGGCCATGAAATACAATGCAAAAGCCGAATTGAAAGGTAGCAGATATCTGGCAAATATCAATTTTTCCATGTCGGGAGCTTGGGCAGTTAATATCAAAATCACACGTGCCGGAAAGACACAGGCGGTAAAACTCAATGTGGATGTCAGCTAAGACTATACATTCGTTTATTTTCGCCATAGTAGTCTTTCTCCTGGGAACGTCTGCCTTTGCTCAGGAGTTAAGGCTCTCCGACCTTACGGAAGAGGCCTTGAAGAACAGCCATGAAATTAAGGCTTCGCTCTCGAAGATAGAGGCCGCCAGATATCGTATTCCCCAAGCGACTAGTCTTCCTGATCCCATGTTTTCGTTCGGCTATCAGAACGAGGGATTTGACAGATACACCTATGGCGAAGAACAGGGTTCTCAGTGGATGTTTTCGGCATCTCAGCAGTTTCTGTTTCCAGGCAAGCGTGCCCTGAAAGGGGAAATGGTGCAGCGAGATGTAGAAAGTATGGAAGCCATGCATGAGCTTCTGAAACTGAAAACTGTTGCACGAGTTAAGGAACTTTATTTCGATCTCTTTCTGACCTACAAGAATATCGACCTCATTAAGGACAAACGGGACCTGTTTCTTAAAATAGAAGATCTGACTTTGGCCCGCTATGCGGCAGGTCGAGCCATACAGCAGGAAGTACTCATGGCGCAGACGGAAAAATACATGCTTCTGGAAAAAGAAGAGATGTTCAAGCAGAAGATACAGTCTCTGGAGGCTATGCTGCTGGCCGCAATAGGAAGAGAAAATAGACAGCCTCTAGGAAGACCGGGAGAGTTGGCGCAGCAGCCCTTCTATCTCGATGCTGGTGAGGCAGTGAAAATAGCTCTTAGCAATTCTCCTGAAATTAAATCACGGAATAAAATCATAGAAGCAGCTGACACCAGGCTTCGGATGGCGCAGAAGGAGTATTATCCGGACTTCGGTATTAACGTCTCGTATTTCAACCGCTCAGGTGATTTTAAGGATATGTGGAGTGCGATAGCATCGATAAACGTACCTCTATTTTTCAAAGCGAAGCAGGAACCGGCAGTCCACGAGGCGAAGGCTTCTTATTCACAGGCTAAACAGGAACTAGATGCTGTAAAACTGATGATTTCAGCGGCTATACAGGATAATTTCTCCATGCTCAGATCGTCGGAAAAGCTCATGGATCTTTATACGAATGGTTTGATCCCCAAGAACACCCAGGATGTTGACCTGGCTTTAACTGAATACACCAACGGAAGGACGGACTTGATTGTCGTGATTTCCCGTCTCAAGACCCTGTTGGATTATGAAATCCTTTACTGGAATCAATTTGTGGAAAGAGAAAAAGCCATTGCGAGACTTCATGCGATTACGGAAGGATTGGCCTCAGTGCCGAAAGGTGAGAAGAAATGAAAGATCGGAATTTTCTCGCGGTGTTGTTTATCAGCTTTACCAGTGGTATATTATTTCTTCTAAGTTTCATATTTTCAATGCCTGTTCTTGCCCAGAGGCATACCGGACATATTGAGCAGCCCCCGGTGGCAGCGGAGAAGCAGCAGGCCGCAAAACCTCAAACGCCACAACCGACTCCACAGGAAGAAGTGACAGAAGAGACGCCCCAGGTAGAAATTTCTTCTGAGCAGCAGCAGCTCATCGGAGTGAAGACAGTCAAGGTTTCTCTGAAACCCATCCAGAAAGTCATTCGCACGGTAGGACGGATTGAAGCCGATGAACGAAAGCTGGCAACAATCAATACGAAAGTCGAGGGCTGGGTTGAGAAGCTCTACATAGATTACACGGGTCGCTATGTAAAAAAAGGAGATCCGCTGGTGGAGATTTACAGCCCGGAGCTTCTGGCGACACAACAGGAGTTTCTGGGAATCATGAAATGGGCAAAACAACCGGACGATAAGAAGAAGGATGACACGCTAAGTCTTATGCTGGCCAAGGATGCCGACACCGCGCTGGATGCGGCAAGGCAACGGCTTAGGCTATGGGACATATCGGATAACCAGATCAAGCAAATCGAACATACGGGCAAACCTGTCCGCACGTTGACTTTATACAGTCCTGTCAGCGGATTTGTGACGCAGAAGATGGCCGTTTTGGGCATGAAAGTTATGCCGGGAGAAAAACTTTTCGACATCGCCGATCTCTCCACCCTCTGGATCATCGCCGATATTTACGAATACGAACTGCCCTTTGTGAAAGTCGGCCAGCAGGCCAAGATTACCCTTAGTTATTTTCCGGGGAAAGAACTATCATCAAAGATTGATTATATCTATCCCACCATTTCAGCGGATACCCGGACTGCGAAGATCCGTTTAACGCTTGCCAATCCGCAAGGCCAGTTGAAACCGCAGATGTTTACGAATGTGGAAATAAAGATAAGTCTGGGTCAAAAGCTTGTTATTCCCGAGTCGGCAGTGATCGATACCGGTAAGTCGCAGGTGGTCTATGTGGACAAAGGAGAAGGCGTCTTTGAACCCCGTGAGGTCGAGCTGGGCATCAGGGCAGACGGTGCTGTGGAAGTGTTGCGGGGAATCAATGCCGGTGAAAAAATTGTCTCTTCGGCCAATTTCCTGATCGATTCCGAAGCTCAACTTAAGGGCATAAAACCCCTGCACAGGCTGAAATAAAAACTTTATGATCGCTAAAATCATTGAATTCAGCGCCCGTAATAAATTCATCATCTTTCTGGTGATGATTCTTTCTCTTGCCTGGGGCTACTGGGCTTTGAAGAATGCGCCCCTCGATGCCCTTCCTGATTTGAGCGACACACAGGTCATTATCTACACCGAATGGACAGGCCGAAGCCCCGATCTGGTGGAAGACCAGATCACCTATCCCATTTCCTCCACCCTCCTTGCCGCCCCGCAGGTACAGGCTGTCAGAGGGTTTTCCTATCTCGGCAGTTCCTTCATCTACGTAATTTTCAAGGAGGGGACGGATATCTACTGGGCACGAAGCCGGGTGTTGGAATATTTGCAGGCCGTTAAAAACAAGATTCCCGCCGATGTGAATCCCATCCTTGGTCCCGATGCGACGAGCCTGGGATGGGGATTTTCCTATGCTGTCGTTGATGAGACAGGCGGCCATGATCTGGCCGAACTACGCACGATTCAGGATTATATCGTTAAACTTGGATTGGAGAGCGTGCCTGGCGTTTCGCAGGTCGCGAGCATCGGCGGCTTTGTAAAACAATACCAGATTACCATCGATCCCAATCACCTCCTTGCCTATAATATTCCGATTACAAAAGTAATGGAGGCAATCCGCAAGAGCAATCAGGACGTGGAAGGCCGGGTGTTGGAAATGTCCGGTGTGGAATATATGGTCAGGGGCCGGGGATACATCAAGAACCTCAAGGATCTGGAAGATGTTTCTCTGGGCACGAACAATGTGGGTACGCCGATCTTTTTAAAAGACGTCGCTCGCGTTCAATTCGGGCCGGAAATCAGAAGAGGTCTGGTGGATTTGGACGGCAGGGGAGAAGTTGCCGGCGGTATTGTCGTTGTCCGCTTCGGTGAAAATGTCCTTTCCGTGATTGAGCGGGTCAAAGAAAAAATCCAAAAAGACATTGCACCCAGCCTTCCTCAAGGTGTAAAAATTGTCACAACCTATGACCGCTCAGACCTGATCAAGCGCTCCATCGATACTCTTAGGGATGAAATCATCAAGTTAGCCATCGCCGTCAGTATAGTGTGTCTCATCTTCCTGTTTCATCTGCCTAGCGCCTTGGTGGTAATTCTCACCTTGCCCGTGGCGATCATCATGTCCTTTATCTGCATGTACTATCTGGGCGTAACGTCCAATATCATGAGTCTCAGCGGTATCGCCATTGCCATAGGGGCCATGGTTGATGCCGCCATCATCATGGTGGAAAACTCTCACAAGAAACTCGAAGATTGGGAAAAGGAAGGAAGGCCGGGCAACAGGACAGATGTGATCATTAATGCGGCCAAAGAAGTCGGTCCTTCTCTCTTCTTTTCTCTTCTGGTTATTATGGTGGGATTCCTCCCCGTGTTCACGCTTCAGGCGCAGGCAGGAAGGCTGTTCAAGCCGCTGGCCTATACGAAAACATTTGCCATGCTCTTTTCATCTTTTCTTGCCATTACGCTGACTCCGGTTTTGATGACGCTTTTCATCCGGGGCAAAATCCGGCCGGAAGAAAAAAATCCCATCAGCATCGTCCTGTACAAAATTTATGAACCCGTCGCCAGGCTTGCCTTGAGATTCAAAAAGACGGTTATTGTTGCCGCCGTCATCATTATGATCATAACTATTTACCCGTTTATGAAACTTGGTTCGGAATTTATGCCTCCGCTTTACGAAGGGTCACTCTTTTATATGCCGGTGACCATGCCCGGAGCATCCATTTCCGAAGTATCCTCCTTGCTGCAGAGACAGGATAAGATCCTGAAAAAAATCCCGGAAGTTGCCCAGGTTTTCGGCAAGGCGGGACGAGCGGAGACCGCGACAGACCCGGCGCCTCTGGAAATGTTTGAGACGGTGATCAACCTGAAGCCTGAATCCGAGTGGCGCAAAGGGATAACGGTAGAAAAACTCAAAGACGAGATGAACGATGCGTTATCCATACCGGGGGTGGCGAATTCATTCACCATGCCGATCAAGGCCCGCATTGACATGCTGGCCACGGGGATCAGAACGCCCGTAGGAATTAAAATTTTAGGGCCAAATCTCGAAGAAATCGAAAAGATAGGAATTGCCCTGGAGAATCACCTCAAGGGCATTCCGGGAACCCGCAGTGTTTACGCGGAGAGAGTCGCGACGGGATATTTTCTCGATATCACAATTAAGAAAATTGAGGTGGCCCGATACGGCCTGACAGTTGATGATGTAGGCGAAGTAATTCAGGTTGCCATCGGGGGGATGAATCTCACCACCACTGTTGAGGGGCGGGAGCGCTATCCTGTTAATGTCCGGTATCCAAGGGAATTACGCAATGACGTGGAAAAAATCCGAAGGGTGCTGGTGCCTGTAATGACGGCGAACACTCCAGTTGCCGCATCGACTGCGGGCATGTCCGGTTCAAACGGCCCTCTCCAGATACCTCTGGGGGAACTGGCGGATATCAATATTGTAAAAGGTGCAACGGCCATAAAAAGTGAAGAAGGGCTCCTGACCTCCTATGTCTTTATCGATTACTCAGGTTCAGATGTGAAAGGATATGTTGATGCTGCCCGGAAGAAGGTGGCCTCTCTGAAGATACCTGAAGGCTACCGGCTTTCCTGGAGCGGTGAATATGAATATATAGTCAAGACCCACGAAAGGCTGAAAATGGTAATTCCTCTCACGCTCTTTATCATTTTTATCCTGCTTTACTTCAATACGAAATCAGTTATCAAAACAAGCATTGTTTTACTTGCCGTTCCTTTTTCTCTCGTCGGTTCCTTCTGGCTTCTCTACATTCTGAATTACAACATGAGCATCGCCGTATGGGTTGGTATCATCGCCCTGGCGGGACTCGATGCGGAAACAGGCGTAGTGATGCTACTCTACCTTGATCTTGCCTATGAGAAATGGAAAAAAGAAGGAAGAATGGCGAAGGCGGCCGATCTGAAAGAGGCTATCATGTACGGTGCAGTAAAGAGAATACGTCCCAAGATCATGACGGTGAGCGTAATCCTTGCAGGCTTGATTCCTATCATGTTCAGTCATGGCACCGGCGCCGACATCATGAAAAGGATTGCCGCGCCCATGGTTGGCGGCGTGATAACCTCAACTCTTCTCGAATTGATCATTTATCCTGCAATCTACATGATCTGGCGCGGACGGAAATTAGCAAAAGATTAAGAACGTATACGAATGAAGATTTCCATTAGTAATCCTCACTTCTAACAACTACCTATTAGTGAAACTTTGTAGGTGAAAGAAACAATTACTTACTTCCTGTAAGAAACAAATCGCTATCCTCGTTAAATGTGCTTTCTTTCTACCAGTAATCAATAATGCTGAGCATTTTTCTTTTTAAAAAAAAGAATATGTGCTAAATAGATACCCGTCCCATCTGAATAAGCAAAGTTCGTATAATTAATTGTCAGCAAATAATTAAATGGAGAAATAATAATGTCTCAACACAAGACAATTCTTAATTTATGGTTATTTCTTTTTTCTTTGACATTATTTTTATCACTAACAGGTTGTGCAACTATATCCGTCTATCAGTTCATTCTTCATCCCCAATCGGAGTTCGGTGATGAATTTATGCCGACAAATAATGAATTGGCAGGAACTTACTCTGGGCTTGAAACGATTAATGGTCATAGTTATGCCAGTATAATGGTCTTACCTTATTCCAATGATTGTAAAGAAAGACCTGTCATTGAATTACTGTTGCCCATGGAAAGGAATTCTGATACCAAATCAACGCTTCGTTTTGGCAAATCTACAAAGGAGCAGTTACCTGGCGGAGATAAATATGTTGGTCAACCTGTGAGAATTGTCTTTTATTCTTCATCAAATGATAATGAAATGAACATTGATAAACCTATGACTTTAATGCTGTCCGGCCATAATTGGCGTGGATATCCTTCCGTTGTAATTGTTGGATATAAGGAAGGTAGTCGTTATATAGATAGACTTGCATACAGAATCGCTCCTGAAGTTAATGACTTTTTAGTGCGGCCATTTGATTGTAATGAGCTTTGTCATTCAACATGGACATGTAAAAACGAGGAAAATATTGCCGCTGGAATATTTCTTATACCTTTTGCTGCTGCGTTTGACTTTATAACTGCCCCTGTTCAGTTGTTCCTCACGTTAGTTAATCTTTGCATTCCTGCTGGTCCTTAATTTCTCCGCACAAATGTTCTTCCCATTGTATACGCCACGCTATTATCTGGATTCCAACTAATAGGTTAAGTTAATATCTTTCAAATTGTAATCCTCAATTAAGAAATCTTCTATACCTTGAAAGAAGCGAAAACGTTAATTGAAAAATGGCGCATGGAATACAACACATTCAGACCGCACAGTTCTCTGAATTATCGTCCTCCAGCACCAGAGGCGCACCTGAATTGAGAAATAAAAAATGCCTGAATCCTAACTTAACATGTGGTACAAGTATTTGGGGCAGGTCAATGTAAATATGAAGAGTGAAGTGATTATTTGTTCACCTACAAAGGCTCAATGGTAAACAGTTGTACGAATTAAGGATTACCTATTGAAAGAGAGTAACGGACTGCAGCTAAGTTTCGTTGTGCGTTCTAGGACTTACTGGCGGCATAGTTTGCAGGAAGTCGCTAAGTTTCGTCATGTCTGATAAACTTGGCTTTATCAAACATGGCTCCATCGTTATGCCGCTGGCAGAAAAAGCCGAAGAAAGCAAGTGGTACTTCGTTAAACCTTCCCTCGCTCATCTAAACATAAAGATTCTCTTAGATGCCCCCGTAGAACCGCCCAAATGCTCGGGACAATATAAATGCCATTAGCAATGCACCTAATCCCGCAACAAGGACATGCTTCGTCCGGCGTAACTCGAAGGTTCCGACACGGCACACGAGTAAGTAGCCCATAATGAGGTTAAAGGCGCCCCACAGCACGTTCACCGTTGCGGAAGACAGCCCTTGGCCCGGTGGGGAAGCAAAAGGGCTTTGAAATGGATGCCCCATAACCCCGTTTACAAAATGTGGGGTAGCATTGGCGAGAAAGGCACCGCCAAAAAAGTAGGCAAGGTAATGACGCCAGCGCATTTTTATTATTCCACCTTTTTACGTTCAATTTTGACCTGCCGAAAATACTTGTACCACATGTTAAATTAAAGTTCAGAAATTTTGTATGAATTAGGAAAATAAGAAAAACAACATTTAAGAAGAAATCGATTATTTCTTTCATCTACAAAGTCACACTTAGTTTCATCACTAAGAATCAATGATAACCGTTTGAAAGTTAGCATCGTAGCCCTTAGCCAACCAAAATGCATTCTATAGGTTTACGATTCGTCAAACAATTAATAGTTGACATTCTATGACTACTCCTTTATGCGTATACAAAACGATCTCGTTTAAACGATAGCGTTTCTGTGAATTGAGTTTTGCCGACGGCATTCCAGCAAAATTAATATTGTCATGAGGTTGAGAATGAAGATGATCAAGCTGGCCATAGCAATTCGTGATGAAAAGTATTTGCAGCAACTTATAAACCGCCTGCGCAGGGAGAAAGATATAAGCCTCCTCAGCACCATCATCGTCAAAGATATCAAAAGCGAGGCGGAACAGGTCCTTGCCTTCATGAACCAAATGATCGAGCACAAGCCGGATATTTTCCTCTTTGAACAGGTCATTGTGCGAGAGGTGGCAGCCGTGGATTTGGAAAGAACCCTTGACTATAGGAATAAAATGCCTGCCATGAAAACCATCATCGTCGGCGAACGTTACAACGAGGAAAACGTTATGGCGATGATGCAGGCGGGTGCGCAGGGGTTTTTCCGAACCGAACTGGGTGAAGAACAACTTATTAAATGCATTCGCGTGGTGGATCGGGGAGAGATTTGGCTCGACGCTGAGACGACCACGCGTGTTTTGAAGGAATGCATCAAAGAATTCACGAAGAAAAAAGATCTTCTTAAATCTCTCACCGACCTGAGTTCGGCAAAACTGGACATGCTTTCCTCGCGGGAGATGGAGGTTCTGGCACTGATCAG
>Ga0209048_10007429_pt1 | contig 10121 bp, 8 predicted proteins | sample FrelakmetCRP12CR_FD_187146 | JGI IMG/M metagenome (GOLD analysis project Ga0209048, IMG submission 187146) | Freshwater lake sediment microbial communities from the University of Notre Dame, USA, for methane emissions studies - CRP12 CR (SPAdes)... | ecosystem: Environmental > Aquatic >... | reverse complement strand
CTTGTCGATCGCCTTCTTCGACGCGCCGATCAGCTCGACGTCGAACCGCGTGAGCACGCCCTCGCGGGCGAGATCGAGCGCGCAGTTGAGCGCGGTCTGGCCGCCCATCGTCGGCAGCAGCGCGTCCGGGCGCTCGCGCTCGATGATCTTGGCGATCATCGGCCAGGTGATCGGCTCGATGTACGTGACGTCGGCCATCTCCGGGTCCGTCATGATCGTCGCCGGGTTCGAGTTGGCCAGGATGACCCGGTAGCCCTCCTCGCGCAGCGCCTTGCACGCCTGCGCGCCCGAATAATCGAACTCGCACGCCTGACCGATGATGATCGGGCCGGCGCCGATGATCAGGATCGATTCGATGTCGGTGCGTTTGGGCATTCGAGGTCCGGTCAGTCGCGCTTCGCGTCCATCATCTTCACGAAGCGGTCGAACAGGTACGCCACGTCGTGCGGCCCGGGGCTCGCCTCGGGATGCCCCTGGAAGCCGAACGCGGGACGGTCGGTGCGCGCGATCCCCTGCAGCGAGCCGTCGAACAGCGACACGTGCGTGACGCGCACGGTCGCCGGCAGCGTCGTCGCGTCGACGGCGAAGCCGTGGTTCTGGCTCGTGATCCGCACCTGCCCGGTGTCGCGGTCCTGCACCGGGTGGTTCGCGCCGTGGTGGCCGAACTTCATCTTCACGGTTCGCGCCCCCGACGCGAGCGCGAGCAGCTGGTGGCCGAGGCAGATGCCGAACGTGGGCACGCCGGAGTCGACGATCGCGGCAATCGCGCGGATCGCATAGGTGCAGGGCTCGGGGTCGCCCGGGCCGTTCGACAGGAACACGCCGTCGGGCGACAGCGCCAGGACCGCCTCCGCCGGCGTCTGCGCCGGCACGACCGTCAGCCGGCAGCCGCGCTCGGCGAGCATGCGCAGGATGTTGTGCTTCACGCCGTAGTCGTAGGCGACGACGTGGCAGTGCGGCGCGCGCGCCGTCCGATATCCTTCGCCCAGCGCCCACGTGCTCGCCGTCCACTCGTAGGGCGATGCGCAGCTCACGACCTTCGCGAGGTCCTGCCCCGCCATCGACGGCGCCGCCCTCGCGCGCGCGATCGCCTGCTCGATGGTGGCGTCGCCCATCGCTTCGCCCGCGTACAGGCAGCCGTTCTGCGCGCCCTTCTCGCGCAGCATCCGCGTGAGCCGGCGCGTGTCCAGGTCGGCGATGCCGACGATGTCGTTCGCCATCAGATAGGCGCCGAGCTCGCCGGTCGAGCGGAAGCTGGAGACGAGCCGCGGCAAGTCGCGGATCACGAGCCCCGCGGCGAACGGGCGCCGCGACTCGACGTCCTCCGGATTGACGCCCACATTACCGATGTGCGGATACGTGAGCGTGACGATCTGTCCGGCGTAGGAGGGATCGGTCAGGATCTCCTGATATCCCGTCATCGAAGTGTTGAACACGACTTCGCCGACGGAGGCGCCCAGCGCGCCTATTGCGCGCCCGCGAAACACCGAGCCGTCCGCCAGCGCCAGCACCGCGGGCGTCGCGGCGGGAACGAGCGCGGGACGGCTGGCGGCGGCGGTGGAAGCAGGCATGGCGGAATCGCGATAGGCTGGTGAATCGCGCGAGGGCGGCTCGCCGGGGTCCGGACGTGCGAAGCGGGAACGCCGGCGTCACCCGCAATCGTTCCCGCTTTGAAGCAGCTGATTATACCGGTGGGCGGGCGCCGTTACAACGGCGGGAAGTGCGCGGCGCGTTTCAGTACGCCGCGGAGAATCCCCCGTCGACGTAGAGCAGGTGGCCGGTGACGTAGTCCGCCGCCTTTGAGGCGAGGAAGACGGCCGCGCCGGCGATCTCCGGCGGCTCGCCCCAGCGCCCGGCAGGCGTGCGGCGCGCGACCCACGCCGAGAACTCCGCGTCGGCGACGAGCGGCGCGTTCATCTCGGTCCGGAAGAACCCGGGGGAAATCCCGTTGACCTGGATGTTGTGCGGCGCGAGCTCCACGGCGAGCGCGCGCGTCAGCATCCTGAGCGCACCCTTGCTCGCCGCGTACGGCACGATGTTCGGGCGCCCGAGATCGGCGGCGAGCGAGCAGACGTTGATGATCTTCCCGCGCCGCCGGGTCTTCATCGCCGGCAGCAGCGCGCGCGTGACGAGGAACGGGCCGTCGAGGTTCGCCGCCATCAGCGCACGCCATTCGTCGGGCGTGAACGTCTCGAGCGGCTTCCTCACGTTCATCGCGGCGTTGTTGACCAGGATGTCGATCGGCCCCAGCGTGCGCTCGATGTCCGTGACGCCGGCGGCGACCGCCGCGGCGTCGGTGACGTCGAACGGCGCGACGCGGGCCGCGATCCCCTCGGCGGCGAGCGCTTCCACCGCGGCGGCGAGCCTGTCGAGGCTGCGGCCGTTCAGCACGACTTCGGCACCCGCCTGCGCCAGGCCGCGCGCGATGGCGAAACCGAGACCCGATCCGCCTCCGGTCACCAGCGCCCGCGCGCCGCCGAGAGCGAAGGGGTGGGGCGCCGTGGCCACGACCGCTACCGGAGGCCCAGCACGTCCTGCATGTCGGCGAGCCCCGCGCGACCGGCCGCGCGGCGCTCCGCGACGAAGCGCGCGGCACGCAGCGCGCCCGCGGCGAAATTCTGCCGCGACGTCGCCTTGTGCGCGAGCTCGACCCGCTCGCCGGCGCCGGCGAAGATCACCGTGTGCTCGCCGACCACGTCGCCTCCGCGCAGGCTGGCGAAACCGATCGTTCCCGGCTTGCGCTCGCCGGTGACGCCTTCGCGCGCGTAGACCGCCCGCTCGGCCAGCACCGTTCCCGCGCCCTGCGCCGCCGCCTCGCCGAGACGCAGCGCGGTTCCCGACGGCGCGTCCACCTTGTGCCTGTGATGCATCTCGACGATCTCGATGTCGTAGGCGGAACCGAGGCGTTGCGCGGCGGTCTCGACGAGTGCCAGCAGCACGTTGACGCCGACGCTCATGTTCGGCGCGTACACGATCGGAATCGTCCGGGCGTGCCCCGCGAGCTCGCCCTTCTGCGCGTCCGAGAAGCCCGTCGTGCCGACCACGGCGCCGGTCCCGTGCCGCGCGCACGCCGCGAGGTGCGCGAGCGTGCCTTCGGGGCGCGTGAAGTCGATCAGCACGTCGGACGATCGCGCGGCCGCGTCGACGTCGCTGCCCACGGTCACGCCGGTCGCGCGCCCGAACCGCTCGCCGGCATCGCGACCCACCGCCGCGCTGCCTGGAACGTCGAACGCTGCGGCGAGCGTCAGCCCGGAATCCGCGAGCGCCGCGTCGATCAGCGCCTGGCCCATCCGTCCGCTCGCGCCCGCGATGGCGATGCGCACCGCCATCGTCATTTCCTGAACAGGTCCACCAGGCGGTCCAGCCACGAGCGCTGGTCGTTCCACGCGTCCTCGCTGGAGGTTCGCGCGAGCGCTTCCCGGTTGAGCTCGGCGACGGACGCGGGCATTTCGTCGCCCTCCCAGCGCGCGAGCTTCTCGTCGACGAAGTACACGGTGAACGTCCGGTGCTCGACGACGTGCCCCTGGCGGTTGAACTCGTACACGTAGTCCCAGCGGTTGTCGCGGAAGGCGCTGACGAGGAGCGGCGTGCCGAGCAGCTGCCGGACCTGCTGGCGGGTCTGCCCGACCTTGAGCTTGTTGACCATGTCCTGCGACAGGTAGTTGCCCTGGTTGACGTCGAGCTTGTAGACGCCGAACGAGCGCAGCGTGGGGAAGTACGTGTCGACCGTCGCGCAGCCTGCGCAGAGCAGCGCGGCGAGCGCTGCTGTCACGATGGCGAAGCGCGCCGGCGAAGGGCGGAGTAGCGAAAGGAACGAGGCCACGTGCCTGTGTTTTTGCGTGGGGACCGGCTATTATAGCTTCGGCAACGCGCCTGCCCGGCATTTCCCGCCGGATCGGGCCGGGCCACCTCCGCCACCCGCCCCCTGCCAGGAACGACACCGCCGTGTCCTCACCGAACGACCTCAAGAACGCCGGGCTCAAGGCCACCGTGCCCAGGCTCAAGATCATCAACCTGTTCGAGGCGTCGAAGGTTCGGCACATGACGGCCGAGGACGTGTACCGGCAGCTATTGGTCGAGGGCCTCGACATCGGTCTCGCCACGGTCTACCGCGTATTGACCCAGTTCGAGCAGGCCGGACTCCTCGTCCGGCATCATTTCGAGTCCGGGAAGGCCGTGTTCGAGCTGAACGAGGGCCGGCACCACGATCACCTCGTCTGCATGCAATGCGGGCGCGTCGAGGAATTCTACGACCCGGGGATCGAGAAGCGGCAGATCGCGGTCGCCCGCGAGCGCGGGTTCGAGATCACGGAGCACGCGCTGTACCTGTACGCGGAATGCGTGAAGCCGCGCTGTCCCCACCGCAAGAGCGGCGGGAACAACTAGGATGAAACGACCCCCACGAGTACCCTTCGGACGGCCGGGCGGGTACTGACACCGGCGCGGGTCGCGCGCGGCGGGGCCCGGGTCAGCCGATCGTTTCGGCCGCGCCCGCGACGTCCGGCTTGACGTCGCGGCGATTGAAGTCCGCGGGTCGGAAACCGAGCAGCCACAGCGCGCCGAAGTAGGCGACGGCGCCGGCGCCGCACACACCCGCGAGCCGCCCGACCTTCGGCCACAGCGAGGCCGACAGCCAGAACGCCGCCGGCCCGCCGAGCCAGAGCAGGACGGCGGCGAGCGCGAACAGCGCGACGACGAGCTTGGACACGAACATCAGCCAGCCGGCGCCCGGCCGGTAGATCCCGCGCTTCTTCAGGAACCAGAAGAGGAGGCCGGCGTTGAGACAGGCGCCGATCGACGTCGACAGCGTCAGGCCCGCGTGGCCCAGCGGAAACATCAGGATCAGCGCGAGCGTCTGCGACACGAGCACGGTTGCGAACGCGACCTTCACGGGGGTCCCCATGATCTGGCGTGCATAGAACCCCGGCGCCAGGATCTTCACCAGGATCAGACCCAGCAGGCCGACGCTGTAGCCGAGAAGCGCGAGGCGCGTCTGCAGCACGTCGTTCACCGTGAACCGGCCGTACTGGTACAAGGTCGAGATCAGCGGAATGGCGAGCACCCAGAGCGCGAGCGCTGCCGGGAGCGCGAGCAGGAACGCGAGGCGCAGGCCCCAGTCGAGCAGCGACGCGTAGTGGTCCGCATCCCGGTCGGCGTGGGATTTCGCGAGCGACGGCAGGAGCACCGTGCCCAGCGCGACCCCGAGGAGCGCGCTGGGAAATTCCATCAGCCGGTCCGCATACGTTATCCACGAGATGCGGCCGTCGCCCAGCGCGGCCGCGAGCTGCGTGTTGATGAGCGCGGAGATCTGCGCCGCCGACACGCCGAGCATCGCCGGGCCCATCATCGCGAGCACGCGGCGCACGCCCTCGTCGCGCCAGTCGAAACGCGGCGCGACCAGCATCCCGATCTTCGCCAGCGGGCGCAACTGCAGCGCGAGCTGGGCCACGCCGCCGATGAACACGCCCCACGCAAGCGCGATGATCGGCGGATCGAAATAGGGGGCGAGGAACAGGGCGGCGCCGATGATCGAAACGTTGAGCAGTACCGGCGTGAAGGCGGGGATCGCGAACTTCCGGTAGACGTTGAGCACGCCGCCCGCGAGCGACACCAGCGACACGAACATCAGGTAGGGAAAGACGATGCGGATCATCGACGCGGTGAGCTCAACTTTGCCCGGGGTCTGCGCGAAGGCTCCGGCCAGCAGGTAGACGAGCCAGGGTGCCGCCAGCACGCCGAGGATCGTGAGCAGCAGGAGGATGACCGCGAGCAGCGTCCCCACGCGGCCCATCAGGGCCTGGGTCTCGGCGAGGCCCCGCTGCCGCCGATACTCGGCGAAGATCGGGACGAACGCCTGCGAGAACGCCCCCTCCGCGAACATCCGGCGCAGGATGTTGGGCAGGCGGAACGCCGCCTCGAACGCGTCCATCTGGAACCCGGCGCCGAAGGCCGCCGCCTTCAGGCTTTCGCGGGCGAGCCCCGAGATCCGCGACAGCAGCGTCATCCCGCTGACGGTCGACAGGGCACGGAGCAGGTTCACCGCGCTCCCCGGCTCGGCGCAGGCGGTTGCCGCGGCCCCTCCCCGGCCGCGGGACGCGGCTTGGCGGGAGTGGCGGAGGCGATGGACATTCGGCGTGGGGTCGGCGCGCGACAGCGGCAACGGTATTGCGCTGGCGGCGGTAAGCTGCTATTATGCTTGGTCTTTTTTTGCTTCTCCAGAACCCGAGGAAATTCGACTCATGGCGAACAGCGCCCAAGCCCGCAAGCGTGCCCGGCAAGCGGCAGTGACCAACAAGCACAACGCGAGCCTCCATTCGACGTTGCGCACCGCGGTCAAACAGGTCAGGAAAGCGATCGCGGCCGGCGACAAGGCCGCGGCGACGCAGAAGATGAAGGCGTCGCAGGCGGTGATCGATCGCATCGCGGACAAGAAGATCGTCCACAAGAATCTGGCGTCGCGGACGAAATCGCGGCTTGCCCAGGCGATCAAGGCAATGGCCTGAGTTCGTCGCAGGCCGCACTTCCCGTCAAGGGCGCCTCCGGGCGCCCTTCTCGTTTCCAGCGCTGCAGCGCCCAGCCTGCCACGCCCGGGAGCCCAGGGCTCCGGTCCTGCATTCCGCAGGAGCCCGCGGCCTGATCCTGTCCCCTGTCGCCGGCATCATCGGCCCATCGGCGACTTGTAGGCCACAACCCTGGTTGGCGAGGGACCCCGCTCCCACGTGCCGGACGACGGTGTCGACGTTCGGGCGGCCCCTTTTTCTGCACGCCTCCGCATCACGGGTTGTCGCCGACGCGCTTCCCGCAGTTCGCCGCAGGCACGGCCGGCTGCGATTCGCGCGAAGCCGCCGGGCAGGGCTATCGGCACGTTGATTGCTTTGTGGACGCTGGTGCGTCGCGCGCGGGCGCAATCCGGTATGCGGACGACGGCCTCCGCGCCGGTTCGCCGACGCCCGCAATATCCGCTGTCCGGAAGAAACTTTCGTGCCGACCACCACCACCGCCAACGAACGCGCCTGTCGCCGCACCGACGCCGGGCCTGCCGCCGCGGCTCCGGCGGGGGCTCGAGCGTCACGGGCCGTGGCGCGGTGCGCGGCGCCGCGGGCGGGACTTCGCGTCCTGATTTGCCGGCTGTCGTCAGTCGCGGCGCTCTGGCTCCTTGCGGCATTCGTGGCGGCGCCTCCGGTTGCGGCCCAGGAACCCCTGCCCCGACCCCGTGAGATCGAGACCTACCTCTACGCGTATCCGAAGCGGGCCCTGGCCGAACTGGCGGCGCTGGCTGCGCGCAGCGACGATATCCCGGTGCCGGAGCGGCGGTACGTCTACGCTCTGTACGGGCAGGCGATGGTTGCGGCAGGACGGACGCCGGAGGCGGTCGACCTGGCGGAGCACCTCGAGCGCGAAGCAGGCGCCCGCCGCGACAACCTGACGCTCGCGACCGCCCGCCTGGTGCGCGCCAGCGCAGAGACGCTGTCGGGTGATTCCGCCAAGGCGAACGCGCTCGGCAAGGAGGCGCGCGTGCTGATGCAGGACACGACCGACCCCTATCTCGTGTACTGGAGCGCAATCACGATCGGCGTGACCGCCCGCGGGCTCGGCCATCTGGAGGAATCCCTGGCGAGTCTGCAGGAAGCGCTGTCGTCTGCGGAGGCCGTCGACAACCCGTATCGCAGGTCCAGTGCGTACTACCAGCTTGCGCAACTGTACCTGGCGCTCAAGCAGGCGCAGAGCGCGCTGGAGGCGAGCCAGCAGGCGTACCGTTTCGCCGAGGCCGCGTCCAACCCGGTGGGCATGGCCAAGGCACGGATGGCGGAGTCGGCGGCGCTGGAGCTTCTCGACGACCCCGCGCGGGAGCTTGCGGCGATGGTGGACGCGCTCGCGATCGCGCGGGGGGCGAAGTCCACGGCCGCCGAGAGCCTCGCGCTGATCAATCTCGCCGACATCCGGCTGCGGCGCAGGCAGTTCGCCGAGGCCCTCGAGATCTCGCGCCGGTCCCTCGCGCTCGCGCGCGAGTTCGACGACGTCTCGAAGATGGCCGCCAGCAAGGCAAACATGGGCTTTGCGCTGTTCGGCCTCGGGCGCCCCGCCGAGGGCAAGCGCCTCGCCGACGACGCGCTGGCCGATTACGAGCGCACCGGCGCCACCGCCGAGATCGCTTCGCTGCTCGGCGAGTACAGCCAGTACCTGGAGAAGTCGGGCGACTACAAGGCGGCGCTCGCGCTCTACCACCGCGAGCGCAAGCTCAACGACGACATCGCCGCCGCGGCGCATCAGCGGGCGGTGCTGGAGATGCAGGAGAAGTACGAGTCGGAAAAGAACCGGCGCGAAATCGACCTCCTGAACCGCCAGAACGACCTCAACTCGGCGGAGCTCGCGAACCGGGCGCTGCAGCAGCGCGTCTGGTGGCTGCTGGCCGCGGTGTTCGCCGCGTCGTTCGTCGTGGTCGCGGTGCTCTATCGCAAGCTGCGCGTCACCAACGCGCTGCTCGCCTCGATGAACCAGGACCTCAGCGTGCGCAGCAGCCGCGATCCACTCACGGCGCTCTACAACCGCCGCTATTTCCAGGACTTCATGCGCGACGAGCACAACCGGCCCGAGCGCCGGCGCCGCAGCGAGGTGGAGAAGCCCATCCACGCGCTGCTGCTCATCGACATCGACATGTTCAAGCAGATCAACGACCGCCACGGGCACGCGGCCGGCGACGCGGTCCTCGTCGTGGTCGCCCGCCGGCTGCGCGAGACACTGCGTGAAACGGACATGATCGTGCGCTGGGGCGGCGAGGAATTCCTCGTCTTCGTTCCGGCGACGAGCGCCGAGAAGCTGGACGAGATCGCGATGCGGATCATGCACTCGCTCGCGTGGGAGCCGATCGTGCACCAGGGGAGCCGGATCAGCATCACCGCTTCGATCGGTTACGCACCGATGCCGCTGCCGCCCGACAACCTCACGCTTTCCTGGGAGCGCGCGATCGGCCTCGTCGACATGGCGCTGTACATGGCCAAGCTGCACGGCCGCAACCGCGCCTACGGCATCCGCGGATTGCGCCGCAACGACGACGAGGCCCTCGCCGCGATCGAGCGCGACCTCGAAAGGGCATGGGCGAACGGGATGGTCGACATGCACGTGCAGACGGGACCGGACCTCGGCACGAACCTGATCGCGGACTCGGCGCGGGCCATCGCCCACACCGGCGGCTGACGGCGCGGCGTCAGCCGGGGCGCCCGTCCGCGCGAGGGCGCCAGTAGACCGGCGCGTACTTCAGGCACCAGGGCACGAACGCGGCGACCCAGAGCAGGCCCGCAACCGCGAGCCAGCCGCCACCCGGCAGGATTTCGGCAGCGATGCGCAAGACCGCCGCGAACTGCAGAAGCACGAACAGCCGCCACGTCAACGCGTCGGCGGCGAGCGTGGCCCCGGAGTGCCCGCAGGTCACGCGCGTCACCATCGCCATCAGCAGCGATGACGCGAACCCGATGGCGAGCGCGTGCAGCGGCGCAAGCACGATGCCGGAGCCGCCGGCCTGCAGGACGAGCGAGTGGGCGCCCGCGAGCAGGAATCCGATGCCGTACCAGACGAAGCCGATGTGCAGCATCGCCAGCAGCCGGTTGCGCAGGCTCTGCGCGAGCCCCCAGCGCAGCGCGAGCCAGAGCAGCAGCGCTGCCGCCGGCAGATCGACGGCCCATGTCCACTCGGCGAATCCCGCGCCGTCGAGCAAGCCGTGCGACACCGGCGCGGCAATCATCGCTGCGAGGAGCCAGCCCGGACGGAACGCCGTGACGAACGGCACGACGCTGGCCGTGAAGAACGGGATCATCCGGTGGCAGACGATCACGAAGGTGGGCAGCAGGAAGCCCCAGAGCCCCGCGCCCTTCACGTACGCGTGGGCGGCCGGTCCGAACAGCGCGAACGCCGCGACCGCGCTCGCGCCGACGAGCTGCGCGACCAGCACGAGCGTTGCGTGCAGCTTGTCGTCGACGTCGCTCGCGCGGACGAGACGAGCGAACACGAACGCGAGCCACAGCCACGAGAGCGCGTAGACGCCGGCCGCCGTGCGGAGCAGGCCGGGACCCGGTGGCCCGCCGGCGACCTCGAGCGGAACGAGCGCGAGCGCCGCGAGGGCGGCG
>Ga0209048_10007428_pt1 | contig 10122 bp, 7 predicted proteins | sample FrelakmetCRP12CR_FD_187146 | JGI IMG/M metagenome (GOLD analysis project Ga0209048, IMG submission 187146) | Freshwater lake sediment microbial communities from the University of Notre Dame, USA, for methane emissions studies - CRP12 CR (SPAdes)... | ecosystem: Environmental > Aquatic >... | reverse complement strand
GTTGTTGTTTCACGCTCCGAAGTTATAGCTTTAGGTGTTGATACAAATATTGATGGCGCTTCAAGGGTCATAACAGTCATGTCATTCTTCTCCCTGCAATTCAAACGAATCTTTTCAAATCTCTTTATTAGCAAGTATATTTGGAGTATATTACCTGTGCTTTGCCTATCGATTACCGCAGGATTACCGCAATTCTACAGAGCTTCTCAACTGTCAAGCAGTGACGTTTTTTACGCGCCTGCGGCGCGCTCCTGTGAGAGTGTGAAAGGTTTTTGTGCGAACGCGTTCGCACAAAAACCTTTCACACTCTCACACAAAAGGCTCGCTTGCGAGCCAGGTCAGGTTAAAAAGCAACCTTTGAGAGGCCCTGCGCAACTCTACCGACACTATTGACACATAAGTTACTGAGCCTGATAATTATATGTATAGATAAGGTAAATACATTTGAAAGACAAAAGGCCGACATTCTTTGGAGATTAAACGAGTATGGAGATGTGATTACTTTAGTGTAGCTGAAGGATGAATGAAGGTTAGCTTGATGGATTACGTCAAAAAAAAGTTTGTGAACGACCCTTCCCCCCTGAGGAGTCGAACATGATAAATGTTACCACAACTCTAGAGGTATCAACACTAGGTCGGTTTGAGATACGCCGCAATCAAGAGCAACTCACGAGTGGGAATTGGAATCGTCGTAAAGTTGTCGAACTCTTCAAGCTCTTACTTTCAGTAGAACAACACCGCCTTCATCGCGAGCAAGTGCAGGAAATCCTCTGGCCGATGTCTTCCCTTGAACAGGCGGCTAATTCCTTTGGCAAAACGCTCTATTTATTACGCAGAGCTTTGGAGCCTGATTTGCCATCAGGCAAAGGAAGCTCTTCTAGCTATATTCAGCTAGAACATGACACCCTCTTGCTCATCCCAGAAAGTTTGAAAATCGACGCTGACATTTTTGAATTTTCTACCAGACAACTGCAGGCTCAGATGCGAAGCCGCAAGGGCAAAGAATCAGAGAGTAACATTCAAGCGTTACTCGAAGAGTTTGATGCTATGTTGGCTCTTTACCATGGAGACTATTTACCTGAGGATCTGTATGAAGACTGGACACAGCGCAGGCGTGATCGTCTGCGCCGTGTTCATAGCTGGTTATTGGAGAATGGCGCTGAGTTGGCGCTGATAATTGGAAATGGGGCGCGCGCTTCTGAATACCTGCTTGAATTACTCGAAAGTAATCAGGCTGATGAACAAACACATCGTCAACTTATGCTTGTCTATGCACGGTTGGGTAGACGGAGTGAAGCCCTTAATCAGTATGTATTGCTGCGTAGAATATTAAAGGAAGAGCTGCATGCCTCTCCTTTGCCTGAAACCGACGAACTCTATCGCCAGATCCAAATGGGTCAGGTTTCTATTGATCTACGCGAATCAAGGCTCGAAGACAAGCATGTAGCAGTAATGACCGTAGCTCAGGAGGCATCTACTCCGCCAGCAGATACACCCAATGAAAAACTATTGGAGGGTAAGGGGGAGCTACGTTTAGATGAGAAAATCGACGAGTCGATAGTTCCATCCCCCTTAGATCCTGAACGTATTTTGCAGGCTGAATTGGTTGGACGCGAAGAGGAAATCTCTCTTATGCGCCGTGCCTTTAAACAGGTCCAGAATGGGCAACGACGAGTTGTTTTTATCAGTGGAGAACCTGGTATAGGTAAGACGCGTATTGCTCAAGATTTTACGCGCTGGTGTGAAGGATCTCAGCAAGCAACCATTCTCTGGGGTTACTGCTATGAAATGAGCGGACAGCTTCCGTATCAACCAATAGTCGATGCTATCAATGCGCATGTGCAGACCTGTAGCCCTGAGAAACTGCGCTCCATGTTGGGAACCAGCGCATCTGATCTGGCGAAGATTGTACCAGAGATTCGTCTTAAATTGCCAGAATTACCAGAACCAGAACCGCTTGGCCCAGAACCAGAACGCCGAAATCTTTATAATGCTGTCGCTCGCTATTTCAACACGTTGGCAGTTGAACGCCCATTTATTCTAGTACTGGATGACCTGCAATGGGCTGATGCCGCAACCTTGCACTTGCTGAACTATTTGACAGTACAGGGAGGAGTCAGCCCTTTCGAGAGTGTGAGTGGCACTATTAAAAACAACACACTGCCGTTTTATCTGCTCCTCTACCGTGCAGGTGAAGTACACGAGGCTCATCCCTTGCGTGGTTTGATCGCTGCTTTGCAGCGCAATGGAGTAGGCGAGGAATTACGTTTACAACGCTTGACAGAAGAGCAGGTGCAGCAACTCTTGATTAGCATGGCGAGGCAACCTGTAACACCTGTTTTTGCGGGAGAGATTTATCGTCATACAGAGGGGAATCCCTTTTTCATAGGCGAGGCTATCAGATCGCTCATCATCGAAGGCAAGATTGTATGGACGGGAGAGCGCTGGCAAAGCACTGTGAAGGCAACTGAGTTAGAAATACCGCAAAGTGTTAAATTGTTGATTGAACGTCGTCTCGTCAATCTCTTGCCCGATTGTCGTGCTACTCTCACTCTTGCTGCTGTCCTGGGGCGTCAATTTAGCTCTGCGCTGCTCTGTAAGGCTCGCAATCTCTCGGAGGAAGTCATAGCGGAACATATTGATAACGCAATTCAGATTCAAATTCTTTCTTCGTTGATCAGCGCAAACGCTATTGGAAGCGATGCTGTTGGGTATTATGGACAGGATATCGATCTTGCATTTACGCATGACAAAATTCGTGAAGTAATGTACCAATGGCTGAATCCTCTGCGTCGACGCACATTACATCGCCAGGTAGCGCAAGCAATCGAGGCGAATTATGCTGCCCACCTTCAACCTTACTACAGCCAGTTGGGGTATCATTACCAGATGGCCGAGGATTTTACAAAGGCAGTGGAGTATTTATTGAAGGCTGCACACCATGCGAGAAGCGTCTATGCCTTTGTAGATGCAGGGAATTATGTCAAAACCGCCCTTGATCTCTTGATTGGCGATGAAGAGCGCCCGCGCCGTGCCGCATTGTTAGGCCAGTTGGCTAACATCTACCTTTATACAGGACAATTGGAAAGCGCTATGAAAGCAGGTCTGGCAGCCTGCGCGCTCTGGCGAGACCTTGGAGACGACGTAAAACAAGCTGAAATGTACCTTGACCTGTCATTCATATGCCACTGGCAGGGACGTGAGTTGGAGTCCATCAAATATATTCAATCTGCTCTCGAAAGCATTGCAACACATCAGGATCAAACAGCATTATTTGCAAAAGCCTATGCTGAATGGGGATTAGCAGCCACTGTTATGGGAGCGGCTCCAGAAGCGCTTGAAAAGTTACAACGTGCAGATGAACTGCATGAGAAGATCGGAGGAAATGATCCTTTTATCTCAGTTGTCACATTATGGTCGCGGTCATGGTGCGCTTTCCTCACCGAATCTCCTCAACACATGCTTGACTATGCTGTGCAGGGAGTAGAGTTCTGCCGCACCTCAAACAAACCCGACTGGGAACCGATGATGAATTATTCAGCAGCCTGGGCTTATATGCTACTTGGTCAAATCCCTCAGGGGCAGGAAGCAGCACGCGCAGCTCTTAAGAACGCCCAATTGCACGGGGTTGTAGGAGCTCAGGGTTGGGCGAATCTTGTTCTGGCATTCCTGGCAATACAGGCAGGAAACTGGGATGACGCTCAACAGTTGGGTGATAAAGCATATGCCATTGGGAGTATGCTGCATGATGCGGATCTACAAGCCAGGGTGCTATGGAGCCGTAGCGTGTGTGCCGGTTGGCAAAGCAATTGGGATCAAGCTATCTCAGCTATTCTTGAGGCTTTGCAGTTAGCAAAAATTGAAGGTGAAATCTCTATGGTCTATCCTTATTTGCTCGTGCAGGCAGCAAAGTCATATTTGTATGCAGGTAAGGCAGAAGATGCTCAATGGTATCTCGAGCAAGCAATGCAACTCGCACTTGATCGTCAATATCGCCAGTTGCCGGCAATTGGCGAACGTTTGCAGGGTCGCATCTGGCAGGCTCAGGGTAGATTTGATGAAGCACAGCCCTGTTTTGAACATTCCCTTGCAATTCTTCGTGCAATTGACGATGTGGTAGAGTATGCGCGTAGCGAAGAAGCGTATGGACTCTTTTATCTAGCGCGTGATAAAGATGGCGATATGGAGCGTGGACAGGCACTACTTAAGAGCGCGCGAGAAACATTTGAACGCCTGGGTGTCAATGGTTAGATATTCTTTCTCCAACTACTTTTTGCCACACCCAATTGGAAATATAAGTTCTCTACGGACTCTTATGTATTGTATTTCATCTTTTCCATGCAAAAGTAGCATGTGTCTCTTGAATAAGAGTATACTATTGATGTGTTAAAAGCATAATAGATAAGAAGTGCCATCTAATCAAATGGTGACATATACATGTTATCCAGAAAAATGCTGTGGAGCGATGGCTCTTTTCATAGAACTCTCAAGAGGGATAGTATGGCAGTCAACTTGCGCGTGCATTTCAACAACCTGCCCGCATCGCTCACTCAGATTGTTGGGCGTGATCGAGAAATACAAGCAGCTTGTGAACTCCTGTGCCCATGAATCTGAACACATCAAAGTTGTCTTCTGTAAATAGTGGAGAGATGCTTTTCTAGATCATTCCTACAAGGCTCCTGGCACATTTCTCCGAACAGCCCTTTCCCATCTAACTAGTGAATTCACCCGATACCCTGTTTACCAACCATGCTCGATCAAGCGTAAGAAATCATGTGTTTTCAGGATGTATTTTAAAGCTCTTGAGCTTAAAATGTGTATATAGTGTATATCGTGTATCTCATTTGCAAATGGAGGAAATTTTCTATGAGTGATCCGATCGGTGAAATCAGAGGGATGGGACCAGAACTCAAGACAAAACTTGAGGCTCAAGGCATCCGAAATACGGAGCAGTTCCTCGAGCATGCTCGGACAGAGCATCAGCGCACAGCACTTGCTCACAAGGTCAGCTCAACACAGCATGAGATCAAAGAGTTGGTCAATCGAGCTGATCTGATGCGCATTAATGGGGTCGGCACTGTCTTCTCGAACTTACTTGAAGAAGCTGGAGTGAATAGTTGCAAGGAGTTGCAACACCGTATCCCTGAGCATCTGCACAAAAAGCTCGAAGAATACCATACGAGCAAGAAGCTCTCGCAGCGTGCCCCAACGCTTAGCGAGGTGTCCGAATGGGTGGCAGAGGCAAAGAAGCTGGCAGCCACCTCTCCGGAGTAGCGTCCCGGTTTTCCGCGATTTGCTTCGCCTCGTGGCACATGCCGCTCTGGTTGTGGTTAGTTTGATTACCAGGGCGGTTTGTTTTGGTCTATTCCTGGTGTGTTCGTAGCCAGAAACCAACTTTTGGCACTTCTTTTCAATGAACCATCAGACCTGGGATATTGTTTAGCTGTGTTTATTAATGTAGGAGAGATCATGTTGATAGATAAAACTGAAGAGTTATTGACCGTGGGCGAGGTAGCACGCAGCTTGCGCGTAGATGAAACAACAGTGCGGCGCTGGATCAAAATCGGTGCTTTAGAAGCGATCACGTTGCCTCATCGAGCGAAGCGTCAGAGCTACAGGATCAAGAAATCTACCGTGGAAACGTTGATGAAATCATAACCCTTCCGCTATTCTCATTTGGAAATCGCCTATGCCATTGTAATAGTGTAAAATTCAGATAGCTTACTCGTCGGACTTGAATGAAGTAAGATGCACATTTTATGGATTTGCAGGATTTGCAACTATATTTCGAAATGCGCCAGTCGCGGCGCAGAGTATTACAACAATTGGGTGCGCTTGCAGGTATTGGTCTGGCATTGGATGCATGCGGTTCAACCCCTTCGACTCAAACAAGCTTGACGTCAACCCCAGCAGGTCCAGGTAGTATTGAATCGATTAAACATATCGTGATTGCCTGCCAGGAAAATCGAACCTTCGACACGTATTTTGGCTTTTATGAGAAAGCCGGAAACTTTGGCATTCCTGCTGGATACTCTCAGCCTGATGGTAAGGGAGGTAAAGTCACCCCCCATAAGTTTCATATCTATGATACCAAAGATATCGTACATAGCTGGCAAACGATCCACCAGGAGTGGAATAACGGAAAAATGGATGGCTTTTATATAACTGATGGAGCAAGCTCGCTAGGTTATTACGATCGTTCAGATATCCCTTATTATTACGGGCTGGCGGATAATTTCACGCTGTGTGGAAACTACTTCTGTTATCAGCTTGGCCCAACCTTGCCGAATCGCCTTGCTCTTTGGGCAGGCACCACTGGAGGGATCACCCAGAACCATAAACTAGCACAGGGGTCTCTTGACTTCCCAACCATCATCGATTTGCTAGAAGATCACGGCATTAGTTGGAAATTCTATAACCTGGGCCTGCTTGGTCTGGGTAGCACCCCCGAGCTTGAGTTTATTAACACTATGCCTTATTTTAAGCGTTGGTATCAGGATAAGCGACTGCATTACCGAGAAAGTGACTTATTCAATGATATGAAAGCGGGAGCGTTGCCACAAGTAACCTTTGTGATTTCGGCCGCGTTTTATAGCGAGCACCCGCCCCTGAACATCATCCTGGGCGAGAAGAAGATGGCGAGTGTAATCAATGCACTGATCCAATCACCAATATGGAAGAGCTCAGCCTTCTTCATGACGTATGACGAAGGAGGTGGCTATTTCGATCATGTTCCGCCCCCTCAATTGGATGCTCATGGTCCGGGTATGCGTGTGCCCATGTTTGTAGTGTCACCCTGGGCGAAACGCGGCTACTTATCGGGGCAGTTATACGAGCATAATTCAATACTGAAGTTCATCGAGCGCCGTTTTAGTCTCCCGTCACTAGCAAGCGTCAACAATCGATTCGATTCATCTACACCAGCATTCAATAACGATGCTGCAAAGGGCAATTCCGGTCCACCTGCAGCTCCGCGTGATGGTCTGGCACAGTTGGGCGATTTCTACGAGGCTTTTGATTTCACGCAGAACCCGAATTATTATCCGAAATTGTCAACGTAGGATTAACATTTGAGTGTGCTTTGCTTTCCAGCAATAAGTATTCACATGATGCGTAGGATTATGCACCGCACTCAAAAAAACGTAAATATCATGTGTTTTCAGGATGTTTTTTCCTGCTGTTTGACGTACCATTAGTATTGGGAAAAGTGATATAGTGCTTTTTGGGCTTTTTCCATCTTAACATGGTATACGGGTAGAATTTGTAAGTCGTATGTCGTTCATCCGAATTTCACGAATCGTCACACATGGCATGAAAGGAAACTGTTATGCAAGCTATTACGGATTGGGGTACAGCAATCATAACCTCGTTTGCTGCCGCGCTGGCACTAATCTTCGCGTTCATCCCCAAGTTGATCGGCTTTCTTATTATCCTCCTCATAGGTTGGTTCGTTGCAAAGTTACTTGCGAGAATTGTCACGGCTCTTTTACGCAAGGTGGGATTTGATAACTTTTCTAATCGCATCGGCCTGAATCGCTTTGATCAGAGCATGGGTATCCATATGGATGCTGCTGGGGTACTGGGCCAAATTGTCTTCTGGTTTGTCTTCTTGATTTTCCTGGTGCCTGCTGTAGATACACTTGGTATCACATCGTTGACGGTTATCTTAACCCAACTCATCTCATATATTCCCAGTGTGTTCGTTGCCATCCTGATCCTGTTCCTGGGCGCCTTGATTGCCACCGTAGTTGCTGACCTTGTTCGTGGCATGACGGCTACTGCCGGGGTTGGGAACCCCAATATATTTGCTGCAATCGCTCGCTGGGCCATTCTGCTCTTTGCGATCTTTATGGCTCTTTCGGAGCTTCGGGTTGCCCAATCAATTGTCAATCTTTTGTTTGGAGCAATTGTTTTCGGTGCCGCGCTTGCGTTCGGTCTGGCATTCGGTCTGGGTGGACGAGATGCTGCTCAACGGTTGGTTGAGAGCGGCGAGGCGAATGTCAATAACGTCGCTGGGCGGTTCAGCACAGGGCAATCTATCGACACCAGTACACGACAAACTATTTCACAGGATGTTCGTAATGTTCCACAGGGCGCTCAGAATGTAGGTCAACAAGCTCAAAGAACAGGATATGACGTTCCACAGGGTGCTCAGAATGTAGGTCAAGATGTACGGCAACAGGCCCAACAGACCGGCTATGACGCTCAACAAAAAGCTAAGGATCTCCTGTAAGGCGTTCAACGAAGATCCAGTATATCCAGCTGGACAAATCTTATGGGCAGTAGTATAGCGTTCGCAAAGAAGCGATAAAACGTAAGGGCCAGGCTCACGTAGCTGCATAGCAAGTAGATGAGCTTGCTACCTACGCTATGAGAGCCTGGCAAGATAGTTAAAAGAACTAGTGCTACCTGTCTGTAGCCCCTGGCCTCGTGACTTTCTTGAAAGCTACTACTCGAGCCAATAGGAAACTCAAAAGAACGCAGGCAGAAGGAGTTCACCATTATGATGAATACTAACGACGACGAAAAAATAGCGCGTGAAGAGGAGAGAAGACGTGAGGAGGAGAAAAGGCGCGAGGCAGAGATCGTTCTTCCTGGATCTGTAGCTGGTGATCAAACTGCGGCCCTCGAGGAAGAGAAAAGGCGCGAGGCAGGAATGGGCCTTCTTGGTGCAACAGGAGCTGCTGGCAATGACCAAGGACGCGCAGAGGAAAGAAGGCGCGAGACCTGGATAGGCCTTCTCGGTGCGGCCTTTCTGGGTGCATTCTTGCTAATTTTCTTCCAGGGACCCCTACTGCAAGGCGCTCAATCCATTTTCGCGAGTCCTACGAGTCCCGTTGTTCAAACTTCCTCAGGTGCTTCTTCCCAGGGTGGTGTGGCTGCGGCTGCAGCTGTTGCAGGAGGAACTGTGGCTCGGACGGCACAAACACCCGTTGCCAATTCACAGGTCACCCCTACTGTTTCGGCACCTACACCCACCGCTACTCTTCCTCCTACTACAACGACTGTAGAAGGACCACTGATAGCACTATTTACCGGAGGACGTGTCGCTGTTAATACCGCCCAGTCATATTCAGGGCCAGTAACTATTACAGTAAGTGGGACAGGCCAGGCGCAAGGAACTTTCCATTCGGATGCCTTTTACGTCTATACTGATGCGAATGGAAATACTGTTGCACCATCACATCATACCTATGCTACATTGTGTATTAACGGCCAGCGAGTAGATCAATTTGTGCAACCAATTCCTGCGTACAATCCGGCACATATCTACAAGTTGACTTTTACAGCACCAGGAGGTCCATTGACATTCGGTGTCTGTGACACGATTCTTAGAGATAACACCGGCTCTTTTACCATAATGTTTAAGTAGACATTGAGTGTTATTAAAATAGGAATATGACTGTAATGCTTTCAAATCCAGTCATATTCCTATTGTTTCTCATCCGTAACAGTCGAGATGAAGCGCGTGTATGAATGTTCTCGTTACTACTTATTCCTCCTCCTTGCCGATCATTTTACCGAGCAAACCTTTTGCTTGATCAAGCATACCTCCAGAGCTTTGGTCACCGAGAGCGCTTGCCGCTTGATTAGCTATACCACCGGTTCCTTGACCATTTAACGCTCCTTCTACCTGAGAAGCAAGCGGTGGGGGAAGCTTGTCTTTCAGAAAGCCCAACACGATATTTACTGCCTGGCTAGATATGCTTGCATCGATGCGAAAATACATCCTGAAAACACACGATTTTCATATCTGTTTATTTTATACATATTGATATGAGAATTATGTGAATACCCTGGTACTGGTACAGCGCCGAGTCCTGTTTCATTTGGAACAGTGCGCCTTCGGCGCATAACGCTTCCCTTGCAAAAAGTATCTAGAGTAAAAAATCATGTGTTTACGGGATGTATTTTCGCGTTCTTGTGCGTATACTCTCTATTGGTTGGATGAACCGCGTAATTCATTCATCTTCTTCATGAGATAGAGAGGTTTTGTGCGATAAATTTTTAGTCCCATCTAAATGGTGCATTCGCTCATTCCTGGAGAAACCGTAGGTGCCGATTTATCGTGCACATCGCCGATTTATCGGCCTTGGTTCACATCCACGAATTTCCCGAATG
>Ga0209048_10007427_pt1 | contig 10123 bp, 7 predicted proteins | sample FrelakmetCRP12CR_FD_187146 | JGI IMG/M metagenome (GOLD analysis project Ga0209048, IMG submission 187146) | Freshwater lake sediment microbial communities from the University of Notre Dame, USA, for methane emissions studies - CRP12 CR (SPAdes)... | ecosystem: Environmental > Aquatic >... | reverse complement strand
CGCGCTGATGGGCACGCACAACCGCGTCTTCGCAATCGGGTCGAAGGTGTTCCCGCGCGCGTACTTCGAGGTCATCGCGATCGACCCCGACGCGGCGCCGCCGGGACGCAAACGCTGGTTCGACTTTGACGACGCGACGCTTCAGGTTGAGCTGACGCGCGGCCCGCAACTTGTGCACTGGGTCGCGCGAACCGCAGCGCTCGACGCCGCCGTCTCGGCACTGGCCCGCCAGGGCGTCGATGCCGGCCGCGTGCTGCAGGCGTCGCGCGCGACGCCTCAGGGCGAGCTGCATTGGCGCATCGCGGCGCGCGACGACGGGGCGCGCCTGTTCGGTGGGGCGCTGCCGATGTTGATCGAATGGGGCGCGGTGCACCCCGCCGACGCACTGCCCGCAAGCGGCGTGACCCTGGCGACGTTGACGTTCGGTGTGGGTGACGCGCGGGCGCTGCAGCAGGCGCTGCGGGCCCTCGGTCTTGCCGCGCCGCCAACGGACGGCCCGGCACTGCGCGCGACGCTGAACACTCCGCGCGGCACAGTGACCCTTTCGTCACCCGCTCGAGACGAGGGGCCGAAGACGCCTGTAGAGTCGCACCCGGGTAAGCAGGATCAGGGGGCCGCGTGAAGTTGTTGACCGCCGCAGAAATCGCGACCGCACGCGCGATCGTCGCGCCAGTGCAGCCGCCGACGCCGACACTGCGCTGGCCGCTGCTCGACGCGAGGCTCGGTGCACGCGCGTGGGTCAAGCACGAAAACCACACGCGCGTCGGCGCGTTCAAGCTGCGCGGCGGCGCGGTCTACTTGCGCGAACTGATGCGGCGCGAGCCGGGGCTTGCCGGTGTGATCAGCGCGACGCGCGGCAACCACGGCCAGTCGATCGCTCTCGCTGCCGCGACGTGCGGCATCAACGCAATCATCGTCGTGCCGCATGGCAACTCGGTCGAGAAGAACGCGGCGATGCACGCGCTCGGCGCGACGCTGATCGAGCGCGGCGACGACTTCCAGCAGGCACGCGAACACGCGGCGCAGCTTGCCGCCGAACGTGGTCTGCACTTCGTGCCGAGCTTTCACCGCGACCTGGTGCGCGGTGTCGCGAGCTATTGGATGGAGTTCTTCGAGGCCAGCGACGCCGATGCACCCGAAGTGGTGTTCGTCCCGATCGGGCAGGGTTCGGGCATTGCCGCCTGCGCCTGTGCGCGGGCCGCGCACGGCGCGAGGACGCGCATCGTCGGCGTCGTCTCGGCGCACGCCACGGCGTATCTCGACAGCGTTCGTGCGGGTCACAGCGTCGAAGCACCGGTTACGACCCGGCTTGCCGACGGCTTGGCCTGCCGCGTACCCGACCAAGATGCGCTGGCGCTGATCCGGCGTGAGGTCGACGACGTGATCGCCGTCACCGATGACGAGGTGGGCGAAGCCATGCGCGCACTGTTCGCCGACACGCACAACGTTGCCGAGGGCGCGGGCGCCGCGTCGCTCGCCGCGGCGCTGCGGCAGCGCGGCCACCGGGCCGGCCGCAGCGTGGGAATCACGCTGACCGGTGGTAACGTGGACAGCGCGGTATTTGCGCGCGTTCTCGGGGGCGCGGCGGCATAGCGGGCGCTGCTCGCGCTGAAGCGGGCAAAGCGTGAGCGCGTGACGCTGCCGAGGAAGCGTTCGCCGACGTTGCTCGACCGAGGATCAGCCTGCCGTCAGCGCCGTCAGCGCCGTCAGCGCCGTCAGCGCCGCCAGCGCCAGGCTTGGCCGACGCGCGACCACGCCTCTGCGGCCTCGGGATCGGTCTCGGCCGCCAGCCTGCGGTAGCCTCGCCACACGGCCCACGCGCTCATCGCGAGCGCGGCGATCAGCGTGCTGGCGAGCACGATCAGGCTGCGCATGGGCTTGGACGTGCGGTCGGGTGGCAGGGCCACGTCGACCTTCTGCAGCATCGGGCCTTCCTTGGCTTCGTCGAGCCTGGCGAGCTCGTACTGCCTGATCATTGCTTCGAGCAGGGCTTCCTGCACCCTGAGCTCGCGCTGGGCACGGATGTATTCGAGGCCACCGTCGGCCAGCCTGTTGAGCGCCATGTCCAGCGCGCCCGCCTTGCTGTCACTCTCAGGGCTGGCTTCCATCCGCGCGAGTTCGCTACGCAGGGCGGACAGCTCGGCATCCAGGCGCTGCACCTGCGGGTTCTGGGGCGTCGCCGACTGCCGCAGCACGCTGAGCATCACTTCGCGCTCGGCGATCTGCGTGCGCACCTTCGAGGCGCCGAGAAACAGCGCCTCGGCCTGCTTGTCCAGAAGGACCACACCTGAGGATTGCTGCACCTTGCGCAGGCCGAGTTCGGCCGCGACAAGGTGCTCCTTCGTGTCCTTCAATTGCTGCTCGAAGAACACGCGCCGCATCTGCGCCTCGGACACGGCGAGCCGCGCCAGCAGCTTGGTGACCTCTTCGGCATAGGCATTGGCGAACTTGGCGGAGAAATCGGGCTCTTCGTCGTCGACCTCGATGTTGATCAGGCCTGATTTCTTCTCCGACGAGATGCGGACGTACTTGGCGAACTCGCGTCGAAGCTGCTCGTAGGTCTTGACGTCCCAACGCGTTGCGAGGTCGAATCGATCAGCGAGGGCGCGCTGCACGGTGTCGCTCTTGAGCAGCGCTACGTAGAGTTCGTCGGGCGTTTTGGCAGCAAGACCGCCAACGAGGCCGCCAAGCGCCGCCAAGGCCGTTGTCGATCCACTCTGTTGCTGCGAAGCGGGTGGCAACAAGGTGGCGCGTGCGGTGAACATCTTGGGTAGCAACAGGGCCACGACAAGCGAGACAAGCGCCGCCGCGGCGCTGACTTTGGCGATCAGCCGTTTGTCGTCGCCGATCCACGCCAGCATGTCGGGCAGGCCGACCGACGGACCGTCACTCAAGTCGTCGTCCGTGACAGACGGATCCTCGATGTCCATTCCAGGTGGAGTCATGCGCCGAGCTTCACAGGCCAAGGGTCTTGAGTGCTGCTATACCCAGGCCGAAATTCGCCAGAATCTGCGTCCAGTCCTTCGCGTTGCGGGTGAAGGCGCGGCCCCAGGTCTCGAAGTCGAGCTGGTTCGGCACGACCAGTGCGTCGCCCGGCTGCAGCGCGAGCCCCTCGACACCGTTGCGGCCAAAGAAGCCGCGGCTGTCGGTCGCGCCGGTGACGGTGCCGTCGGCGCGCAGGATGAAGAGGTTCGACAGATCGGCAGCCTCGTCGGGGCCGGCGATCCTGAGGTAGTCACCTGCCGTGCGACTCGGTCGCCAAAGGAAGGCGTTGCTGTTGACGACCGCTCCGACCACCGTCACGAACCCGGGTCGCGGGGGAACCAAGATGTGGTCGGCGTTCTCGAGCGGAATGTCAGGAAGCGCGTCTATCGAGGTCACTTCGGGGCTGAGTTCCAGCGCAATGCGGCCATTCGGCTGCACCCTGGCCAGGCGGTCGATCTGCGCCTGCGTCGCGGCGTTGCTGATCTCGGTGGCACGGCCGGCGTTGACCTCGTCGCGCTGGTTGGCAGCCTGGCGCGCCGCCTGCGTCGTCGCCTGAGACTGCAGTCGAGCAATCGCTGCGGTGAGGTTCTCGCGCTGGCGCCTGCGCGTCTCCTCGCGCGAGAACTCCATGCCGAAGACGTAGGCCTGCGGCGTGAAGCCGCCGGCGCGGGCGATCAACTGGCGCAGCGTCTCGCCCGGCAGCAACTGGTACACGCCCGGCGTTGCGACCTCGCCCTCCACGGCTGCGAGTCGGTTCTGCCTTGCCACCGGTACCTGGAAGTCCTTCTGATTGAAAACCGTGACCACGTCGCCCGGCTTCAACTCGATGTTGTTGGCGGCGTCGCCCTGCAAGACCACCTTGCCGAGGTTGAACGGGATGACCTGGGTGCTCAGGTCTTTCGGGTCCAGGCGCTCTATGACCGCGTAGTCCCAGTTCAGTTCGTCGAACAATGTGGCTGGCGCCTTCTTGGCGCGTTCGACGGCAGCGTTGAATGCTTCGTCATCGTCGCCCGCCTGGCGCTGCTTCGCCGGCGGGGTCCTCGATGCCGATGCGCTGCCCTGGTTCTGCTGCTTGTCCTGATTGCGCGCGCCCTCCTTGTCACTCTGCGCAGTGCCGCTTCCTGAGCCGGAATCGTCTCTCTTCACTTCATCCTTGAGCACCTGCACCAGCAGGTTCTTGCGGCGGTAGAAGTCCGGCGAGATCAGCGCGTCGGGACTTGGAATCAGGTCACTGATGCGCATCCCCGGGAAGTACGGGTACCGCAGTGGCTGGGCGACGTGGCCGCGCAGCGTCACCGCGTTGGCGAATGCGGGTGAGATCGTCAGCAGCGTCACCACGTCGCCGTCGCGAAGCGGTTTCACCAATCCGGCGGCGTCGAGCTTGAATTCCTCGACGAAGCGCGCGGCACGCGGTTGCGAGGGGTCGATGCGCTCGAGCACGGCGCGATTCGGGTTCGACAGCACAGGGGCGCCGCCTGCGTAACGTAGAAGTTCGGCAACCGGTTCCTTCGTGTCCTTCAGCTCATAGATTGCCGCGTTGTCGAGTTCGCCGTTGAGAGCGACCCGTGGGCCGACGGGGTGGAACACCACCACGTCGCCCGCAACGAGCTGCAGGTCCTTCGACTTGTCGCCCTGGACGAGAAACGCGTAGACGTCCAGCTCGGAAACGATAACGCCATCTCGGCGCAGGCTGACCTTGCGCATCGAGCCGTTCGGCCCTGGCCCACCAGCGGCCACGACTGCCGACAGCAGCGTCGCCTGGCTGCCTAGCGTGAACACGCCCGGATGCCGCGCCGGGCCAACGACGAACACCTTTACCCCGTTCAGCCGGCCCAGGCTCACGCTCAGGTTGAAGTTCGTGTAGAGGCGGCCGATCTGCGCTCGCAGCTGCCGTTCGAGGTCGGATGCCTTCACGCCGGTCACGGTGAAGCTGCCGATCTTGGGCAGGTTCAACTGGCCGTTGCGGTCGACCTTGGTGCGGTAGTCGATGTCGATCGAACCCCATGCTCGAATGACGATCTCGTCGCCCGGGCCGACGGTGTAGTCGGCCGAGACCGGCACGTTGTCGAGTGACGTGAAACTGTCTGCAGGCTCGGCGAAGAAGCTGCTGCCGAACACTGGCAGCAGGCGGCCGGTGGACGCCTGCACGAACTTCTGGAATTCGCTCGGCTTGGGTGGAGGCACGATGCGACGCAGCTGCGGCTCGCGGCTGAATTGGCTGTTGGCGCCGGGAGAGTTGCCATATTCCTGCCGGCCTGGCAGGCGTTGCGGGTTCGTGATCGCGGTGCCGGTTATGTTCGCCCCGGTGTCGAAGTCGCTGTCCGGCTGTTGGGGCGATGCGGTCGTCGCGCCGGAGGTGCCGTAGCCTGCGGCGTCTGGTGGGTCGGCAGCAAGCGCCCACTGCGACAGCAGCAGGCCGACCGCGGCGATATACGGCAGTGCTCTAAGCGGCAAAGGTGAACGGAACAATGACATTAGGGAGGCGGTTGCTAAGCATCGGGTTTCGGGGCGGTGGCGACGTAGCGCTTCTGCCATACCGTTGGCCCGCCTTCGCGCCAGTCGACCGGACGTCTCAAGCCGAAGCGCGCACTGGCGCCGCCACCTGCGGCCAGCGCGGCGCGCAGCGGCGCGCAGCGGCGTATGTTACCGGATAGTGGGTCGACGCTGGTCCGCGGCCGAGTTTGGCGCAGCGAGGGCGCGGGCGTGAGCGGGTGACGGGCCTGGCCGCCCCGCAGGCTCGTCAAACCGGTGCGCCGGCGCCCAGCGGCGCGAAGCTGCCGCCGCGCTTGTCCTTCCACGCGCTGATCGCTTCGGCCATCTCGTCGGCGTCGAAGATCGCGCTCTGCAGCAGCGTCATCTGTGCCAGCGCAGCAGCGGTGCCGTGATCGCGCGTGAAGTTGATCGCGAGCTTGCTGCCGGCGATGGCCAGTGGCGACTTGGCGGCGATGCTTTGCGCGATGGCCATCGCGTGGACCTGCAGCGCGGAATAATCGGGGAGCACGGCGTTGACCAGGCCGATAGCCAGCGCACGCTCGGCCGCGAGGCGCTCGCCGGTGTACGCCATCTCGCGCGCCACACCGGGTGCGACGATCTTCGGCAGTCGTTGCAACACGCCCAGGTCGGCGGCCATGCCGATGTTGATCTCCTGCACGCAGAAGAAGGCGTCTGCCGTGCAGTAGCGCAGGTCGCACGCCGCGGCCAGGTCGAGCGCGCCGCCGATGCAACCGCCCTGGATCGCGCAGATGACCGGAAAGCGCGCAGCATCGAACACGTCGAAGCAGGCCATCAGACGGCGGAGCATCTCCTGGAAGGCCAGCCGCGCGCGCGCCGTGCCGGTGCGCAGGATTGAGTCGTCGCTGGCAAACGTGTCGAGCGCCATGCCGGCACTGAAATGCTTGCCGGACGACGAGATCACGAGCACGCGGACCTGACCTTCGTCGTGCAGCGCCTGCACCGCGTCGCGCAGCAGGGGAAAGAAGCGGGGCGACATCGTGTTCATGCGCTCGGGTCGGTTAAGCTGCAGGTGGGCGATGCCGTCGGTGACGCTGAGCTGGAAGAAGTCGTTCATCGGAGTCTCCAAGGAAGGCAGGCACCATAGCGCGAACTGCCGCACTGTCAACCGCCTTCGCGGAAGGGCTCGATGACGAGCGGGCGCGAGCCGCCGCAGCCAAGCGCCTGTAAATCTGCGCAGCAAGGGCGGCTCGCACTCGCGCCTGCCCTGCACAAATGCATCGGTGCTTCGGTCCGGCGCGAACTGCCTACACTGCGCGGATGATTCCGACCTCGACGCTGCCTGCCGCCATCTTCACTGCCGACGGTCTTCGCCTGCATCTGCAAGCCTGGCCAGTGACCGCGCAGGCCGCGCGCGGCAGCGTGTTGATCGTCCACGGCCTGGGCGAGCATATTGCCCGCTACGCGCCGCTAGCCGCGGCGCTCAACGCCGGGGGCTGGCAGGTGGCGGGGTTCGACCAGCGCGGCCATGGCCGATCGGAGGGCCCGCGCGGCGGCCTCGCGCAGGCCGACGACCTGCTGCGCGATCTGGCGCGCGTGATTGACGCAACGCGCGCTGCGTTTCCCGGTCCATTGGTGCTGCTCGGCCACAGCATGGGCGGTCTGGTCGGAGCGCGCTTTGTCGCCGAGGGCTTGCAGGCGCTGCCGGCGGACTGGTACCGCGATGTCAACGCACTGGTGCTGTCGTCGCCCGCGTTGGATCCTGGCATGAATGCGGCGCAGAAGCTGCTGCTCGCCGTGCTCGGACCGCTCGCGCCCGGCCTCGCGGTCGGCAATGGCCTGAAGCCGGAATGGATTTCGCGCGATTCCGCGGTCGTCGACGCTTACGTCGCCGACCCGCTGGTGCACGACCGCGTCACGCCGCGGCTGGCGCGTTTCATCCTCGACGGCGGCGCAGTGGTGCGAGAAGCCGCTGCGCGCTGGACGGTGCCGACGCTGCTGCTGTGGGCCGGCAGCGACCGCTGTGTCGCGCCCTGCGGCAGCGCGGCGCTCGCAAGCGCCGCGCCGCAGTCGGTGCTGCAGGCGCGGTGCTTCGCGCCGCTGTACCACGAGATCTTCAACGAACCCGAGAAGAGCGAGGTGTTGGCGGCGCTGAGCGCGTGGCTGGCGGAGCGGGGACAATCGGGCCCGCCTGCCCAAGATCAAAGCGGAGACGCCGATGAACGCGCGTGACCCGAACCTGCCCCTTCGCGCGGACGAAGCTGATCAGCTCGCCGCGTTCAGCGCCCGCGTCTGGGACGAAGACATCGTTCCAGCGCTCACCGAGTACATCGCGATTCCCGCCAAGAGTCCGATGTTCGATCCGGCGTGGGAGAAGAATGGGTACATCGAGCGCGTCGTCCGCGACGCGGCGAACTGGGTCGAGAGCAAGAAGGTGGCCGGCCTCAAGCTCGAAGTCGTGCGCCTCAAAGGGCGTACGCCGCTGATCTTCTTCGAGGTGCCGGCGACCCGGGCCGCGAGCAGCGACACGGTCTGCATGTACGGCCACCTCGACAAGCAACCCGAGTTCAGCGGCTGGCGCAGCGGCCTCGGGCCGTGGACGCCGAAGTGCGAGGACGGCAAGCTCTACGGCCGCGGCGGCGCCGACGATGGTTACGCGGTGTACGCAGCGATCACCGCGATCATGGCGCTCGACCGCCAGGGTATCGCGCGGCCGCGCGTCGTCGGCATCATCGAAAGCTGCGAGGAGAGCGGCAGCGCCGACCTGCCGGCGTACATCGAGCTGCTCGCGCCGCGTTTGGGCAGCGTGAGCCTCGTCGTCTGCCTCGACTCCGGCGCCGGCAACTACGAGCAGCTCTGGCTGACGACCTCGCTGCGCGGCATGGTCAGCGGCGTGCTGAAGGTCGAGATACTGACCGAAGGCATCCACTCGGGCGACGCGAGCGGCCTCGTGCCGTCGAGCTTTCGCATCCTGCGCCAGGTACTCGACCGGTTGGAGGACTCGAAGACCGGCCGCCTGCTGCCGCAGAGTTTTCACTGTGAGGTTCCAGCCGAACGCGTCAAGCAGGCGCGAGTCGCGGCGCGGATTCTCGGCGCCGAAGTGTGGAAGCGCTTCCCCTGGGCTTGCGGCGCGGACGGTGCGCTGAGCCTGCCGACAACCACCGAGCCGGTCGAAGCGCTGCTCAACCGCACCTGGCGGCCGACACTCAGCGTGACCGGCGCAGACGGCCTGCCGGAGATCGGCAATGCCGGGAACGTGCTCCGTCCCTACACGGCGTTCAAGCTCAGCCTGCGCCTGCCGCCGCTGGTTGATGCGCACGACGCCGCACGCAAGCTCAAGGCGCTGATCGAAGACAACGCGCCGTACAACGCCAGGGTCACATTCACCGCCGACGGCCGCGCTGGCGCCCATGGCGCGACGGGCTGGAATGCGCCATCGCTGGCGCCCTGGCTCGAAACAGCGTTGCAGCAGGCGTCGCAGGCGCATTACGGTGCGCCGCTCGGCTTTATCGGCCAGGGCGGAACGATCCCGCTCATGAGCATGCTGCAGAAGGGCTTTCCGGCCGCGCAGATGATGGTATGCGGTGTGCTCGGCCCGAAGAGCAATGCCCACGGACCGAACGAGTTCCTGCATGTGCCGTACGGGAAGAAGCTCACGGCGGCAGTGGCGCAGGTGATCGCAGCGCATCCCTGAGGGGTGACGCGACGGGTGTTGCCGGGTCGTCGCCGGCGCTGCTCAGTCCGTGGGTGGGGTCCGTGTCGCCAGACGCGGGCGCGACGCCTCCTTCACGGCGAGTGCCGCGGCGCGGGCGAGGCGAGGCAGACCTTGCCGATCTCAGGGTCATTGCAGTGCCAGGTGCTGCAACAGCGCCAATCGCAGCATGATGCCGCGCCCGACCTGAAGATCACACTGTCGGCGTTGGCACCATATGCGCAACAATTCTTGGCTGCCACGATAGAAAGACGTTGAAGTGCGGAACCATTCCCTGGCCATGGTGCTTGCGCTTGCGCTGGCGTCTTCGCAGAGCGTGCGGGCGCAGAGCGCGAGCGCCCGCAAGGACCAGATTTCCAGGGGGAAATACCTCCCGGCTTCGGCGGCTGCAACGAATGCCACACGCCCAAGTTCATGACGCCGAGCGGACCCGCGCCCGATCAGTCGCGCCTCCAGTCGGGCCACCCGGCCGATGCGGCGTTGCCGCCTCCAACCGCCGGCGTCGTTGCCCCAGGGCGATGGGGGGCAGTGACAACCGACGGCCTGACGGCCTGGGCCGGACCGTGGGGAATCAGCTTTGCGGCGAACCTCACGCCGGACAGGACGAGCGGGCTCGGCAACTGGACGCTCGACCAGTTCAGCAAGACGATGCGCAGCGGCAAGCACCTCGGCGTCGGTCGAGCGCTGTTGCCGCCCATGCCATGGTTCAACGTGGCCGTCCTCAGTGACGCGGACATGGCTGCGCTCTTTGCCTACCCCTACCTCAAGTCGATCAAGCCGATCGCGAACCTCGTGCCGGCACCGATTCCGCCGAAGTAGCCGAACCCAACTGCACTGTGGGTCCGTACCGCGCTGCAGGGTGCGTCGAGGCCGCGGTCTCATTGGGAGAAGTCGATGGTCAAGCAAGTCTTGTTCGCCGATGTCGCCACCGCGGCCGCGTGCCAGATCTTTGGCGAGCGCATATCGGTCCTCGCC
>Ga0209048_10007426_pt1 | contig 10123 bp, 5 predicted proteins | sample FrelakmetCRP12CR_FD_187146 | JGI IMG/M metagenome (GOLD analysis project Ga0209048, IMG submission 187146) | Freshwater lake sediment microbial communities from the University of Notre Dame, USA, for methane emissions studies - CRP12 CR (SPAdes)... | ecosystem: Environmental > Aquatic >... | reverse complement strand
CGCCCTTCTTCTCACCGGACGCAGCCTAACCCCGAACGACCAGAATCTACGCAAGATTCTTGATTTCTTCGGGATTTCTTGGATCGCCGTAAGCGATAAGGAGTTCACTACAGACCGTAGTCCCTTCGTAGCCTCCGGCGCCTACTGTGTGTTGATTCCTGCAGACGCGATGGCTTCAATTCTTGAATTCGGCGGTACGAGTCGGGCGCAACTGCAGAGCACCCTGAAGACCGCTCACTCGGCCTATGTTTACGGCGCTGAGGACGCTTCGAGACTCACCCAAATTCTGAGGTTTCTCACTGGGGATCCTGACGCAGAGGCTAACCCTCTCGAACAGGCCTTGGGAAATCTGACGGTGTCCAAGGATTTTCCTGAGATCTGTGGTCCATTGGCAGGATTAAGCCTCCCGGCGAGCCTGACAGATGCGTGTTGCATTATGCGCGTGTCGCCTCGCGTTCGGGGAGTCGAGACTCTCGTATCTGCCGACGACGGCGCTATCTTTCTTGGCGTCTCCGGAGAGCACGGGCGTTTCTTTTTGTCTGCATCCCACGAGATCATTGATATCAACGCTCCTATCAAGCGAGGGTACTTCGACATTCAGAAATGCTTCTGCGCCGCCGCTCCGCTTGTGATGTTCATAAAGTGGGCATTTCGCGACGCATGTTGGTGCAGTAGGGAAAGCAACGCGTGTCTGATCGTCGACGATCCCCTCCTTCAACCCAGATATGGCTTCTTCGATTTCCGACAAGTGCTCGATTTAATGGAGCGTTATGGTTTCTCGACCAACATCTCGTTTATTCCTTGGAATTGGCGAAGGACCAATCCCGCCGTGGCGCAGCTTTTCGCAAAGCATCCAGACAAGTTTTCCATTTCGATTCACGGATTGGACCACACGGCGGACGAGTTTGCGACGCGATCAGTCCGAGACCTGAACTATCGGGCCAAATTGGCGGCCAAGCGGATGCGGTTGCACCGGGCGATCACAGGCGTGCCGTACGATCCGGTCATGGTGTTTCCCCAAGGGGTTTTCTCAGCGGAAGCCGCGCATGTTCTGAAACACAATAACTTCATCGCCGCGGTCAATACGGAAGTGACTCCATTGGAGAGCTTGGACATGGGCACAGAGATCGCCGAGCTGTGGGATGTGGCGATTATGAAGTATGCCAGTTTCCCCATATTCACCAGGAGATACCCGAGGCATGGCATCGTGAACTTCGCCTTCGATCTTCTTCTGGGCAAACCCTGCCTGATCGTAAGCCATCACGATTTCTTCAAAGACAGTTGCAGCGAAGTCGTCAACCTCGTCGAACGTCTGAATTCGCTGAATTGCACCCTGAAATGGCGGGGATTGGGAGATGCCTTGAAGCACAGCTGGCGAGAGCAGCGCGATGAGGAAGGGAATACCCTTGTTCAAATGTACGCCAATGCGCTGACGGTCGAGAACCTTGAGTCTCAGCCAAGGGTATTCCATTTATCCAAGAAGGAATGTGATGGCCGCAGCGTAAGGGCCGTTGAATGCAATGGCAAGGGTGTTGACTGGTCCTACGAGGAGGGAAATGTCTCTTTTAGCATCACGGTACCACCCAATGAACGGGGACTAGTCCAAGTGATCTATAACGATGTCTACGGAGAGAGCATGCAAACCTTCAGCGCGCGGTACCGAATCAAGACCTGCGTTAGGAGATACGTGTCGGAGATCAGAGACAACCACCTTTCGCAAGTGGGCGTGCTTGCCAAGTGCGCCGCTATTCTGAACAGACTTATCCGATGAGGTAGCGCAACGCAGCAAGGATCAAGAAGTGCCTAATTCTACTTTGTCAGATTAGAAATCATTAAAATCATACAGTTACGTTTTGAAGGCCCAATTTTGCACGCTCCATCGGAGGAACGATGAACCGCCGATAGCAGAGTTTGCTGGTCCTTAGCTATGATTTCAAGTAAAATCATTGACTTAAATCTGACAAAGTAGAACTAAGCGCCCATTAACTTCCGCGGAAGTAAATTCATGTTGGCCGGGTTGGTCACGAAGCGGGAATGTTGGACACTGACATGGCGCGGCAGACTGACGCTGGCGGCGTTGTTGGTGGTGGCCTGCGCGTTTGCGGTGATTGAGGTCCATCCCTTTCTGGCGGTGACGGATCGGGTGCCTGCCCGGCTACTGGTGATCGAAGGGTGGATGCAGGCAATCATCATGCAGCAGGCGGCAGAGGAATTCCGTTCCGGAGGATATGAGCGTGCAGTGCTGATTCAGCCGATTCTCGGTTTGGACGACCAATACGAGCCAGGACGGTATTACGGGAATTGGATGGCGACTTTGCTCGTTCAGCACGGCGTGCCAAAGGAGCAACTGACCACGCTTTTCCCCAACGTGGCCGAAAAGGATCGTACCTACCATTCGGCTCTGGCTGTCAAGCAATGGCTAGTGGAGCAGGGGTTGTCAATGAAGTCGATCGACGTGGCTACCCAGGGGCCGCACGCGCGCCGGTCCAGGTTGCTTTACCAAAAGGCATTTGGCGAAAGCTGCGAGGTCGGCATCATTGCATTGCGAAACCTCGAGTATGATCCGGCGCATTGGTGGCGCACGAGTGAGGGGGTGCGGGAGGTTATCGGCGAATCGATCGCGTATGTGTACGCCCGATTCTTGTTCCATCCGACATCAAAGTGAAGGAGCTTCCCAAGATATGAAAGCCGCTGACAAATTCGTGGCCGGTTGGAATAGGGTGTAACCAGTCGAGCGCGCCTCGGGCTCAGGTGACGAGGCGAGGATGGGCACCCCCCGTCGGTCAGCCTCAGCATCTCCCTGCGGTCGCCATCGCCCGCCAGGGCCAAATTATTGTCATCGGTGGGTTCCGCGGGTGGATGCTTGGTACACACCTCATCCTACCCGCGTTCGCTTCCAGCCGACAGGAGAACCCACCGCTCCTTTTTCAACCCTGGCCAGCCATCGCTACCCCCACGCTCGACTGGCTACGCTCATCCAGAACTTACGTTACTTACCAAAATTATTGTGTCACCGGGGGATACAAGTGCGGTGGCTGCAAGGTCGCGCCCCCGGCTTGTGTCAACGGATGAGGGTAAGTATATGGAGTGTAGTGCACAGTCCATGTATTCGTTGCAGAACAGCGATACAGGGTGTTGGTATCGGTTGCCCAGTAGCCGACGCCGCCCTTTCCCGCATCGGCGACTTCCGTGCCCGTTGTGCAGGTGGTTGGTCGGTTTGCAAGTGTGCCGAAGCCTGTGCCGGTCGTACCGTTGAACGGGCTGGTTGGCGAGATTTGGGCGCTCTTGGATACCGCCTCGTAATAGTCACGGTTGGGTAGGATATGCGGAATATCTTCATTTTCTATGTTTAAAGAAATTTGGTTTCCGGTTGAGCCAAATCGGTTATTCCAAAGATACACCGGTCGCAATTCAGCGTTGCCTGTTCTGCCAGGCTGGTGCCAACAAGGATATCCGTGATACGTGCTGGTTGGGCTTCTATTGCCATCAATTGACTGTGTGCCGTCACATACGCCGCATCCTTCCGGATTCGGATTTATGCTTCTGTAGTATTGAAGCGCCATGGAACTACTCGTAGGGCTTATGATATTGTTGAATACCATAAACTCCCCGGAACCCTGGTGATGAATGATTCTGTATCCTCCATCGGTGTCCGTATTGGAAATGGTGTTGTTATATACTTCCATATTTACAGGTCCTCCATGACAAGCGCCGTGTACTGCCACTCTGGCATTGGTAATAGTATTGTACCTGACCACGAACCTGCCGCCATGCCATACATCCATTCCTGATGCGCCGAGGTTTTCCTTCGCGTAGTTAAACACATTGTCCTCAAGGAACAGGTTTTCGGCTGTCCCCTGAAAGCTTGGACCCCAATCATTGTCACCTGCTCCAAAATAATATATTGGGCGGTCATGGGTCGAACCCTGAAAAATGTTATGGTCAATCACGCCGCTGACACGTTTTGTCGCTTGGGTATGACCAAGGGCAATGGCGCTGCCTGTCGTAGTATTAAACGTGTTGTTATCGATACGCAACTTATCAACCCATGGATCACCGGTTATATAACCTATTGAAATGTTCGCGGAACTGCCCGAAGAGCCGAAAACAAATCCACTTATGCGCATGAGATTTGTTATATGGGTTGTTGCTGGCGTGGTAATGCCGAATTGGTTTCCTGTGCTAGTCACGGTGCAACCTCTCACCGATTGGCATATGATCGTCACACCGTTTCTCGGGCTAAGCAATACTCCAGTGAACGAATACGAACCGTTGGCGAGGGTGATGGTCGCCCCATCGCTCGCGCTTGATATTGCTGAATTGATTTCAGAAGTCGTGCTGCCCGCCGTGCAATTCCAAGTCGTTCCGGATCCGCTGCAGGCAGCTTGGGCACCGGACGCCGACCAAAGAAGAACGAATAACAATATTGCTGGTCTGTACATAAGAAATACCTCTCGCTGTAAAAATCTCTCAACACTACCGAAATGCTGAATCGGTGAACGCCTCAAGCAGAGCCCTCAACGCTATTTACTTGAGTACTTTTCCTGATACCATCTCTTTCGTATGCCTTTCATCACCTCCAATAGTTTTGGCGGAACGATACGCGTGAGCCCATGGTGTACTTTTAGTCTTAGAACCGCTCGACCTCTTAGAGTAAGCGGAACGAAATATTTAGGGATCAAAACCTTCTCAAATCCGTTGGATGCCTTAAATTGTCCCAATGTACCGGTACTCCAAACCCCATACTGAAGGTATTGCACATGCTTTGATGCGCATATCTCTACAGTCTTTGCGAGCAAAGCATTAGACACCTTCTTGTCTCGGTGCTCAATCTTGGATATCACTTGTAGCGTACTTGCACATCCTTCAGTGAGAAAAATCTTGACGAATCCAACCAATTTATCTTGATAATAGGCACAGATGAATTTACTTTGATTTAGATAAGTTCCATTTTCCAATTTTACTGTGTCAAAGTCTTTCTTATAGTGCCAAAATTTCTTGCCTTGACGAATCGGGCACTCATCGTAGATCTCCATTATCCCATTCACAAGATCGTCATTGAATTCCGCCTCGTGTACTGTTATTCCTTTCTTGCTTGCTTTGGATATGTTTTTCCTATTCTCTTTGATGATTTGGTTGTTTAGCCAATTGTCATAGGTCGTCAGTCTCAATGCCGCAATCTCTTCCCATTCGAAATAATACTTGTGTCGTGGGGCAGTGTCGGGAAGTCTCTGTCCAAAGGTAACAAGATCAAAGTTATAACCATGGCCGGTTATTTTCTTGATGATTGCCGTAGGATCCTCTAGTGATCCATAGCATTCTGGTGCGATATTGGCATATCTGATCCACTTGCCTATCGTTATGATCTCGATGTCATCAATCCAAATTGACATGGCCTTTCCTCTTGGTTCATTCCGGCTTTGGTGTGGGTAATGGGGGTCGGGTATAGGTTCAGATCGCAGCCGGCAAAGTGCATAATCGCGCGTGGGCGATGAGCCCGCAGAAGCGCCAGCACGGTCGACGAGTCACCGATGTCCGCGCGCACGAAGACATGGCGCGTATCTTCCCATAGACTGGCTAAGTACTACGAGCAGCATATGTTCCATTCTCCATTTTAACCGTCTCGAAGTCTTTTCCAAAATGCCAAAATCTCCTTCCCGCTCTAATAGACGTTTCATTATATATAGACATAATTCCCCTGACGTAATCGTCATCGTATTCAGACACCCGAATTACTATTCCTCTTTTTTCGCTAGCTCGAATGTTTCGCCTAGTGGTTGCTGGAATCTGCTCTTGAAACCAATGCTCATATGTGGTGATAGGTAGTACCGCATAATTGTCCAACTCGTAGTGATAACTGTATCTAGGATCGATGTCTGGGACCCTCTGCGCAAAGGTAAAAAAATCCGGCTTGTTTTTTTCCCCCTGAAGCTCGGCAACCAACATCTCTGGACACGGCAATAAGTCGCGTTCAAGCCAATACTCATCGAATATCTCTGCTGTCTTTAACAATCGGCCCCTCAGCAAAACGGTTACACCGCATACCTGCATGGCGGGAACGCTTTTTCTTTTACCTCTTACACTCGCATTGATCACGTTTGACATACAATCTTCTCAAATTCAGCTTACTGGTAGGTGAGTGTCACACTTAATGTGGGTGCACCTCTCGAAACATTGGGACAGCCTTCAAGGCTGTCCCAATTGTTACTATATTAGCACTTAATACCCCGCACCATATCCCGACAGCGGGCCGCCGGTAGAGATAGTACCGGTCGCCCAGGTGCTCGGCAACGTGGTGAGCGTGGTAGTGCTACTCGTCTCGCTAGGCCGGGCCGTGCTGCCCACCTTATCGTAGAACTTTAGCATACCATTCGGGCTCAGGATAGCAACCCAGTACGTCGTGCCGGCGTTGACCGCGATGGCGGGCAGCAGCACCTTGTTCCAAGTCCCCGCCACAGGCGAACTTAACGTCCCCTGGGCCAACAGAGCGCCCGGATGCCCATTGTTATCCTTATAGATACCGGCGATCAGCTTGGTGGAAGCCGAAGCCGTATCTACATACACGGGCAGACTGGTGACCTGACCCGTGACCGAAGCTGTCGTCTGGAACGCCGCCGCTATGCCCTGCACGAGGGAATCGGCCACCGCTCCAATCACCTGATCACCCAGCAAGCGTTTCGGAGGCGAGGAGGTCGCCACCGCCTTATTCATGTCGGTTTGGATTTCAGTTGCGCTCAACGCCCGACTATAAATGCGGATCTCGTCGATGTAGCCCTTGAAGAACTCGCTCCACACGCTGTTGCCGCCGATGCGCAGCGCCCCACCGGAAACCGTAATGCTTCCCGCTTGCGCCTTGCTGGCTACCTGATTGCCATTGACATAGAGCCGCTCGGTGGCGCCGTCGTAGGTGGCGGTTAAATGCACCCAGGTGTTGACGGTTAGCGCCGACCCGCCAGGCAGGTTCTGGTCGCCGCCGATGTGAAGGCTGGCCACGGGCTGGTTGGAGTCGGAGTTGGCGTACAGCCCATACGCTAAACCGCCGGTCTGTTCTTTGAGCAGCACATTGCGCCAGCTACTCATCGTGGCAGTCGGATATACCCACGCCTCCAGCGTCATGCCGGTGGTCAGGTCCAGGGACGCCGAGTCGTTGACCGTCACCCAGTCATTAACCCCATCGAAGGACAAGGCGCTGCCGTATTTGCCGCTGCTGGTCCGCGTGGCGCCGCTGATGGCACCATGATTACCCTTGCCGGAGGCATCGACCACGGTCGCGCCGCTGGCTTCCTCGAAATTGTAGGCGGCGACTAGCCCCCCACTACCCGCGCTCGCCGCCGTCACCGTGATGGTTTGCGTCTTCGTGCTGGGCGTCGTGCCGGTGGGGCCAGTGGCGGTGAGGCTGATCGTATAAGTGTCCGCGGCCTTATAAGTATAGTTAAGAGGATTCTGGGCGGTGCTGGTGCCGCCATCCCCAAAATTCCAAGACCAGCCGGTCACAGTACCCGTGGAGGAATTCGACAATTTAACCGTTAAGGGCACCGACGTCGTCGTGGCGCTGAAATTAGCCGCCGGCTGGACCGCATTCGCCGTAATGGTCTGAGTCTTCGTATTGCTTCCCCCCGCACCGGTCACGGTCAGGGTGACCGTGTAAGGGGTACTTTTATACGCATAGCTTTTAACGAAAGTTTGGGCAGTGCTGACGGTGGTGGTGCTGCCATCGCCGAAATTCCAGGACCGAGACGAGATGCTGCCGGTCGAGGTATCGGTCAAGGTCACCACTAGCGGCTCGGGCCCGGAGGTCGGATTCGCGGTGAAACTGGCGGCGGGCGCTACCGAAATGTAGTTGGTTTTGGTCGCGGTATTTTCCCCGCCTGGACCGGTAACCTTGAGCTTGACGGTATAGACACCTGAATTCAAATAGGTCTTGGAGGGGTTTGGGGCGGGGCTGGTGGTACCGTCGCCGAAGTCCCAAGACCAAGTCGTGATATTGCCGGTCGAGGCGGCACTGCTAAAGGTAACCACTAGGGGCATTGGACCCGTGGTTGGAGTGGCGCTGAAGCCAGCCGTGGGCGCGGTGGAAGTAGCACCTATGGTTGCGTTGACCTCATTAGAGAAACCGCTCTCAGTGGTTTTAGCAATGTCATAAGCCTTGGCTGCGAAGTAGTAGGTCTTTCCGTCCTCCAGGCCGGTTAGAGTGTATGTGGTCTGGTTGCCAGCATCCGCGTTGGCGGTGTAGTTGCCGCTGGCTTGCCCGTAGTAAATTCGATACCCACCCACGTTGGGTGAGGGGCTGGCGTCCCAGGCCAAGGAGACTTGGCCAGCCTGGACAGTGGTGACATAGAAAAAAAACATGATTGCTAAACTTAGCAGCAAGCCTGAAGTTCTGACTAAATTCAGCAGTGTCGTGTTAACTTTAAACATTACAGTACCTCATTTTTAATATGGACTTTGGCCATGGAGTAGTTTTTGAAACAGGAAGCAGGGGTAACCGATGGGGGTAAACTAACGGGGTTCTCACACCAAACCGGAGCGTCCCATGCCCCCTCTTGCCGGAGATGATCATAGCGGTTCTGGCCCCGGTTGCCGGGTTGTTTTCCGCAGCGGTCTGGGGTCACGCCCAGGTGTTGCTGGTCGGCGCCATCCTGTGCCAAGGACCCCCACACGGTGGCCGCGGCCCTGCGGGTGATGAGGTTGGGATAGGAACCCCCGGTTTGAACGCTATCATCGGGTGTTGAATCGGGCGCGCTGGTCGGGCTTGCAGGCAGCCAAAATGGCTTGGTTCTGGCTATAATATTTTCTTTTTATTCAAGGTAAATCGAATGCAGCAAACCGTAGAGAAAATGATTACATACGGACGTGGCATCTGGCGGTACCGTTGGTATGCCATAGCCATGGCGTGGGTGATCGTCCTGGCAGGTTGGGTAGCTGTATCCCGCATGCCCGATAAGTATACAGCAGACGCCCAGATATATGTGGATACTGCCAGCATTCTGAGGCCATTTTTGAAGGGACTTGTTGTGGATGAGAATAGTGTAGGCCAACAACTTGGCTTGATGACTCAACTACTGGTCGGTCGACCTAATTTGGAGCAAGTGGTGCGCATGGCTGGATTTGATCGCCAAGCGCAGGCGCCGCAGCAGTGGGAGAGCACGTTATCCCGATTGAAACAAAACATCTTGGTGGTAGGTAGCAAGACAAACCCAGATCCTCGTGTCTCTTATATCAATCTGTACACTATATCCTACTCAGACGGTGATCCCGAGTTGGCCAAGCGGGTTGTACAAGCGTTGATAACCACCTTCAAGGACAATAGTGTGGGTAAAACCCGGCAAGATGCCGAGATGACAAAGCAGTTCCTGAAGCAACAAATTAAGGAATATGAGGAAAGACTGACTGTGGCCGAGAACCGTGTACAGGAATTCAAGCGCCAGCATACTGACGTACAGGAAAAGGACTATTTTGCACGCTTACAGTCTGCCCAGTCGGCGACTAAGGACATCGAATTGCAGATTCGCGAGGCCGAGTCCCAACGTAATAAACTGCAGCAACAACTCACAGAATCCAGGCTTTTGAAACTGCAGGCGCGATTAGATGATTTGTTGCTCAATTACACTGAGGCACATCCGGATGTGGTCGCGACCAGGCGCAGTATCGCCAAGCTTGAGAAACAGGGGAAGGTGGAGTTAAAGGAGTTATCGTCTGATACAACCAGCAGCGCAGCTGTAGCTAATCCAGGGTATGAGTATCAACAACTCAAACTAAAGCTGGGAGAGGTCGAGAGGGAACTGGCCGCTCTACGGACGAGGCAAGAGGAGTATCGTCGCCGGGCCCAAGCGCTGCAGCAGCAAAGAGAGACGCTACCCGTAGTGGAGGCGGAGTTGCAGCGCCTGAACCGGGACTACGAGATCAACAAGGAAAGATACAATACTTTGGTAGAGCGGCGGGAATCCATAAAGCTGTCGGGAGACATCCAGCAGACCGATGAAGAGGTGAAGTTCGAGATAGTTGAAGTACCCCGTGTATCGATGTGGAAAGCTTGGCGGCAGCGGATAGTGCGGATAACCGGGGTTCTGGCGGCGGGCCTTGTCGGGGGTTTGATGTTGGCTGTTGTTTTGTCGAAAATTCG
>Ga0209048_10007425_pt1 | contig 10124 bp, 9 predicted proteins | sample FrelakmetCRP12CR_FD_187146 | JGI IMG/M metagenome (GOLD analysis project Ga0209048, IMG submission 187146) | Freshwater lake sediment microbial communities from the University of Notre Dame, USA, for methane emissions studies - CRP12 CR (SPAdes)... | ecosystem: Environmental > Aquatic >... | reverse complement strand
AGAAGAAGCCGCCTTCCGACAAATTACAATACGAGGATGCAAAGGACCTGTCAAGAAGGAGAGTTGCGGTCGCATAAGATCCTTGAGACGATTAGAATAATCTTGACCGAACGAAGAGTAATATCTTAGTAACCTTTCTTGTCCTTAAGGCGACTCTGTAAAAAGGAGAGGGAAATCTAGCTTAATCTCACATAAACCCGGAAGCAAAAGGAAGATCTGAAAGGATGGATGTGAACGTCAACCATGCGCTGATCATCGCCGCAGGAAGAGGCGTGCGGTTTGGGAAAGCCACTCATCTGTGTCCCAAACCGCTCATCGAAGTGGCCGGGGTTCCGCTTCTCTACCGAACCCTTCTGACCGCCTGTAAGGCCGGCATTGATCATTTTACGATAGTAACCGGCTATGAAGGTAAGTCCCTGGAAGACTATCTACGCCACAAGACTCCCCAGGATATGAGAGTACAGTGCCTCCGAAACGAAAAATGGCAGCGCCCGAACGGTCTTTCCGTCGTGCGAGCTAAAGGTCATCTGCCGGATCGCTTTGTGCTTCTCATGGCGGACCATCTTTTTGAAGCCGAAATACTGAGAAATCTTGTTGCCGCTCCCCTCGCCTCCGGCCACTGCCGTCTGGCTGTGGACTTTCATCCGGAAAGGATTCCGGACCTGGCGGATGCGACGAAAGTGGCCGTTCTGGATGGACGGATGACAGACATAGGCAAAGAGATCAAAAATTACAACGCCATCGATACTGGGATTTTTCTCTGTACCCCGGGAATTTTCGAAGCTCTGGAAACAGCGATATCCAAAGGACAAGAGAGCCTTTCCGATGGCATCCGGGAACTTGCCCGCAATGGGCGCATGGAAGCGATGGATATCGGGGACCTTTTCTGGCAGGACATCGACGATGAAGTCGGCAGGTTGGTGGGGGAGAAGAGGCTTTCAGAGCTTTCGCAGAACGGGCAGTGTGAACAGTCTCCTTTGGAATTCCAGCAGACTTCCAAACGCCGTTGAGTGTTATCCGGCGCATCCTCCCGAGTACTTAATCGACTGAAAGATCACTAATCGCAGCTCCTTTCTGGGCCAAAAGGGCAACATAAATGAGAAGCCCGGCGCCAGCCCAGAAGATCTGTTCCAATCGGAGGGCTATTCCATAGGTCAAACCTAACGCCAAATTGAAGCCAAGAGCCTTGAAAGCGATGACGCGGGAGCCCTCCTGAACTCCAAGGCCCATGGGGATCGCAAAGGTGAGTAGATTAAACCACGTCCCCAGAAACCAGATGCCCGCAGCAGCAAAAAAAGAGCCATCCGTTAACAGGAGGAGAAAATACCAGGTTTTCATGATACTGCAGATCATCCCCAACATGTGCCAGAACATTGCAAGCGGGAGATCTCTCGGACGCTCTTGATAAAATCGCTGAAGTGTTTGATCCACTTGAGTAATTTGATCGGCAGCCTTCTTCAGAATCTTGCCCCCCACATTATGAGTCACGAGCCAGCGCACCACCGTTCCGAGTTTCCCATGTTTTTGAACGATCAGGAACCCCGCGATACCTGCTCCGAGAAGGACGCTGCCCGCGAACATGGCTGCAGATCCGGCAGCGGGCAGGTCTATTTTCCAAAGAATGAGCGTGGACCCAAGTACGACAAAGATAAGCTGAGAAAGAGCATAGGCAAGTTTGCCAATGATGACGCCAGTGGCGGCTTCCGGCCCCTGGTGGTTCAAGGACAAGAGGCTTCCCTTGATCACCTCCCCCCCTAAGTCGGCCGTGGGAGTAACATAATTGATGGAACTGCCGGCGAGGCGGATGCCGAACAAACGAAAAAAAGAGAGCGATCGAAGGGGCTCTGAAAGGCAGTATCGCCATCCGACAGTATGGAAGATATCTACGATTCCTTCCATTAGAATAAAGACCGCCAATCCCCAGCCAAGCAGGCAAAGGTCCCGCCACAGGGCATTGAGGCCGATTTGCCAGATCAGAAGTATCAGTAGGCCCGCTCCCAGCAAGATGGTGACGACATGGAATTTCTTCAAGACGGTTCCTTCCCATACGCCGGGAGTTTCTTTAAGATTTGACCATACTGGCGGAGTCGAACACCATGAATCGTAGCCGTGATCAAGGCCCAGAAAGTCACGGTCACAAAGGTTTGAAGAGGATAGCCCATGGAAAACCCGATGATGAACAGGGCCCCGTAAATATTGCGCCTTCCGGCGATACGCCGAAAGTTTCGGTCGAAACGGCTGAAGAGATCGATGCTCTTGCCGTGCCATTTGCCCGCCAGGGTGTAGAAAACGTTATCTGCAGTGTCCGTCAGAACCAACGCGGCTGCACAGAGTAAGGGAAGACTCCCCCCGGTGAAAGAACTCAAACCCACTCCAAGGGCTACATACCAGCTATTTTCATAAAAATAGTCGAGAATGTCCTCGTATTTTCCAAGCCAGCTAAACTGCAGTTTGGTGCGGGCCAGCTTGCCGTCCACCCCGTCCAGAATATTGACGGCGAAAGAGAAGAAGGCGCCCGCAAGAAAATAACCGTGCCAGAAAAGCCAGGCCACCAGGAAACCAAGGGATGCCACGATGATCGTGACCCCATCGGGTGAGACGGGGGTCTTTAGCAAAAGGGAGGTGAGGGCATTTTCAAACGGAGGATGAATGTATTGGGCAGGAAGGTCCATCACCTGCTTTTGTTGATTCCGGATGAGCAGGTGAGTGGCCATCTCGGCATCTCTGTCCGAACAGACCTCCAGAAAATATGGGGTTGCCGGCCCGCGTATCTCGGCACGAAAAAGTTCGATATCACTGGGCAAAAGAGGCGTGGCGCGGCGGGCCAGAGAGGGGATTCCCTGCTGAGACCAAATCAATAGGTCTTCTTTGCTCAACAATCCTGCCCGAATGATTTGCTTTTCCTTGTCTGCGGCATCCATCTGACAAAGTGTGGTCTCATGTGCGAACATCAACGCCCGGAGGAGCCGTGGATCAATCAGATGGCCGGCGTCAATGTAGACAAACTGCTCCGCCAGATTTGCAGTCGATGAAAGCGCTGCAGGCAGACGATCCCTTACTTGCATAGGTTCTACCCGGATAGCGCCCTGCCATTTCTCAAGGCCCTGAGGAGGATGGTCCGAGTCCCAAAGGAGGACCAGCCTTTTCAAGCCCAGTGCGTTGAGATGGAAAAGCGACCTGGCAATCAGGGGAATCCCGCCAACTCTTTTCCAAGCTCCCGGACTGCAGGCATTCAGAATGCCCAGAGTTGGGAAGGTTTGGCTGGAGGCGCCTGGACCACCGGATTGCTCCTGAGCTACTGATAGTGACATACAGAATCCAACTTCCCGTATTTGACTGAACTATCATCCATGAAGAAAGGCCACCTATTCATTTCTCCTTTGGTTCAGCTTTCCTGACAATACTTGTTTATGATAAGTGTTTGAATACTTCAAGTTCCATGAGAGGCAAAGTCAACATGGTCCGTAGAAACCCGCGGCAAATTTTTAGGGGAGGTATCGGTTGAATGCTCAGGATGATGTAAATACGAAGTGCAGGGGCAAAAATGGCAGCACTATTTCAGGGAAGGAGGTTGCAGGGTCGATGCAGAAGAGAATTGCCACAAAACGAATACTTGCAGCTCTCCTTGTTTTGCTCTCGATTGCCTATCCCGTTTTCGCCGAGCAGTGGGGTTTTGCGGCTATCGGCGATAATCGTTCGGCCTTTGCTTCCTACCGGAACGTTCTGAACGAAATTCGAACACAGAGGGTCAATCCCGAAGAAAGGTTCCCTTCGTTTGATTTTGTACTGGCCTGCGGAGATCTAGATCCCGTTGAAGAGAATTACAGAATCTTCAAAGAAATCTTCAAGACCGGAAAGCCGGCGTATTTCCCGGTCAGAGGAAACCACGAACTTCCTCCGGATGTACAATTTATCATAAAAAAGATTCTGCCTTCGTACGGCAAAGGCATAAACCGGCAGGATGAAAAGAATCTCACCTATTATACGGATTGGAAGAATGCGCGGCTCATTGTCCTGGATCAGTATTCCAGTTTCGATAAGTCTCTCGACGGGGGCGTGGCCTTGAAGTGGATCGAAAATGCTCTGCGTACGCCCGACCACATCCGCCATGTTTTCGTAACGTTTCATGAACCCTATCTGCCGCATCATGCTGAAAACGACCCCTTCTGGAGCCTGCTGGTCAGGCACCAGGATAAGGTGAGGGCAGTGTTTGCGGGGCACACCCATATGTACAGGATGGAAAGGTTCCCCGATAAGCTGACCGGAATCTATTATGTCAATACCGGCAATGCCGGAATGAACGTGCATAGCGACAACAGACAAACCATCGTCGAGGTCATGATAGACGGGGAGAGGGTCGCATTCAGGGTAGTTCAAGCCCCGAATGAAACGACCGATTTCAGGATCGTGGAGCAGTGGGAGCTCAAACCCGCGGGTGGCGAGCGATCACAGAACGCCGAGCGATTTCTACAAGTTTTTGTGAAAGCTGGCGGTAGTTTTGCCGGGCATTGTGGTGTTCCCTGACATACTTGAGGGCCTCCTCGCCAAACTTCCTCCTCATTTCCGGGCTTCTCAACAGGGCCCCAATCGCATCCGCCATAGCCTGTCCGGCATCCTCAGCGACGAGCAAGCCCGTTTGACCGCTGATCACGACCTGGCAAACCCCCGGGGAGTTCAGGGCGACCACAGGCAAACCACAAGCTTGAGCCTCCAGGTAGACCATTCCTAGAGATTCTCCGATACCGGGGAAAGCGAAAATATCTGCCGCAGAATAGTACTGAACCATGTGTTGACGAGCTACCCTCCCGGTGAATATCGTCCGCCCGGGCAGAAGCTTTGTCGCCAACCCCTTGAGGTGTTCTTCCATGGGGCCATCTCCGACCACAAGAAGAACCATTTCATGGTGCTCGCCCCGGAGTTGGGCAAGGGATTTGAAAAGGTAAATCAGGCTCTCGCACTTGACTCCACGCCGAAATCGGGCGGCAGTCATAACTACGGGTGCGCCATAAGGAATCCCGTATTGCCTGCGTATCCTGTCGCCATCAGCTTCGTCTCGTTGGAAGTCTTCAGGAACGATACCCGATGGCAGATAGGTGATCTGGTCAGTCCGAAGAATTCTCCGCAGCCCAGCGAGATCGTTGAGATTGTTTGTGAAAGCACCTGAGGCCGCTTTGAGCGCCAGGCGGTTCAGGGTGAAGCCGATGCGGCTTTGAGGCGTTTTGCGGCGCTTGGTGCTGTACATGGCCTGGAAAAGGACATAGGGGATCTTCTCCAGCGAGCAGACGGACGGTCCTATCATATCAGGTGACTTGTAGTAACTGTGGTAGGTGAGCCAAAGATCGGGTTGGAATTGCCGGGTTTTCCTGCAGGCTTCCAGGAAGCTTGAGCATGCTTCGAGCCAGCCCGTGCTTGATCTCCAAAACCACCGCGTTCGGAATTGGACGATTTCTCTGCACTCATGCCCCATGTCGTTCAGTGCATTCTGCAAACCGAGGGCAATCGTGAGGTCTCCGGACGGGTGCGCGTGGGAAAGCGGTTTGTTGGGGCAGAAGAAGGCAATCTTCATGTGATCCACGAAGTCACACGAAGAAACACCAAGAAAAGACTATTATAAAGACTTCGTGTCTCTTCGTGTCCTTCGTGGAAAAGAAGTTTCTTTTTATCCACATAGTCTCAAGGCTTTTGCAAAGCATCTATGAACAGTGAGTGGAGCCGCTTCACGCAGCTTCGGTTGTCGAAAACTCTTTCGACCCTGGCTCTGGCCAGCGTTATGTGGCGCTTGTATTTCTCCGGATGCAGCAGGATATCTGTGATCGCCGCTGCCATTCCGACATGATCATCAGGTTGAACCAGCACACCGGTTACCCCGTCTTCGACCAGTTCAGGAATTGCCGAAACCTTTGTGGCCACCGTAGGGACGCCTGCGGCCATGGCTTCGATGAGCACATTGGGTATCCCGTCCCGATCGCCGTTGGGCGCCACTTTGCATGCCAGAGCAAAACAATGGGCTCGGCGATAATGGTTGATGATTTTCGCGTGGGGAAGGGTCCCAAGTAAGTTCACCCGGTGGGTGAGGTCAAGGTCGCGAGTCATCCTGGCAATCCGGTGATGCATCTCGCCATCGCCGATGTGGGTGAATTGGAAGTCGAGGCCAGCCCGATCCAGCAGTTTCAGAGATCTTAACAGGGTGTCATAGCCTTTCTTGGGAACGAGACGGCCAATGGAAAGAATGTGATAAGGGGGGTCAGGATGAGGAGTGGGGGCAAAGGTGAAGAAGCTCAGGTCAATGCCGTGGTACACTACGTGAAGGGGAGTATCGCATCCCGCGGACCTGGCCAAATCCTCGAGATACTGAGCATTATACCGGGTACAGGTCACTACAAAGCGAGCTTTCCTGATCTTGCGAACCAACTGATCCGGCTCGGAAATATATATGTCCTTTGCGTGGGCGGTAAAACTGAAGGGCAGGCCGGTAAGTTCTGAGGCAAAGAGTGCTACCGATGTCGGCGTATGACAAAAATGGGCGTGCAGGTGAGTCACCGGATCGTGCATCAGCCGGATGGCTGCTAGATGACCTGCTTGCAGAAAATGCCGCAGAGTCGCCAGCTTCTTCCTCTCCCAAGCACGCCGCACCGCCCCCGCCATGCATCGACTATAGTGCGGTCCGAGAAGCTTCCGGAGTGCGATGTTGCTCCTCAGTAGTACTTGCAAGTGAGGAAGCACATACTCCGGCAGGTAGGTCGCGGACGCCCTGATTTCCTTTATGTGGTCGTGGGAGAAGTCTTCGCGAGGTTCTCTGAGGGAATAAATCTCGATGGGTATGCCAAGGGATTCAAGGAGCAGGATCTCGGTACTGATAAAACTCTCTGAGATGCGGGGATAGCCCTTGAGTATCATCCCCAGTCGTCGGTTCCCGCCCGTCACCGCCTATTTCCTCTCTTGTGTTCCTGCACACGTTTGCGCATGAAATCATAAGCGGTAAAGGGGAATAAGGCCATTCTTTCCTGATATGCCCTGCCATTCTGGAGGAGGTTCAGGACCCTGGCGCGGAGCGTCTCAGGAGTCATTTCCGAGTGCCGGAGGTAATCACAAAAGCCTTTCAAGCAAAGCACCTGAGCGCGGATCAGTTGCTCTTCCCGCGGTATGGTCCTGGGCACAATCAGTGAAGGTTTTTGTTGGCTGGCGATCTCACATAGCGTGTTGTAGCCACCCATGCTTACTACCACCTGTGCAGCGCCAATCAGTGCTTCCATGTAACGGTAAAACTTGAGTGTGATGAAGCCCAAGGACTCGCATGCTTTTATCACATCCTGAGAGCAATTCGACGGCATAAAGGGGCCGGTCACCACCACGACGCGAACGCCCCTCGGGGTCCCACCCCGAATCTGGTCGAATGCCTCAAGGAACAGGTTCACCATGGGGTGACCATCACCACCACCTCCCGTGGTGACCAAAATGAGTTTCTCGTCGTCCTTTATGCCCAGATCTCTTCGAGTTGCTGTGATGTCCTCGTGGGAGGGGATCTTTCTTGGAATGTAGCCCGTGAAAAATACTTTGGATGCAATATGGGCTGGAATTTGATATTCTGTTACAGGATCGTAAAAATTACGACAGCCGTAGACCCAGATCTCGTCGTATAGCTCGTCCATGGCATCGTAGACACCCTTTCCCTTCCACTCTTCAATGGTCGATTCGGCGCCGTCCATAATGTCGCGAAGGCCAAGGACAGAGGTGCACTCAGGGTATTCGCTCTTCAACCAATGGAGCGTATCCACGACATCTCGTTTCAGGCCGAGAGGCGCTTTGTCGACAATGAAGAAGTCGGGGCGAAAAGCCTTGGCTGTTGCCAGAATGATGCCCTTTCTGATCTCCAGGACTTCGGTGGCTTCCAGTTTCATGGAAAGGGGAAGGTATTGTTCGTTGGTGACTTTAATCATCCCTGGAACGCGGACGAAATCGATTCTCATGGGACTTTTAAAACGGCCTGCGAGGAGCGAACCGGTTATGATCAGAATATTGGCGGGGCTCTTCCTGAGGCTCAATGCCATGGCCATGCACCTGCGAATGTGCCCCAGGCCATAAGTATCGTGTGAATACATTAAAATTCTGTAGGGGTCTAGAACACTCAACTCCGTTTCTTTCGGAACTTCAGCGGCTGAGATTCACAATCCATTGTGCGTTTGGGCCAGAGCGACCAGCTTGGCTACGCTGGTACCTAATATTAGACAATCGTCTCATAATAGAATCAATGGAAATCCAAAGCAATAATGAAATAAGATCCTTGCAGACGAGGAAGGGTTTGGTTAGTTTAAGCTTTGAGCGGGCTTTTCCGATCCTTATTCTGAGAAAGGGGATAGGGCTTTACCCTTGTTGACGTCTCCACGGAGGTTACCCATGGCGTTGGAAATTGTTCATACGGATCAGGCGCCTGCCGCCATAGGGCCTTATTCGCAGGCAATCAAAGTAGATCGGTGGCTGTTCGTAAGTGGTCAGATCGGCATTTTAGCTGCTACCGGCCAACTGACGGGCGAGGATCTGACTACCCAGGCGAGGCAGGCTCTCCAGAATTTGCGTCGTATCCTGGAGGCGGCAGGATACGGACTCAATGACGTGGTCTCGGTGGATGTATTCCTGGTGGATATCGGTCAGTTTGTCTCATTCAACGGGATCTACGAAGAGTTCTTTGCGGGCCACAAACCGGCTCGAGCCGTTGTGGAAGTTACTGGGCTGCCGCGAGGAGCGCTCATTGAAATTAAATGTGTCGCATACAGGGGTACCTGAAGTCGCGGCCTTTCCATGATGGCTCTTGGCTCTTCGCCTTTAGCCTTCAGCCTTCAGCCTTTAACATTGACTCCGCATGGCGCCATTTGCTATTTTTCGTTCTGTTCTGTCATGCGGCCTTCTTTATATCAATAGTCTCGGGGTAACAGGTCACGGGAGTTGTTTGGGGAAACCGTCGATAGGTGCGCGGTGCCGAGCAATCAGAAAGGAGAGGGTGTATGGTTAGGAAAGCACTATGGGTCGTCACGCTTGTCTTTGCATTGTTGTTTGTGGGGAACGTTGCTTCGGGTTTCGCTCAGGAAAAAGTCATCGTGAATGGCATCGATGCCAATTTCCCTCCTTTTGCTTTTGTGGATAAGACCGGTAAACCGGACGGCTTTGACATTGCGGTGGTTGACGTGATTGCCAAAGAGTACGGGTTAAAGGTCGAGCACAAGCCCATGGATTGGGATGGGATCATCCCCAGTCTGAATGCCAAAAAGATCGATATGATTGCCTCCGGTATGAGCATTACCGATGCGCGCAAAGAACAGGTTAATTTTTCCATTCCCTATTGGGAGATTGTTCAGGTGATGGTAGCTAAGGCTGATTCCAATGTAACTCCGGAAGAGGCGATGAAGGACGGGAAGAAAATCGGCGTTCAGCGAGGAACCACGGAAGCCAAATGGATTGAGGATAACCTGATCAAAAAAGAGGGCAAGAAGTTTGAACTGGTCTATTATGATTCAGCACCCCTTGCCATTGAGGATGTCATCAACGGCCGCATCGTGGCTGCTGCCATGGACGATGCTCCCGCAAAGGATGCCGTCAACAAGAAGAAGGGTGTGAAGATTATCGGCACGTTCGGGATGCCGGATGAGAAGTTCGGCTACGCTTTCCGCAAAGAGGACACCGAACTTCTAAACAAGTTCAACGAAGGCCTGAAGAAGATCATGGCTAGCCCCACCTGGACGGAACTGGTGAAGAAGTACGAAGTGGACTAACCAGCTTATCGTGTTTCCATGCATTGAACTTGCTTCTGGAAGGCTTCGGGAAGAACCCTGTTGCCTTCCAGTTTTTTTTCTCCTGAGTGGATTCTCGAGATCCGTAGCAGCACAGCGCAGCAAAAGGCCGCAACCAAAAAAGATTCACCGCAGAGACGCAGAGATCGCAGAGAAAACAATATCTTAAAGTATAATGTTGACAGATTTCAGGCAATCGCACTCTAGCAGCACAGGAAAATTATGCCGGAAGGTCTGACGGCCGTCATTAACGCCTTTCCCTATATGCTGGGAGGCTCGCTGGTGACGATCACGGTTGTGCTCGGGGCGATGGGGTTCGGACTCATTCTGGGAGTCCCTCTG
>Ga0209048_10007424_pt1 | contig 10125 bp, 9 predicted proteins | sample FrelakmetCRP12CR_FD_187146 | JGI IMG/M metagenome (GOLD analysis project Ga0209048, IMG submission 187146) | Freshwater lake sediment microbial communities from the University of Notre Dame, USA, for methane emissions studies - CRP12 CR (SPAdes)... | ecosystem: Environmental > Aquatic >... | reverse complement strand
GGCCCTGGCGGTCCTGGTGGCCGTGTTCGCGTGGCCGTTCTGGCTCCTCTTCAGCGAGCGCCTGAAGCGCCGTCGAAGCACGCTGGCGATCGGCGCCGGAACGATCCTGGCAGGCCTCCTTGGAGAACGATTCCTGCTGGTGCTTCCATCGCTTCAACTACCGGGAGGAGTGGTCTCGTGGCTCGTCGGCTCGGGCATCGTGGTCGGGATGGCCGGTCTTTTTCTTCTCAGCGTCGGATCACGGTTGGCGGCGATCGAGACCAACGCCGGATGACGCGCCCCCGAGGGCCGGGTTAACCATGAACGTTGCAGCCGCATTACCCAGAGGACCGGCGAGCCCGTTGTGGCTCTCCAGGGCAGAGAGACCGAGCCGCACCAAACGTTGTATGACCCCGACCCTGGAACTCACTCTGCCGCGGCGCCTGACAACTGGTCTCACGTGCGCGGGGGCGCAGTCCGCAGGAGCGGTTATTCTGGGCACCACTGCCGGAGGGAACCATGCGAACCCCGACCGCCGCGTTCCTGCTGCTCGCCCTAGCGGCCTGCAGCCCGACCCACCCAAGCCCAGCCGAGATGCACACCCTCATGCTGGAGTTTCAGGTCTGTGAGCTTCGCGCCGCTCGCGAAGGCGGCGGAGCCACCATCATTGCCTGCGTTGGGGACAAGTCCGTCTTCCGGGCCATGACCCTCTGTGGCCAGATTCGAGCCCTTCACCCGGCCGAAACGACGCGAAGTGAGTCGGAGTATCGCGCCGCCGTCTGCCACTTCGTGCCATAGGGCGCCCCGCCCTCACTTCAAATCCCGGCTGCAAGTGCCGGTCGGCGCTCACCACTGCCTGTGGCTCGCCATTTCACGATTCCTGAGTGTGATGGCGTGCGGAGCACCGTGAGGGAGGTTGCCTGGAGCGTGAAACGGCCCTCCCCTCGCGACTTCGAGCGCGCGAATGGACGGCAACATCGGACCGGCGTCGCACGATCCCCTTCCGCCGATGCTCCGCCGGCATGGTCCAGATGTACCTTGGGTCCGAACCCGTCTGCCCCGCTTGGCGCTATTCGTAACGGTGACCCAGGCCGCCGACCCGGGAAAGGCTGATGACGTTGGACCTCGCGCCGGGACTCTGCTCGACCGGACGATCGCACGGTGAGTCGCTGCTTACGCCGAGACGCCTTCGGTCCGCGTTGTAGCAGGTGACGAACGACCCGACCAGCTGCCGCAGGTGGCGCTCGTTGGGAACGATGACGTGGTCGAGAAGTTCCTGGCGCACGGTTCCGACAAATCGGCGAAGGGGCTCGCTCCCGCACTTCATCCAGATCTCATCCATCCTGGCGTGCACTCCCGTGCACTCTACTTCCTCAGCAACCCCGCGTGAAACCTGGAAACCACAACAAAGAGGCCCGCCTGCCGTGAGACGTTTGTAATGCTGAAAGTTCGAAGGCCGGTGTCTGCATTTCCGCTGTGGATTTGCTGGCTTGGGTGTCGGCGATCTCCGGCTGCGTCGACGTTCATCCAGTTCTTTTCCATCCGGAGTCGGCCGGCCTAGGCAGACTTTGGACGCGGTCCCCCGCGTTTCGAACGCAATCTTGGCTACGAAAGGGCGATTCCTTCTGAGCGGCTCGGATTCCGCGCCCGAAGGCCCACTACGACGATTGCTGTTTCGATGGTTGTCGGTCCATCCGCCGGAGCCGTGGCAACTTGTTCTTTGGCGGGGCGCGGGAGTTGCGCCTGCGTCGCTCCTGTAGGCCGCGACGTGCCCGCGGCAGCCAGCTGAAGGATTCCGATTCGCGCTGCTCGAGCGCCTCATCTACGAGCCGGAATGGCGCCGCCCGGGTCGCCACCGTACACGGCTGGTTCCCCTAGGCTGCCAGGTGGTGGGAGGTGGCGAATGTAGAGGACGATTCGCCAGATCTCGGGATCGCTCAGGATTCCGGCCGATGCCGGCATCCCGGAGGGGGCGAGCCCGTTCAGGATGACCCAGTGAAGCTGCCCGTCCGTGTACGCCTGCACTTCCCGCCCGCCCAGATCGGGAACCGGGGGCGACATGGCGCCAGCGAACGGCACGCCCGTGCCGTGGCCGTCGAGCCCGTGGCAGACCATGCAGTAGGATCCGAAAGCGCTCTGACCGCGGGAGATCTCCTCAGGGACCGCGGCGATGGGATTCACTTCGGCCGCGCCGCCGACGGTGAGGTGCCGCTTGACCTGGGTCGCGACTGCGCTCTCGAGCGCCCCGGGCGGCGACACCTTGCAGGCAACCAGAAGTAGGAGCACCGCTACCCAGGGATCTCGTCGTGCCATCGTGGCATCTCCGCTCGCTCTTCGGCGATCACCGCGTGCACGTTTCCTCTGGCCAGACGTGCACCCTGCCCACCTTCCGAACGTGGACCGAGCGACTTGGTTCCCGCCGCCGGCGAAGCACCTTCTGACGCGGCAGCAAGGCTGACCGTCGTGGCAACGTCCTCCATCGACCCAGATCGTTGCTGCCTGTCGAGTGTTTCCCCCCGCTTACGCCAGCAGAATCCTCCCTGCCCTCGTCGGTGCTGATGGCCGACCATGAAGCGGGATCGAGTCCATCGTGCGATGTTTGGACCGTGACCGCGAGACGCTCCGAGGTGGTGCGCGGCCAGGATGATGAGGTCCGGGTCGTGGGCGCGCCGCGCACCGGCGCCAGGGACGCGTATCACTGGCTCCTGACCGTTCCGTGGTGGGCGGCGATTTCCCTCATCGTTGGCGCCTACCTTCTCCTCAACTCGCTCTTCGCCCTCGCGTACCTGGCCTCTGGCGGCATCATCAACGCCGATCCTGGATCGTTCGCTGATGCCTTCTTCTTCAGCATTCAGACGATGGGAACCATCGGGTACGGCTCCATGTACCCAGCCACACGAACCGCGAATGTCCTGGTCGTCGCGGAGTCGGTCGTCGGGCTCCTGGTCACGGCGCTCGCCACCGGTCTGGTCTTCGTGCGGTTCTCGCTCACCCGGGCCCGGGTCGTCTTCTCCTCACGGATCGCCATTGGCCCGATCGACGGGGTCCCGACCCTGATGATCAGGGTCGGCAACGAGAGGCGCGGGCGAATCGTCGGCGCGACCTTCCGGCTCACCCTCGCGCGCACGGAGTTCTCCGCACGGAGTTCTCCTCCGAAGGGACGCGGCTCTACCGGTACGTGGACCTGCCTCTCGTCCGGGACCACGCGACGGCTCTCTCCCGCTCGTGGATGGTCCTGCACCGGCTGACACCCGGGAGTCCTCTTGCAGGGTCTACCCCTGTGTCGCTCGCCAGCGTCGAGGCGGAGTTGACGCTCGCAGTCGCGGGCACCGACGAGACCTCGCTGCAAGCGGTCCATGCCCAGCAGACCTGGGGCGACCGATCCATCGTCTGGGGTGCCCGGCTGACCGACATCCTCACGGACGCGGCGGACGGCAACCTCGTTCTGGACCTTTCGCGATTCCACGACGTCACGCTGGCGAGTCCGGTGCCGGGCTTCCCGTACGGGGGTGGTGCCGGCTCCTGAGAATCCGGACGCTTCAGACGCGCGGATGGATTCCTGAAGCTGCGGTGTGCATCCTGGCGACGATCGTCGGGTGGGCTTGATCCGCCTGCGCGGACACTGATCAAGAGGCAGCTTCGGTGGCCCGACGCCCGAATCTCATTCAGGTGGCACTTCTTTCGCTCGTCGGATTCCGCGTCCGAGGCTCAGGCAACTGGCCCCGCGTTCCTCAGTTCCTGGATGCTGGCAGGCGCGAGTGGCCTCGACGAAGTCGCGGAGACTGTGTCATGCCGGACCGTGGATGCGAGACTTCCGTCTCGCCGACGGACCGGGCTCTGGCAGTCAGTTCACTTCGGTAGGCTCTGGGGGATGGCACCCGTCCCGCTCGACTGTCCCGGCTCGCTCCTGCCTGTGGCGCCCGAAGCCTGTACTGTGTCCCCGAGGGCACAACCTCCATCGCGAAGAGGGATTCATGGACGCTACGCTCGGCCGCTACCCGGTGTCGGTGAGCATCCCCGTCGCGTGGGGCGAAATGGACGCGTTTCAGCACGTGAACAACGTGGTCTACGCCCGCTGGCTTGAAACGGCTCGGATGGTTTACTTGGAGCGTATCGGCCTCGTCGACCGAATGCGCGACGAGGGCGTCGGGCCCATCCTCGCGAAGACAGTTATCGACTACAGGCAACCCCTCAAGTATCCCGACACCGTTCACGTGAGTGTCACCGTCACCCGCATCGGGGGGAGTTCGTTCACGATGACTTTCCGCATCCGCAGCGAGGCGCTCGGAACCGATGTCGCGAGCGGAGAGCAGGTGATGGTGGTCTACGATTACCGGGCCGGGGCCACCGCCCGCGTCGACGACCAACTCCGCGGGGCCATCGCAGCGGTCGAGGCAACCGGGGCGTGACCCTGGCGGTGTACCACACCGACAAGTGCCCCCCGACACACGCGTATTTACGCTCCCAAGCCAGGGGTCGCGGCCTCCGTTGGCGGGCGGTGGCTTGCACGATTGCGGGGCACCTTCGGATTGAAAGTTCCAAGGCCGGTTTCTGCACTTCCGCTGCGGATTTGCTGGCTTGGCTAGCGGCCATCTCGGACTTCGTCGACGTTCATCCAGTTCTTCACCAGCCGGCGTGGGCGCCCTGTGGGAGCAAGTGACAACTTCGGGATCGGTTCCTAGCGCTGCGGCTGCAGCTGCGTCCAGTTGCCGTTCAGGTCGCCATTCGGGTTGTAGTTCGGGTCGTCGCTCATGATGTACTCGTTGTTGCCGTTGAGCCACGCGTGGTTGTACTGGCTGCTCATCTCGTAGGTCGCCCCGCTGGAAGGATCCCGGAACGTCTGCACGCCGCGGATGATCTGGTCTTGGCCGTAGGCGGCGCGCTCCGCGCCGGCCTGCTGGTTCGCGACGACGCCGTTGATCGTGTCGATCACGTGCTGCTGGAATTGGGCGATGATGGCGTTCTGCTTCGCAATCTCCTGCGTTTTCGCCTGGTAGAGCTTGGTGATCACGCCGTCGCTGTAGGTCTTCCAGTTTGGATCGGGGTGAAGGGTGCTGGCGATCAACAGGAAGAGCTTGTCGTTGCCATCGAGCTGGCCCTTGGGCGCTCTCAAGGACATCAGGTTGACCAGGCGCCAGTCATAGCCGGATCCGCGCCCGGCCGGAACGGTCCGGACGACGACGACCGCCGTGATCCACTCCTCGACCGGCTGGCCTTTGTCGTCGTCGTAGGACAGGCGCGCGCGCGCAGCATCGGTGCGGATCGTGCCGAGGTTGCCGCCTGAGGCGGGCAGCAGCCCAAGCCGGCCGCGTGCGAGCTGGTCGAGCTCCGGGTACGGGCCTATCGACACCACCGTCTTGCCCTTGCGCAGCTGCGGCAGGATGCTTTGCTTCATCAGGTCGGCGGCCCGGACCGGTGCGCGCACCTTGCAGGGCTTCACGCCGTACTTCGTGTCCTGTTCATTCTGGTGATTCAGGTACTTCTGCCCGGCCGGGTCGTCCACGTACTGCCAGGTGGTCTGCGGCATCATCTGCATCTCGATGGAGCCATCGGCGCTCTTCGCGTCGGCGGACATCGCGAAGAAATCCGAGAAGCAGCCGCTTGTGCCGGCGCCCGCCGCGACGAAGCCGTCGAACTTCCACGTCGCCGGGATCAGCAGGTTGTAGGCGACCGTGTTGGGTTTGTCCGAACTCTTGTCGATGATCTGGACCTGCTTCATCTTGTAGTTGTGGTAGCCCTTGCTGGCCGTCGCGGCGGCAGATGCATGGCTCTCCGGCGCACTCGGGGTCGCGGCCGGCTCGAAGTCCGAGTTGACGCCGTCAACTTGCGGCTTGGCCGGCGCCTGAGCCGGTGTGCCTCCTCCGCCGCCTGGCGGGTGCTCGACCGCCGCTGGTGCGCTGTCGCCGCCGGCGCGCGCGTCGCCTTTCGCGCCCTGGGACGCCGCGATGACCGCCTGCTTGCAGGCGTCGGAGACGTCACTCTTGTGCTGCTTCAAGCACGCAAGGATGCGTCCGCCGCCGGCCTGTACGCCGGAACAGAATCTCTGCACGTCCCCGGAGCAGGCCTTCTGGGCCTCGGCGACGGCCTGAGGAGACGGTGCCGTGCCTTGGGCGAGAGCGGCCTGCGCGCCAGCGAGGGCGCACAGAATAAAAGCGTCTATTGGCCTTATCATTGGCGACTCCTGTCCAAGCCGGCGATTCCAGGATCGCACCCGCACACGCGGCATTGGCTAAACCTTTCAATATCGCCGTCGGACGAGCCAGGCTCCACAATCTGCTGACCTGCCCGTGCCCTTTGGCCTGCTAGTCGCGTCAGTCGACGATACGGCCGTCGCCAGCAGGGGTGAGATGGAACTCGAGGTCGGCTCGGTCGTGAACCCGCAAGCTGCCAAGGCTCTGCTACATGGGATCCACTCCAGTTCACGGTTACTCCATCTTGAAGGACAGGTAGGCGAACCTTCCCTGCCGCTCGATCTGGATGGCGACGGGTTCCCCGGCCTTGATGCCCCGCAGGACTTGCCGGAGCGACTCGACGGACTCGATGCGCGTCCCATTCACGGCGTGGATGACGTCGCCGGGCTGGAGGCCGCTATCGACGCTCGTGGCATCTAGCGTCCTCGCAGCGACCACGACGCCGGTTCCCTCCCGCAACCCGGGGATGACTCCCTGTAGCCTCTCGTTGACGTCGACGCCGAGTATTCCGAGCCGGCGAACCAAGCTGCTTTCGGGGCTGGCGAGCTCCGCCAGATCCGCATGGGGCGTCTTCTCCTTTGCGTCAATGTTGACGGACAGGCGCTGCGTGCCGCGGATGAGCACTAGCCGGACCGGTTCACCGGGGCTGTGTTGGTAGCGGGCAGCCGTCACGGCGGCCAGGCTGTCGATCGGGCGCCCGTCGAACGACGCGATGACATCGCCCACCTCGACCCCGGCCGCCCGCGCAGCGCTCCCGAGGGCGACGTCCGAAACGACGACACCCCAGTCGCGTGGCAGGCCTAGCGCCGCGGCCAGGGTCGGCGTGATGTTCTGCGTGGCGAGCCCCGCCTCCACGAGCCGGACCCGTCCGCTCTTGCGCAGACTCTCGTAGATGAGCCGGACCGTGGGTGCGGGGATGGCGAAGCCTAGCCCCTGGCTTCCGCCCGACTCGCTCACGATGAAGGTGTTGATGCCCACAAGCGCGCCATCGACATTCACCAATGGTCCGCCACTGTTCCCGGGGTTGATGGGAGCATCCGTCTGGATGAAGATCATGGACTGCGCCAAGTCGACCTGCCTCGCCGCCGAGCCAACGATGCCCATGGTGACGGTCTGAGCCAGCCCCTCGGGGCTCCCGATGGCGAAGACCAACTCGCCCTGGCTCACCGTCGCCGCCCCCTCGAGCGAGAGGGCCGTTAGGTGCCGGGCTTCGATCTTCAGCAGGGCGAGGTCGATATCGGGCTCTACCCCGATGACCTTTGCCTCGAACAGCCGCTGGGCGTCGTCCGTCTGTGGACTGCCTCCGGGCGTTGCGGGCAGCAGGACCTCGACGCGGTGGGCGCCGTGGACGACGTGGTTGTTGGTGAGGATGTAGCCATCGGGATCGACGATCACGCCCGACCCCACGGCGTGTTGCCGGGCCACGAACGCGGCGTCGACCTTGCCGCCCGGCGCGGCCGGGTGAAAGCCGCTGGCCTGGACCTGCACGACGGCGGGCGACACGCGCCCGGCTAGCCGGACCGTGGCCCGATTGAACTCGTGGAGGATGTCCGTGCTGACCACCGCGTGATCGGCGGCCGGAGGCTGCTCGCCGCGGGCGGAGCCCGCAGCCAGCAGCAGCCCGAGCGCGATCCCTGCTCGCGCAGGCGCCGACCGGACAGTGAAAGGAATGTCTTGCCGCATGGAATCATCTCCTCCGCTTGCGCAAGGAAGCGCAGCGCCTCTATTGGGTAGGAGTGGGTCGCACCGCGGGGAGCTTGACCCGGAACCTCGTACCGACCCCCGGGGTACTCTCCGCCTCGATGCTCCCACCGTGGGCCTGTACCATCAACCTCGCGCCGTAGAGGCCAATCCCGAGTCCGTCTCGCGACTGGGTTTCGCGGCCCCGGTAGAACCTCTTGAAGACGTGGGGAAGATCCTCGGGATGGATCCCCGGCCCCCCGTCGGCGATCGAGATGCCCACCCAGCCGTCCTGGCTTGCTACCTCGAGCCGGACCTTCCCCTCCGGAGAGTACTTGAGCGCGTTCGACAGGAGGTTCAGCAGGACCCGCTCCAGCCGCCGGGGATCGGCGCGCACGGTGACGCTCCCCGAGTCGGGCATGGAGACCTCTACCCGGTCGACCTCGAGTGATGCTCCCATTCGACCCAAAAGCTCGCCGAGATAGGGCGCGAGCTCGACGCTTTCCAGCTTCAGGTGAAGTTGCCCCGACTCGAAGCGCGCGCCGTCGAGAAGGTCCTCGATCATCCCGTCCATCCGGCCCGCCGCGTGAAGGATGGCGTCGGCGCGACCCACAGCGAAAGAATCTTCGCGACCATGCCGGCGCAGGATCTGGGCCTGCCCGATCACGGCGCTGAGTGGCGTGCGAAGGTCGTGGGAAACGATGTGGAGTAGGTCCTCGCGCTCCTGGAGGTGCCTTCGGATGGCCGAGAGGGTCAGCGCGGTCGTGAAGTTGGACACGAGCCGCATGAAGGTCTCCCAGTAGATGAGGAGAGCGTTCGAATACGGGTGGAGGGCGAACCGGTCGGCAAAGTACCAGCAGATGGCGGCAGCCACGGCGAACACGACCCCAGCAGCCCGGCTCCCGTACCATGCCGCGAGGCCGACTGGGATGAAGTAGAAGACAAACAGGCCGAGTTCGTAGCCGGTGACGAAGTCGACCCATGTGATCGCCGCGAGCAAGCCGGCGCTTCCGGCGTAGAGCCATGTTCGGTTCGTTCCGGTCAGCACGATGGCGGCTCCCGGAGATGCAGGACTGCGATCACTCGACTTCCATCAGTACCCATCGACGAAGGTTGAAGTCGTGCGGTCACGCGCGGCTGGGCCCCGGGTGCGCCGGGTAATCCGGCACTTCCTGCCCTAGTAGGCAAAGTAGGGCCCGGAGCCAAGACCGGACGTCTTTCCATCGATGCCAACATAGACCTTCTGCCCGAGGAAGAAGGGCAGCCCAAAGTCGAACCCCGATCCCTGGGGCGCGGGGCCCCCAATTTCGCGAAAGACATTGTTGGGCGTCGCGAAGAGGCTCATCGCGTTGCCGATGGGAAACGAGACCACGCCGCTCGGCGAGCCTCCCGTCCCGGAGTTGGTGGCGAAGTAAGCCGTGGTGTGGGCCGGGCAATACCAGGCGTCGTCGGGCGCCGCACATTTCGGCAAGGACACGGAGGTGGGCGGGTCGAAGAAGAGGCCATTCGAACCAGTGTCGAGGAAGCCGTTGCCGGTTGAGCCGGCGAAACTGGTGAGGATTGCGCCACTCATCGAGGAGCCGGGATAGGCCGTGGCGCCCGTGGAGGAGTTGTTGACCCGGGTGTCGATCCCGAGGATGAGCGACCCCTCGATCGAGAGCTCACCGCCCATGGCGACGGATGGCAGATCCACCATGACCCCGTTGTTGTCCGTGGGTAGACGCGCCACGGGATTCGGAACCTGGCTCGCGAGCGGGATGGTCGTCCCGGAGCACACCCCCCCCGAACAGGCGTAGTAGATTCCGTTGGCAGCGTTGGTGGCGCAGCCGTCGCCGCAGTCCTCTGCAAACGGGCCGACGCCGAGGATTCCCTGATAGCCAGCGGCTCCCGGGCTCGTTTCCGGCTTGGTGCAGGTCGTGGGTATGGGACCGAACGTCGCGTCGATGACCTGGACGGGGACCTGGATCGGCGGTTCACCTCCCAGGACAAGGTCCGCCAATGCCACCGGGCCCCAGTCGGAGGCACCGTCCGAGTACTGGATGCACTCGGCGATCGTGGCAGACCCAACCGTCGAGAGCGGCAGGGAGAACGGCAGAGCTTGCTTGAAGATACGGAGGCCGTAGCTCCCGGTATCCAGCAGGACGTCGTCGACGAGCGTGCAGTTCGAGGTGCCCGGGAGGCAGACCGTGACGCGTACGCAGGGCTTGTTGACGTAGGCGCTGCCAACGTTCCTGCAGGTCGTGCCGTTCACCGAGAGCGCGACAACGTTCGCTCC
>Ga0209048_10007423_pt1 | contig 10125 bp, 9 predicted proteins | sample FrelakmetCRP12CR_FD_187146 | JGI IMG/M metagenome (GOLD analysis project Ga0209048, IMG submission 187146) | Freshwater lake sediment microbial communities from the University of Notre Dame, USA, for methane emissions studies - CRP12 CR (SPAdes)... | ecosystem: Environmental > Aquatic >... | reverse complement strand
GCGGCGGGCGACCGTCGGGCCGGCCCGACCACACCCCCAGGCCCGGCTTGGTCAGCAGGCCGCTGACCGCGGTGACCATCCCGAGGACGTCGGGGTCGCCCCGCAGGACGGGGGCGACGGCGGCCACCGACTGCAGGACGAAATTGTTGAATGGTCCGCCGGCGAAGGCCATGCCCCCGGTGACGGTGGGCGTGCCGTCGAGGTCGAGCCCGAGGGCGCGCTGCTGCACCCTCACCGCGGCCGGAAAGCAGCTGTAGACCTCCGCCACCTCGACCTCGGCCACCGGTCGGCCCAGCCAGGCGCCGGCGGTCTCCCCCAGGACCTCCATGGCCGGCCACTCGCCGATCCGCTCACGACACAGCACGGACACGGCGTGACTGGACTCGAGGCCGACCCGGGGGAAGACCCACCGTTCGGCCGGTACGCCGTGGCGCTCGGCCGCCTCCACCGAGCACAGCACCAGGGCGGCAGACTGGTTGACCGTCCACTGGGTCGAGTGCCACTTGTTGTACGGGAAGGCCAGCGGCCGGTTGTCCTTCGACGGGGCCTCGATCCACGTGGCCTCCACCAGCCGGCCGAAGGCGGCGTCCGGGTTCAGTGCCGCCACCGCGGCGAACCGGGCCCACAGGTCGGCGATCTCGGTCCGGTGCTGGGCGATGGTCCGGCCCTCGGCGGCCCGCAGGGCGTTGTCGATCATGGCGTACTGCTGGACCGGGTCCCACAGCAGGTGGGCCACCTCCACCGGCTCGAGCAGCGGCCCCGTGCGCCGGCGGACCACGTCGGGGACGGCCCCGGGCTGGGCCGTCTCGATCGGCGGGAGCCCGGCCTTCTCCCGGTCGCGCACCCACCGCTTGGCCTCGCCTCCGACCACCACGGCCACGTCGGCGTTTCCGGAAAGGATGGCGGCCAAGGCATCGTTGACCAGGCTCTGCTGGGGGATCCCGAGCTCCACCAGGTGGGTGGTCGCCCCGGGCGCGCCCACCCGGTCGGCCACCAGGCGGGCCGGGTCCGGATAGGCCCAGCTCCCCTGGGGCACGGCCACCCGGTCGATGGCGGACGCCAGTCCACGCCCGCCGGCGTCGGCCAGCGCCGCCAGGGTGGCTTCCGCCATCAGCTCGCTCGCCTCGGCGTCGGCCGAGGCGGTGCCCACACCCACCAGGACCGGGGTGCGGGGATCCGGGGAGACCGTCACTGGACCACGACCCCAGGGGGAGCCGTCGCACTGCGACGGACCCGCAGCATCCGCCCCATCTGTCGCCAGGTCACCTCGACCGCACCCAGGGCGAGTGCCTCGGCGCGGGCTCGTTCGGGCAGGTCGTAGTGGCCGTGGTGCGGCCGCCCCGGCTTGTCCTGGAACCAGGCCCGGCGCATCCCGAGTCGGACGGCGAACTCGTGGAGTTCGTCGTCGGTGTCGGCCACCAGGTGCGACCACCGGTCGTCGACCGGGCCCAGGTGGGCCGGCTGCCGCCAGTCGTCGAGGTAGACGGTCACCGTGCCCGGGTCCCCGTCCTCGCCCGGATCAGACGACCCGGCCCGGTGCGCCGGTGCCGTCGACGACGGCAAGGCCGGAGGCGGCCCACGCCTGCATCCCGCCGGCGATGTTGCGGACGTCGTAGCCGGCGCCGGCCAGATGGACGGCGACCGATCCGGACCGCCCGCCGACCCGGCACATGCAGACGATGGTGCGGTCGGTCGGAAGTTCCCCCGTGCGGTCGATCACCTGGCCCATCGGGAGGTGCACGGCCACCGGTGCGTGCCCGGCGGCCCACTCGTCGTCCTCGCGCACGTCGATCATCAGGGCACCGGCGACCACCAGCCGGTCGGCCTCGGACGGGTCGATGTCGATCACGTTCGGGGGTTCGGGCTGCACGGCCTCACGGTAGTGGAGGCGGGGGCCCTCCCCCGCGGTCCCCTCGGCCGGCTGCGCGGTGCTCAACTCCCGAGGTCCATGAGTTCGATGCGCACCCCGTCCGGGTCGGTGCAGTAGAGGAAGTCCAGCGTGGTGTCACCGAAGGCGAAGGTGGTGCGGGTGGTGCGGACCACGGCGCCCCCCAGGGCCTCGACGGTGGCGGCGGTGCCCTCCACGTCATCCACCCGGAGTGACAGGTGGGTGAGGCCCAGCCGGTTCATGGGACGCCGCCCGCCGTCGCCGGTGACCCCGGGGGCGTCGAAGCCGAGGAGCTCGAGGGTGACCCCGTCCTTGGTGATCATCCGGGACCGAAGGCGCACCCCCTCGACCTCCATGAGGGCGGCGAACTCCTCCCCCACCTCGTGGGACGCCACCTCCTCGAAGCCGAGCCCCTCGCAGTAGAACCGGAGGGACGCGTCGAGGTCGGAGACGCAGATGCCGATGTGGGAGACCGAGAGGCTCACGTTCGGGACCCCGTCCTCACCCGGTCACCGGGCCAAGGCTCAGGCCGGCTCGGCGGCCAGGGTGGCCCCCAGGCGCAGCAGCTGGTCGGTGGCGCCGCCGAGGGTCAGCTCGATGTGCTTGGTGTTGAGGAAGAACCGGTGGAGCGGGTACTCGCGGTCGACCCCGACGCCGCCGTGGAGATGGACGGCGGCATGCACGACACGCTGGCCGCCGTCGGCAGCCCAGAACTTGGCCACGGCGATCTCCTTGTCGGCGGGAAGCCCCTCGTCGATCCGCCAGGCGGCCTGCCACGCGGTCAGCCGGATGGCCTCGGCGTCGACGTAGGCGTCGGCGGCCCGCTGGCCCACGGCCTGGAAGGTGGCGATCGGCTTTCCGAACTGCTCGCGGGTCTTGGTGTACTCGGCCACCAGGGCGAGCGAGGCGGCCGCGGCGCCGGCCTGGGCCAGGGCCAGGGCGGTGGTGCTCCGCTGGACCATGAAGTCGATGACGGCCGGGCCGTCCTCGACCGATCCGAGCAGAGCGTCCGAACCGACCGCCACGCCGGCCAGCGTGAGCAGGCCCTCGGACTGGCCGTTGTTGGCGGTCTGCTCCTCGATGGTCAGTCCGGCACTCGAGGTCGACACGATGAAGACGGCCACGCCGTCGGGCTCGATACGGGCGGTGACCAGCACGGCGTCGGCCAAGGTGCCCGACGGCACGCAGGCCTTGACCCCGGTCAGGGTCCAGCTGTCGCCCGAGCGCTCGGCGACGGCGGCCGGTGCGGCCGGCGTTCCCCCCAGCTCCACCAGGGCGGTGGTCAGGACGGTGTCACCGGCCACGACCCCGGGCAGCCACTGCTGCTTCTGGGCGTCGGTACCGAACCGGGCGATGGCCGGTGCGGCGGCGGCCAGCGTCTCGACGACGGGGACGTAGGCCGCGGTGCGGCCGGCGGCCTCGGCCAGGAGACCGGTCTCCAGGAAGCCGAGCCCGGCCCCGCCGACGTCCTCGGGCAGTGCGATGCCGAGCAGGCCGGCAGCGGCCAGCTCCGACCAGAGCTTGCGGTCGAAGCGGTCGTTCCCCTCGGCGGTCTCCATCTCACGGAGCCGCTCCTGGGTCGACAGGTCGGTGAAGATGCGGTCGGCCAGCTCGCGGACGGCCTCCTGCTCCTCGCTGAATGAGAAGTCCATGGTGTGTCCTCTTTCGTCTTCGTTCGGAGCAGAGTGGTCCGGGTCGGGTCAGCGCAGCGACCGGGGCATGCCCAGGCCGAAGATGGCGATCAGGTCCCGCTGGATCTCGTTGGTCCCGCCGCCGAAGGTCAGGATGACCAGGCTGCGTGCGTACATCTCGAGCCGCCCGGCCAGCACGGCCTCGGGCGAGCCCTTGGACAGGTAGCCGGCCTGGCCCACGATCTCCATCATCAGCTTGAATGCCTCGAGGTAGAACTCGGTGCCGAACACCTTGATGGTCGATGCGTCGGCCACGTCGAGGTGGCCCTGGGTGGCGGTCCACGCCACCTTCCAGTTGATGAGCTTCAGGAACTCGAGCCGGGCGTAGATGCGGGCCAGGTGGACCTGCACCCACTCCTGGTCGATCACCCGCCGGCCGTCGGCCAGCTTGGTGGACTGGGCCCAGGTCCGGGTATCGGTCATGGCCCGCTCGATGATCCCCGACGAGCACAGCGTCACCCGCTCGTGGTTGAGCTGGTTGGTGATCAGCGACCACCCCTGGTTCTCCCCCCCGACCAGGTTGGCGGCAGGCACCCGGACGTCCTCGTAGAAGGTGTAGTTGATGTTGTGGTCGCCCAGTAGGTGCATGGGGACGACCTTGATGCCCGGGGTGTCCATGGGCACCACGAACATCGAGATGCCCTTGTGCTTGGCGACGTCCGGGTCCGTCCGGGTGGCCAGCCAGATGTAGTCGGCGTCACCGGCCAGCGAGGTGTAGATCTTCTGGCCGTTGATGACGTACTCGTCGCCGTCGCGGACGGCCCGGGTCTGCAGCGAGGCCAGGTCGGTGCCCGACTCCGGCTCGGTGTAGCCGATGCAGAAGTGGATGTCGCCGGCCAGGATCTTCGGGAGGAAGAACTCCTTCTGCTCCTGGGTGCCGTAGTCCATGAGGGTCGGGCCGACGGTGTTGATGGTCAGCATCGGCACCGGGGCACCGGCGCGCATCGACTCGTCGAAGAAGATGAACTGCTCGATGGGCCCCTTGCCCTGGCCGCCCCACTCCTTCGGCCAGCCGATGCCGAGCCAGCCGTCGGTCGCCATCTGCTTGACCACCCGGCGCATGTCGGGCCCGATCCCGTGGCTGGCGCCGAGCTGGGCCTCCACCTCGGGGGTGAGCAGCTTCTCGTAGTACTCGCGCAGTTCGGTGCGGAGCGCCTGGTGCTCCTCGGTGTAGCCGATCTCCATGGGGTCCCTCCCGGTCAGGTGCTGCCCGCCACGGAGGCGGTCCATCACGACTAGAACACGTTACATTCCACTACCAGGGGGCGCCACCGTCGGCGCAGGTCGTCACCGCACGCGGCCCGGCCCTCCCCGGGCCACTAGGGTTACCATCCGGTAAGTTTCAGGGGACGCCGAGGGACGGTCCGGCACAGCGCGCCGGGGTCCCATGGCGGCGGACCCACCCGGCACGTCCTGCAGTACCGAACCACGCAGTACCGACCCACGCAGTACCGACCCACTCAACGCCGCGGCCCCGTCCGCCCGTCACCGAGGAGCACCACATGCCCGAAGCAGTAATCGTCGCCACCGGCCGGACCCCCATCGGCCGGGCCAACAAGGGCTCGCTCGTCGAGTGCCGCCCCGATGACCTGGCCGCCCTGGTCATCCGCGAGGTCTTGGCCAAGCTGCCCCAGCTCGACCCTCAGTTGGTCGAGGACGTCATGCTCGGTTCCGGCCAGCCCGCAGGTGAGGCCGGCTACAACATGGCCCGCGTGGCCGCCATCCTGGCCGGCCTGCCCGAGGTCCCCGGCGTGACCGTGAACCGCTACTGCTCCTCGTCGCTGCAGACCATCCGCATGGCCGCCCACGCCATCCGAGCCGGCGAGGGCGACGTCTTCGTGGCCGCCGGCGTCGAGACCGTGAGCCGGTACATGCACGGCGCCGCCGACGTCGGCCCGCACAACGTGCTGTTCGCCGACGCCGAGGCCCGCACCGTGGCCCGCACGCCCGCCGCGGGCGAGGCCTGGACCCCGCTGGCCGGTGCCTTCCCCGACGTGTACATGGCCATGGGCCAGACGGCGGAGAACGTCGCCGAGTTCAAGGGCGTCAGCCGGGAGGAGCAGGACGAGTTCGCCGTCCAGTCCCAGCACCGTGCCGTGGCCGCCCAGGAGTCGGGCTTCTTCGACCGCGAGATCATCCCGGTGACCCTGGCCGACGGCACCGTCGTCACCAAGGACGACGGCCCCCGTGCCGGTACCACCCTCGAGAAGCTGGCCGGCCTCAACCCGGTCTTCCGCGAGGGCGGGACCATCACCGCCGGCAACGCCTGCCCGCTCAACGACGGTGCCGCCGCCGTGGTGGTCATGAGCGACACCAAGGCCAAGGAGCTCGGCATCACCCCGCTGGCCCGCATCGTGGCCAGTGGCGTCACCGGCCTCAACCCCGAGATCATGGGCCTCGGCCCGGTCGAGGCGATCCGCCAGGTCCTGCGTCGGGCCGACATGACCATCGACGACATCGACCTCGTGGAGATCAATGAGGCCTTCGCCGCCCAGGTCGTCCCCTCGGCCAAGGAGCTCGGCATCGGCTACGACAAGCTGAACGTGCGTGGCGGGGCCATCGCCCTCGGCCATCCCTTCGGCCAGACCGGCGCCCGCATCATGACCACGCTGCTCAACGCCCTCGAGGACACCGGCACGACCTTCGGCATCGAGTCGATGTGCGTCGGCGGTGGCCAGGGCATGGCGATGATCGTCGAGCGCCTGTCCTAGGGCGGTCCGCCGTCACCGACGGCGCTGCCGGGACGCAGCAACGGTCGACGGCCGCAGGGCATCCGCTCTGCGGCCGTTGCCGTACGGGGCTCCGACCGTTCAGTCGGTGATCTCCTCGATGGCGTACTCGGGGCAGTTGGCGATGGCGAGCCTTGCCTTGTCCTCGAGCTCGGCCGGCACGGTCCCGTCGCCGACGACCGACGACAGCCCGTAGTCGTCGACCGAGAACAGGTCGGGGGCGAGACCGTAGCAGCGGGCGTGCCCGGTGCACTTGTCGGGGTCGACGCGGATCTTCATGGGAACACCACCGGCAGCTTGCGGGGGCCGCGGACCTGGCCGCCGGCCCAGGTCACCTCGGCACCCTCTTCGATCCGGAAGTCCGGAATGCGCTTCAGCCACTCCTCGATGGCCACCCGCAGCTCCATTCGGGCCAGGTTCGACCCGGCGCAGCGGTGGATGCCCGAGCCGAAGGCGACGTGGCGGTTGTGGGCCCGGTCGAGGATGACCTCGTCGGGGTGCTCGAACGCATCGGGGTCGCGGTTGGCGGCCGGGAAGTTCATCAGCACCTTGTCCGCGGCGTGCATCGGGCAGCCCCGGAACTCCACGTCACCGGTCACGATCCGGGCCATGGTCACCGGTGAGTAGGCCCGCAGCAGCTCCTCGATGGCCAGCGGCATGGCCTCGGGGTCGGTGGCCAGCGTCTTGGCGTGCTCGGGGTGGGTGGCCAGGTGCCACAGCGACGAGCCGATGGCGCTCCACGTGGTGTCGACCCCGGCGATCAGGGTGAGAGCGGCCACACCGAGGACGACCGAGTCCTCGACGCGCCCACCGTCCACCTCCGCGTGCAGGAGTGCGCTCAGCAGGTCTTCGCCCGGGTCCGCCTTGCGCTTCTCGACCTCGGTGACGAAGTAGTCGACCAGTGCCATCATGCCGTCGCGCCGGGCCTCCTGGTCGTCGGCGAACTCGAGCACGGCCCGGACCCAGCCGGTGAAGGTGTCGGACAGCTCGGCGGGGACGCCCAGGATGGCGGCGATCACCCGGACCGGGATCTGCTGCGCGTAGTCGGCGGCGGCGTCGGCCCGGCCCTCGGCCACGAAGCCCTCGACCAGGCCGGCGCACAGCTCGCGGGTCATGGCCTCGTAGCTCTCCACCCGGCGGTGGGAGAACCACGGGAGCAGTAGCCGCCGGGTCCAGGTGTGCAGCGGCGGGTCGGCCGAGATGGGCGGCAGCCCGTAGGGCAGGACCGGCTCTTCGGGCTCCTCGCCGGTGAAGGGGATGACCACCACGTCGAGCGAGCTGAAGTGCTCGATGTCATGGGCCAGGTCCACCACATCCTGGTACTTGGTGGGCAGCCAGGTGCTCCCCCGTCGGTCGGTGTGGGCCACCGGGCACGTCGTGCGGAGCTCGTCCCAGATGCTGAACGGGTCGTCCACGTAGGCGGGACTCAGGACGTCGAAGTCCGTGGCCCACTCGTCGACCGGACGTACGTCGGTCATCGCTCACCTCACAGGTCGGAAGCGACAGATCGTCGCTCGATGTTCCATTGTTGCACGGCACCACCCGGCGGGCCCCTAGGCGCTGCCGACCGGCGTCGACTGGGGTCGTCGTCGCTGTCGGCCCCATGGCCCGGAACCCGCCCGACCGCCGGAACGCGGTGTCAGACGGTCAGGCCCCCGTCGACCGACAGCACCGCACCGGTCGTGTAGGACGACTCGTCGGAGGCCAGGAAGGCGATCGATGCGGCGATCTCGGCGGGGGTCGAGAACCCCATCGGCGACATGATCTTGGTCAACTGCTTCGGGTCGGCGCCTTCGGGAAGGTCGAAGGACCCGAGCAGCGGCGTGTCGGTACCCCCCGGAGCGACCACGTTGGCCCGTACCCCCTGTCCGATGTACTCGGCAGCCAGCGCCTTGGTGAACATCAGCAGCCCGCCCTTCGATGCGCAGTAGGCGGCCGAATAGGCCTGACCCATCAGCGCGGTGTTCGAGCACACGTTGACGATGGCCCCACCGTGCTCGAGCAGGTGGGGCAGGGCGGCCCGACACACCAGGAAGGGTCCTGTCAGGTTGACGGCAAGGATCTTCTGCCACCGGTCGAGGGGCATGTCGTGGGAGTTGAAGAACCCACCGATGCCGGCCACGTTGCACACGACGGTCGGCGGACCCAGGTCGGTGACGATCGACGCCACCGTCGAGGTTACCGACTCCTCGGAGGTGACGTCACAGCAGTAGGCCACCGCCGTGCCGCCGTCGGCGGTGATGCCGGCGACCGTGTCGGTCACGGCGTCCCCCATGACGTCGATCGCGGCCACCGCCGCACCTTCGGCGGCCAGTCGGCGCGCCGTGCCCCGGCCGATACCCGATCCGGCTCCGGTGACGATGGCCACCTTGCCCTCGAACCGCCTCACGAGGAATGCGGCCAGGACGGCGTCAGCGGCGTCGTGCTGCTCGCCTCCTTGGCCGAGCGTGATCTTGTGGCTCGCAACCGGGCTCATGCGTTTCCCCCACGGGTCGGTGCTGCCTTGGTTGCCGCGAACTGCTCCCGCAGGAGGTGCTTCAGGATCTTGCCCGCCGGGTTCCGGGGGACGGCGTCGACCACCTCCAGCTGTTCGGGGATGGCGTTGGTCCGCAGGCCCTTCCCCTTCAGGTACTCCCCCATGGTGTCGAAGTCGAAGGACTCCCCTTCGGCCACCGCCACCACGGCGCACGCCCGCTCCCCCGTCCTCGGATCGGGCAGGCCGATCACGGCCACGTCGGCGACGGCGGGGTGGGAGTAGAGGAGGTCCTCCACCTCCTTGGCGGAGATGTTCTCGCCGTGGCGGATGATCACGTCCTTGAGCCGGCCGGTGATCGTCACGTAGCCGTCGGCGTCGACGATCCCGAGGTCGCCACTGCGGAAGTAGCCATCGTCGTCGAAGGCCTCGGCGTCGAGGGACGGGTCGAGGTAGCCCCGGATGACCTGGGGGCCCTTGAGGCGGATCTCCCCCTCGACCCCGGCCCCGGCCCGGGTGCCGTCGAGGGCGACCACGACCAGGTCCACGCCCGGCGTGGCGCGGCCCTCCGTGTCGGCCAGCTTCTGGTCGGGGTCCTCGGTGGTGGCCATCACCACGATGGGGGCTTCGGTCAGGCCGTAGCCGGAGACGATGCCGACTCCGCCGATCTCCGCCTTGAGGTCGTGGTGGAGCTGGGGCGGCTTGGGTGCCCCGCCCCCCGGGTACGAGCGCACACGGGGGAAGATCGAGCCGTCACCCGCCGCCCGCTGGGCGCCCAGGTAGGCCATGTGGAACGGGGTGCCCGACCCGGCCAGGGTCACCTGGTTGGCCGCCAGGAAGGCCGGAGTGTCCGTCGGGTGGAAGGCCTCGGTGGTGAGCAGCGTGCACCCGGTCAGCAGCGAGGCGATGAGCCAGCCGATCCCGCCGATGTGGGTGAACGGGAAGACCAGGGCCGACACGTCGTCGTCCCGGATGTCGAGGCACTCGGCCATGGCCAGCGCCGAGGCCATGACGGTCAGGTCGGTGTGCGGCGCGCCCTTCGGGTCGGCCGTGGTGCCCGACGTGTAGAAGAGCCACCGGACGGGTGCCTCCACCGCCGACGTGGGGGCCGGGGTGACCGGGGGCAGGGCCGCAGCCTGGGTGGATGCGGGAGGAGCATTGCGGAGGGTTTTTCTTCGCAATGCGTTTTTTGTTGCCTCTATATTCAGTGTATATATACTGCTAAGACAAAGGAGGTATCCGATGAGCCGATTCGAAACGCGGAGAGAAGCCGAATTGCAACAACTTCGGACATTGGGACCGGTGGTGGCCGCCTCGCTGTGCGAGCGGCGGGTCCGATGCGGG
>Ga0209048_10007422_pt1 | contig 10125 bp, 5 predicted proteins | sample FrelakmetCRP12CR_FD_187146 | JGI IMG/M metagenome (GOLD analysis project Ga0209048, IMG submission 187146) | Freshwater lake sediment microbial communities from the University of Notre Dame, USA, for methane emissions studies - CRP12 CR (SPAdes)... | ecosystem: Environmental > Aquatic >... | reverse complement strand
TTGCCAAGCCTGTTGCACACGGTCGGGGAGCCCCGACAACAAGCCGGATGCGACTGACGATACTGCCGGAGCCTGGCGAGCCTCCGAGACACGTTCGAGTCCTTCCCGTGCCTTGGTCTTCCAGACAGCCATCGGCAACAGCGTCTGCGCCTTTCGGAAGTCTTCCGTAGCCGCGACGTAGTCGCCTGCGGCTTCGTAGGCCTCAGCGCGTTTCAGGTGGACCATGCCGTCGCTGGGGCTCTCGCGCAACAGCGTCTTGAAAAGCTCCTCCCCTGTGGCTCGGTCCGCCAGAAGAGCGCGTTTCGCTTGCTCCGCCTTGGTGGTGATGGCGCGCCAGTCACTCATCGTGCCTTCCCCTTCATGGAGTTCCACGAATTCAAGAGCCACACCGGCGAGTACCGCGGCCTTGCGAATGGCGTCAGCATACGGAATCAGGGTCGGCCTGTCGAGCGGCTCGGTGAAGTATCGGAGAGCCGTTATCCGTTTGTCCTTGAGCTGCGAGGCAGCCACGCTCGCGAGGTGGTCAACCTCGCCGGGCTGCAGGAGATGGTCGTACGGCGGAGTCGGATCTCCTGGGTCGAGCAGCCCGAACCTGCCGGACAGGATCAAGAACGCGACTTCCGCGCGTGCCGCCATCGCCGCCGTGCGCTCGATGCGAGGGCTGGTGTACCTTCTGATCGCCGGCAAGAGCGCCTGCGCCTCGTCCTTGCGCGCCGAGCAGTAGGTACAGAAGGCGATCATCGGCCCTTGTCCATCGAATCGACGTCACAGGACGGAAGTCTCGGGCTCACGCGGGGTCGGCAGACACATCCCCGCAGATCGCCCGGTACTCGCAGCCCCCGCACCGCGCGGTCTCGGGCGCTGCCGCGAACTGCCCCTGGCGAAGCCTCCCGAGGCGCTCGCTCACCTGGTTGAACGCGGCGCGGCACGCGCCCTCGGATATGTCGACAGCTCTCCGCGTCCCGTCACGGAGTTCGTGGAGGTAGGCCGCGTCGACCGTCAGCCCCTCGCCACGGCCCGCCAGGGTGTAGACACGTAATTGCTCGTGATAGCGTTCCTCGCGTCCCTCGTCGGCGGCAACCTTGTAGTCCACGATGGCGAGCGCACCCACGCGTCCACCCTCCCGATCTAGTATCACGTCGGCACGCCCGCTGACGGTGCCCTCGTCCACGTGGAGCGCGAACGGCCGTTCCGCCGCCCACACGCGCTGCAAGTCCTGGTTGTAGTCGCTCACATACGCCGCGACCAGCCGTCGCGCGGCCCTCCTCATCGTCTCCCACGCCTGTGGCGAAGCAAACGGGACGAAAAACTCCTCGGCCACCAGCCGGTCGAGTGCCGGCGTATCCGGAAGGCGACCCGACACTCGCACCACGTCGGCCACGTGCCGCAGCACGTGATGAATGGCGCGTCCGTAGCCGAGCTCCGGGGCGATCAGCGTCTGGAAGCCCAACGCGTGGCCGAGCCGGTAGCGGTGGCCGCACTCCTCGAACACCGCCAGGTCGGAGAACGAGACGTCGAGCGAGACTGATTCCGAGGGCAAGGCAGATTCAGGGGCGCCGGGGAGGGGAAGTTCGTTAGCGACCGGCGGCTCGGCGCCGGCGACTTCGATGAGGTACTCGGAGGGTTGAAAGCGGTTGGTCTTCCGCTCGAACGACGACAGGTACACCGCATCGCGTGCGCGTGTCAGCGCGACGTAGAACAGTCGGCGCTCCTCGGCGTCGCCCCCTTCGTAGCGGTGCCGAAGGTCCACGGGGAACACGGTCTCCGGGAGCAGCCAGTCTTGCACCTCACCGGCGCGCCGCGATGGGAACCTACCCCGGACCAGCGAAGGGAGAAAGACGATGGGCCACTCGAGGCCTTTGGCCTGGTGGACGGTGAGGACGTCCACGGCATCGAGGTCCACCGCGGGCTCACCCTCAAATTCCTCGTAGGCGTCGCGCGCGTAGTGGAGCAGGTAGTTGTGAAGCGCGCGGAAGTAGTCACGGCCGCGATCGGGGCCCGCCTCAAACCCCTTCGCACCGTTTCTCTCCACCTGCCGGCCGCGCCGGTGCACGTGTTCGAAGTCGCCGAGAACCTCCGAGAACCGGGCGAGCGCACCCATGCGTGCGGAACCCGAGGGCGATGACAGGTCGATCGCGCGAACGCCGAGCACGCGTAGCAATCGGTAGTAGTCGCCAACCAGGTTAACGGGTCGGTGGCCCCGCAGGACGAAGGCACGCCAGTCCTCCAGGTAGGCACGAAGGTCGGCGATCCGCACGCCGTTGCCGAACACGCGGTCCAGGCCCGCCACGATACGATCGGGGTTGGCCGGTCGAAACTCTGCAAAGCGGTCGTCGCGCCAGTCGCCATCGACAAACCACGCATAGATCTCCGCGAGGAACGCGACCTCTGGCTGCAGGAATAGGCCCGTGCGCCCGGCTGCCGTGTACGGGATGTCGAGCGCGCGAAACGCGTCGATGAGAGGAGCGGCCGACGTGCGGACCGATCGGTAGAGCACCGCGATGTCCCTATACCGGTAGCCAAGCTCCTTGAGGCGCTGGACGGTCTCGGCGATGCGCTCCGCCTCGGCGTCGTCGGTCTTGGCGGACCAGGCGACCACTTCGTTCTCGCCTGCCTCACGGACCGGCTGCATCTCTTTCGGTAGGCGGTCGGGAATCGACCGAGCGAACACGTTGGCAGCGGAGACAATTGCCGGACGCGAGCGTCGGTTGGTGTCCAACTGAACCGCGGCAGAAGTCGGGCGGCGTTGGCGGAACGTCAAGATGTTCCGCAAGTCAGAGCCGCGCCACTGATAGATCGACTGGTCGTCGTCTCCGACCACGGTGAGCTGCACTGGCGGTCGGGCAAGGAGATCGATCAGCCGTTCCTGTGCCGGGTTGATGTCTTGGTACTCGTCCACGAATAGGTGACGCAGTGGGGCGCTGACGCGGCCATGGATCGCCGGGTCTTCGAGAGCCTCGAGCGCGCAGGCGATGAGCAGGCCAAACGTGAGGAAGTGGTAGCGATCCAGCGCCTCGCGGTACGCGTGGTAGCACTCGCCGAGTGGCGTGCCGGCGAGCGCGGAGGCGGGGATCACCTCGTTGCCGATGACGTCCACAGTCCGCATGAAGTCGCGAATCGGCGCCCAGTGCCTCGCCTTCAGCTTGCCAAGCCCCAGACGGTGGTATTCGCGAGAAAGGAATGCCGCGTGCCGATGTTCATCGAGGATGTCGTAATTCCCGTACCGCGGCACGTGGTCCTGAAGGACACGGAAGCAGTAGGCGTGGATGGTGCCGACGGACATCGGACCAAGACGGTCGCGAAAGGCGACGCCCATACGCTCTGACACTCGGCAAGTGATCCGTTCCTTCAGCTCCGTCGCCGCCCGCTCCGTGAACGTGAAGGCGACGATCGACGCCGGCTCGGCGCCCTCTGCGATGAGCGACGCCAGGCGGCGGGAGACGGACTCCGTTTTTCCCGAACCGGCGCACGCGATTACCTGGAGGTCAGAGCCCCGGTGGTCGACGACATGCTGTTGCTGAAGCGAGAGGATGACGGGTTCCGGCATGGTGGTATCGTTCGCGCAGATGATAGGGGTTTTTCGCGAGATTCGCCACTTTCCCTGACGACGCCTCTCCGCCGATTCTTTCGCGCCCCTGTGACAGGGGAGGTCACAGCCGGAAAGCCCTGCACGTAACCTCGGAGTTGTGCTATTGATCGTGCCGCCAGCACGAGAGTAGACAGCCCACGCCCCGAGTCTTCAGGATGCCGCAGGATGAATCGAAAGAGGCCAGACGACTCGCATCGCGATACTCGGCGTCGCTTCGAACAGTGGGCGCGGAACCCTGGTTGCCAGGCGAATACCGTGTCCGCCGTCCACAACATATCGATGGCGGATGTGGTGAAGCACGAGGGCGGGCGGGTGACGATGGGCCAGTCGCCGTTTGCCATCATGCGCGGGCAGTCCTTCGAGAAGGCCCTGTTCCGGCAGGATGCCTCGTCTCTGATCGAAGCGCTCAAGAAGGCAGGCGTCCTGCCGGCGGCAGGACGCGGACTTGTCGACCTTCGCTTGCGCCTCAACGGCGGCACGTGCCACAGCCTTGACGAATCTCTTGCCAAGACCGCGGACGTGATGCGGGATCTTGCGGGCGACCGTCCTCCTCGAGACCCAGCGTGGCTCGTCGCTGGCGCGACCGTGCGTATCCCCGGCGGCGTAATGCTGCCCGAGGCGCTGCTCGTCCTAGACGCCTTGGTGATTCGGCACGACGAGACGCCGCGCACATTAATTGTCGGGGAGATCAAGACCTATCCGGACCGCGGTGGCTACACCGACACGAGGGAGCTCGCGACCGCACGGGCCCAAGCGGGAGTATACGTGCACGGCCTCGATCTCGTGTTGGCCGAGTTGGGGATCGCCGCTTCGTTCACCGTCGCGAGGAACGGCTTCCTGATTCTGACGCGGCCGGGGTTCAACCGGCCGTCTGTTCGGGCTGGCGAGGACCTCCGCTATCAGGCGGAGCGCGCGAAAAGAGGATTCGAGCTGCTCAGGGTTGCGGCCGAGACGTTGCCCCCACCGGACGGCGAACGCCGTCTGGACGCCGTCTGCTCGGCCGACATCCAGTACTCGGAGACTTGCGTGGGGTTTTGCGACCGAACTGAGATCTGTCGGGGGAAAGCGCTCGGGCAGGGAAACGGCGCGATCCTCGGGGACGACGTAGCTCGGTTTCTGGGATCCGTGCCGCTTCAGCGCGCGCTCGAACTGATGAAGGGCGCCGCGCCGGTAAACGCGGTTGAACAGGATATGTCTCGGCGGATCAAAGACATCGAGGACCTGCGGAGGCTCGCATGACTGCCGACGAAGTGGTCCGACGGCTGCGCGCATTCGAAGGCGGGAAGCCCCTGCCGTGCGGTGAGACGCTGCGAGTGCCCCGCCTGCCGGACGAACAGTTGATGATTCTCGCGTTCGTCAAGATGGGTGGCGAGTCCTCGCCCTGGGGCCTCGCGTTTGGGCGGCCGGGAAAGCGGCCCGAGATCTTGACGACACCCGAGCCACGCACTCGAGATGACGTGGCCGAGATGGTGGCGAAACTCGGTCCAGCGCTGCTCACGCACCTCAATCACCCGCAGTATTCGCCGTGGGGGCCATCACCGGACGTGCAGGTGCCACCCTTCCAGGTATGGGTTCCGAACGCTGCGCACCTGGAGATGCTGCACCACCTGGCGTACGCCTACACGTTCACGAGGTTCGGAGCGGCTGCGCGATATACGCGTTTGAATCAGATCGGCCACGCCTGTGGATGGCTGTTTCGCGAGTCCCAGCGACCCGGACAGATGATCACCATGGTGGCCACCGAGGTGCTGACCGAAGCGTATACGTTTCCCACCGAGACGACCCGCCAAGGACATCTTGGGTTCCTGCTCGCGTGGCTGCAGACGAAGGGTGGCGGCAACGCCAGAGCGAAGGCCGCCGCTGAAGCGGAGCGCGAGTCGGTATCGACGAATCTGGATCCGGTGGTAGAGCGAGACGAGCTTGCGCCCGACGTTGAGATGTACAACGAAGCGCGGAGTTCCCGAGCGACGGACCGGCTGGACCTGGCTGCGCGCCGAATTCACAAGACGCTCACTGAGGAGCTTCAGCGTCGGTGGCGGTTGACCGAGGAAGCGATCGCGGCGCTGAGGGCGGACCGGCGACGAGAGAACCTCGGCCTTGGCGTTCTCGTCAAGGCGTCGCTCGATGAACATCGGCTGCAATACCGGCGTATCGAGCGGGAAATCGACGACAGGGAGGACGGCCCGGCGTTTCGTCCGTCGCCGGAAACCGACCGTCACCCGTCGGCCGCGGGCTCACGGTTCTACGTGCACGAGGCCTCCCAGGAGCTGCGCGACCAGCTCCTCATCCACGACGACCGGGAACTTCAAGCCGAGCTCGTTGCCGCTGGTGCGGCCATCGCTGGAACGATTGTCGACGTGCGGGACGAAGGGCAGGGAGAGAAGACGATCCCCGTGTGGACCGTCGAGAGCAACGGGGAACTCCCACTGCGTCTACGCGAAGACTCCATACTCTGCGTTGTCGGCTTGCGCGACCGCCACGTGCGCATCCGCAGCATCGAGCGTACAGAGGACATGCGCTACCGGTTCGAGCTGGTCGTCACGAAGCTGGTCACCGGACCGCGGGACAACGATGGCTCGGTATTGCCTGCGACGAGCCCGAAGTTGAAGCGGCGCCGCGTTGTTCTAGTCAAGCCGTCGATGGACCAGATTGCGCGCCGCCGGAGTTTCCTGATTTGGAAGCGCGACGTCCCGGGAGCCTGGCTCACGCATCGCGTGCCGAAGGTACTCGCGGCGGATCTACCTGAGGAGGTGGCCGAAGATCTGAGTGCCCTCGAGGCCAACCACAAATGACGAAACTGGGAAAGCACCAGCAGGAAATCAAGGCGCAGGTTGACGAGGCGACCGAGCGGCTGGTCCATCACGTGCGTGACGAAGAGCGCCTTGCGGTCGTGCAGGCGCCGCCCGGGTCCGGCAAGACGCACCTTCTACTGGAAGGGGTCAGGGCGGCCTACGACGGGAAGCAACGGGTGGCGATCGCTACGCAAACCCGCTCGCAGGCCGACGACATTTGTCGCCGCCTGTCGAACCGCAAGCTGCCGTGCATCCGCTTCGTCGCGCAGGACGGCGTCGGCTCTACACAGCCGCCGGGCGTGCAGGCGATCGCGAAGCACCAGGAGTTGCCAACTGGTCGATGCATCGTGGTGGGCACGACAGCGAAGTGGGGACTGATCGAGCTTGCACACCCCTTCGACGTCCTGTTCGTCGAAGAAGCGTGGCAGATGGGGTGGGCCGACTTCATGCTCCTCGGGCAGGTGGCTCCGAGGTTCGTGCTCATCGGTGACCCAGGACAGATCCCGCCGGTCGTGTCGATCGACGCTTCCAGATGGGAGACAGCGCCACGCCCGCCACACCGACCGGCACCAGAGCTCGTGCTGCAGGAACACCGTCGGGATGCGTTGGATCTCCGGCTGCCGGCGACGCGCCGCTTGCCGGCTTCCACCGCGGATTTGATTCGGCCGTTCTACGACTTCCCGTTTGGCTCCTGGGCTGCGCCCGGTGAACGGGTTCTCATTCCCGGCCGGCAGCCACGCGGCCCACTCGGGGCCGTGGTCGAGCGCCTCACGACTGGTTCTGTTGTCGGCGTTACGCTGTCCACACCGGATGGCGGACCTCCACTGGAGTGTGACGAAGACGCGGCCGAACTCGCCGTGACCGTCGCGCGCACAATTCTCCAGAGCCAGCCGGAATCGCTGATGGATGGGCAGCGCGCGGCGCTGACTCCGGCCGACATTGGGCTTTGTGCGACGCACCACGTGATGAACGCGGCCATGGGGCTTCGACTGGACGGCAAGTTGAAAGGCGTCGCCATCGACACCCCTGAACGCTGGCAGGGTCTCGAGCGTCGGGTGATGGTGGTCGTTCACCCGTTGTCTGGCGTCGTCCAGCCCAGCGAGTTCGATCTGGAGACCGGCCGGCTCTGTGTCATGGCGTCGCGGCACCAGGTCTCGCTGGTCGTCGTCACGCGCGACCACCTGGCCGACACGCTGGACGCGCATATGCCTTCCGCGGTGCAGGCCGTTGGGCGGCCCGACGTTTCCGGGCGTGGGCACCATCAGAACACGGTTTTCTGGCGGGCCTTGCTCGAGGCCGGGCGGGTTGTCTCGTCCACCTGACGGCGCCAGTTCGTGCATCGGGCGAACGAGGAAGCGCGAACAGCAAGGAGGCGGCGAACGACGCAGGGGACAAGTCCGGAATCGCGGAGCTATTGGCGCAGCGCTTTGGACGGGATGTTGGTGCGGTAAGTTGGCTTGAGAAACGGGGGGCATCATGCCGATCGAGTTTCAGGACCAGCCAGGCCTTGTCTGCCACGGTCGCTTCCAGGAATGGAGGAGGCTACACCCTCGCGGGTTCTTTCTGACCTTCGGCACGAAGCGACGAGCCCGTCTCCACACGGCCCTGTGTCGGCACTCTGGGGACGTCAGCTGGACATTCGAGGAGTCCGGAGTGTCCTTGACCACCAAGCGAAAGGTCTGTGATGACGAAGCAGAGCCGCTGTTGGAGTGGGCAAGACGTGAAGGAGTCGAACTCTCCCACTGTAGCGACTGTCTCTCCGCTGAGACGAATCCGCTCGTGGTCCCACCGCCGTCCGACTCAGAAGAACGCCAACAGCCCCGCCCAGCGACAGCCACCGAGCTGACCGCCTTTTCCTGGGGCTACTGGGGATGGGGAAACACCGTCCCCCAATTCCGGGAGGCGGCGGACGCCGCGGAGGCCGTGAGAGGCTTTGAGCCTCCCGCATTCGCAGACGTGCGGTTCCGCCGAAGCGTTCGTGCTCCGGGGTTCGATGGTAGTGCGTTCGAGAAGTCTGTCGGCCCAGAACTTTACCGGTGGTTCAACGGGTTGGGCAACGCAAGCATCGAGACCGGCGAGAGAAAGGTGCGGATCGCGAATCCGGCCGATGCCGATCGGCTTCTGGACTACATCATCGAGCAAGCGGCGATGAGCCGTCGCGTCCTGTTCTTCTGTTCGTGTCGCGTGGAGCAAGAGCTGCCGTGCCATCGTCATGAAGTCGCCTCGCTCCTCGTGCAGGCGGCACGTAACCGAAAGGTGGGCCTGACGGTGATCGAATGGCCGGGCGGCGAGCCCGAGTCGCGTGAAGTCCGCCTGACGCCGACTCAGTGGAACGGCGTCACCGCCAAAAGCGTTCCCCTCGGCAACGCGTTGCCCTCAGCCGGCTTGGCTACCCTGCCATGGGGTTCCATCGTCCGACTGCGCTCCGGTGCGAAGGTCAGGGACATCGTTGCCGGGCCAGCGCGCTTCGAGGACCAGTGGAGGCTGGTGATACTCGATACGCCAGATTCTGATGCCGAGGGCCGAGGACTTGAGACAAGGGCGCGGGAGTTCCGCGACCGCTACCTCTGCAACGCCAGGCGAACGTGACGTGCTACAAGCTGCACGGGGTGGCTTCTGCGGCAGGACAGGGACTGCCTGACATCTCCAGACTTCGAGCGTGGAAGGCGCCGGCTGAGAGGTAGGGGTTTCGTCCTTTCAGGCAGCCGAGGGGCGCGCCGCCGAGATCGGTAAGGCCGGGCTGGCGCCAGCCGATCCGGTTCTGGGAAGGCGCTTCGGCGTGTTCGCCGCTCCACAACATTCCAGTCCTGCTATCCTGCCCATCGTTCTGGCAGAGCACGCGATCGCTCTTGAGATCCCGATGGGCCTGAAGCGCGGCCACGAGTCGTGACGTCATCGGGACGTAGCGCACTCTCCCGCCCTTGGTCGACGTCACGTGCCCCTTCCAGTCGGAGCGCTCGATCCGCAGTTGCCGCTTCCGCAGATTCACGTCGCTCGCAAACCTCGCGGATCCGGGCGGAGCGCACTCGGCCTGTTCCTCACTTCAGTCAAGGACCGTGACGGTGTGAAGGTTGTTCGCGGGGACTTGTTCAACCGGACGACGGTGTGCCGCGAGGGCAGACCTCGTCTCCAGGTCTCTTGTTGGCAGAGGGGGCCGAGAATTCCACCTCCACCTCGGGCCTCGGGCGATCTCTCAATGAAAGCGGCGATCGTTGGGTCAAGAACGCAAGATCGAAGGGTAGACGCAGCCGCAGTGAGCGCGTTCAGGAGGCGGACACCGGAGAGAATGCAAGGATCGTTAGAGGGATTGCTTGGCCGCCACGAGACGGCACTTGTCTTCGCCTGGGCGCGGATGGGTGAATCACAATTCACGCCGTACTGCTCGCCTGATCAAGCGACGTCGCGGCGATTATCGCAGTGAACTCCGTTAGGATCTCTGCGTGGTGCTGTTGCAGGTAGCGTCTGATACCGGAGTTGCGGACAAGCTTGGACAGATACCCCGACGCGATGACCAGCTGAAGCACGTCCTCGCCGTAGCGTGATTCGACAGACTTCAGGTCCTTCTGCAACTTCTCCATCTCGCGCTCCATACGCGCAATCTGTTCGGCCGTCATGCCCGCGATCTGCTTCGGCCGATCGGCCTTGACCAGGTCATGCTGTCGCGTCGCCGCGAGCAGAGCCCTTGCGTAGCTCGCGGTGTAGTTGCCGGCAGTGCTCATGAGCTCAGCCGCGTCGATCTGGCGC
>Ga0209048_10007421_pt1 | contig 10126 bp, 10 predicted proteins | sample FrelakmetCRP12CR_FD_187146 | JGI IMG/M metagenome (GOLD analysis project Ga0209048, IMG submission 187146) | Freshwater lake sediment microbial communities from the University of Notre Dame, USA, for methane emissions studies - CRP12 CR (SPAdes)... | ecosystem: Environmental > Aquatic >... | reverse complement strand
CGTTCGCAACGTGGGGGTCGAGAGTTCGAATCTCTTCCGCTCCACCATTCACCACGGTGGAAACCTCAGAATACTCTGTAAATACAAGGGTTTTCTGCATGCATCAGGTTGAACCGCCCTTCCCGGCTTTACCATGAAACCGTCTGTTTTTCGACGTTCACTCCACAACTTTCAGCACAACTAAAAACCCCGACAACGTGCACCGACGCGCGAAAAAAGTCGCAGGATTCGATGATGCGGCGCCGCTCGCCTCGCGATCCCGGCGCTGACTCCGGCCCTTCCCCATCGGCGTCCGCCTGCTGTTATCCCGCCTGGTCAGCGGGGGATCTTGCCTTGAACCGCCGTCCAGAATAAACGCCAAGGGCGCACCACGGCATAAAGGCCGGCGAGCGCGGGCGGCAACCGGCAGAAGGTCCAATCATCCCGGCAGGGCTCCGTGGCCACGCCCCACAGCAAACGCAGACGATCGCGTTGCCGCGGCAGCGCGCGCAGCATGAACAGCAAATGCTCCATTTCGCCGGGCGTACCCAGGCTGCCATGGCACAAGGCCCTGGCCATGGCGCCCACCAGCCGTGCCATCCGCCGATCCGACGTCAGACGCGCCAGCACGCCACCGGGCACGGGCGCGGCCAGCAGGCGATCCGCCAGCCACAGTCCGATGCCCAGAAAGCGCTCGCTCCGGCTGGCGGCGGCCAGGGCTAGAACCCGCGGCCAATCCAGCCGGGGCGTGGAGCGGAGGATCTCGGCGACGTCCGCCAACCAACCCAAGCGGCACCACTGGTGTTTGGTGCCGTGGAGGCACAGCAGGAACAGCAGCTCTTCCATCCCGAGGCTCGGCACGGGCCGGCCGGCCAGCAGGACGGTTTCGCGGTGCTCCCAAAAGGACAGAACCTCCACGGGCATGCCGACAAAGCGCTGCCACGCCCCCCAGTGCAGTTCCACGTATAGACCGCTCTTGGGGTGCTGGAGCGAATACTCGTTCCGCGCGCGCTCATACCACGCCTCCCAACCCGGCGGAGCGGCCAAGGAAGGCTGAAAGCCCCGGCCCAACAGGTACGCTTGCGCCCGGCGCGCCTCCGGCCGGCGCACCAAAAAATCAAGATCGCCGAACTGGCGCAGCGCGCAGCCGCCATAGAGCCGTTCGGCCAGCACGGGCCCCTTGTACGGAATCAGATCCAGCCCCTCCCCGCGGAACCCATCCAGCAACGCATGCAATTCGCCGACCCGCGTCAGCGCATACGCCGCATGGTCGTGCATCACCTTCCGCAGGGCCTCCCGCACCGTCTCCGGAACCAAGGCCGGCGCGCTTTGTTCCACATGCTGCTGGAGCAACGGCCACACGCCATGCCGCGCCGCCGCCGCCAGCAGGTAATTCCAATCGAGATCCTGCTGGAGCAACTCCGCCAACGTCTCCATCTCGGTTGGCGGCAATTGGGCGCGCGCAATGCAGAACAGAACGCGCAACTCCAAGCGGGCCTCCCGTGCGACGGCCGCCGTCATGCCAGCACCTGCTGCAGCCATTTCGCGGTCGCGCCCACGTCACCCGCGCGCAGAAAATAACAGCGGCAGGTTTCCTGCAAATCCGGCTGATTGGTTTCCACGACGATCGCGTTATCTAAAATCGAAATGATCCTGGGCCGGCGCCTTGTCCCAGCGGCGACAATAAAACAATGGAGCGGGCGGCGGCAAGCCGTGCCCGCTCCGTTGAGGGCACCCTTCTTCCCCGCCGGCCTGCTCCGGTGCTCTTAACCACGCGCTTCAGGTCGGCACGGCAAAAAACGTGGCTTCCAGCGTGTGATTCGCGTACACGGCCATGAAGGTATAGGTCATGTTATGCGGATCGGTTATGGGGACGGAGGCGCCATCAACCATTACCAGCATGATCGAAACAAGATTATTGGCCGATTGAATCAGGAAAGCCTGCGTCCCGCCATCGGGGACCGTCACCGGTCCCGGGGGCGTAATGGTGCCATTAAGGGCAAACACCTTGGCGTGAACACCCACTGGAGGCGTATGGACTTTCGTGGTAATGATCCAGGGACCGACCACGGGGCCGGATGCGGCCGCCACTGACTTCACCAGAATATCGGACTTGGTCAACGATTCGATGACCGGGGCGGTGAAGACGGCACCCCCCACCACGGCTTTCTTGATGAACGACCGCCGACTCCTGCCTGCCTGTGCCGCGGCCTGCTCTTTTTTCTCCTCTGCCATAACACGATCCCTTCCCCGATGAAATCGTTTCACGCCGGCGTCCTCTCCGCGGCGCACGCCGATACTCCCCCGTCGTGAGTTTTCCGCCAACGCGGGCCGTCGGGATCGTCAGAAATGATAACGCAGGCTGGCGCTGAGGGTGTTCCCGTCGAAGTGCTGGATCTGTCCGCCGAGCGAAAGATTGTGCGATATGTACAGATCCACCCCGCCGACCAGCCCCACCAAGCGGTCTTCGGAGAAATCCGCCGGGCCAGCCGAGCCGTTGATCTTGGAAACCGCCGGGCCGGCGTAGAGTACCAGGCTGTAGGGGTATTGAGCGATATCCTTCATCCGCGTGGCAAAAACTTCGTAATTCAGCGTCAGGTCGGCATACCCTTCATTCCATTTGATCTCTTCGTTGCCCGAACCGGAACGGAACTGCGCGAATTCCGCCGTGCTCTGAATGCTGAGGCGGCCCTCCAGGAAGTCCGGATCCTCAATGTCGTAATGCCACCAATTAGCCTTCAGGCCCAACGACCATTTGAATTCGCCGTCGTGGTAACCCGACTCCGCCTCGGATTTCGCCTCGCTACGGCCCGCCGTGGCGAAAGCCGTCAGCCAAGGCAGCACATCGTAGCCGAACTGCGCCGCTATGATCCGGGCGTCCAGGTCCAGCGTGCCGCCGCTGTCCAGCGACATGGTGCGCTTCACTTGCGTATAGTCCAAGCCCACGCTCAGACGCGACAACCCCTCCGACTCCGTCAGCGAATCGCGCATACCCAGGCCGCCCAGCGTCGCGGCGGACGCGGCCAGACAACCCGACAGCAGCAACAGGAACACGACACCGGCAGTTTTCATGGCAGCTCCCTTCATGTGTGGTTGATCCATCGAGAACGCGTTCAATATGATCCTTTTCACCGCCGTTGTCAACACTGATGGTTGGCCCAAGGCTTTGGCCGCCGGCGCGTGCATCTTCAGCGCGCACACTTCCCAAACTTTCTGCATGCGCCGGATCGCGGCCACCGGCGCGGTGCTGGGCAGGTAAAGTTAGCCGGACTAAGTCCGACAGCCTGCTAGGGCAGTAGCAATTAAACAGGTCGGTTTCCGGCCCGTTACTCGGTAGCACAAGAATATCAATAATGTAATCATTAGCTATTTAGATTACTTTTATGAAATATTCACTAAGCACTTCTTGCCGGAATATTTTTATATTATTCTTGTATCATGCTCTACCGTAAATTTTTGCATAATATCGCTAGAAACTGACCCACCTAGCTGGCATATCCATTGCTAAATCGCATGCGCGGCGCGATAGCAGCGGAGCCGGCCGTTTGAGGCGGGTGCGGCAGGTATGAACAGGGAGATCGCATGATGAAGACGAAATGGATTTGGGTACTCGCCCTGCTGGCAATAACCATGATGACTTGGCGTGCACCGGCACAATCGGCTGGTGCTGGGCCGGCGGCGATGTCGGTGGCACCCTCGGCCGCCGCCGTGAATACCGGCGACAACGCCTGGGTGCTGATCAGCTCGGCGCTGGTCATGCTGATGACCATACCGGGCCTGGCGTTTTTTTACGGCGGCCTGGTGCGGCGGAAAAACGTGCTCTCCATCCTGATGCAATGTTTCATGTTGATGTGCCTGATCAGCCTGCAATGGATCCTGTTTGGTTACAGCCTGTCCTTCGGTCCGGACCTCCATGGCTGGATCGGCAGCCTGCACTGGGCGGGGCTCCAACACGTCAGCTTCGACACCCCGCACTGGGATCCGGTGACGGCCAGCTCCTATGCCGGCACAATTCCGCATCAGACCTTCATGATCTTCCAGATGATGTTCGCCGTCATCACGCCGGGCCTGATCCTCGGCGCCTTCGCCGAGCGCATGAAATTCTCCGCCTTTTGCGTTTTCTCCCTGCTTTGGGCCACCGTCGTCTACGATCCGGTGTGCCACTGGGTCTGGGGCAAAGGCGGCTTTCTCGGCAAGCTGGGCGCGCTGGACTTTGCCGGCGGCACGGTGGTGCACATCAACGCCGGCATCGCGGCGCTGGTGGCAGCGTTGGTGCTGGGCCCCCGCCTCGGCTATCCGCAGCGCATGTCGCCGCCGCACAACCTGCCCTTCGCCGTGCTCGGCGCAGCGTTGCTGTGGTTCGGCTGGTTCGGCTTCAACGCCGGCAGCGCCCTCAGCGCGAGCGGTCTGGCCACCAGCGCCTTCGTGGTTACGCATACCGCGGCCGCGGCCGCGGGCCTGACCTGGGCGGTCATGGACTGGCTTTTCAACAAGCGCCCCACCCTGCTCGGCGTCATCTCCGGCGCGGTGGGCGGTCTCGTCGCCATCACCCCGGCGGCCGGCTTTGTGAACGTCCTGGGCGCGATCGGCATCGGCCTCGGCGCGGGCATCCTGCCGTGGATCTTTGTCAGCCTCGTCAAGCCGAAGCTCGGCTACGATGACGCGCTCGATGCGTTCGGCGTGCATGGTGTCGGCGGCACGTGGGGCGCCATCGCCACGGGCCTGTGGGCGACCAAGGCGGTCAACCCCGCCGGCGCGGACGGCCTCTTCTACGGCAACCCGACCCAGCTCCTGATCCAGCTCAAGGCCGTGGGCGTGACGCTGGTATACGCCCTCGTGGTCAGCTTCGTGCTGCTGAAGCTCGTGGATCTCGTCCTGGGCCTGCGCGCCGAGCCGCAGGCGGAGAAGATCGGTCTCGATCTGACCGATCATCGCGAAACCGGCTACACCATGTTGGACTGAGTTCCACCGGATTTCATCGGAGGTAAACATGAAATACATTGTCGCCATCATCCAGCCCGACCGCCTCGAAGAAGTCATGCAACGGTTGGAGGAGAAGGAAATCCACCTCGTCACCGTGACCACCGTCATGGGGCGCGGCCGCCAGAAGGGCATTGCCGAGGTGTACCGCAGCCACAAGGAAGCGGGTACGCTGCTCAAGAAGATCAAGCTGGAGATCGCTGTCAACGACGACTTCGTCCAACCCACGCTGGCGGCCATCATCGAAGGCGGACGCACCGGGCAGGTCGGCGACGGCAAGATCTTCGTGCTCAACCTCGACGAGTGCATCCGTATCCGCACCGGCGAGACCGGCGGACCCGCCATCGGGTGAATACAGCTTCTGCGGGCTTCGCCGGTGATCCCGTTGAACATTCGATGCCGATTTCGAGGAGCGCCGGAACTTCGTAGCGCCTGATGGGGACAAGCTTCGGCGCGACCGCGGTCTTTGGGGTGCGCCTTTTTTGCTGCGCCTTTTTCGCTTGCGTGCGGCGCTGTGGGTCTCTAAACTGCGGCGCGTTTTTTTATCCTGCGCGGCGGTGGGTTGGCGCGCAGCGAGGGTCGTCCCAGGCAATGAATAAGAAGGAGTTCTCATGTCAATGGTCATGCGGATGTTCGCGAAGATGGGCAAGGCGCGGCGGTTGTATTTATTCCTGATGCTGGTGCTGTTTTCCGGCGCGTTTCTCTGGCAGCCGGCCCTGGGCCAGGGCCCTGACAACGCCGCGCCGGGCGCCACGGCCTTGGAGCATGCCTTCAAACCGTTCCAGCCGCTGCTGGACACGGCGCGCTACAACCCCATGGAGCGCGCCAGCCTGATGGTCATTCTTATCATCGCCCTCGCGGGCCTGGGCTACGCGTTGATGCTGGTTGGCCAGGTGATGCGGGCCGACCGCGGCACGCCCAAGATGCAGGAAATCGCCAACGCGGTGCGGGAGGGCGCCAACGCCTACCTCGCCGCGCAGTTCCGCAAGATCGGCCCGCTGATCATCCTCATCACCATCCTCCTGTTCATCGCCAACACCAGTAACGAAAGCGCGTTCCGCTGGGGCCGCTCAGTGGCCTTCCTAGTGGGCGCGTTATTCTCCTGGGCGGTCGGCTTCGTCGGCATGCGCCTGGCGACCGCCGGCAACCTGCGCGTCGCCGCCGCCGCCACCCGCAGCTACGGCGAGGCCATGCAGATCGGTTACCGCACGGGTACGATCACCGGCATGCTGACCGACGGCCTGGGTCTGCTCGGCGGCACGATGATCTTCCTGATCTTCGGCGAGAAGGCCTATGAGGCGCTGCTGGGCTTCGGCTTCGGCGGCACGCTGCTGGCGCTGTTCATGCGCGTGGGCGGCGGCATCTACACCAAGGCTGCCGACGTGGGCGCCGACCTGGTGGGCAAGATCGAAAAAGACATTCCCGAGGACGATCCCCGCAATGCGGCGACCATTGCCGACAACGTCGGCGATAACGTCGGCGACTGCGCCGGTATGGCGGCCGACATCTTCGAGAGCTACGAAGTGACCATCGTCGCCGCGATGATCCTCGGCATGGCCAGCTTCGGCCACAAGGGCGTCATCTTCCCGCTGCTCGTCCGCGGCATCGGCGTGCTGGGTTCGATCATCAGCACCTACACCGTCAAGGCCGGCCCGAACGACACCTCGGACACGGCGTTGCACAGCGTGCACCGCGGCTTCTGGATCGGCTCGATCATCAGCGTGATCGGCTTCCTGGTGCTCGGCTTCTTCTACCTGCGGTTCGATCAGGCGTATCTGGCGATGAACAGCATGTCCTCCTTTGGTTTTCCCAGCGGCGTCCCCGGGGGCGTGGGCGACCCCAAGCTACTGCCGTGGTGGGCCAACTTCGGGTTTGCCAGCCTCGGTCTCGACATGCGGCCGGCGCTGACCTGCTTCATCGGCATCTTCCTGGCCGTGGCGCTCAACAAGGTCACCAGCTACTACACCCACACCAGCCACGCGCCGGTCAAGAGCCTGGCCAAGGCCTGCACCACCGGCCACGCCACCAACATCATCCAGGGCTTCGCCGTGGGGTATGAGAGCACGGTCGCCATGATCATCGTCATCGCCGTCTCGATCCTGCTCTCCGTGCTCTGTTACACGGGTACGCCGCCGATGTTCATCGCCTACGGCGTCGCCATGACCGGCATCGGGATGCTGACCCTCACCGGCAACACGATTTCGATGGACGTCTTCGGCCCCGTGGCCGACAACGCGAACGGCATCGGCGAAATGGGCTATGACAAGGCGGCCATGGACCAGGCCCACCCCGGCAGCTACAAGCGTTCCCGCCAGATCCTGGCCGACCTCGACGCGGTGGGCAACACCACCAAGGCGGAGACCAAGGGCATCGCCATCGGCTCGGCCGTGATTGCGGCCGTGTCGCTGTTCTCCAGCTTCATCGCCGTCATCGCGGTGGGCAGCGAGGACAAGATCAACCTGATGACCACGGCGCAGTATTTCGCCGAGGCGGGCAAATTGACCGTGGCCAATCCGATGGTGTTCATCGGCTTCCTGATCGGCGGCGCGGTGCCGTTCCTGTTCAGCTCCATGCTGATCCGCGCCGTGGGCCGCGCGGCCTATTTCATCGTCAAGGAATGCCGCCTGCAGTTCCGCGACAAGGAAATCTGGGCCGGCACCAAGAAGCCCAACTACGGCCGCGTGGTGGACATCTGCACGCACACGGCGCAAAAGGAACTGATCGGCCCGGGCTTCCTCGCGATCATGACGCCGGTGCTGGTGGGCTTCATTCTCGGCCCCTACGCCCTCGGCGGTTTTCTGGCCGGCATGATCCTCGTCGGCCAGCTCCTGGCGGTGTTCATGGCCAACGCGGGCGGCGCGTGGGACAACGCCAAGAAGATGATCGAGGACGGCATCTATGGCGGCAAGGGTTCCGAGGCCCACAAGGCGGCCGTCACCGGCGACACTGTGGGCGATCCGCTCAAGGACACCGCCGGCCCGGCCATCAACCCGCTGATCAAGGTGATGAACATGGTCAGCCTGCTGACCCTTGGCCTGGTGCTGAACTTCAACGTGTTCAACCCGGCGAGCAAGTCGGCGAGCGCCCCGCTCATCGGCTGGGCGGTGGTCATCGTCTGCGCCGGCAGCATCGCCTGGGCCGTCTGGCAGAGCAAGCGCGAGTCCGGCGACCTCACCGCCGATCTGCCGGAAGGCCAATAAAAGGCTTCCGCGCCACGCGAGGGATCAACCGGGATGCGGCCTGCGCCGCATCCCGGTTTTGTTTTTCAGATGCGCTTTACATCCACCGCCGGCTTGCTACTATCGGGCGTGGCGGCGGACCGCTGATAAAGGACCGGCTATGAAGGGTGAGACAGGCCAGCGCGGCAAGTTCAAGCGCATTCTGATCAAGCTCAGCGGCGAGGCGTTCCAGCAGCCCGGCGACGGCGAACCGCTGGACACCGGCATCATCCGGGCGATCGCCGGACAGTTGCGCGACGTCCAGCAGTTAGGCGTGCAAATGGCCATCGTCGTCGGCGGCGGCAACATTTACCGCGGCCAGGAGGGCGCCCAGTGCGGCATTGACCGGACCACGGGCGACTACATGGGCATGCTGGCCACGGTGATCAACGCCCTGGCGCTGCAATCGGCGCTGGAGCAGGCGCAGTTGCACACACGCGTCATGACCTCCATCGCCATGCCGGCGGTGGCCGAGCCGTTCATCCGCCGCCGGGCCATCCGGCATCTGGAAAAGGGCCGCATCGTGATCTTCGGCGCCGGCACGGGCAATCCGTTTTTCACCACCGACAGCGCCGCGGCGCTGCGCGCCAGCGAGATCGGCGCGGACCTGCTGATCAAGGGCACCAAGGTGGACGGGATCTACAATGCCGACCCGCTGAAGGTGCCCACGGCCCGGCGTTACAAGCGGATTTCCTACTCCGACGCCATCCGCCGGCAACTGCGGGTCATGGACACGGCGGCGTTCTCGCTCTGCCAGGAAAACAACATTCCCATCATCGTGCTGAACTTTTTCAAGAAAGGCGAAATGGTGCGCGCGCTGCAAGGCGAACCGGTGGGCACGCTGGTACATGTCTAGGCGCCTGCGCAGGGAGGTTACCTCATGGAATCGCTCGATGACGTATTGCTGGAAGCCGACGACAAGATGACCAAGTCGGTGGAGGTGTTGAAGCAGGGTTTTGCCGGGTTGCGTACCGGCAAGGCGTCACCCAGCCTCGTGGAGAACATCACGGTGGAATACTATGGCGCCCCCACCCGCCTGCGCCAGATTGCCGGCATCGCCACCCCCGAACCGCGATTGATTGTCATCAACGCCTACGACCCCACCGCCCTGCCGGCCATCGAAAAAGCCATCCTGGCGGCGAATGTAGGCATAACGCCGATCAACGATGGCCGCCTCATCCGCGTGCCGATCCCGGAACTCAGCGAGGAACGGCGCAAGGAATTGATCAAGGTCGGCAAGCGCATCGCCGAGGACGCCCGCATTGCCATTCGCGGCGTCCGGCGCGACGCCAATGAGCAGATCAAGGCCTTGCAAAAGAGCAGCACGATCACCGAAGATGACGAGCGGCACGGCTTGGCGGAGATCCAGAAATACACCGACGATTTCATCCGGAAAGTGGATGATCTGCTGGCGGCCAAGGAAAAAGACATTCTCGCCGTCTGACCCGCCTCCGCGCCCGCCGGGCGCGGCTCCGCCGCCGGCGCGGGAGCGTCAACGATCCTGGTGAATCATCGGCAGCGGCGGGGGGGCTTTGCGCGCTTTGGTCCCGGAGGCATCGTTCTTCGACGCCGACAGCGCCATGATACCGAGGAGCAGGCCCACGAAGATGAGCACCACCAGCACATGGGCTAACGGACTGGGATCGCTGCGTCGCAGCACCGGCTGCTGCACCATGCTTGGCATTCCGTTCCGGGCCTCGTCAACCATCTTCGCCTTCTGATCCATAACTTTCGCAAAATACATCATGCCCTCAGCTTGAACAGGTCGTCCCCCGGCGCAGGATAAAACAGCAGGATGCATGCCAATCCGCCGGCCTCAGCGCCGGCGGCCGCCGACGCCCCTCCGGCCAGCACAAATCCCGGCGCGAAGGAAAAGCTGGCGTTTTTTCTGATTTCCGGTATGCTGACCGCGATCCCATGAAAGGAACGTTCATGATCCACTCGTTGGC
>Ga0209048_10007420_pt1 | contig 10129 bp, 11 predicted proteins | sample FrelakmetCRP12CR_FD_187146 | JGI IMG/M metagenome (GOLD analysis project Ga0209048, IMG submission 187146) | Freshwater lake sediment microbial communities from the University of Notre Dame, USA, for methane emissions studies - CRP12 CR (SPAdes)... | ecosystem: Environmental > Aquatic >... | reverse complement strand
TCGACTTCTCTAAGGTCGAGCGCACTGAAGAGAAATTCGACCCTGATACTATTGCCGTAAAGAGTGAAACGAGAAGCCAGGAAAAAACTGTTGGTTCTGTCCAGGGCGGTATCCCGGGCGTTGCATCGAACCAGCCAGGACAGCAGCCGGCAGCAGCTGCCGCTGCTCCTTCAGCATCTCAGAAACAGAATGAAAGCATCAATTATGAAGTCAGCCGGGTAGTAAGCAAGATAGTCGAACCTCGGGGAGTCGTCAAGAGTATCTCGGTTGCCGTCCTCATCGACGGTACCTACCAGAAGGGTCAGGGTACGCAGAAGGGCACATTTGTCGCCAGGAACGAGCAGGAGATGAAGAAGTACGACGATATCGTCAAGGCTGCCATCGGCTTTGACAAGAGCCGGGGGGATCAGGTAATTGTCGAGAATGTGCCTTTCGAAACCGCTGCGTTTGAGGAAGCAGGCGCCGAGAAAACGGACTACCTGAGAGCTGCTCTTCCATTTTTGAAGTATATTGCTATGTTTGTAGTCATCATGCTTCTCGTCATTTTTGTCATAAAGCCTTTACTGAAGACCCTTAGTGTGCCCATGACTTACAGAATGCCGGAAGGTCTGCCGAGGGGGGGTATGCCTGGAGCACTGGGAGTCGGTACCATGCCGATGCCGGGGGCGGCTGCTCCCGAAGAACCATCGAGGGACAGGGCTCTCGGCATAGTTAGCGGCAACCCTAAACAAGCTGCCAACGTCGTCAAGGAATGGTTGCAGGAATAGAGCTATGAGAAAGCTCTCAGGGGTTGAAAAAGCCGCCGCCTTTCTGTCGCTCATCGGTGAGGAGGCAGCAACTGCAATATTCAAGCACCTTGATCCAATTGACCTGGCGCGTGTCATTCCGATGATGGCAAAGGTCAAGATACCTCCAGAACTCGCTGATGTAGTCCTTAAGGACTTCTGTGATAAAACGAGCAGTGTGATGCGCGGGGTCGACGAAGAGTATATCAAGGATGTGCTCGTGAAGGCCTTTGGACAAGAATCGGCGAAAAAACTTATAGATAAGATCGATAGCGGCGCCAGTGCCTTTGACGTACTCAGGTGGCTCGATACGGGCGCCATTGCCAATATGCTCTCGAGGGAACATCCGCAGACGATTGCCATTATTCTTGCCCATCTCGAACCGACGCAGGCGGCCGAGGTAATGGCGAAGCTACCTGAAAACCTTAAAATCGATGTTTCGCTGAGGATAGCGAGCCTCGACCAGATATCCCCGACGATCCTCAATGACCTTGAGGATGTTCTGCAATCGCAGCTTCAGAGTTATACGAGGGGCAAGAAGATCGGTGGTATCAGGACCGTTTCGGAGATACTGAACCAGATGGACAGGGCCTCGGAAGATTTGATCCTCAAGAATATCGAAGAGAAAGACCAGATACTTGCTGATGAGATAAGGAAGCTGATGTTTACCTTCGACGACCTCATCATGATCGAGGACAAGGGCATCCAGATGGTGCTTAAGGAGATCACGACTGACGACCTTTCCCTAGCCCTGAAGATGGCTGCTGACGAACTAAAGGCCAAGATCTTCAAGAATATGTCCCAGAGGGCAGTGCAGATACTCAAGGAAGAGATAGAGGCCAAGGGTGCAGTAAAGGTGTCGGATGTCGAAAAGGCCCAGATGAATATCGTAAGGGTGGCTAGAAGGCTCGAAGAGGAAGGGAAGATCGTCATAGGAGGAAAAGGTGGCGAAGAGCTCATCGGCTGATCAAAGGAACGGCGAAAATATCCGTCCTTACATTCCTGCCCACTTCGACAGATCGTCTTCCGAAGCAGACAGGGGAGTCGAGGAAAAGCGCAAAGACGAACTCAGAAAATCCGAATCCGCGGGTTTCAAAAAAGGCTATTCGGAAGGCCTCGCGTGCGGGATCAAAGAAGGGCAGAAAGAGTTCTGCGAGAGGCTTGGAAGACTCGAATCCGTAATCAGAGAGCTTGAACGTGTTAAGGAACGAAAGATCGAGGAACTTCTGCCGGAGATCATAGATTTATCCCTCGACATCGCAAGGAAAATCATCCACAGGCAAATCGAGCAGGACCGTGAGATCATCGTCTCCGTCGTGCGCCAAGCAATACAGAGACTCGGCAGGGAGGAAAAGATGACTGTCAGGGTGAATCCCGCCGATTACGATACGATGATTTCCAATATGGAGATGCTCAAGGAAGAGACGCGACTCAGGGACGTCACCATCGAGCCTTCGGCATCAGTTTCGCCGGGGGGGTGCTCTATCGAAACGCCCTCAGGGGAAGTGGATGCAAGAATCGAAGAGCAGATAAAGGAAATCCGCGATGCAATCACCACAGCGCTTGATAGCTAAGTGCAAGAATTTAGTTAAGGAAGCAGACCCGATAAAGGTCTACGGGCGGGTCGACAAGGGCGTCGGGCTCGTTATCGAGGGCCTTGGCCCAAGGGCTAACATCGGCGATATCTGTCTTATTCAGCCGAACGACTTGGTGAACGGGACCTTTGTGGAAGCCGAAGTTATTGGCTTCAGAGAAGACCGGATTCTCCTGATGCCGCTCCAGGAGATGCGTGGTATCGGTCCCGGCTCCCGTATCATTACCAGGGGAAGACAAAGGTATGTGAGGGTTGGAGAGGAACTCCTCGGCAGGGTTCTCGACGGCCTCGGCAACCCGATGGACGGGAAGGGACATATAAACGGACAGCTTTATCCTATTTATCAGGAACCGATCAATCCCCTTCTGAGAAGGCGTATTTTAAGGCCACTCGACCTTGGAATCAGGGCCATCAACGCGCTGCTTACCTGCGGTAAAGGTCAGAGGATAGGGATTATGGCCGGTAGCGGTGTCGGTAAAAGTGTTTTGCTCGGCATGATGGCGCGAAATACAGAAGCGGATGTCAATGTTATCGCACTGATCGGCGAACGCGGCAGGGAGGTCAGGGAGTTTCTCGAAAAGGACCTCGGTGAAGAGGGTCTCAAACGGTCAGTACTCGTCGTAGCGACATCCGACACTTCCCCTCTTGCAAGGCTCAGAGGCGCCTTTCTCGCGATCGCTGTGGCAGAATATTTCAGATCCCTCGGCAAGGATGTCCTTTTTATGATGGACTCGCTTACGAGATTTGCCATGGCCCAGAGGGAGATCGGTCTGGCCGCCGGGGAGCCACCGACTACCAAGGGATATCCTCCTTCGGCATTCAACCTGCTGCCAAAACTCCTTGAGCGGGCCGGAAACAGTGATGGCAACGGGACAATCACCGGGCTGTTTACGGTCCTCGTTGAAAGCGACGACATGAACGATCCCATAGCCGATGCGGCCAGGGCCATCCTCGACGGTCATATTATCCTGTCCCGGGAGATGGCCAACCACAATCATTACCCCGCGATCGATGTGCTGCAAAGCATAAGCAGGCTGATGAAAGATATTGTCGAAGATGAACAAAAACTCCATGTCGAGAAGGTGCTTGATATCATGGCCACGTATAAACGTTATGAAGATGTCATAACCATCGGCGCATACAAAGAAGGGACAAATCCGAAGCTCGATTATGCCATCCGGATGATGGCGAAAATACGGCCCTTTCTGAAGCAGGCTATCTCCGAGAAAGTGACCTTCGACGAGGCGATTAAACAGCTGCGCGACATCTTTGGCGAGGCCTCATGAAGACACCGCTCGAAAACCTGCTTTCGCTAAAACGTTGGGAAGAGGACGAGGCCAAGAACCTGGTCGCATGGGCGAAGAAAGAGCTCGATCTTGAGGAAAAGCGCCTTGCGGGACTTGAGGAGAATTTCAGCATCCTTCGCAAGAAAATGCAGTACCCGGAAAACAGTGCGGTTACCATCGACGAGATAAAGAAGATGAACGAGCATATCGAGCACCTGTTTGGTATGCTCCAGCGTCAGAAAGACGCTATTATTGAAAGCGAGAAACGGCTCAATCAGGCGATGAACATCCTCGCCGAGGCGGCTAAGGCGCGTAAAACTTATGAAACAGTTGATGAAAGACATAAAGAAACCGAAAGACAAGAACTGAAAAAAAAAGAGCAGAAAGGGATCGATGAACATGCCGTCATGCGGTACAAAAAGCACTATGGCGAGTAAAGGGAAAGGAACGTTTATATCGGCAGTGTCTGCGGTGGTCCTCACACTCTCGCTGTCCCTTTGCGTGGTTCTCTGCGCATCTGCTGAGGAAAAGAGGCAGGAATTCAAAGGCACCCCTGCCGGTTCTTCCATAGAAGAGGAGAGACTGAAGATACTCAAGGCGGACCTGCAAGCTCAAATTGATCAGCTAAAAAAATTGAAGCAGGAATATGAACAGATGCGTCAGGGGCTTGAAGGTAAGAAGCATGAGCAGCTCACGAAAGTAGTAAAAATGTTTGAGGCCATGCCGGCCGAAGAAGCTGCGAAAACCATCGAAAAGCTCGATGACGACACGGCAGTCCAGATCCTCACTTCCCTTAAGGCGAAGTCTGCAGGTAAAGTTCTTGCCCAGATCGAACCGGCCAGGGCGGCTGTCCTTTCAAAAAAGGCCCTCCAAAAAGCCAAATAGTCCTCAAGGAAAAAACTTCCCAGCATAGGAAAATAATTCCCTTTATTGTCCAGCGACTTATGCAGTTTATTGACAAATACCTGAAACAGTGGGTATCTGACATCTGACTTTCTTCATGGCACAACTATTGCTTTTATTGCTCCGGCACCTAAAGGAGGCACTACGTGATCCCAGTTGTAATACCTGCATCACAGCTACCGGAAACCCAGGCCGCGGCTATGTCTTCCGGCGCCGCGGATAAAGGGTTTATTTCGATTCTCAAATCATCCATTCAGAATTCGGGCAATACAGAGAACGATGATAAACCCGCACCTGTGCAAAAGCGCACCTCAAAGAATGCAACCCTTACCAACAATGCCCTTGACCCAAAAGACACCCCTGTTTCGCAGAATAAAGCCGAAGCAAAGCAGTCAGAGGATCCAGCTGAGGTCCTTCGGCAACTGATCATACAGATGACCGCTGTAGCCCAACAGATGACGACGGCCCCGGTGGTCCGCGATACGTCCACTGCGACGAGTGTTGCGGCATCGGAAAGCGCGCAGGCGATGCAAACGCCACTAGCCTTTCCGCCGCTGTCCGGAAATGCTCCTGGTGCGCCTGCTGCCGAACAGGAACAAAATAATCAAGGAATCCTTCTTAAAACGCTTACTGACAATATGCCTAATAATGCCGACTTTAAAGGCGCAATAATGAATGCGGTAAGAAACACTCAGCAGGACAACGCGGACAATACTGTATTGGGAGCAGGTGATACCGCAAAGGTTGAAACCGTGGCTGCTCTGAAAGTATTCAATCCGGGCGGAAAGAATACGGCTACCCTTTCGAAGTTATCGGAATCATTCGATGATGGCCTTTCACAATGGAAGCTAGAGGCAAGCGCAGGCCAGGCCTCGGGAGACAGAAATTCATCCAGGGATGCTTCAGGACTCTACGCCCAGACTCTCCAGACCCAGTCGTCTTCCATTCATTCAGGAGCTGCCTCACAAGAAGTTGTTCCCGCAAGCAAGTTGACATCGATCGACGAAGTCATCTCAAAGGCAGTTGATGGCGGACAAAAAAATCTCATTCTCCGGATAGATCCTCCAGACCTCGGGAACATTCATATAAGGCTCAGCTTCGACAATGGCGTCCTGAAGGCTGACGTGAGGGTTGATTCAAACTCAGTCAAGGATTCGTTTAACCTTGCGTTGCCCCAGATAAAAACATCCCTCGAGAATTCGGGGATAAAAGTCAGTGAATTTAATGTGGATGTCAGGGAAGACCAATACAGAAATGGGCAGGACAGTAACAACCAGAGACAGCAGCAAAGGCAGGGCAGAGGGTTGCGGAACGATTTCTCTGACTTCTTTGCATAGACAGGAGGTAGAAAGCATGAGTATTGCAGCCATCGGTAACACCGTTTTGAGTTCCCTTTTCGCGGCAACCAATCAGACCAGTACGAGTAACAGTACGAGTACCAGTACGAGTACCACTACGAGTACCAGTGGTGCCAAAGGGTTAGGCGAGAGTGACTTTTTGAATCTGCTTATCACGCAGCTTAAGAACCAGAACCCTCTTGACCCGATGAAGGACACCGACTTTATAGCACAGCTCGCTAATTTCAGCAACCTCCAGCAGATGACAAGCGTCAACACGAACGTAAGCAGTTTGCTGCAACAGCAAAACATTGCTAACGCCACAAGCATGATTGGCAAGCAGGTGACGACATCGGATGGCAAAAGCGGCATAGTGAGCCAGGTGAGTATGGCTGGTGGGCAGGTTTCCATTTATGTGGGTACCAATAAATATTCAATGAGCGATATTACAGCGGTCAGTAACGCGACAACTTAAAGGGGGAGAGTCATGGCATTATTATCATCGCTTTGGACTGGGGTCAGCGGCCTCAATGCAAACGGGCAGTGGATTTCTGTTATCGGCGACAATATCGCCAATGTCAACACAAACGGGTTCAAGGACAGCCGAATGGCATTTGGCGATATACTAAGCCAGACGCTCACAGGGCTCTCGGGGACCTCTCAGGTAGGGCGTGGTGTTGCAGTGAACGGAGTATCATCAATGTTTACCCAGGGATCTTTCCAGAACACCTCGAGCGGCCTCGATATTGCCATCGACGGTGACGGGTTCTTCATCGTCAAAAACAGCGGGGCCACTGCCTATACGAGGGCGGGCAATTTCCATACCGACCAAGACGGCAATATCACTACTGCCTCAGGCGCTATTCTGCAGGGATACCTCGCTGATGCAGCAGGTAACATTACCGGTCAGATTGGAAACCTCCAGCTCCTTGGAACTCCAATACCGGCATTTGCGACTTCAACCGCCACCCTGGGTGTCAATCTTGACTCTACCGCAGCCGTTCCGGCTGCTGGATGGGCGACATGGACAGCAGGGGGAACCACTCCACCACCGGCTAATGTGTACAATAGTAATACTTCCGTGACAGCATATGATTCACAGGGTAACGCGCATCAGGTAGGCGTATATTTCGTCAAGACCGGAGCCAATGGCTGGGCGGCTAACTATGTCTATCAGGACTCAGCGGGTAATTATCAGCAGGCAGGGACGCAGACCCTTGCATTCGACACCTCTGGTGCGCTTACCTCATCGGCTTCGAGCGGTGCGCTCGGCTTTAATTGGGGCGGAGGAGTTGCGGCCGGAAGTGTAACTTTTGACTTAACCGGAACCACTCAGTTGGCAGGCAGTTTTGCGGTCGCCAGTATTAACCAGAATGGATATGCATCAGGCACCCTGAAGAATGTCCTCATCGATGACAAAGGGGTCGTGACCGGGGTCTTCACTAACGGCCAGACAAGGAACCTGGCACAGCTTGCTCTGGCCCGGTTTATGGCACCGACAGGATTGACCAAGCTGGGGGACAACCTCTACGCACAATCCAACATTTCAGGACAGCCGATTGTCGGCGCTCCCTCGACGTCGGGACTCGGCAGGACGCTCTCAGACACCCTGGAATTGAGCACCGTTGATATCGCTGGCGAGTTCACTAACCTCATTGCTGCTCAGAGGGGCTTCCAGGCCAATACGAAGATCATCACCACGACGGATGAGATGATCAGCGAACTCATCGCGATTAAACAATAAAGTAAGAGTTATTTGTTTGACGGTTGGGCGGGACTTTAGTCCGCTCAACCGTCATCTTCTTGACCCCTGCCCAATTAAACATCAATAAATCAATTAGATATATTCTGGCACAATCCGTGCTAAAAAGCTGTCATATACCCCTATACTTATGTCTTGAAAATATTCCGGTTTGAGGAGGATTATATGGCGGATAAAGAACCTGATGAGGAGAACGAACCCGCTGAAGAACCCGGTGCGAAAAAAGGCAAGAAAAAGATGCTGTTGATAATCATAATCGCGGTGGTGGCTGTGGCCCTGGCCGCCGGCGGCTTCTTGCTGGTGCCAAAGTTTCTCGGAGGTAAGGAAAAGAAAGAGGATACGAAGGCAGAAGAGGGGGTAATGTTCACCCTCGATCCCTTTGTGGTAAACCTCAACGATCCGGGAGGGCCGAAATTCCTCAAGGTCTCATTGCAGCTCGAGCTTGCCGGGCCCGCGTTAATGGAAAAGGCGAAACAGAAGTCTCCACAACTGAGGGATGCTGTCATTACGCTTCTGACAAGCAAGTCATCGGAATCGCTCTTCCCGCCCGAGGGGAAGCTCCAACTCAAGGATGAGATCAATGCGAGGATGAACCAGATACTGGGGGCCAATTCGGTCAAGAACGTCTATCTCACCGATTTTGTCATGCAGTAGGGGGAAACGCAATGGATGAGATCCTCTCTCAGGAAGAAGTCGACGCCCTCCTCAAAGGAATACAGGAAGGGGAGGTCGAGACCGAAAAGGGTATCGAACCTGCCGGCGTAAAGTCCTACGATTTTACGGGACAGGAAAAAATTGTCAGGGGTCGGATGCCTTCGCTCGACATCGCCAATGAGAGGCTTGCGAGGAACTTCAGACTTTCTCTGTCCTCCGCGATTCGGAGGATGGTCGATATCACCAACGTCAATGTGACGATCACCAAATTCTACGATTTCATGCGTGGGATACCCTTTCCGTCGAGCATCAATATTTTCAAGATGGATCCTCTTCGGGGCTTCGGACTCCTTGTTTTCGATGCCCAGATGATCTTTAGCCTCATCGAATTCTTTTTCGGCGGCACGGGCAAGACCTATTACAAACCGGAAGGCCGGGAGTTCACCGCCATTGAGCAGAAGATCATCCACAAAGTCGTCATGATATTTTTCGATGATATGGAGGAGGCGTGGAGGGCCATTTATCCGATGAAGCCTGTTTACGTGCGCGCTGAGATGAACCCTCAGTTCGTCAACATCGTCACGCCGGTGGACGTTGTGATAAAGGTCGAGTTTGTCCTGGAAATCGAAGGGAAACAGTGCAAGGCATTTCTTTGTATCCCTTACGGGACTGTGGAGCCCATCAAGGAGAAGCTGTACAGCGCCTTCTCAGCCGACCGTGATGAGCTCGACATGAAGTGGCTCGAAAGACTGAAGGAAAGACTGAAGGAAATCCCTGTGGTCGTCTCCGGAGTGCTTGGCAAGGTGATGCTCGATGTGAACAGAGTGGTTGACCTGAAGGTAAATGATCTCATTATTCTTGACCGCCGGGTGGAGGAAGACATCGACATCCTCGTGGAGGGGTACCCAAAATTCAAGGGGAAATTTGGTGTTTTCCGTGGTTCTTACGGGTTGAAAGTCAGCAGGGAATTGTAACATTAAAAGTTTTCCTTATCCAGGAAGAAGAGGAGAGAGACAATGGCAGACGAGGTGAAAAATTTGGAAATGCAGGAAATTGAGGACCCGGGGAAACAGGTCCAGGAATCATCGAAGGACATCAATTTTATCCTGGACATCCCGCTCGAAGTGACTGTTGTCATAGGAAGGACTAAGATCCTTGTGCAGGAACTGCTGCAGCTCGGTCAGGGGTCGGTGGTCGCCCTGGAGAAACTTGCGGGAGAGCCAATGGAAGTCTACGTTAATGAACGACTTATCGGAAGAGGTGAGGTGGTCGTCGTGAACGAGAGGTTCGGCGTTAGGCTTACCGACATTATCAGCCCAGCGGAAAGGGTGAGGCAGCTCCGGTGACCTGGAGAGTTCAAAATTTCATGAACATGGTAAGGGGGAAGTGAAGTGGGCTTCGAATTGATCAAAGCTGTCATGGTACTCCTGACACTCCTTGGAGGGCTGTATCTTCTCCTACGATTTCTACGAGGAAGGATCATGCCTAAAAAGGGAATTATCGAAATGGTCCACTATCAGCCTTTCGGTCCCAAAAAAGGTGTTGCGATAGTCAAGATTGTAAAAGACTATGTTGCCCTCGGCATTGCTGATGAGAATATTTCGCTCCTCGGCAAACTGAATCCCGCAGATGTGGAAGCATCCATGAAGCTGATGGAAGACAAACCCGCAGCTGTCCCCTCTGACATCAAGGGGCTTTTTGGCGGAAAACTGAAACGGTTTTTCCCAGTCATCGTGGCAGCAGTGTTAATGCTGCCATCGATGTTGTTTGCCCAGACGCCCTCTGCTGCGGCCCCTGCTGTATCTCCG